>Ga0070664_100002059_pt1 | contig 16067 bp, 12 predicted proteins | sample KBSC73metaG_FD_65863 | JGI IMG/M metagenome (GOLD analysis project Ga0070664, IMG submission 65863) | Corn rhizosphere microbial communities from Kellogg Biological Station, Michigan, USA - KBS C7-3 metaG | ecosystem: Host-associated > Plants > Roots > Rhizosphere > Soil ... | reverse complement strand
GTGAGGCCGAACTGCACCGTGCCGCCGGTCCGCACATCGTAGCGGAGCCCGAACACCGTGCCGTCCTGCGGCCCGATGCCGAGGCGGCCGCCGCTGCCGGCGAGGCGCCCCACGACCGCCGTGACGCTGTGGCCCTTCGGGATGTCGTGATAGGGGCTCTGGTCCGGCGGATGGCCGACCTGCGCGGCGGCGGCCGGCGCGGCGGCCAGCGCGGCGATGAACAGCGGAAGGAGTCGCATGGGCCTCAGCATTCGCGCAGGTCGCGGCCGGTCATCTCGGCCGGCGGCTCGAGGTCGAGGAGGCGGAGCACGGTGGGGCCGACGTCCCGGAGCGAGCCGCCGGCTCGCAGCCGGGACGCGCCCGTCCGCACCGCCACGAGGGGAACCGGGTTGGTCGTGTGCGCGGTGTGCACGCCGCCGGTCACCGGGTCGATCATGAGCTCGCAGTTGCCGTGGTCGGCCGTGATGAGGAGACGTGCATCGGCTGCATCCGCGCTCACCAGGATGCGCTCGAGGCACCGGTCCACCGTCTCGACAGCCGACACGACGGCCGGCAGGACGCCGGTGTGCCCCACCATGTCGGCGTTGGCGAAGTTGCAGAGGATGAAATCGTGGTCGCCCGCCGCGAGCGCCTGGCAGAGGGTGTCGGTGATGCCGTCCGCGCTCATCGCGGGCGCCAGGTCGTACGTCGCCACCTTCTGCGACGGCACCAGGCGGCGGTCCTCGCCGGGATACGGCGGCTCGTAGCCGCCGTTGAAGAAGTAGGTGACGTGCGGATACTTCTCGGTCTCCGCCGTCCGGAGCTGGGTGCGCCCGTGCTCGGCCAGCACCTCGGCCACGATGCGCGCCATGCTGAACGGCGGGAACGCCTGCGGCAGGTCGAAGGTCTGGTCGTACTGGGTCATGGTGACGCCCTGCAGGGCGGGCCGGTCCGCCACGTCGAAGCCGTCGAAGCCGGGCACGAAGAGGGCGCGCACGATCTGCCGCATGCGGTCGCTGCGGTAGTTGAAGCAGAGGACGGCGTCGCCGTCGCGGAGCGGGGCGACGGGTGCGCCGCTGCGCTCGATCACGAGGGGGCGGATGAACTCGTCGGTCTCGCCCCGGGCGTAGCAGTCGAGCACCGCCTGCACCGGGTCGCTCACGCGGGTGCCGGTACCGTGCACCAGGGCGTCGTACGCGATCTTCGTCCGCTCCCAGCGGCGGTCGCGGTCCATGGCGTAGTAGCGGCCGGTGAGGGAGGCGAGCACCGCGCGGCCCCGGCCGATCCGCTCCAGATCCCCGAGCAGCGTCCGCACCACCTCGGCGCCGAGGGTGGGGGCGGCGTCGCGGCCGTCGAGGAAGCCCTGCACGGCGATGCGCGGGACGTCGAGCCGCATCCCGAGCTCCACGCACGCGAGGAGATGCCGGTCGATCGCGTGCACGCCGCCGGGGCCCAGGAGGCCCATCAGGTGCAGCGTGCCGCCGGTGGTCCGGAGGTGGCGGCCGAGCTCCTGGAAGGGGGCGAGCGCGAAGAACTCGCCGGTGCGGATGCTTTCGGAGATGCGAACCAGGTCCTGCGGCACCACGCGGCCGGCGCCGAGGTTGAGGTGGCCCACCTCGCTGTTCCCCATCTGCCCCTCGGGCAGGCCGACCGCCAGCCCGCTCGCGTCGAGCAGGGTGCGCGGGTGCGACTCCCACAGGCGGTGCCACACCGGCGTGCGGCCGAGCTCGATGGCGTTGCCCTCGCGCTCGGGCCGGTAGCCCCAGCCGTCGAGGACGATGAGCACCACCGGCGCGCCGCGCGCCCGTCGGTTTGACATGAATCTCCGCGTGATCTACAATGCGCGTACCGTGAATTCCGCGCCGCAATCTAGTCCCGCCCTCCGCCGGCTACCAGCCTGTGTGACCGCTCTCGCCCTCGCCTTCGGAGCCCCGCTCGCGGGGCAGCAGCGCGTCGCGCCGACGAGCGTGCGCAAGGCGCCCGCGGGCGTGATCCTCGCCGATCTTCCCTCGCCGGCGACGCTCACCGTCTCCGGCAACCAGGGGCGCTGGGCCGAGGTGACGCTCGACGGGTGGATCTACGGACGGTCCATCCGCGCCGATCGCCGCCAGGGACTCGACGTCGTGGTGAGCGAGCGCGGCGGCGAGAACCTGCGTGCCGAGCCGAACGGGGCGGTGATCGCGCGGCTCCGCTACGGCGCACTCCTCGACCGCATCGAGGCGCGCGGCGACTGGGTGCACGTCCGCCGCCGAGGCTGGGTGCCGCGCTCGGCCCTCGACGCGCCGATGACGGCGCGCGCGCGTCCTCCCGCCGCGGCGCGCACCGTGACCCCGCCCGCCTACCGCGAGATGGCCGAGCAGAAGGCCGACACCCAGCCGAAGAAGAAGGCGGCCGTCGCGTCCCCGCAGGCACCGGCCCAGGCGCCGCCGCCGTCGGGCAGCGGCTCCGGTGACCAGGTCGAGCTGACGCGCGGAAGCGAGCTCCGGGTGACGCCCGACGGTGCGGCCGTCGGGACCCTCGCGCCCGGTGCGGCCGCCCGCGTCCTCGCCCGCTCGGGCGACTGGGCGCGTGTCGCGACCGAAGGATGGGTGCGGGACGCCGACCTCCGCGCGTCGAGCAGCGGTGCGCTCGCGGGCGTGAGCGCGGCGGAAGTGCGGGCCAACCCCGACCGCTACGTGGGGCAGGTCCTCGACTGGCGGCTCCAGCTGGTCTCGATCCAGCGTGCCGACGAGCTGCGGCCCGAGATGCCGGCCGGCCAGGACTACCTGCTCACGCGCGGGCCCTTGCCGGAGCCCGGATTCGTCTACGTGACGATCAGCGACGCCGATCGCAAGCGCTTCAGCAGCTTCGGCCCGCTCGCGGAGCTGACGCTCCGCGTGAAGATCCGCGCCGCGCGGTCGCGCTACCTCGCGACGCCGGTGGCCGAGCTCGTCTCGATCGTGGATTCGGTCGCCGCCGGGCGCTGACCGGCGTACAATTCCCTCATGACACCTGCCGCCGCCGACGCGGTGCCCGCCGTCCTGCTCGCCCTTGCCGTCATCCTCGTGGCCGCGAAGCTGCTGGGGGAGCTGGCCGAGCGCGTGCGGCAGCCCGCCGTGCTCGGTGAGCTGCTGGCCGGCGTCCTCCTCGGCCCCTCGCTGTTCCGCTTCCTTGATCCCGCCAGCAGCTGGCTCCATCTCTTCGGCGAGATCGGCGTCGTGATCCTCCTCTTCCAGATCGGCCTGGAGACCGACCTCCGGCGGCTGCTGCGGGTCGGCGGCGTCGCCTTCACCGTCGCGGTGGTGGGCGTCGCGGTGCCCTTTGCGCTGGGGTACGCCGTCTGCCGGATGATGGGCCTTCCGGACCTCGAGTCGGTGGTCGCGGGCGCGGCGCTCACGGCGACGTCGGTCGGCATCACCGCCCGCGTCCTGTCCGACCTTGGCCGACTGCACGACGCGGAGAGCCAGGTGGTCCTCGGCGCCGCCGTCATCGACGACGTGATCGGGCTCGTGATCCTCGCCGTCGTGAGCCGCGCGGTGGCGGGCAGCGCCGTCACCGCCGGCGGCGTGGCGCTGACGACGGCCGCGGCGTTCGGCTTCCTCATCGCGGCGGTGCTGGTGGGCCGGCTCGCCGTGCCTCCCCTCTTCCGCCTCCTTGCGCGCGTCGGCCGCCCCGAATCGCTCGCGACCATGGGGCTCGCGGTCGGGCTCCTCACCGCCGTCCTCGCGCATGCGGCAGGCTCGGCCCTCATCGTCGGCGCGTTCGCGGCGGGGCTCGTGTTCCAGCCCACGGCGCACGCGGAGACGATCGAGCGCGGCGTCACCCGGCTGGGCCACTTCTTCGTCCCGATCTTCTTCGTGTCGGTCGGCGCCGCGGTGGACGTGCACACCCTCGGCGACACGCGCGTGCTCGCGATCGGTGGCCTGCTGATCGCCGTCGCGATCGTGGGCAAGGTCGTGGCGGGCTTCGCGCCGTTCTGGTTCCGCGGGCGGAAGCTTGTCGTGGGCGTCGGGATGATCCCCCGCGGCGAGGTGGGGCTCATCTTCGCGCAGACCGGGCTCGCCGCGGGCGTGCTCGACGGCGGGCTGTTCGCGTCGGTCACGGCGATGGTCATGGTCACCACCTTCATCGCGCCCCCGGCGCTCAAGGCGCTGCTCGGCGCGGGCCCGCTGCGTCCCCGCGATGCGGGCGGCGCCGCGGAGCTGGTGACGGAGGCGTAGATGCGGCGGGTCATGGCCCTCGCTGCGCTGGCCCTGCTGGCGGGATGCGCGGAATCGCCGGGCGGACGGGTAGCGCGCGGCGGCGCCAGCGCACCGGCGGACACCGGCGCGCTCGACGTCGCGGCCGACATCGAGCGCGCGATCTGGAACCAGAGCCCGCGGCCCTGGACGACCGACGCCCGCTGGGCCCTGATGCGACGGGTGTATGACGGTGCCCGCTACGCCCCGCTCTGGTACGATCGGAACGGCCCCACGGCGGCCGGGCGCGCCGCCATCGAGGCCCTCTGCGACGCGGTTGACGAGGCGATCCATCCGGCGGCCTTCACGGCCGACAGCGGTGCGTGGCAGGTGAACGATGCTGCCGGCGTGGCGGAGTCGGATCTCCGCCTGACCGCCTCGCTGCTCGATTACTTCGCCGCCCTCGCCGCGGGCCAGGTCGCGCCGGCCGCGCTGGACAGCGGCTGGCGCCTGCCGTCGCCCGTGCCGCCCTCCGACAGCGAGCTGGTGCGCGCGCTCCGTCGGCCCCCTGCCGAGGCCGCGGTGCGCTACCGGCCGGCGAGCCCGGCGTACGCCTCGCTCCGTGCCGCCCTCGCGCGCTATCACTCGCTCGCCGTCGCGGGCGACTGGTCGCTCCCCGACACCGTCGGCACGCTCCGGCTGGGCGCCCGGGACTCGTCGGTGCCGGCCCTCCGGCGCCGCCTGATCCGGACCGGAGACCTCCGCGCGTCCGATTCGGCGGGTGCCGCGTTCGACGCGCCGCTCGATAGCGCGGTGCGCCGGGCGCAGCGCCGTCTGGGCCTCGCTGCCGACGGGGTCGTGGGGCCGGGTACGTGGCGTGCGCTCGCCGTGCCGGCCGTGGCGCGCGCCAGGATCCTCGCGCTCAACCTCGAGCGCTATCGGTGGCTGCCCGAGCAGGCTGTTGGTGCGTCGCTCGTCGTGGACGGCGGCGCGGAGCGCCTCGAGCTCCGGGTCGGCCCGGAGGCGGTGTACGCGGCTGGCGCGCGGCTGGATGCGCGCTGTGTGGAGGGCACGCCGCCCATCGTGGCGGACACCGCACGGATCACCCGCGGCGCCGCGCCGGCGATCGCGCTGGGCCGCGGGCGAACGCTGTCGCTCACCGGGCGGCGCGCCTGCGTCCGGACCGACAGCCTGGCGCGCCTCATCGCGGCCGCGCCCGCGGATGCGCCGCTCGCGTTCTACCTCATCGTGCCGACGGCGACGGCGCGCCCGGGCGGCATCTCCTTCCGCGGCGACTCGACCGGTGCCGACGCGCGGCTGGAGCGGGCCATGGCGCCGGCGCTCGCGCGGCGCCCGCCCCCCGTCTGCGGCGTCACCCGGGCGGTGACGGCGCCGGCACCGCACTCGGCAGCCCCGGGCGCGCCGGCGCCTCGCCCGAGCGCACCAGCGCCCGCCGGAAGAGGATCGGCCCCACCAGCTGGTTGAGCGCGATCAGCGCGAGGAGGAGCGTCCGAAGCTCCGCCCCGAACGTCGGGAACGCCTCCGCCACCACCGACGCGAGGCCGATCGCCACCCCCGCCTGCGACACGAGCCCGAGCCAGAGATTCCCCGAGACCTCGCGCGGCAGCCGTGCCCAGCGCGCTCCCGCCCTCGTCCCCGCCCAGATCGCGGCCCCGCGCACGAGCGCGAGCGGCACCAGGATCGGAAGCAGCGTGACCACGGCGGCCACGTCGATCGTCGCACCGGAGAGCGCGAAGAAGACCACGAACACGGGCGCGGCCGACCGTTCCATCGCGTGCCGCAGCGCCTCGCCTCGGGAGCGGTGCGAGAGATTCTCGGCCACGAAGCCCGTGGTCACCAGCGTGAGCACCGCCTCGACGTGGGCCAGCCGCGCCACCTCGCTTCCGAGGAACGCGACCAGCACGGCGAAGAGGAGCAGCTCCTCGTTCACGAATCGCAGATAGACCGCGATGGCGCCGCCGAGGATCACGCCCACCAGCAGCGCGCCCAGAATTTCCCAGCTGAGCGTTCCGATCGAGACGCCGCTTCCCTCCGCCCCGGGCGCCAGCGTCCGCGCGAGCGAGAGGGTTCCGCTGAAGAGGAGGACCACCACCACGTCGGTGAGCAGGACCACACCCAGCGTCGTCCGGGCGACGGGGCCGCGGGCCCGCGTCTCGGTGAGCAGCGCCATCGTCACCGCCGGCGAATGCACGATGGCGATCGAGGCGACCAGCACGGCGACGGCGATCGCCTGCGGCGCGGGCAGGCCGCGCATGAAGGGCACGAAGCCGCGGCCGGCGTAGAGCGTTCCCGCCAGCGCGACGAACCCGAGCAGCAGCTCCGCCGACATGACCTTGAGGAGCGCTATGCCCCGGTCGCGCAGCTCCTCCCAGCGCAGCTCGGCGCCGGCCAGGAAGGCGATGAGCGCGACCGCGAGCCCGCTCACCGGCGCGAGCCGCGTGAGCGCCTCGGGGCTCACCGTCGCCAGCGCGGCGGGACCGAAGACCACGCCAGCCACCATGTAGCCGACGATGGCGGGACCGCGCAGTGCCGCGGCGATCTCGCCCACGGTGTACGCGGCGAGGATGAGGAATCCGAACGTGAGCAGGGCCTGCGAGCCGTAGCCGGCTGAGCCCAGCGGGCGCAGCAGCTCGACGAGCGCGAAGACGACGAGGAGGATGACGGCGCGGCGCATCAGCGCTCCGGAGGGCCGGCCCCGGCGCCGGCGGCGGCGAGCGGAAGCCGGCGGCGGTGGTGGCGCCGCACCACGGCGCGCACCACGCGGGCCGACAGGAGATCGGTGGCCAGCACCGACACGAGCGCCGCGGTGAAGACCACGTTCGACAGGTCGGAGTCGTCGAAGATCCGGTAGTTGAGCGCGATCGCGATGGCGAGGCTGCCCTGCCCGACCAGGGCGATGCCCCAGTTGCCGCCGATCACCCGCGACATGCCGCTGAGGCGGGTGGCCACGCGCGCCGCCGCCGGCTTGGCGAAGAGCCGGAGCAGCACGAACGCGACGAGCGGCAGGCCCCACGCCCCGCCCGGCACGCGCCAGGCCGCGCCGGCGAAGATGAGGAGCACGAGGTAGAGGGGCCGCTGCACGCGGTGGAGGACCTGCACGATCTCGTGCCGGTTCCGCGCCGTGTTCGCGAGGATCGCGCCGATGAGCATCGTGGGGACGAGGGGGGAGAGGCGGGCATAGGCGGCGGTGCCGCTCGCGAGCGTGATGGCGCCCGCGAGCGAGATGAACAGCCGGTCGGGGTCGCGCTCGCCGCCCAGGAAGAGGTGGTAGACGATGCCGCCGAGCACGCCGATCGCGCCGCCGATCACGGCCCACTCGGTCGGCGTCGGCGGGCGGATGTCGCCCGGCGGCGGGAGGTGCACCAGGCAGAGCACCGTGCCGAAGGTGAGGATGCCGACGGCGGCGTCCATCCCGCCGGCCACCTGCAGCTGGTGCAGGAGCGGCGTCCGCGCGGTGCGGTCGCGTGCGAGGCGCCGCGCCGCGAGTGCGATTCCCGACGACGATGTCGTCACCGCGATGGCACCCAGGATGGTGGCAGGTGCCACGGCATCGGCGGGAAGGACGCCGAGCACGCGGGTGAAGAGCAGGAAGAGGGCACCGCCGACGATGCCCACTACGAGGATCGCCTCGAGGAACGCGACCTGGTACAGCTCCCCCCGGAGGCGGAGCATCCGCTTCAGGTGGAACTCGGACCCGATCACGGCGCCCATCCAGCCGATGGCGAGGGTGATGAGGGGGCCGAAGCTGTCGAGCACGCTGGCGCTGATGAGCCCGGCCACGCGCGGGCCCAGGAGCACGCCCAGCACGAGATATTCGGCCCCCGAGACGATGAGGTACCGGCGTGCCAGGGCCCCCACCGCGATCCGCGCGGCGATGTAGCCGGCCGCGACCACGGCCACCAGGATGAGCCCGGAGGTCATCGCCAATCCTATCCCGGGAGTGGCGCCGTCCGGTAGACGGCCACAGATTCAGGGGACCATGAACGACCTGCTGAAGCAGCGGATCCTGCGGAGCCTCGAGGCCCTGCCGGAGGAGCGCGCCTACCAGATCCTCGACTACATCGAGTTCCTGGAGAGCAAGTACGGCGAGCGCGCGCGGCCGACCGGCATCCTGGCGCGCCTGACCGAGACGGTCGAGGACACGATGCGCGCCGGCAAGCTCCCCATCAAGGCGATCAGCGGCACGATGGGCATCCTCGACAGCGCGACCAAGGTGATGAAGGGCGTCGCGGCGGCGGGGCAGGCCGTCGTCGAGGAAGCGGTGAAGGTCACGGAAGGGAGCGGCAAGCGCGAGCTGCCGCCGGCCAAGCCACAGTAACCCCGGATCACATGACGACCACAGTCGAGCCACCGGCGGCGCCACCCGCCGGCGAGCAGAGGTTCATCCGCGGCATCGGCCCCATCCAGGCCATCTCGCTGGTGGTCGGCACGATGATCGGCTCCGGCATCTTCATCGTCTCCTCCGACATCAGCCGGCAGGTGAACGCGTGGGGGCCGGGCGGGCTCATGCTGGTCTGGGTGCTCACGGGCGCCATGACCCTGGCCGGCGCGCTCGCCTATGCCGAGCTCGCGGCGATGATGCCGAAGGCGGGAGGCCAGTACGTCTTCCTGCGGGAGGGGCTCTCGCCCGCCGTCGGGTTCCTCTTCGGCTGGACCCTCTTTACCGTCATCCAGACCGGCACCATCGCCGCCGTGGCGGTCGCGATGGCCAAGTACCTCGCCGTCTTCTTCCCCTCGCTCAGCGACACGATCTTCCTCTCACTGGGCCACATCCGCCTCCCGGGCTCGGCCGAGGCCATCCCGCTGGGCGTGTCGGTGCAGCGGCTCGTCGCGATCCTGAGCATCGTCTTCCTCACCTGGATCAACGGGCGCGGCGTGGCGGTGGGCGCGCGGCTGCAGACCTTCCTCACCGCCATCAAGGCGCTCGCGCTCGCGCTCCTCGTGGTCCTCGGCATCGCCGTCTTCCGCCGGGCCGACGTCGCCGCCGCCAACTTCAGCGGCGCGACCTTCTGGGGCACCGGCGACTGGGGCCTGCTCATGCTGCCCGCCATCGGCGCTGCCATGGTGGGCTCGCTCTTCTCGTCCGACTCGTGGAACAATGTCACCTTCGCCGCGGCCGAGGTGCGCGACCCGGCCAGGAACCTGCCGCGCGCGCTCGCGCTGGGCACCGGGCTCGTGACGCTTCTCTACATCCTGGCGAATGTCTCGTATCTCAGCGTGCTGCCCTTCGCGGGTGACGCCAACGGCGCGACCGCCCTCGCGCGCGGGATCCAGCACGCGACGCAGGACCGGGTGGCGTCCTCCGCGGTGGAGGTGATGCTGGGCGCCGCCGGAGCCGCGGCGATGGCGGGACTCATCGTGATCTCCACCTTCGGCTGCAACGCCGGGCTCGTGCTCGCCGGCCCGCGCGTCTATTACGCCATGGCGGAGGACCGGCTCTTCTTCCGCCGCGCGGGGGAGCTGCACCCGCGGCACCGCACCCCCATCTTCGGGCTCGCCGTGCAGGCGGTGTGGGCCTCGGTGCTCTGCCTGAGCGGCACCTACAACCAGCTGCTCGACTACGTGATCTTCGCGTCGGTCCTCTTCTACTTCCTGACCACGCTTGCGCTCTTCCGGCTCCGCCGGAAGCGGCCCGACCTGCCGCGGCCGGTGAAGGCCTTCGGATACCCGGTCGTCCCGGGGCTGTACATGGTCGCGGCGGCCGCCCTGATGGTGGTCCTGCTCGTCCGGAAGCCGCTCTTTACCTGGCCCGGGCTCATCATCGTGGCCCTCGGCATCCCGGTCTATCTGGTGTGGCGGCGGTCCGCCTTGCGCTCCGGGTAAATCCGCCCTACTCTACAAGATGGAACCCTCGACGCTCAACGGCCCTTCCGCCCCTCCCGGGGTCGCGGAGGGCCGTCGCGCATCCGCCACCGAGCCGCGGGCCGCCGAGCCGGCCGCGCCCCGGATCCGCGCCCAGGTCGGTCTCACCTTCGACGACGTCCTGCTGGTGCCGCGACACTCCGCGGTCCACCCCCGCGACGTCTCGACCCGCACCCGCCTCACCCGCGCCATCTCGCTCAACATTCCGCTCATCTCGGCCGCCATGGATACGGTCACCGAAGCCGACATGGCGATCGCCATGGCGCGCGCCGGCGGCATCGGGGTGATCCACAAGAACATGTCCGTGGAGCGCCAGGCCGCGGAGGTGGACCGGGTCAAGCGGAGCGAGAGCGGGATGATCCTGAACCCGATCACGCTCGGGCCCGACCGCCCCCTCCGCGAGGTCGTGGCGCTCATGCGCCGGTTCAAGATCTCCGGCGTCCCCATCGTGGACGGCCAGGGCCGGCTGGTGGGCATCGTCACCAACCGCGATCTCCAGTTCGAGCGCAACCTCGACCAGCCGATCGGCGAGGCGATGACCCGGGAGAACCTGGTCACCGCGCCGGTCGGCACCGATCTGGACGAGGCCGAGCGGATGCTGGCGCGGCACCGGATCGAGAAGCTGCCCGTCGTGGACGGCGAGGGCGTGCTCAAGGGACTGATCACGGTGAAGGACATCTTCAAGCGCCGCGAGCACCCCAACGCCAACAAGGACCAGCACGGCCGGCTGCGCGTCGCCGCCGCGGTGGGCGGCACGCCGGGCGATCTCACCCGGGCGCGCGCCCTCCTGGGCGCCGGCGCCGACGTGATCGTGATCGACTCCGCGCACGGCCACAGCGAAGGGGTGATGGGCACCCTGGACGCGATCCGCCGCGCCTTTCCCGACGCGCAGATCATCGCCGGCAACGTCGCGACCGAGGCGGGCGCCCGCGAGCTCGTGCGCCGCGGCGCGGACGCGGTCAAGGTGGGGATCGGCCCCGGCAGCATCTGCACCACGCGCGTCGTCACCGGCGTGGGTGTGCCGCAGGTGACCGCCATCATGGACGCGGTGCGCGGCGCGGGCGACGTGCCGATCATCGCCGACGGCGGCATCAAGTACTCGGGTGACATGGTGAAGGCGCTGGCCTCGGGCGCGTCATCCGCCATGATGGGCTCGATGCTGGCCGGCACCGAGGAGAGCCCCGGCGAGAGCGTGCTGGCGGAGGGCCGGCGCTTCAAGATGATCCGCGGGATGGGGAGCCTGTCCGCCATGCAGGACGGCTCGGCCGACCGGTACTTCCAGGAGGGCGAGATGGCGCCCTCGAAGTGGGTGCCGGAAGGGATCGAGGGGCGCGTCCCGTACAAGGGCGCGGTGGCCGACGTCATCTACCAGATGGTGGGCGGCCTCCGGAGCGGGATGGGCTACTGCGGCGTGGCCGACATCCCGGCGCTGCAGCGCGACGTCGAGATGATCCAGGTGACCTCGGCCGGGCTGCGCGAGTCGCACCCGCACGACGTGACGATCACGCGCGAGGCGCCCAACTACAGTGCATGAGGCGGCGGCCGCGCCGCCCGTCTGACCGCAGCCCGCATCAATTCTCCAACCGAGGCATCTGATGAGCGTACTCGAGGTGAAGGACGCCCCGTCGTCGCGCCCGCCCACCTATGGCGGCGGCACCGGCCTGTGGGCCACCAAGTCGATTTCGGCACTGCGGGCGGAGGCGGAGGCCACCGGCGAGCGGTCGCTCAACCGCACCCTGGGCGCGATGAACCTCACGATGCTGGGCATCGGCGCCATCATCGGCGCCGGCATCTTCGTGCTGACCGGCCTCGCCGCCGCCCTGCACGCCGGGCCCGCCGTGCCGATCTCGTTCATCTTCGCCGCGGTGGCCTGCGGCCTCGCCGGGCTCTGCTACGCCGAGATGGCGAGCGCCGTGCCGGTGGCCGGGAGCGCCTACACCTACTCCTACGCCACCATGGGCGAGTTCATCGCCTGGATCATCGGCTGGGACCTGGTGCTCGAGTACGCGATGGGAGCCGCCACCGTCGGCGTCGGCTGGTCGGGGTACTTCGTGAGCCTGCTCGACTACCTGGGGATCCACATCCCCGTCGCCCTCACGTCGTCGCCGCTCATCCACTGCAGCGCGGCGGACGTCACCAAGGCGGTGAAGTTCTGCACCCATGAGGGATGGAACACCACGGGGGCGCTCTTCAACCTGCCCGCCGTCGCCATCGTGCTGATCGCCTCCGCCATCCTCGTGATCGGCATCGAGGAGTCGGCCAAGGTGAACAACATCATCGTCGTGCTCAAGATCGCGGTGGTGCTGATGTTCATCGCCTTCGGCCTGGGCTACGTGAACACCGCCAACTGGCACCCGTTCATTCCCCAGAACACCGGCACCTTCGGCCAGTTCGGCTGGAGCGGCGTCTTCCGCGGCGCCGGCCTCATCTTCTTCGCGTACATCGGATTCGACGCCGTCAGCACGGCGGCGCAGGAAGCGAAGAACCCGCAGCGCGACATGCCCATCGGCATCCTGGGGTCGCTCGCCATCTGCACCGTGCTCTACATCCTCGTCTCGATGGTGCTCACCGGCGTCATCAAGTACGACCAGCTCAACGTGGCGCACCCGGTGGCCTACGCCGTCGAGAACGTCGCCGGCCTCCGCTGGCTCACGCCGTTCATCACCGTCGGCGCGGTGCTCGGCCTGGGCTCGGTGGTGCTGGTCATGCTGCTCGGCCAGTCGCGGGTGTTCTACTCGATGTCCCGTGACGGCCTCATGGGGCCGTGGGCCGGCAAGGTGCACCCGAAGTACCGGACGCCGTATCTCTCGACGATCTACGTCGGCCTGATCGTCGCCGTGATCACCGGTACCTTCCCGATCCAGCTCCTGGGCGAGCTCGTCAACATCGGGACCCTGCTCGCCTTCGTGCTGGTGTGCGCCGGCGTCTGGATCCTCCGCCGCACCCGGCCCGACCTCGAGCGGCCGTTCCGGACGCCGCTCGTGCCCTTCGTGCCGATCCTGGGCATCATCTCCTGCTTCGGGCTCATGGCGACGCTGCCGGGCGACACCTGGATCCGGCTGTTCGTCTGGCTGCTGATCGGGTTCGTGATCTACTTCAGCTATGGGCGGAAGCACAGCCACCTGCAGCAGGAGATCGCGGCCGGCGGCAAGCCGATGGGCTGAGTGGGACCTGCTACCTGCCACGAAGCGCCGCCGCGAGGCGGCGCTTTCGTTTCAGGGCGCACCACGTGATTGACAGCGCGGCCAATTCGTCGTAAGTGTGTGGCGCCTTTTTCCGGAATCGCGACCGACCACTCCATCCGAGGCCCGCATGGACCTGTTCCGCCGCAAGAGCGTCACCGCCCTCCAGGCCGAAGCCGAGGCCGACCACAGCCTCAAGCGCTCGCTGGGCGTCGTCAACCTCACCGCGCTGGGGATCGGCGCCATCATCGGCACCGGCATCTTCGTCCTCACCGGGACCGTGGCCGCGCAGAACGCGGGGCCGGCCGTGATCCTCTCGTTCGTCCTCGCGGGGGTCGCGTCGATCTTCGCCGCGCTCTGTTACAGCGAGTTCGCTTCGCTCGTGCCCATGGCGGGCAGCGCCTACACCTACGGCTACGCCACGCTGGGTGAGCTGGTCGCGTGGATCATCGGCTGGGACCTGATCCTCGAGTACGCGCTGAGCGCGACGACGGTCGCGATCGGGTGGTCCGGCTACGTCGTCTCGTTCCTGGCCGACATCGGGATCCACGTCCCGGCACACTTCCAGGCGGCGCGGGGCACGGTCGTTACGCTGGCCGACGGCACGACCACGACGGCCATCTTCAACATCCCCGCCGTCATCATCGTCGCCATCGTCACGACGCTGCTCGTCGTCGGCGTGCGCGAGTCGGCCAATGTGAACAACGTCATCGTCTTCATCAAGCTCGCGGTGGTCCTCCTCTTCATCGCGCTCACGGTGAAGGCGGTGAACCCCCAGAACTGGCACCCCTTCATCCCGCCCAACACCGGGAGTCGCGAGCACTTCGGGTTCAGCGGCGTGGCCGCGGGGGCAGGGGTGGTCTTCTTCGCCTACATCGGATTCGACGCGGTGAGCACCGCGGCGCAGGAGGCGAAGAACCCCCAGCGCGACATGCCGATCGGCATCATCGGCTCGCTGATCGTGTGCACGATCCTCTACATCATCGTCGCCGCCATCGCGACCGGCGTGCTGCCCTACACCCAGCTCGACGTGCCCGATCCGATCGCGAAGGTGGCCGACGCCGCCGGGCTCGGCTGGGTCTCGTCGCTCATCAAGCTCGGCGCCATCGCGGGGCTCACGTCGGTCATCCTGGTCCAGCTCCTCGGCCAGTCGCGCGTCTTCTACTCGATGGGGCGGGACGGGCTGCTGCCGCCCTTCGTCAACAAGGTGCACCCGCGCTTCCGCACGCCGTGGATCACGTCCATCCTCACCGGCGTGGCGGTGGCCATCCCGGCGGGCATCCTGCCGGTGCGCGACGCCGCCAAGCTGGTCTCGATCGGGACGCTGCTCGCCTTCGTGATCGTGTCCATCGGCATCCTCGTCCTCCGGATCCGCGAGCCGGAGCTCGAGCGCCCGTTCCGGACGCCGATCGTCTGGTTCGTGGCACCCATGGGCGCGATCTCCGCGCTCTACCTCATGAGCAGCCTCGACATCGAGACCTGGATCCGGCTCGTCGTGTGGCTCGCGATCGGCCTCACCATCTACTTCCTCTACGGCCGCCACCACGCGCGGGTCGCGGGATAGCCCCCATTATCTTGTCCCCATGCCGACCTCGCTCGCTCCCGACCGCATCGCCGCCGCCCAGGCGCTGGGGGCCGTCCTCGCCCCCGGTAGGCGGGTCTGCCTCACCACCCATGTGAACCCCGACGGCGACGGGCTCGGGAGCGAGGTCGGCCTCCTCCACCTCCTCCGGGCCCGCGGCGTGGACGCCGTCATCACCAACCCGACCGCGACGCCCGGCCGGTTCGACTTCCTGCTCGACGACCTGCCGGGATGCGACCGGTCCGCGCATGCCGTGAAGGAGCTGCGCCGGGCCGACGTCATCGTCGTGCTCGACATCTCCGACCTGGGCCGGCTCGGCATGCTCTGCGACACCGTGCGCGATGCCGGGGTGCCGGTGGCCTGCGTGGACCACCACGTGAGCGACGGCATGCTGCCCGACGGGCCGCGCTACCTCGACGCCACCGCCGCCGCCACCGGCGAGCTCATCTACGAGATCGCCATCGCCAATGGCTGGCCGCTCACGCCGCTCGTGGCGCAGGCGCTCTATGTGGCGCTCCTGACCGACACCGGCGGCTTCCGCTTCAGCAACACGCGCCCGCGCACCCTCCGCGTCGCGGCCGACCTGCTGGAGACCGGGGTCGATCCCGAGCAGATCTACCTCGACGTCTACGCCCGCGCCCCCGAGGGCCGGCCGCGGCTCTTCGCCGAGGCGCTGCAGACCCTCGTCGTCGAGCCGCAGCATGGGTTGGCGTGGGTCACCGTGCCGCCGGGCGCCATCGAGCGGCTTGGCGTCACCTCCGATGACCTCGACGGCGTGGTCGAGTTCCCCCGCTCGATCGAGGGAGTGCGCATGGCGCTCCTCTTCCGCGAGGCGGCGCAGGGCCGGATCAAGGTGTCGCTCCGCTCGGTGGGCAACGTGGACGTGGCGGAGTTCGCCAAGCGCTTCGGCGGCGGCGGACATCGCAAGGCCGCCGGGCTCTCGGTGGTCGGCTCGATGGTGGACGTGCAGGGCACGGTGCTCGAGGCGGCGCGCGAATATCTCGCCGCCACCAACGGGCACCCTTGAGACGGCCCTGCACGACCTTATTATTCCGTGCATGGACATCTTCGATCGCATTGAGCAGTCCCTCGATACCCTCCGTCCCTACATCGCCTCGCATCGCGGCAACGTCGAAGTGGTGGACTTCGACGAAGGGGAAGGCACCCTGCTGGTCCGCCTCGGGGGCACCTGCCGGGGATGCTCCGCGTCCACCGTCACGCTGAAGCAGGGAATCGAAAGCCGGCTCCGGGCCATGGTGCCCGAAGTGCGGCACGTCGAGGCGG
>Ga0070664_100002058_pt1 | contig 16079 bp, 18 predicted proteins | sample KBSC73metaG_FD_65863 | JGI IMG/M metagenome (GOLD analysis project Ga0070664, IMG submission 65863) | Corn rhizosphere microbial communities from Kellogg Biological Station, Michigan, USA - KBS C7-3 metaG | ecosystem: Host-associated > Plants > Roots > Rhizosphere > Soil ... | reverse complement strand
GCGCCGCCCGCTCGCGGACCTCGTCGCGGATGCCGCGTAGGTCTCCCCGCACTCCCAGAAGCCGCCGACGCAGTTCTTGATGGCGGGGCAGCCATCCGGCATCAGGCAGGGTCCGGGATTTCCGGTGCACGACTGGATGACGAACCCGCCGCCGTCGGCGGACCCTCCGCCGCCTTTCTTGCCTCCTGCAGCCGCCGCTTCGACGAGCAGGAGAATCGGGACGACGGCAACGACGAACCCCAGCCTGATTCGCATGGGCCCCCCACCGTGGAGCTGCGCCGGGCAGCCGAGCACTCAGGCGCTCGACGTGTCAACCGACTTTGCCACGTCGTTGCGGCCCGCTCTGGACGTGCCGTCCGACGCTTCGGACTTGGGGTCAGGGAGGCTCGTCGGAAGAAGAGGCGGCGCTCACCTTGCAGCAATGGGCGGAAGCCGCCGATCGCGCGGCAATTTCGGGGGGAATTCGCTGCTCGCCGCGCTTCGTCGGTGCCTCGCGTCAACCCTCGTCGTGGTCGCTGCGTGCAGTGTCACCGGACCGGTCGACGTCCCGGAAGGTTCGACCGCCGACGCCAGCCCCGTCCGCCTCTCGGGCTACGTCCTCAAAGGCCTCGTCTCGGGCGCCACAGTCCCTCGATTGGGAACGTCGCGCCGCGCGTCATGCGGCCAGACGAGGAGGGCGCACTCTCACGAACTTCTCGGGATCGGACCTCCCGCGCGCTCGGACGATATCAGCCACGGACGAGACGGCTGGTCTGCTCTGCCGTTCGGATCGGGCCGCTGCAACTGGACTCACAGCAGATCTGCACCGGGCGGCTTGGAGAAGTGGGCGGTCGCCGCCACTTCGAGCACCCGGGACGTCGACGCGGGGCTGGCGCCGGTCTGACATCGTCTACTTCTCGGCGCGGCGAAGGAAGGCTTCGAGCTCCTCGGGCCGGATGCGCAGCTCGGGGCCCATGCGGAGCACGCGGAGCCCCCCAGTTCGGACGAGGTCATCGACGAGGGGCCGGCCCACCGCGAGGTAGTCGGCCACTTGGTCGAGGGTCAGCAGCCGCCGGTGCACAAGCGTGTGCACAAACGGAAGCGACTTCGTGGGCTCGGTGAGCACTCCTGAGACCTCGGCCTGCGACCTCTTGAGAGTGGTGAGACCTCCTGAGACACTCTGCCCCGCTTCAGATGCGGCCTTCCTAAACGCTAGGTCACAGGTTCGATCCCTGTCGGGGTCACATCGCTGCCAGCGCCTTCAGGTCAGACGGGCGAGCGGAGGTCGAGGAGCAATCGGGTGAATGGCCCCGCATCGGCGAGCGTCGACCGCTGAGCCCACGCCTTCACGGTCTCGGTGAGCTCCGAGTAGGCCGGGTGCAGCGGGCAGGGATTCCGACCATCGCACCGGTTGAAGCCGAACACGCACTCCTTCTCGCCGGCCCACTCGTCGACCGCCACCAGGATCTCCTCCAGCGTGATCTCCCTCGCCGGACGGGCGAGACGGAACCCCCCGTGGTGGCCCTTCACGCTCACCAGCAGCCTCGCCTGCACCAGCTTGCGGAGAATCTTGGAGAGGTAGTCACCGGGAACCCGCGCCGGTCCGGCCAGATCGCGGGTGCGCGCGCTCGCGCCGGAGCCCAGCGCCGTCAGCACCGTCATCGCGCGCAGGGCGTACTGTCCGGTCTGGGAGAGGACCACGCGATCAGCGACCCTTGCATGCACCGGACGGCGCGCCGGCGTCGCTCAGGGTACAGCGGACGGTGGGGGCGATGACCCCGCAGATCTGCGCGATCTTTCCGGCGATGGCCGTGATGCGGTCCTCCAGCTCCGCCTGCACCCCCTTCTCCTTGGCCGGGCCGGGCCACTGTGCCGTCACCTGCACCACGGTCTCGCGTTCCGTCGGCTTCATCTCCACCGAGAGCTTGCCCTCCGGAACGATCGACGGGTGGAGGAACTGAGGGCCGATCGTCCACCGCCGCTCGTTCTCCACCCGCTTGGCCGACATCCCGAGCTCCTTCACCGCGTGGTCGAGACAGCGATCCTGTGCTCGATCCACCGGAGTGGTCGCCTCGAGAGTGCTCCTCGCCGGATCGGTTCCGGCGCCCGTCACCATCAGCAGCACCATCCATGCAGCCTGGATCATGGCATTCAGCTCCGCGCCGGCGCGGCCAGCACCGCTGTCTTCATCGAGGCCTTGGCCCGCTGCCGCCCGACCACCAGGTGCCAGATGGTGAGAGCCACCACTCCTACCGCGAAAAGCGCCAGGAGGAAGCTGCCCAGCTGCGGGTAGGAGAAGGTCTCGAAGTTGGCCACCGTCCGGTGTCCGATGATCACCGGCATGAACGGTTTCACCTTCACCGGGGCCTGCGGATCGAGATCGTGGCCGAAGACCCAGAGCCGGTAGACGAATCGCCCGAAGGCGAACAGCGAAACGTAGCTGGTGACCACCAGCATGTCGATCAGGTCACGGACCGTTCCCAGGGCGGAGACCCGGAGCGCCAGGAGGGCCATTCCCCCTAGGGCGAAGGGGATCCAGTCGAGATCTGCCGAGGCGGTGGCATCGAGCTTGTGCATCCCGATGTAGTGATTCAGCACGTTGATCTCGTGGATGTCCTGACCATCGTTCCCGCCGGCGATCTTGTAGGCGTACACGTCCATGCTCAGGCCCTGCGGATACTGCGGGGCGATCATCGAGATGCGCCACAGCGGGGCGGCGAACGCCAGCCCCAGCGGGATCACCAGCACCGCCAGGGCGATGCGGGTCCAGGGGATCATCGGCTGGCTCAGGAACTCATAGAACTTGGTGAGCATCAGACCAGATCCGCCTTTCTGAAGTGGAGACTCGCCGCCAGCCAGGCCAGGGCGCCGAACACCCAGGGCCAGGACACGCCGAGCAGGTACAGCCCGCCTGCGCCGATCCGGTTGGCGAGATAGAAGCCCACCGGGCCGAGCACGGTCAGGTCCGGCGAGGCTCCCGAGAGGAGCGCCATCCGGGCGGCCTGGACCGGGTTGAGCGAGGCGAGCAGGAACACCGTGTGCGGGTTGAGGCGCCACTGGAGCATCAACCCGATCAGCCCGAAGTCGACCAGCACCACTGCGAAGGCCCAGAGCACCAGCACCCAGCTGACCGCCCGGGCCTGGCTGCGCACGGTGGAGGAGACCGCGACCCCCAGCCCGACGAAGGCCGCCACCAGCGCTGCGCAGATCGCCATCGACTGAGCGACGAAGGCCCAGTTCAACTCCTGCCCGAAGCCGAAGCGGCCGATCAGTGCCATCACCAACATCAGCAGGGTGAGCGGCAGCACCAGGACCGCGTAGCGGGTGAGGGACACCGCCAGGAAGTACGAGCTGCGGCGGATGGGGTGACTGAAGAGGAGCTCCAGCGTGCCGTCCTCGCGGGCCCGGTTGATGACCTGCCCGGTGGCGGTGAGCGCCAGGAGCGGCAGCAGGAGGAGCAGCGCGTGGACCATCGAGAGCAGGGCCCGCCCCATCCCGGAGAAGCCCACCACCATCGACTCGCGCATCCCCACGAACACGAAACCTGCGCCGAGCGCCGCGTAGGTCAGCGCGCAGACCAGCATCCAGCGAGAGCGGAGCACCTCGGCCAGCTCCAGCCGGCTCACCGCCCAGACCTCCTTGTGCAGCGTGCAGGACCTCACGACCCACCTCGCTCGAGGCCCTTCGCACGCACCCGGGTCGCAGCTTCCTCCCAGCCGAAGGCCCCCGGCGTGCCGCGCTCCACGGCGCCGAGCCCGAAGCCCATCGGTGTCTCCCCCACGTCGATGAAGGCCGCCGAGGCGCGGGAAAGCCAGCGATCCTCTCGATAGGATCGGAGCCAGATCGCCCGCGGCTGCTCGGGAGCCTGCTCCAGCCACACCAGGAGGCAACCAGGATCGTCGAAGTTCAGCACCGCGCCGTTCTGGAGCTGCGCCTGCGCCGCCAGTCGAGGGTCCCCGATCTGCATGTGACAGTGAGCGCAGGCCTCCTTGTCGTAGACGATGGGGACCGGGCCCTCGGGACGGGCCTGCGAGCGCACCACCAGACCCACGAAGGCTCCGGCCGCGGCGACCACCACCGCCGCGAGCAGCGCACCGGCCGGAAAACGTCTCCGCCGCGGGCTCATGCTCCACCTCCCCCGTTCGCGCAGAGGACGCAGACCCCCGCCGCCGGGTGCTCATGGTCGAGCGGCGCTGGCCGCGCCGGCGCGCCGGCCACTGCCGAGACGTACCCTGCAGCGGGCCCGTCGTACCGCACCTGGCCCTCGTGCAGCGCGAGCACGTGGTCGGTCAGGTGCGAGACCTCCTCCAGCCTGTGGGAGCAGAGGATGACGGTGGTGGACGCCGGGAGCTCCCCGCACAGCTCGAGGAAGCGCCTCCGGGCGTCCTCGTCCAGGCTGGCAGTCGGCTCGTCCAGGACCAGCAGCTCGGGGTGGGAGGCGAAGGCGATCGCCAGGAGGACCTTCTGCTTGGTTCCGCCGGAGAGATTGCGGAAGGGCCGCCGCCCCACCGACGCCAGATCCAGCGCCAGCCGCTCCGCCATCCGCTCCACCTCGGCCCGGGGCAGCTCGCGGGTGAGGCAGACCAGGGCCACCAGCTCGTTCACCGAGGCACCCAGCGCGGGGGCGATCTGGGGAACGTAGGCCAGCCGCCGGGCCAGCTCGACTCGCGACTCGTACGGGTTCGGCCCGTCGATGCGCACCTCGCCCTCGCAGTCCACCAGCCCGAGGAGCGCGCGGATGAGCGTGGACTTCCCGGAGCCGTTCGGTCCCACGAGCGCGACTCGCCGGCCACCGGGGATGGTGAGGTCGATGCCGCGCAGGGCCTCCACCTTGCCGAAGCGCTTCCTGGCGCCCCGGAGCTCAATCCGCATTGGCCACCTCGAGGTGGATCCGTGGCGCAGGGTCGCGCAGGACGGGTTTGGGTGCGAACAGCGGAACCACCTCTCCCGCCACACCCACCAGCCCGAGCGCGAGCGTGCCCCGCAGGAACGAGAGGTCCGCGTGCCGGGAGGTGAGCGCGCCGGAAAGGTCCTTCAGCTCGTAGGGCAGGTCCCCCACCCCGTCGCGGTCCAGGTCGTAGCCGGCGTAGTCGCTCCACTCGTTGCCGTTCCACACCACGCCGAGGGCATCGCCGCCTCCATCGACCCGAACCTGGGTGGTGTTGTCCCGCAGCACGTTCTGCCGGAACTCGTTGTCGTGCTCGCTGGACAGGAAGCCGATCCCCACCTCGGAGAGCCGGATCACGTTGTGCTCGAAGAGGTTCCGGTCGCCCTGCACCAGCGGGCTGTTGTCCAGGAAGAGCCCCTGGGTGTTGTGGATGAGGAGGTTGCGCTGGACGACCAGGTTCCCGGACTCCTTCATCCCCAGGCCGATGCCGGCCGACCCGCGGGAGAAGAGCATCTGGTTGTCGCTGATGGTGAGGTCGCGGCTGTACATGGCGAACATCCCGACCTCGTTGCCCACGAAGCGGTTGCGCTCCAGCCGGTTGGAGTGGCTGTACATGAGGTGCACGCCGTAGCGGCCGTCGCGCACCTCGTTGCGGCGAAGAACGTTCCGTGACGAGTACCAGACCACGCAGTCGCGGGCCTGCTCGACGAGGTTGTCCTCCACCAAGCTGTCGTTGGTCTCCCAGAGGCGGATGCCGTCGCCGCGCATCCCCAGCGCCGGCCCGCCGATGCCGAACACCCGGTTGCCCCGCACGGTCACCCGTCTGGACTTCTCGACCAGGATGCCGAAGACGCTGTTCCGGATCGTGACGCCCTCGACGCGCACGTCGCCGCCGTGGACCTTCACCGCGGCGTCGAGGACGTCGAAGCGCCCGCCGCTGCCGTCCACGGTCACTCCGCCGAGAGAGGTACCGTCCTGGAGCAGCACGGTCGTGCCGGTGCCGTCGGTCCGGAGAACGGAGGACCCGGTGCCCCAGAGGCCCACCCCCCGGGGCACCACCAGCGCGCCGACCCAGGTGCCCTCCCCGAGGCAGAGCGTCGTCCCGGGCGAGGCCCGGTTCAGCGACGCCTGGAGCGGCTCCCCGGAGCTCACCGCCGTGCACCCCTCGGGCCGGGGCGGGGCCACGGCCGGCGGGGTGTGGCGAGCGAGCTCCGGCCGCCCGGCGCAGGCGACCAACGCCAGCGTCAGGACGGCGAATGGGAGCGTGGAGAGCGGCGGGCGCATCGGTCTACTTCTTCTTGGGCTCGACCAGGAAGTAGCCGGCCATCTCCAGGTGTAGCGCCGAGCAGAACTCGGTGCAGTACATCGGGAAGACACCGGGGCGATCGGCGGTGAACTCGATCTCGGTGTGCTTGCCGGGTTCGAGCGAGGCGTTGATGTTGTAGGAGTTGAGCGCGAAGCCGTGGGTGGCGTCGTGCGCCTGCTCCAGGTTGGTGAGGTGGATCCGGACCTTGTCGCCCTCCTTCACCCGGACGATGTCAGGGACGTAGTGGCTCCGGATGGCGGTCATGTAGACGTCCACCTGGTTGCCCTTGCGTTCCACCCGCTCCTTCCCGCCCTCGACGGCGAAGGGGCTCTTCTGCTTGGAGACCGCGTCGATCCCGGCCGGCTTGTACACGTCGATCGGCTTGATCTTCTCGGCTCGGATCATCTGGGCGTTGTGCGGCTCCCCCAGTCCGATGGGCAGGTCGTAGAGGAGCTGCATCTTCCCGCCGTTGGTGTCGCCCGTGAGATCGATGAGCTGGAAGTTCTGGGGGAGCAGCGGACCCACCGGGTTGAAGCGGTCGAGGGCCCACTTGTTCATCGCCACCAGGTACTTGCCCTTGGGAGCGACGGTGTCCCCCTCGGCGGCCACGAGGTGGCCGATGTTGTACTGGACGGAGATCTTGTCGACGAGCTTCAGGTCCTTCACGTTCCACTTGGCGACCTTGGTCTCGATGAAGAGCGAGGTGTAGGCGTTGCCATCTCCGTCGAAGGCGGTGTGCAGGGGGCCGAGGCCCAGCTCCACCTGCCCGCGGATCGCCTCGGCGAAGGGGAGGATGGGGACTCCGTAGGGGTCCTTGGCCTGGAACTTCTTCGCCTCGATGAGCGACTGGATCTTCTTGAAGTTGAAGACGGTGGCATGGGTATCGAGCTTGCCGCCCACCACCAGGTCCTCGCCGTCCGGCGTCACGTCGAGGCCGTGCGGGCTCTTGGGTTCGGGGACGAAGTAGAGCAGGCCCTCGTCGATGGCCACCTGCAGCGGGATGACCCTCATCCCGGCGATGACCTTGGACTTGGTCTTCGCCACCTCGGCCGCCTTCCGCCAGTTGATGATGTGCATGTAGTCCATGTCGTTCTGCGACGCGCCCGATTCGAGCGCCGGTTGGCCCTCCTGCACGCCGCCGGTGGCCCGCTCGGTGTTGATCGAGTTGCAGAACGCCCATCCGTCCGAGGTCAGCTTCCCGGCGTCCGCGAGGTCCTGCATGTACGGCGGAAGCTCGATGGCGAAGGACTCGTCGGGGACGATCCGCCGCTTGGCGCGGTCGAACTTCCAGAACATCATCGCTCCCCGGTACTTCTCGTTGTACTCCTTGATGTCGGCATAGACGCCGCCCAGCGGGGCCGCGTACTGCGAGGTCTCGATCACGTACTCGGTGTTGGGCGTGACGAAGGTCCCGCCGTGGTCGGCCTCGATCAGCTTCGACTCGACCAGCTGTTCGGTGGTGAAGTCCTTCAGGTTGACCACCGCGATGCGCGGGTTGGCCTTGTCGTTGATGAAGACGAACTCACCGTCGTACTCGCCCTTGGTCTCGGAGAGCGCCGGGTGGTGCGTGTCGCCCCAGGTGATCGCCTTGCCGCGGCGGCTTCCCTGCTTCAAGACCTCCTCGGTCCCCTTGTCGCCGGTTCCGTAGCCCTGCCAGGGCTCCGGGGTGAACACGGCGATGTACTTGAGGATGCGCATCGAGGGCACGCCGATGACCAGCAGCTGTCCGGAGTGCCCTCCGGAGGCGAAGATCAGGAACTCGTCCTTCCGCCCGCTGGGCGTGTAGGTCTTGAGGGCGGCCGTGACGTCGGCCTCGGAGAGGTTCCGGTCCTTCATCAGCTTGGCGAGATTGGCGGAACCGCTGGAGGCACCGCCGGCCCGGGCCGACTGGGGACCACCGGGGCTCTCGGGCTTGGCGCAACCGACGGCCAGCGCGAGCACGCAGGAAAAGAGGATTGCTCGAACGTTCATCGGGACACTCCTGGTGAAGGCATGACCCGGAGGATGGCTGCCAGGTCCGTGCCATCTGACCACCCATCTCGCTCATCAGTGGAGTTTGTAGTCCATTGAGTTACGCAGCCGCGCAGAATCTGCGCATCGGAGAGCGAGTAGGGCAGCTTCTTGCGCGAGGCTTGACTCAATGGATGTTTTTATCCATAGAGTCGGCAATGGCACGGCGGCCGCAAGGAGACGCCGGACATGAGAACTCTGCTTTTCGTCGTCGCAGCTTTCGGAGTCGGAATGGCAGTCGGTTGCAGCAAGGAAGGGGGAAGCGGAGCGCCGTCGACTCCGGCCCCAGCGCCAGCCGCCGCTCCGGCCGCCGCCCAGCCCCCCGCGGCAGCGACCCCGTCCTCTGCGCCGTCGCCCGCCGACATGAAACAAGCGGAGGAGATCTTCGCCGGCCGCTGCACTCCGTGTCACGGGCCGCAAGGACGCGGTGACGGGCCCGCCTCGGCAGCGCTCACCCCCAAGCCGCGGAACTTCACCGACTCCACCTGGCAGGGCTCGGTGACCGATGAGCACATCGAGAAGATCGTGCTCTATGGAGGCGCGGCGGTGGGCAAGAGCCCGGCGATGCCGCCCAACCCCGATCTCGACCAGTACCCCGGCGTCATCAAGGGGCTCCGCGCTCACATCCGGAGCCTGAAGGGCCCGGGGCAAGCCGCCACTCGCTGAGAAGGCAATCGAGCCCCGAGGAGACATGCACGTGATCGAGACGACGCAGACGCTGGGTGAGCTCGCGGCGACGGTTCCCACCGCGACGAAGGTCTTCCATCGCTACGGGCTGGACTACTGCTGCGGCGGGCGGCAGTCCCTGGCCAGGGCTTGCGAGGAGAGCGGACTCGATGCCGCGGAGGTCCTCGCCGCCATCCGCGCCGATCAAGCGGCGGCAGGCTCCCCCGCGGACCCTGCTCGCAGATGGCTGGACCGCCCGCTCGCCGAACTGGTGCAGTTCATCCTCGAGCGATACCACGCGCCGCTGCGGGAAGAGCTTCCCCGTCTGCTCGCGCTCGCCCGGCGGGTGGAGCAGGTGCACGCCGGGAAGCCGGGGTGTCCGTTGGGGCTCGCGCAGCACCTCGAGGGCCTGCGGCCGTACGTGGAGTCTCATCTGCGGAAGGAGGAGGAGATCCTCTTCCCGCTGATCCTCTCCGAGCACCGGCGACGGGCGGGGATGCCGATCCAGGTCATGCTCGAGGAGCACGATGGGCACGGAGCCGCGCTGCAGGCGATCCGGCGCCTGACCGGCGGTCTGCGCCTTCCGGAGGGCGCGTGCGCCACCTGGCGCGAGCTCTACCGGGCGCTCGGACAGCTGGAGATTGACCTGATGGAGCACATCCACCTGGAGAACCACGTCCTCTTCCCGCGTGCGCTGTCGGCCTGAGCGCCTACCGAGCAGGGACAGCCCTCTGCGCGTCGAACGGTGGCTTCGGCGTTAGGCTCGGGCCAATGCGGTTCGCCGTCATCTCCGACATCCACGGCAACATCCGGGCGCTGGAGGCGGTGCTCGCCCGCATCCGGGCGCTGGGCGACATCGACCGGCTGGTGGTCGCCGGAGACCTCCTGTCGGGGCCGCTCGAGCCCTCGGAGACCGCCGACCTCCTGATGGGGCTCGACGCCGCGATCATCCGCGGCAACCACGAGCGACAGCTGCTCGCCTGCGCCACCGAGCCGGGCGGAGAGAGCGACCAGTACGCCTTCGAGCACACCACCGAGCCTCAGCGCGCCTGGCTCGGGCGCCTTCCGGCCACGCTCCAGCTCGCGCCCGAGGTGCTGGTGTGTCACGGCACGCCGGAGACCGACCTGGTCTACCTCTGCGAGGACCTCGACACCCCGGTGAGGCTTGCCGCCGACGAGGTGATCGTCGGAAGGCTCGCCGGCAATCGCCACGCTCTCGTCGTCTCCGGACACTCGCACCACCCGAGGACGGTCCGGCTCTCCACCGGCCAGCTGGTGGTGAACGCGGGCAGCGTGGGCCTCCAGGCCTTCACCGCCGAGAATCCCCGGCCACACCACGTGGAGAACGGATCCCCGCATGCGCGCTTCGTGGTCTGCGAGCTCGCGCCCAGTGGGTGGCAGGCCGAGCAGCACCAGGTCTCCTACGACTGGGCCACGGCATCTGCCGTCGCCGCCCGGCACGGACGAGCGGACTGGGCTCGCTTTCTCCGCTCCGGTCGGGTGTGAGCCCTATGGCGAGACCGGCTTCCAGCTCGCGTCCGGATCGTAGCGCTTCATCCCGGAGGCGGTCTTCGCCGTGCTCGAGCCGAGGTCCTTCTCCAGCACGACGCCGGACTGGTTGACCAGGAAGGTCACGACTCCGGTCTTCCCGTAGGAGGCCGGCCAGGCGACGAGCGCGAACCCACGGATGAGCTTCCCGCCGTCGCGGTAGTCGAGCGCCCCGCCCTCGGCGTGTGGACCCTGCGCGGTGAGCAGACGGAAGTGGTAGCCGTGGTACGGCGCCTCCTTCCCACGCTTCAGCGTGTACCCCTGCCCCACGGCGCCGGCCACCGCCGGGCCCATCGGGCTCTCGGGCTCGCCTGGAGCGGACGACCAGTAAAGACCGTCACGCTTGCCGGGGCTGCTGAGCAGCCGATCCGCATAATGCGGAACGGCGGCCGCCTCCGGGTTCCGCTCCAGGTAATCGCGCTGCGCCTCCACGTACCCGATGCAGGTCTGGATGACGTCCAGCTCGTTCTGGCCCACGCGGCGGGCGAGGATCTCCTGCTCCCCCGCCGCGGTATCGAAGCTCCACCCCTTCTTCCCCTTCACCAGCGGGATGGGGAACGGCCACGCATCGTCGCCGATGGCGAGGGTGCGCCTGGACTCGTCCGGTGAGAGAAGCTCGTGGCTCTTGTCGTAGAGCTCGACGAACCGCGCAAGCGCCGCGCGGTCGGAGACCGGATCGCCCGAGACGAGGAAGCCCTTCGCCCGTTCTCCGAGGACGGAGAGCACCGGCTTCACCTCGCCCGAACGGGCCGCGCCCACCAGCGCGTCGGTGGCCATCGTCGGGTCCGGGAACACCTTCGCCGCCGCCGCCATCACCGGGACGGAGAGGACCAGCAGCAGGGACAGGATTGCGCGTCGGACAGTGGTCACGCTCATCGCCTCCGTCCTCCGCCGCCGCGTCCGCCACCGCCCCCGAAGCTCGAGGCACCGCGGTTGCTCGCCTGACGGGTCTGGGCGCCGCTGCCCATTCCTCCCCAGCCCGGTGCCGAGGACGATGGTCGGGAGGAGGCCGAGGGCGAACCCCAGCCGCGGTCACCCCCTCCGTAGCCCGGAGGAGCGCTCGGGACTCCGGTCGAGGGGCGCGCCCCGCCGCCGCTCGGGGCGGCGGGCAACGTGCTCGGGCCCGCAGGGCGACCTCCGGCCGCGCCCGGACCGGCCGGAAGCTGGCCGGCACTCGGAGGTCGAGCACCGGGTCCGCCGACGCCCCCTGGACCACCCGGCCCACCGACACCTCCGGGCCCACCGGGCTTGCCTGGACCACCGACCCCGCCAGGACCCCCGGGCCCGCCGATGCCGCCCGGACCGCCCGGGCCTCCGATCCCGCCGGGGCCTCCCGCACCGCCCGGTGGCCTCGGCGGTGGGCGCGGTGGGTACGGCGGCCGCGGCGGATAGGGCGGATACGGTGGGTAGCGCCAGTAGCTCGAGCCGATGGCGAACCCGATGCTGAAGCTGATGGCCGCCCCGCCCATCACGTATCCCGGCGGGTAGACCGGAGGCGGCGGGTACGCAGGGTAGGCCCACGTCCCGTAGACGACCGTCGGGCTGTAGACCGGGACGTAGACCACCTGCGGCTGCGCGGGCTCGATGCGGATGATGGTGGTGTTCGTCCCATCGGGCGCAGCGCCGCCCTGCTCCACCTTCACGGTCTGCTGCGACGAGGACTTGAGATTCCCGGCCTCCATCGCCCGCGCGCGCAGCTGCTGAACGGCGAAGAGCAGAGAGTCCTTCTGGGTCCGGTACGCCGTCGCGATGTCCCGTGCCCAGTCCTGGTGCTCGCTCAGCATCTTGAGCACGTCCGGGAGCGCCGCCAGCGCCTTCACGCTCGCGTCCCACGACTTGTCCTTGAGCGCCGCCTCCATCTCCTTCCCCGAGAGGCTGGGGTGTGCCTTCAGGAATGCCGAGGCGTCAGCCACCTGCTCCGGCCGCGTGGAGGCCTCGAGAACCTGCCCGAGCAGCGGATCGGGGAACAGCGCGATCGGCGAGGCGATCGCCTCGAGCGCCTCGGGAGCCGAGCCGCCCTGCGTGGAACCGGCCGCCGCCTGAGCACCGGCACCGGGCGCCGCGGCACCCGCTGCGGCGGCCTGGGGAGCAGGAGCGGCGCCGGGCTGCGCAGCGGCACCCACGGGCGCTGCACCGGGCTGCTGGACCGTGACGGCCGCTGGCGGAGGCGCCGGTGGAGGCTGGGCGGGCTTGGCCTGCTCCTTCGAGGAGCCGGCGCAGGCGCAGATCATCGCCGCGACCACGAGGAACCGCGGGGGTGTCATGGCTGCACTCTGCCAAGGAACGACCCGGAGGGGTGTCCCGAAGCGCATGGGACCAAGGGGCAACACCCCCCGGCCAGGGCTACCGCGAGGGCGCGCTCGCCACCCGGGGCGCCGCGGGTGCCTTCTCCTGGATGCAGCCGTGGTCGGCGTTGGACCAGTTCTTCTGAAGCTGCCAGCGCGTGCTTCCGAGCGTGACGCAGCTGCCGAAGCGCCACACGCACTTGTCGGAGATCTCCTCGCCCGACCGGTCCAGCCACCCGTTCCCGTCCGGGTCGGTCAGCATCTCGATGACCTCGTGCGCAGTCACGTTGGCCAGGGCCCGCGTCGGCTGGCTGAGGCCGTTGCAGCGGAAGAGGTCTTCCGGATCGCACTGCGGCGCGTCGGCCAGGTTCGGCATGTACGCCACGCGGATCTTCCGCCCGTCCGGGCACCGCCCGCCGTCGTGCCAGGCGCAGAAGTTCGACTGTTCGGGGAACCCGTCGGTGAACACCAGGTAGAGCGTGGTCGGGTTCGGGACCTGCCGCGCCTCGTGCAGGACCTGGCACACCTTGTCCACGAGCTCCTCGGTCGACGGGGAGTGCGTTGGCGAGGGCGAGGTCTCCTGGATGTGGCCGAGGAACGTCGTCTTCGCACGCTGGCGCACGTACTGGTCCACCACGCCGAGGTAACGCGAGCCGTCCAGGCCGCTGAGAAAGGTGTCCATCCCGGACATCGCATCCGCCGGGAAGCGCCCGGGCTGGCCCCACCAGATGGCGATCATCGACGCCTCGGGGATGACCGGCCCTCCGAGGTCCTCCAGGTCGTCGCGCGAGAACGGCGCGGGACCGGCGCGACGGGTGGCCATCATCGAGGCGTGGGTGGGTCCGCTCGCCGTGTCGACCAGGGGTTCGCGGGAGTCGTAGCTCCTCGCGTAGCAGCCGGTGAGGCCGAGCGAGGCGAGCAAGAGGCAGACGGAAGCGCGCACCGGACGACCCTCCCCGAAGGTGCTCTCCCCTGGAGCAGATCTCGGCGGAGGGACGGACGGACGTCAAGCGGCCGGGCCGCGGAAGGGACGCCAGCCGTTCAGTGCATGCTGCGCGAGGGCGCCGGGAGCCGCGGCGCGAGGAGCAGCGCCAGCAGAAGCGTGGCCAGACAGCGCGGGGCCGAGGGCCGCCGGAGCCCACCGATGCGGGCGTGGGCGGACCGGGAACTGCGGAAGGGCTGGAAGACTCAGGTCTTTGCCGCGAGGATGTCGTGGCGCTCGATGCGCGGCGGCTCGGCCAGCAGCTCTGCCGCCTTCGCCATGAGCGCCGCCGCGATGCGGCCACCCAGGTGCGCCTGGCGACCCTCCTCGCTCGCGAAGGTGTCGAAGATGGCGAACGTGCGCTGGTCGAACCGGACCGCGTACCACTGCATGGTCCCCGCCTCGGCCTGCGCCAGCTCGAGGCCCGAGCGGAGGAAGTCCTCCACCGCGCGCTCCTTGCCGTCCTTCGCCACCAGCCGGACGAAGAGACCCACGGTCACCCTGGAATTCGCTCCCATCGAAGGCGTTCCTTTCGAGGTTCTTGCCGGGAGACACCCGGGCGGACCTCCGTTGTTCCTGGAGAGCCGCCACACCGGTGGGAAGGGTGCGGTGGAACGCTCGGTGGTGGACAGCGCGCAGGGGCGCGCCAACATCCGGGCTCAGCGGAAGCCGGCCGGGCACTCCCTGCGGACCAGCGCCTTCGCCTGTTCCTGGGTCGCCGGCTTGAAGCCGCGGCGCTGGTGAACTTCCAGCTCCTCCTCGGGAAATTTCACCACCGTCCCGGAGGGAGCCACGGCGAAGTACATCGAGTCGTACTTCGTCTTCGGACAAGGTTCGGCGCCCTGGGTGCGGCCCGAGGCCTCGGAGCAGCCGGCCAGCGCCACCGCCGCGAGCGGAACGAGCAGAGCCAGCAGGAGGCGACCGCGCGAGCTCATGATCGTCCCGGAGCGTACGGGGCCGCATGGTGGTGCGTGCAACGAGCGCCGTGTCCTCCGGGGTCGTGCCGGTGCGCAGGTGCGCGCCGGGTCGCGAAAGCACCACGGCGTGGCCGAGCCCTCGGATGAGAGGAGCTCTGCCCTGCCGGGTTCCGCCGACGATGAAATGCCGACCTCAGCTTCGTTCAGCCCTGTTGCTGCTCGGCGTCGAGGATCAGCGATCCGCCCTGGGATGGCGGCGGACGGGCAGATCGTCAAGCGCTGACGGCGCCCGACGGAGGACTGCTCACCGCCCTCCGGACGGATTGCCCGGCGTCTGGGGCTGCGCCTCCGGCGGCGGATTCACCGGCTGTGACCCGGCCGCCCCGGACCCACCCACCGAGGGGCCGAGAGAGGGATCGGGCGGCGCGGCTCGCGCGGCAGTCAAGTCGAGCTTCGCGTTCGCCCGGTCCGGCGCGCTGATGGTGTTCGCCTCGAGGAGCGGTCGGCCGTCGGCATCCTTGATCATCATCCCTTCCACCTTCACCAGGGTGTTGGGTGGGAACTGATCGGACACCTTGGATCCCATCGACTCGGGGAAGTGCACCCGCTGCCCCGTGGCCAGCACGAAGCCGTTCTGCTGGCCGCTTGGCCCGGTCGTGTAATTCTGGATGGTGCCGTTCGCGCTCGCGGCCGGCCCGCCGATGGCCGGATGAGCTGCGCTCGGCGGCGCCGAGGGCCCCGTGGTGTTGCCGGACGCGCAGCCGATGCCGAGCGCGAGCGCCCCCGCTGCCAGCCAGGAAATGGTCTTCATGTGTGAGCCTCCCGGAGGATCGAGGCGAAGCTGCGCACCGGCGGCAGGCATGCATCCCCCGGGCGCAGGCGTTCCATCCGCTGCGCAACATCGCATTCCGACCGCCGGAGTACTCGCCCGTTTCCCCGCCGGGGAAACGGCCCCACTCTCCGGCGCAGTGGACGACGCCGCGACGCTGGTGGAGACGGACATTCCCGCACGCCTGGACCGCCTCCCCTGGTCGGCTTGGCATTGGCGCGTCGTGGTGGCCCTCGGCGTCACCTGGGTGCTGGACGGCCTGGAGGTCACCCTCGTCGGCGCCGTGGCCGGAGCCCTGGTCCGGCCGGACACGCTGGCCCTCACCGAGCAGCAGGTCGGAGGGGCCGCCACCGCCTACCTGGCCGGCGCCATCCTCGGAGCGCTCGTCTTCGGCCGGCTCACCGACCTGGTGGGCCGCAAGCGCCTCTTCCTGGTGACGCTCTCGGTCTATCTGGTGGCGACGCTGCTCACCGCGCTCTCGACCGGGTTTCTCAGCTTCGCGGTCTTCCGGGCTCTCACCGGGGCCGGCATCGGCGGGGAGTACGCGGCGATCAACTCCGCCATCGACGAGCTACTCCCGGCGCGCGTCCGGGGTCGAGCGGATCTCGCCATCAACGGGACCTACTGGGGGGGCACCGCGCTGGGCGCGCTCTCCACCCTGGTGCTGCT
>Ga0070664_100002053_pt1 | contig 16103 bp, 12 predicted proteins | sample KBSC73metaG_FD_65863 | JGI IMG/M metagenome (GOLD analysis project Ga0070664, IMG submission 65863) | Corn rhizosphere microbial communities from Kellogg Biological Station, Michigan, USA - KBS C7-3 metaG | ecosystem: Host-associated > Plants > Roots > Rhizosphere > Soil ... | reverse complement strand
ACGGAAACCGCCGCACGCTTCCAGTCCTGGTCCGGCATCTACATGAAGCAAACGGCCCCCTCCCATCTCGTCCGCAACCCCCGGAACAAACCCGACGAGTACGAAGCTGCAGTCTTCTCAAAATTCACCACGACCGCGCCTCCAGAAGCGCCTGATACGGTCTTCACCGAGGTCACGGACGAGGGGAAATACGTTCGGGTGTTGCTGCCCCTGTTTTATCAACGGGCCTGTCTGGCGTGTCATGGAGAGCCGAAAGGCCAGCGCGACATTACGGGGTACCCGCGGGAAGGGGCAAAAGAAGGCGATCTCGGCGGGGCGATCAGCGTGAAACTCACACCTCCCGCCCCTGCCGAATAATTCGAATCATTCACATCCTGTGAGCCAGTGACTGCTTGTTGTGACCCACAGGAGACGTCCCATCGTGTCAGGACGCCATCCGATACGCCCACCGGCCGGCATTTCGTCTTGCCTCAGCCAGCGCTTTGGCTTCTCGGGCTGCCGCGGAGAGCACGAGCCCTCCGAAGAAGACACCGCACAGGACCATCGCGGCTGCGATGAGGTACGTGGCCGAGACGTCGGGAATCACCGGCAGTCTCATCGAGGTACTCACTTGTTGCCCCGTCCCTTCGCCAGCCGCCAATAAGGCCATCCCATCGTCTGCAGGCGCCGTGCGGTCGACAGCGGCCATCAGGCTGCCCAATTGGTATTGATTCGACGCCCATGCGCCCTCCAATCCCATCTTGGCCTGTGTCATGTGCACGATGGCAGAGCCCAACTGTTCTTGTACTTCGGCCATCCGGCGCATGCTGTCGCGACTCACGTCAACAATCCAGCGTCCAAGGACCGCCTGCCATGTCGATGCGAATTCATCATGCATCCGCCGGCCACGAGCCTCAATAGCGGCGATCATGCCTTGATTGTAATCCGAGAGGTACAAGTCGGCGGACAGCATACCGCTCCGGATCCCGCGCTGAGTAAAATTCACAATGGCCCGCCCCATGACCGTTTGAACTCTTGCGGCATGTTCCTGTGGAACCGTCGCCGCACGATCCATGACGAAGGCAAACGGACCACCGCGGTTCGCCTCCAGGCTACGATGGGCCATCATGGCCTGATTCCATTCGGTGGTCGCCGCTGTCGTGATCTGATCCGTACGCTGCTGAAGCAGATCGCGCTCGACAATGGCCCGCCCCAGCGCCGGCTGCAGCCAGGCTGCTTCCGTTGATGGCAGCCCTTCACTGATCACAGCCGGTTGCGGCCCGCTGACGAGAAACGCACCGCTCGTTGCCACAATCAGGAGCATGGCGCCGAAAACAATCGCGCACAGACCGACACCCACGAGGATATCTACGCTATTGAAGCGGTATGGCATACGAACCTCCTTTTCCCGTCGGGCAATTTTGGCGGCAGCGATGCCCCGCGCGATATTGGCCGGCTGGGTGAAGCGATGTGAAAGGAACACGGGAAGATGCCCGCACGTGCCGGTAGGAAACCGTCGTGCTGAAAGGTGACGATAGAGTGATCGTTACACGAAGGCGGAGCGCAGTCTTAGAGCAAAGAGCCCGTCTGGTGCGAGGGGTACACCGGGCAGGTCCGCGCCGTTGGCTCTTAATACCACCACGGAGGACCATAATGCGACCTCGAATCGAGGCAGCAAGGAGTGACTCATGAAGCCTACGCCTCCCTCGTGATGAGCGTCAAGGGGGCCGCCTAGCGGACCCAGGGGGGAGGAGTCGTCAGCGGCGGGGTCATCTTCTCGATCGGACCCATGGGGCGGTTGGAGGGCTCCGGTCCCACAGTCGAGCCTTCCGGGCGCACTTCGAGCTTGAGTCGCACGACCAGACCGCCCATGACATCCCAGCGTTTAAAATCCCGACGCTTGGCGTTCGGATGATGGTTGTGACACTCCACACATGATTGCACGAGTGCCAAGTCCGCTGAAATGGCCTTGAATTGATCTCCGTCGACAAATGTGGTGACTGATCGCTCGCGGTTTTTCATGAGCTGAAGAAGCGCGTTCGTTTCCGCCTGGGTCTTGGGAACATTCGCCTGATTGACGGGCGTGAGTCCGATCAACCCGATTTCAAAATTGTCGAGTTGGTCGGCCGCGGCCTTGACGAACTGGGCCGGCAGCGGAATGAAGTGCGCGTCTTTCTGCCACTCTTCGTGGGGCTGGATGCCTCCCTCCTTCGCATGCTCAACGACCTTGAGCACATAGGCTGTCCTGAAGGCTTTGACGACTTCCAGAATGTAACGGGCGGTCAGTTCAAACGAGGGCTCAGCCGCCTTGATCGTCCAGGTGTCAACCGCCAAACAGCCGCTTAGCGCAAATGCCGCACAGATCATCTTTTTCTTGTTCATGATCACCAATCCTCCCGCGAGAGAGGGGGAGCCTACCCGATCCACCTGTTCTCGTCAACGCAGGAAGCAAGGGCTTCTTGGGCGAACATCAGGGGATCTTCCCAGCTAGGAGATCCTCCGAAACAAAGGTATGCAAATAGGAGAGACCCCTGAACTCGAGATGTATCACCCAAGGAGCATCACATGTGGATCCGGGCAGTCCTCTGTACTCTTCTCTTCATATTGAGCGGGTGTGGAGGTTCAGATACCCCTCCACCTGCCGCATCAACAACGCCATCGTCAGAGCCGCCGCCGGCTACAAATCCGCCGGCTACGAATCCTCCTCCGACGAATCCGCCGCCGAGCAACCCGCCGCCGACGTCCGGTCCGGCCGGTCCCTGGCCCACAGCTGATCTGACGATCTACGCTGCAGCGCAGAGCTTGAATGGAACAGTGATCGACGCGAGTCCTGATGAGGCGCAGAATATTTGGGCAGTGACGTCGGATGCACTTTATGTGCTACGTCCGGGGCAGACGGCATTCAGACAGTTCACTGCGGCCAACGGCCTGCACGTACAGACCTATACAGATCCTGCGACGGGGCAGGTCACGGTGAGCGACATCACGGCCATGGCCGGCGGTCGCGGTAACGAGGTCTTTGTCGGCTATCGGGGGTATGAGGGCGAGGTCCCACCACCGGCCCCCCCGCGCTGCTGCCAGCCTTTTGCCGATTTCAGCGACCCAAGATTTCATTTGGGACAGGCCGACAAAGTGACGCTGAACATGGATGGAACCATCGCCGTCCGGCGATATGAATTTCTTTGCGACGCCACGGTCAACTGCTGGGAAGAAGCGTCTGCACGGCGCATGGTATTCGGACATAGTGGAACCGCGGCAGGGCACTTGTTCATTGGATTCGATCATGGCGTCGTTCATGTTGCCAACGACACGTGGGGGGACCACATCCATGTGGAAACGAAGTGGCATTATCCGGATGGCAGAGTTGTCACAAAACAGGGCGATCAATACGGACTCGCCATCTTTTCCAACGGTGACGTGTTAACGGCTTCGGCGTATGGCGTGGGACGGCAGATGTGGAATGCCGATCCTAAAGCCTGGGTACGGAATCCCTACGTGTGGGCGCTCACGACCTATGGTCCCGCCGAACCCTACAACAATGGCGAGCATGATCTCGATGTGCCCTCGGAGTATCGTGAAGCCAACCGTGGTGCGGCCATCACTCCTGACGGAACCTCATGGTGGGTCAGTACCAGTACCGGCCTTTCGAGCTATACACGGGGTGATTTTTCAAACACCACGCATTACACGGGCGTCTCTGGTTTACCGGCTTCCGGCTTGACCGACATCGCAGCTGATCCGGACGGGACGCTCTGGATCGTCGACGGAACCGGCCGGCTTCTCCGGTTTAATCCGTCGAACCTCAGCGTACAGATCTGGCCCGGTGTCTCGAGCGTCAGGCGTGTCGTCGTGGACACGACTGTGACTCCCCGTGCTGTGTATGTGTCGATGGGCAACCAGGGTTTGGCCGTCATCCGGGCCAGGTGAGTGATCGCGAGGGAGCCGAGACAGTTTTTTTGGTACCAAATCTAGGAATTCGGGATACGATCAGGAAAGTTGGAGATCACGCCGTCGACGCCGAAGGACAATGCCCGTCTGATGTCAGTGAGGCTATTCGCGGTATAGACCCACACAAGCACATTGTCGTTGTGAAAGGCGTCGACCAGACGCCGGTTCGCCCGATCGTGCCGCAGGCCAACGTACGCCGGCTGATAAGCCATCGCATAGGCCACGGGAGCTCTCGGCAGCCTACCGAACAGCACCATCAGCGCAGCGTCCGGCTCGACCGCCCGCACCTGTGCGAGTTCGTCATGCAGGAAGGAGGCATAGATGACTGGAGAAGAAAAATCGACCTTATGAACCGCTTGCACCGTCAGATGAGCCACACCCGCGACCTTCAGTTCCAACATCAGTCCCGCGTGTCCTCCAGCGCTCGTCAAGACTTCCTCGACCGTTGGAATGCGCTCTCCCTGTCCGGCATCGAACGCCCTCAGCTTCCGAAGTGAGAGAGCATCGACGCGGCCTTTTCCATTGGTCGTTCGATTAACTGTCGAATCGTGAAGCGCGACGAGAGCACCGTCTGCCGTCCTGCGCACATCGATCTCCACAAAATCGACGCCGAGTGCAATGCCTTTTTGGACCGCAGCCAACGTGTTCTCCGGTGCATGTCCGGCGGCACCACGATGACCGATTTTCAACACTCGAGGCATGAGCGCTCCGAACGTGTTCCTCAGAAGCACGCGATTGAAGACAGTCTTTCAGATGAGTGGCGGAGAAAACCGGAGATTATGCGCTTCCAAATCGGCGAGATAGTCCTTCATCCGCTTCCGTTCGTCACCCTTCACGAACTCGATCACTTTGTTATCGATCTCCAACAGTCCCAGCCCCGCAGGAATCTCGTCCGGACGGATGACGAACAAATTGACTCCGCTGACCTTGGCTCTTGCCTGGGCCTCCTTGAGGCGGTGGTGGATATACCGCTCATTCAGCCGCAGCAAGTCATTGAGCTCGACCAGGTCCCGCAATGGATGCGGATCGACGCGAACGCTCCTGCGCGGAACGTTGAGGAAGATGAACACCGTATCACATCCAAGATTGAAGGCCTCTTCCACCGGGAGCGGGTTTGCCAGATCGGCATCCAAGTACCGGAATCCGTCCATCTCAACCAACTCGAACAGGGGATATAGCGCCATCGAGGCACGGATCCGCTTATAGAACAGGTCGTACTTGGATTTTTGGCTTCGCGCGTCAGTGCCTTCATCCATCGCGAGATCGGAATCCTTGTTCGAAAAAATCACGGTCGCACCATCCTCATAGCGCTCCGTGATGATATGCCAGACGACGGAGCTGGTGAGCACCTTCTGCAGATCGATCTGTTCGCCCAGCCTGGCCAGCAGCGGAAACGGGTCGAGAAACGCTTTCATCCGCTTGAATTCAAAGTATTTGTCCACCTCATTGAAGGCCTCCTGGATTTCCGGAGCTTGGACAAGCCGCCGGAACGATTGATGCTGCGCTTCAAACGTGTCCATGAGGCGAAAGAGAAAGCTCACCGTCCGGCCGGCCACACGCAAGGGCATGCGAATGCAAAACGAAAGCACCAGGGGGAGGAACTTGATGGCCCGTCTGACGTCGTAAAGAATCGACCCGGAAGGCCCCCAATCCTGTGTCGCCGTCGGGACGACTCCCAACAAGCGTGTCAATTTGTCACGAAGGAATGGATGGACCTCGTAAATGGTTTCCGGCGAGGTGATATAGTTTTCCCAGATGCGGATGGTTTTCTCGGCTCCGAGCGGACCGGGCTGCTCGACAAATCCAAGAGCATTGCATGTTCCTGCGGATGAACTCATGATGTGGGACGGAGTGAAGCCAGCATTGACCACCTCTGCCGCCGCAACCGCTTGGTGGATGGCCTTGCATCCTCCCCCGCAAAAGACGAACAGGACTTTGCCGTATTTGGCCGATGGACTATCGGGCATGCAGCGACTCCTCGTGAAGGGCCTTGCTCCTACGGCTCCTACACCGACAGGGAGACTCCACCGCGATGAATACGTATGACATCTGCATCATCGGTGCGGGAGTCGTCGGATGCGCCATCGCCAGGGAACTGGCGGATCGACGCTGGGACCGTCCGCTCCGCGTCATTGCCGTGGAGCGACACGAACGCGCGGGAACTGAGACCAGCGGACGCAACAGCGGCGTGCTCCACAGCGGAATCCACGAGCTTCCCGGGTCACTGAAGGCACGGTTGGCACGGGAAGGAAGCGCCTTGGCCGTCGCGTACGCGGAGCGGCGACACATACCGTTGCTTCGCAGCGGCATGGTCATCGCCATCGCGCGGGAGGATATCCGTCGAGGCCTCTGGCGTGAGGTATCGATGCTCCGGCGGCTGTGGCTGAACGCGTGGAGATCGCATATCCGGATGTCGTTCGTCACACCATCCGGGTTACGAACGTTGGAGCCGAACCTTCGCGCCTCCTGCGGCATCGTCATTCCAAGTGTCTGTGTCATCGATTCGTCCGCCTTCGTGCACTCCCTTCAACAAGACTCAGAAGCCAGCGGTGTCGAATTCGCGTTCACGAACCGGGTGATCGGCATCGAAGACGACGCCGCCGCCTACCTGATTACGACGGACCGCCAAAAGATCAGGACCGCTTGTCTGATCAATGCGGCAGGCCTTCATGCCGATGACATTGCCGCCCTCGCGTTGTCCTCCACTAAATATAGCATTCGGCCGCTCCGCGGGGAGTACTACGAGCTGGTGACTTCGGCGAAGAGTCGGCTGATCGGACGCCTGGTATATCCGGCCCTGCCGCCTCACTCCACGGGGAAGGGAATCCACTTCAGCCCCCGTCCAAATGGACAATTGTTCGTGGGACCGAATGAGGTCCCGGTGACAGACAAGTCGGACTATCTGTCGCAGAAGACGCCTCCTGGAGTCTTCATTGAGGCCTTGTGGAAATTTCTCCCTGTCTTCGACGAGTCTGACCTCCGTTGGGCCTATTCCGGGATACGGCCCCGCGTGATGAGCGGCCAGCAGCACAAGACCGACTTTATCGTGTCCGTCGACCGGGAGACCCCCCTCCTCATCAATCTGATCGGCATCGAATCGCCCGGCCTGTCCGCAGCGCTGGCACTGGCGAGGCATGTCACTGACCTGCCTTGCATCCAACAACGTTTTCGACCGCGGCAGGCTTCAGCTGTTGATCCCCGTTGTTAGATTCCTGCAAGTGAAGCTGCGCATCCTCCTCCGCGCGTAGGACTCGATGGAGCGTCTTTCCAAGAATCGATCGCGGAATTTCGGTTCGGAACTCAACCTTCTTCGGCACTTTGTATGAAGCCAAATGACTCCGGCAGTGTGCGATGAGATCTTCCGCGGAGACGGTCTCCTCCGACGGTACGATGAACGCCTTGATGGATTCGCCCCCATCCAGGGATCGCACACCGATGACGGCGGCCTCGCGCACATGAGGATGAAGCAAGAGCGCCTGTTCAATTTCCGCGGGATAGACATTCAATCCAGAGGTTGACAAGATCATGTCCTTCTTTCGGTCGACGATATAGAAAAAGCCATCTTGATCCAGGCGTGCGATGTCGCCGGTGGCCAGCCAGCCCCCGGGCTTCAGCGCGTTCGCTGTTTCAACCGGATTGTTCCAGTACCCGGCCATGACTTGGGGACCGCGCACCCAGAGCTCCCCCGCCTCACCTGACGCCACCTCTCGGCCCGTCTCATCGACGATCATCGCCTCAGTGTTGCCGATGGGCAATCCAATGGATCGCTTGACGGACAAACCGCGGGGAAGATTGCAGTGGGTCACAGGTGAGGCTTCGGAAAGACCGTAGCCTTCGCAGATCAGATGACCCGTGCGTTCCTTGAATCGTTTCAAGAGGTCGTAGGGCAATGCGGCCCCGCCGCAAATGACAAACCGCGTCGACGAAAAATCCTTGGCGTCACAATGTTCGATGAGCTTTCGCACGAACGCGGGAACGAGCGTGATCACGGTCGGCTGCTTCTTGCGCAACAAGGTGACCAGCACGGGGATGTTGCGGGGGTCAGGCACCAATACCATGCATCCTCCGATCGCCAGACAGATATTCTGCGTGACGGTCATGCCGAAGACGTGAAACAGCGGAAGTGCAGCAAGGAAACTCTCCACTCGCTCGGCGGGAGAAAACCAACTGACCAGTTGCTTGATGTTGGCGGTCAGGTTGCGATGAAGCAAGATTGCCCCTTTTGAGATCCCCGTAATGCCGCCCGTGTACTGAAGCAGCGCAACATCGTCTGGAGACACGCTCGGCAACGCTTCCGGCATCACCGAATCCGCCTCGTTCAGGACATCATGGAACAAGCGGATGCGCTCATCGGGCTGAATGTCAGGAGCATGCGCGTGTCCGTTACGGTGTCGATAGAGATACTTGGCGATCGTCGTCATGAAATCGGTGATGCGGGTGACAATCACCCGCTCCACATTGAGCGATTGAATTTTTGAGTACATCAGGTCGAGCACGACAACCGCCCGGGCTCCCGAATCGCGCAGCTGATGGGACAGCTCATATTCCGTATAGGTCGGGTTGCAGGCGACGACGATTCCTCCTGCGCGCAGGATTCCGAAGTAGGCGATCACGGCCTGCGGCGAATTCGGCAGGCAAAGCGCCACGCGATCGCCCTTGCGAATCCCCAACGCGGCAAGACCGCACGCGAATCGCTCAACCAGAGAATGACATTCCTGATACGAGATGCTCTTCCCGAAGAAATACAGGGCGGGCCTGCGTGCAAATCGTGCCGCACTTCGTGAGAACATTGCCGTAAGCGTCTCGTGATTCAGAGGGAGTTCCCTCGGGACGCCTTCCGGATAATGGATGCACCAAGGTTGTTCGTGCATGTCCTGCTCCCTTTTCGTGTGACTCCGGCCGCTACCATCCTCCGTGCGAAAGCCCCGGACAGGGCTCGAACCGTTTTCCGTACTGAATGGACAGGGCTTCCAGGGTCTCGGCGATCTGTCCTGGCGCCATACTCTGCCTGGCCCAGGTCAGAAGCCCTCCGCGAAATGCCGGGAACCCGATTCCGTACGTCAGCGCGAAATCCACCTGCCATGGCTGGTCCACAATCCCGTCGTTCAGACAGCGCACCGCCTCGTCCACCATCGGAAGGAACAGGCGCTGGTGAAGGACGTGGTCTGAGATGGAAGTCTGTTCTGCCGACTCGGTGCGACGGTACGCTCTGATCAGGTCGCGGGCCTGCGGATTCTCTTTCCCCGATTTCCAAAAGGTGACCGGTGTCTTGCCCGACAGGAAAGCGTTCAGCAGGCTGTCCCGAGATTCGATGCGCGACCCCAGCACCGCCAATGAGGTGAGCACGTGCACCGCAACCGGCAGTCCGACGAGATCGAGGAGTTCAAGCGGGCCCATGGGATGCCCGCTGTCCACGGCCATGCCGAAGTCCTTAGCAACTGCATCGATACGCTGAATGGGGATTCCCTCTCCAGCCAGGATCACTGCCTCCGCGAGGTACCGGGCCAAAATCCGGTTAACGAGGAATCCGGGTCCGTCACGCACGACGAGCGGGAACTTGCCGAGCCGCTTGGCGAGACCACACGCCTGCGCCAAGGCCCTGTCGGACGTAAATGGTGCGCGGACGACTTCGACCAACTGCATTTTGGCAACAGGGTTGAAGAAATGCAGCCCTACGCATCGTTCCGGATGTACCGCCTTCGCGGCAATGTCGGCCAGGGTATAAGACGACGTATTCGTGGCAAAGAACGCATCGGGTCGCGCCTCGGATTCGAATTCAGCGAGGACCGCCCGTTTGACATCGAGCTTCTCCGACACGGCTTCGATGACAAGCGAAACAGAGGCGACATCTTTCAACCGGATGGTGGGGGTAATCCGCATGACGCGATAGCGCAAGTCGGATGGAAGGATGATCCGTTTCCGGACCTGAACCGTTTGCGCCTGATGGATCCGCCCCATGCCCTTCGCCAGAATATCGGGAGCCACATCTCTCAGGATGGCCGAATACCCCTTTTCTGCGAGCTGCCCGGCAATTTGCGATCCCATCAAGCCGGCTCCCAGCACCCCCACCCGAGCGACGGGCTCGGAAGCCGTCGCAGCCGTTCGTTTCACCTCTTCCCCTTTGAGGAATAAACCGACGAGGTATGCAGAAACCGGACTGGCCATGAGATCCAATAACAGGGGTTTCTCGACTACCAGCGACGCTTTCAGCACGTCCATCCCCATCCCCAGTTTGACCGCATCGATGGCGCTGAGCGGAGCGGGGTAGAAATGTCGCACACGCTTAATCACCTGACGCCGCGCATACCCACACACGAGCGAACGAATACCGGGGGCGCTCAACAATTTCTGGCTGCCCTTCAGTGCGTGCGGCCTCACGGGAAGTGAACCAAGCTCACACGCTTGCGAGATTGCTACCTGAACAAACGCTTCGTGTTGAACCTGTTCCAGCGTCCTCACCGGCGAAGGGATCGAGGCGACCATGGCATCCACAAGGCCAATCTTCAGCGCTTGGCGAGGGAACAGCGTTTTCCCCGTGGTGATCATTTCCAAGGCTGCGGGCACGCCGACCAACCGTGGAAGGCGCTGCGTGCCACCAAAGCCGGGAAGAATCCCGAGCTTGACTTCCGGCAGGGCAAAACACGTCCTCGCATGAGCGCTGGCAACGCGTGCACGGCAGGCCAGCGCGAGTTCGAGTCCTCCACCGAGACATGCCCCTTCCACCGCAGCAACAAACGGCTTTGATGAGCGCCCCATCTCGTCGAAGACCGCATGCGCCGTGTCGACCAATTGCTCCAATGCGTGAAAGGCCCGTTGCTCCTGTGCGCGATGCATCTGTTCCAGGTCGGCTCCGGCGCAGAAAATTCCTTCCTTCAGACTCACCAGCACCACGCCTTTGACGGCCTCCGATTGCAGCGCAGATCGTACGATGTCCTTCCATTCGGAGAAGCTCTCACCGTTCAAGACATTGACCGATTTACCGGCGTAGTCCATCCCGGCCAGGAGAATTCCGTCCCGGACAAGAGCCGTCTTGAAGTGTTTCAACTCGCGGAACATCGTTATTTTCTCTCCACGATCATGGCGACCCCCTGCCCGCCCCCCACACACATGCTGATCAGTGCCCGTTCGGCTTCCCGCCGTTTGAGCTCGAACAGGGAGGTCATCGCCAGACGCAAGCCGGAGACGCCGACCGGATGGCCGAGCGCGATCGCTCCGCCGTGCGGGTTGAGATCGTCAGGCGGAATCTCGCCCAGGCGCCCCGTCAATCCATACCGGCCGAATTTGCGCTCCATGAGAGAGGATGACGCAAGGATACGGTTGATCCCCAGCACCACCGATGCGAACGCTTCGTTAATTTCACACACGGCAAAATCTTTGAGGGTCAACCGAGTCTTGGCCAGAAGCTTGGCGATGGCGCCGACCGGAGCCAGGCCCATGCAAGCCGGGTCGTAACCAAAATCGGCATAGTCCTTCACATACCCGAGAATCGGCAGCCCGAGCGACTTGGCCTTCTCCTCCTCCATCAACAGCATGGCAGCAGCGGCGTCCGTGATCTGCGAGGCATTCGCCGGCGTCACCGACCCGTGGCGTCTGTCGAACACCGGCTTCACATCACGGAATGTCCTGTGATCCGCATCTTCGCGTATCCCATTGTCTCGTTCGACATAACTGTTGCTCTCAGGCACGAACATCGGCACCACTTCCTCGGCGAAGAGCCCGCGTTTCCATGCCTGGCTCGCCAGTTGGTGCGATCGGATGGAAAAGGCGTCTTGGTCTTCACGCGTAATGCTCAATGAAGGATCTTTGGCAATATTCTCGGCAGTCTGTCCCATGATCAGGTCGCACATGGGATCGGTGAGACCCATCACGAGGCCCACTTTCGGCGGATAACGCTTCAGATTGAGCAGTTTGGGTATGAGCGACGAGGCGGTGGCGGCACCCTCGCGAAACGTTCTCGATTTGCCGAACTGTAAAATATGGTCGGCGACCGTCCGGTCATACACTACGGGAATCCGGCTCATCGCCTCCATCCCGATGACGAGCACCGTATCCACGTCGCCGCTACGGATGCGCAGGCTCGCGTAGTACAGTGCCGTGACTCCGGAACCGCAATTTTTACCGGCTACGGTGTCGGCGGGAATGCTCGAAGGAAGGCCGCCGGTGACGGCAGCAACCCGTGTCGGGTTCACGGCATGCATCGGGGTGGCGACGTTGCTGCCTAGGACGCAATCGATCGTGTCCAACGGGAGATTCCAACGGTGACAACGCGCGATCATTTCGCGCACAGCCCACGCACCGAGGATATCCGCATCCGTCAGGCGAAACTCTGTGCCTTCTTTGCAAAAGGGGGTGCGAAACCCCTCGACGATGACAACGTTGCGCATGATGCAAACCCCGTAAGAAATCGGGAGTAATGCGCTATCCACATCGTACCACGCCAGTGGCGATTTTCATCCTTTTTGAAATGCATTATCGTGTCCCTCTTTAGGGTCAGGCCCCCATAGCCGAACATAGGCCCACGTTGGGGTAAAATAGTGGTACACTCGTAGAGATCAGACCCAGATGCGACGCTTCTGGGTCGCGTCGGAGGATTGCGGCATGGCCAAATCGGGCCTGTTTCAAGGATCCGAGGCGATCGCTGAGGCAGCTCGGGACAAAGCCGCCTATCACGGCTTTATCGCCGGGCTCTTTGAAGCCGACATCCGCTGGGACCTTTTCAACAGCATCGGTATTCCGGAAGTCACCCCACCCGCCGTAGAGTTTCTCGAAGAGATCAAACCCGTCCTGCTCTCTCTCGATCCCGACCGGGTAGACAGCGAAGGCGAACTGCCTGAGTCAGTCATTAAATCACTGGCCCAACTCGGAGCCCTGGGCATCAAGATTCCGAAGTGCTACGGCGGACAGGAATTTACCCAATACGAGTATCAAAAGGTCGCCACTCTCTGCGGAAGCGTCGATGCCTCGTTGACGGTGCTCTTGTCGGCAGCACAATCGATCGGCGTCCCTGAACCACTGCGCCTCTTCGGCACCGCTGAACAGAAAACCAGGTATCTTCCTCGGCTGGCACGCGGGGAGATCTCGGGGTTTGCCCTGACGGAACGAAACGTCGGCTGCGATATCTCGAAGGTGGAGACATGTGCCGTTCGAATCAAAGAAAACGGCAAGACCGTCGGGTATCGCATCACCGGAGAAAAATTCTTTATTACAAATTCTGCCAAGCAGGATGGAGAGTTTCTATCGTCCATGCTTGTCGTCATCGCACGCATCGTGGATCGGCCCGAAGAACTCCGCGATCCTCAGGCGCAGAAACGGTATGGAGCATTTATCGTTGAAACTCAATCACCGGGATGCACCGTGACCCGGCTGCGGTTCGAGGGCGTGAGAGGGATTTACAACGGTGTCCCGCGCTTCAACAACGTGTACGTTCCGATGGAAAACCGCCTCGGAAGCGAAGAGGACGGTCTCAGGATTGCCCTTGCCACCCTCACCGTAGGGCGGCTGACGCTTCCGGCGGCCTGTTTGGGCGGACTCAAACAGTGCTTGAGCGCCATGCGCTGGTGGACACAGACGCGTGTTCAATGGAACAAACCCATCGGCGAACACAATCTGGTGGGAGAAAAACTGTGCCGGGTCGCCGCCTATACGTTGGCACTGGAGGCCGTGATGGCCTTTTGCGGCGCGTGGGCCAATAAGAAGGGAGACCTTCGGCTGGAGTCGGCAGCGGCCAAGATTATCGGTAGTGAATGGTATTGGGAAGCGGTCAACGACCTGTTTCAAGTCCGCGGGGGACGCGGATTCATGACCGTCGAAGCCCAGCGGAAGAGTGGTGAACCGGCGATTCCCGTGATGCGCATGTTGCGAGACGCCAGGATCAATCTGGTGTGGGAAGGAACCAGTGAAATTCTCCGCATCTGGATGGCGCGCGAGTCTCTCGCGCCCTATCTCGAGCAGGGCCTCGCCATCCTACAAGGATCAACCTCCCATAGGCTCGCCGCTGCGGGCTATTACGCACGCATGTCCCTTATCTCTTCTCTGCCGTTCGGACATGCACAATCAGCGTCGGCGCTCCTGACGAAAGACTACGCAGGTTGGGTTCGTCGGATTGAGTCATCGTCACGGAGGCTGACGCGCTCGACTTTATCCTCAACGCTCTACCACCGTCAAAAACTGCACAACAAGCAGCTCCTCCTGCAACATTTGGTGAACGACAGCCTCATGCTCTTCCCCATGGCGGCAACGATTTGGTATGCCTCACAGCCAGAGATGCGAGACCAGCCAGGGATCCGCGATCTCGTCAATTACTGCTGCCAGGATCTCGAGGGTCGTCTCCAGCCCTCTTCCTCGCTACGCGGAAGAATCCGTCGTCACGAAACAGACAGCGTCGTGTACCGCCTTTCGAAGCGCATCATGAGCGGCGAATATGCGTGGCTTGAGGACGGCATTCTCCCCAGCGTCAGAAAATAACCGTTTCAAAGATAAAAAGTTCTGAGATGAAACGGGGTGACCAAGGCAGCACCTTGCTCACCCCTTCTACGTGGCATCTCGGTGTTGAGCCCTCCCGAACGCGGTCGTCACATCATCGCTCCTGAGTGGAAACAGCTACTTGTGGTTGGATCTCCTTGTATTTCATCCCGCCGGCCTGGGACAAATTCTTGCGCGCATCCCGGACAAAGGCGGTGGCCTCTCGCACCGAAGAACCTTCCGGAAGCCTTAAGGCTTCTCTCAACGAGATAATTCCCTCGTTCAGGCCGGCGACATTACCGGCACGTTGGGCTTCCTTGGCTTGCATCAGTGACATCTGAGCATGCTCCATCAAGTCGGCGGCTTGTCCCTGATTACCGGCGATTTCGGCGGCCTTCGCATGGTCCACAGCTTTTTCAATGTGGAGGTTGAAGAAGGGGTTCTCCCTGATCAGGTACACACTTCCGGGGTCGGTCACGACGGCACCACCCATCCGGGAAGGACAGGTCGGATCATCGTAGATCACGGTACCTTTGGCATCCGTGTGCGAGGTGCATACGGCTGCCGCCCCAGCCTTCGTTGGCTTATCAGCCGAGACTTTGCGTTTCAGCTTTTCACAATCCATGGACCCTGAAGCAGACTGGCTCGCACAAGGATCGGTAGCCATCTGTTGCTCCGCAGAGGCCGCCCGTACGTCTGCAGGTGTCTCCACCGCGACTTGAGGTGGTGGAGTAGATGCGTCCGTAGATGGTGTGACCATGGCATCGGCTGGAGGAGCGGCAGTTGCATCGGCAGGAGCGGCAGTTGCATCGGCAGGAGCAGCCGTGGCTTCCGGCGGCGGGCTGGCCGTCATATCACTTGGTGTATCTGCCCCATATGAGGCTGATGACAGTACGAGGAGACAACCTCCTGCATAACCCAGCGTGAATCGTTTCAGTTGCATGGCCGCCCTCCTTTGGTTGACCGTTCCCACATTGTTGTGTGTTAGGGGGCAAAGCTTCTGCCTTATATACCCATCGGCCTACTAGGTGATCCCCTGGTATCAAGTAAATTTACTAATCCAAAACTTTTTTGGGGGCTTGCTGCGTCACGGGGTGCATTCGAACATTCGGACGGCAGCGGATCGACAGTCCTAAATGCTCATTTCAGCCAATACGTTTGACTGGATGCTTTGCTGAAGACAGATATACAGGCTTTTTGCACGCTGCGAGACCCGCGTTAGAAGCGCTACCGGCTCATCGAACTACATGATACTCACTTTGCACCATGCCGCCTGGATAGGTCCGAGTCGTGATATGGGTCAGACGGATATCGTTCTGTAAGGAGCCGAAGAGGGCGATGCCTTCGCCAATAAGCACCGGCAAGCGACTGATAATCAGCCGTTGTATGAGTCCCGCACCCAAGAAAGCCTGAATCGTGATCCCGCCATCCACATAGAGACGGGTCGCACCGGAGGCAGCCAGCCTCGAAACAATCTCTGGTGGAGACCCGGCCATCTGCTCCACGGTGCCTCCGCGTGCTTGAGCGACAGACAGATCGAGCGGGCGATGACTCAAGACGACCACTCGGTTGTGGCCATAGAACCATTTATCGAACGTCACCACTTTTTCAAACGTTTTCCGACCCATGATGATCGCATCAATGCCGGCAATGAATTCGTTGTAGCCGTACTCTGCGCTGTCGCCGCCGCCCTCACCCATCAGCCAGTCGAGGTC
>Ga0070664_100002052_pt1 | contig 16108 bp, 15 predicted proteins | sample KBSC73metaG_FD_65863 | JGI IMG/M metagenome (GOLD analysis project Ga0070664, IMG submission 65863) | Corn rhizosphere microbial communities from Kellogg Biological Station, Michigan, USA - KBS C7-3 metaG | ecosystem: Host-associated > Plants > Roots > Rhizosphere > Soil ... | reverse complement strand
ACACGCTGCCGCGCTGTGGGATTAATAGAACGTGTTGAGAGTGCGTTTGTAGACAGGACTTGAACGATCCACACGCTGCCGCGCTGTGGGATTCGCGTGCATGAAGGTTGGTGCGCATGTTGGTAGAAAGGACTTGAAGGATCCACACGCTGCCGCGCTGTGGGATTTCCGGACTGATGGCACTAAATCGCACGAAGTAGCACCGTCAGCAGTTGAAAGGTATCGGGTGTGCGTTCCGAAAAAGAGATGCTGGACCTCATTGTCGGTACTGCCAAAGGGGACGAGCGCATACGCGCCGTAATCCTGAGCGGCTCGCGTGCAAATCCCAACGCGCAACGAGACATCTTTCAAGATTTTGATATTGTCTACCTCGTTACTGATGTCGCTCCCTTCAAGCATGATCATTCATGGATCAACCGGTTCGGAAAGCTAATGATCCTGCAAATGCCCGATGCTATGGGAGACTTACCCGCGCGAAATGATGGTCGCTTTGCTTACCTGATGCAGTTTGCCGACGGTAATCGAATCGATCTCACCTTGTTTCCTGTTGCCCGGCTGAACGAGTTCAAGCGGGAAAGTCTGAGTATTATGCTGCTGGATAAGGACCAGCTTCTCAAACCATTTCCGGCTCCCAGCGAGAGAGACTTTTTGCCCGCGCCCCCAACTGCAAAAGCCTTCTCCGATTGCTGCAACGAGTTTTGGTGGGTATGCCCTTACGTGGCGAAAGGATTATGGAGGAGCGAGATCATCTATGCTAAGCACATGCTGGACGAAGTTATCCGGGAACAGTTAGTAAAAATGCTTACCTGGTATGTCGGCGTGAAGACCGACTGGAAACAGAGCCCAGGGAAATTTGGTAAGCATCTACAGAAGCATCTTGAACCAGAATTATGGTCCATGCTTGAGAAGACTTACGCCGATGCGGGTTATGAGAGTACGTGGAACTCACTGCAGAGCATGTGCGAGCTTTTTAGACGAACCGGCAAATCAGTGGCACAACACTTCGGATTTAATTATCCAGCCGATGACGATGCGAAAGTTAGCGCGCATTTGAAGCGCGTCCGGGTGCTGCCACCAGATGCGGCGGAAATGTATTGACGCAAAAAAGTAACTCGATAAAGTCAAAAACGAGCCGGAGAAGACCGAGATGATATTGTTTAAGCGCAGTCTGTTAAGTCTGGTGCTAGTCTTATGGTCCAGTTGTGCTTTCCTGAACAGCCAGCCAACAGTCCAGAACGATTGGACCGAACCTTTCCCGGCATTTCGCATCGCTTCGAATCTCTACTATGTGGGAAGTAAAGGCCTGGCGAATTATCTAATCACCACTCCCCAGGGTCACATTCTTATTAACAGCGATCTTGAAGCAAACGTTCCCCTGATTCGCGCTAGCGTCGAATCCTTGGGATTCAAGTTCAAGGACATCAAGATTCTTTTAATCAGTCATGCGCATTGGGATCACGATGCGGGTAGCGCTTTGATAAAGGAGTTGACGGGTGCGAAGTACATGGTAATGGACGCCGATGTGCCGGTGGTTGAGTCAGGCGGCAAAAGTGACTTCCAGTATGGAAATGATCCGGAAATGCTTTACAAGCCGACAAAAGTCGATCGTGTATTGCACGATGGCGACGAGGTGAAACTCGGAGAGACGGTTCTCGTTGCACATCTAACACCGGGTCATACCAAAGGCTGCACCACCTGGACCATGAAAGTTAACGAAGGCCCGAAGAGTTACGACGTGGTAATCGTGGGAAGTCCAAACGTCAACCCTGGCTACAAGCTCGTAGATAACGCTCAGTATCCTCAGATGGCGGAGGACTTTGAAAAGACTTTTCGGGTATTGAAATCACTACAGTGCGACATATTTCTTGGCGCTCATGGCAACTATTTCGACATGGAGACGAAGTACCCCCAGTTTAAGGGTGGTCTGGCAACCGCGTTTGTCGATCCGGATGGTTACAAGAAGTTTGTGATCGAGAAGGAACAGGCGTTTCGAACCGAGTTATCGAAGCAGCGGTCCGCCTCGAAATAGAGCGACTTTGCTCGTCCAACAAATGCTTGAAGCGGACACTCGATAAATTAGGATTCCATCGGGCGGCCGCAATTGTTGTATACTAGGTTCCCCTTCAAAGACCGGGTTTAATTCTGACAATTTCGGGAGGCTGTACCTGTTCTCACCAACACTAAGAGTCAATTGTCTGCGACCACATGGTCCGGAGCAACGACCCTTGTTGTTTTCTGATCTGTCCCCTCGGGATCTAATGCTAACTCAATTTCTAAACCTCAAAGGAAGACACTATGCTTTCAGCCGGCTCTCACCGACTTGGAATTCGACTACTGATCGCACTTGGCGCCGCCCTCTTTCTACTTGCCGCTATCATCCCAAAATCGTTTGCTGAATCGACTGAATTCCTTCGCGCTCTGGGGTTTTCCAGTGTTACAGAACCGACGGCACCGCTGGCTGATCAGACCGTAGTGCGAAAGATTGATCTCTCCGCGAACGACATTGTTGTCGATCCAAATACTCAAACCATTTACGCCACCGTTCCTTCAAGCGACATAATTAACGGCAACAAGATTGCACCAATCAATCCGGTTTCGGGCGCAATTGGCACGCCGGTTTTCATCGGAAGTGAACCAGGCAAGATGGCGATCTCCGATAACGGTCAGTACATATATACAATTCTAGGGGGTGCTGCGGCAGTGCGACGGTTTAATACCTCAACGAAAACCGCGGGCCTCCAGATTAATTTTGGGGTTAATGGCGACGACCTCATTGTTCCTGCGGAGATTGCAGTTCAGCCAGGTCACCCGAGTACCGTAGCAATCTCTCGTCTATCTCCGTTTCCTGGCGTGGTAGCTATTTACGATGATGATGTGCAACGTCCTGTCATTTCTAATCCTGCTACTACACTTACCTTCAGCACGCTCGACCCGACGAGAATCTATGGTATTGGTCCAGGTATTGGCGGGCCTCTTCTGAGTCGGTTCAGCCTGAATTCGAATGGCGTGACTTCGCTGGGGACAACGTCAATCATTGGAGGTGGGGCCAGCATCTATAGCGGCGGCCGCTTGTATCTCGCTTCCGGCCAAATTCTTGAGCCAGAATCTGGCACTCTTATCGGCACTTTCACCGGATCGAATATTAACGGCACTACAGCATTCACAATTGATCAGAACGTTGGAAGGGCGTATTTCCTTACGAGTTCGTTCCCCAGTCCAGGCCAACCTAATACACTCACACTACGGGTGTTTGACCTGCAAACTTTCACGGTGGTCGGAACTGTCGATCTTCCCAATATTGTTGGACCACCAACCAGGTTAATTCGTTGGGGATCTAATGGGTTGGCGTTTTGCACAACGGGTGGCTTTGTGTACCTCGTTCAAACATCACTGATCCCTTCAGCCGACCCAGTACCAACACCAACCCCTACACCGACTGGCACACCAACACCAACTCCGACACCGCCTGAGGAACCTGCCTTTACCCGAATAGTTCCATTACTAGCCTCAGACTTGATCTACGATCCGGTGAGCCAAAGGTTGTACGCAGCTTCTCCTTCCCGGGCGGGATCGACTGGTAATAGTGTTGTTCCGATCAATCCCACGGATGGATCGATCGGATCCTCGATTTTTGTTGGCAGCGAACCGAGTAAGCTCGCTCGCTCTGATAACGGACAGTACTTATATGTGGGTTTGGATGGCTCGAGTGCAGTCCGACGAGTCAACCTGGCAACGCAAACTGCTGATCTTCAGTTTTCGCTGGGCACCGGCATCATCTCGAGCGGCCAACCCAACCTTGTCGCCGATATTGAAGTGGCGCCGGGTAACGCCCAGGAGGTTGCCGTCTCAATGAGAAATACTTGTTGTAGTCCAAGTCACGAGGGCGTCGCGATTTTTGATGACGGGATTAAGCGCGGCCCTGTGTTCCCTCTCGAGACGCAAAGCAATGTAATAGAGTTTTCAGCAAGCGCAGCGACGCTCTACGGTCTGGACACCGACACCAGTGGTCAGACTATTTTCCACAAGATGAACGTTACGCCAACAGGTGTAGTGGCGACGCAAACGAGCCATCTTTCTCTACCAGGTTTTAGGATGGAGTTCGACGCAGGACGAATGTATTTCAATAGTGGCCTCGTACTGAATCCCGAGGTGCCGAACCCGATCGGAATTTTCCCGGGTGTTAATCCAAGCTTTCGTTTAGTGTTGCCAGACTCTACGGTCGGCCGCACCTTTTTTGTGGATGGCGCTCCGGATGCCGGAGACTCAACGGTGCCCGGTACGGTTCACATACAGGCTTTTGATCAAAACACTTTTCTGCCCGTCGGCACAATAACTGTTGCTGGTGTTATTGGTGGTGTTCGAGGTTTCGTCCGTTGGGGAGTCAACGGATTGGCTTTTTGCACCGGCGGCGGACAGGTTTTTCTGATACAAAGTAATCTCGTCTCAACAACAAACCCGGCACCCACACCAACGCCGACACCCACTGCAACACCGACTCCTACGCCAGTCCCGACACCTGGACCAGGTGAATTGAGACAACTATCGATAACAACAAACGATCTCGTAGTGGATCCTAACAGCCAAACTATCTTTGCGAGTGTCCCTTCCAACGCGAGCGCCAACGCCAATACGGTAACCCCGATCGACCCTGTTGCCGGCGTTCCTGGAGCCGCTATTCCCGTCGGCACTAACCCTAACAAGTTGGCAATCTCAGACAATGGAGCAGTGATGTATGTGTCACTTGATGGCACAGGCTCGGTTCGAAAAGTTGACGTAAGTTCTCGTCAACCCGGGCTCGAATTCTTACTTGGAAGCGATCCAGTGTCTGGTCCATATCAGGCTGAAGATATGGCCGTCGCTCCGGGTCATCCTGAAACTCTCGCGATAGCGCGACAGAAGCCCAACTCAAGTCCGCGTCACAGCGGGGTTGTCATTTTTGACAATGGAATATTGCGGAGCACGACGATACCAACCGGTGGGAATAATCGTATTGAGTATTCGCGTTCGCCCGAAGTTCTCTACGGTCAGAATAATGACAACAACTTTGATTTCGGGTTTCGAAGGATTGGGTTAGCGTCATGCGGCATTTTTACGCTTACCACGACAGAGAAGTTATTGCGGGGATTTGGTCTCGAGTTCAAAGTTGATAATGGAATTGGGTTCGCATCCGACGGCCGAGTGATAGATCCCGAAGCTGGTACGATCCTCGGCGTGTTTAAGCTGCGTGCGGTAGACGATCTGTTTGCGCCCCCGGCGTTAATAGCGCCGGAAGTCAAAGCCGGTCGTATCTACTACCTGGTCGATGATGGAGGCTCGACATTTCTGCGTGTCTTCAACACGAAGACTTTTTTGAAGGTGGGAGAACTTTCGATACCGGGAGTGTCCGGAACTGCTTCAAGTCTTGTTCGCTGGGGATCCAATGGTCTCGCGTTCCGCACTTCGACTGGTCAAGTGTTTTTGCTGCAAAACAGTTTGATAGGGGGGCAGGATCCCCAGTTCGTTCCTGGTCCAATTCCGGCTACTCCGACGACGCAGCTCTCCGTTCATGTGACTGTGACGGGAGGGAGTGCAGAAGGAATCAACATCAATATTACCGGAGGTCTATCAACTAGTGGCGTCACGAATGCCGCGGGTAATGTTTTGCTAACCAATCTTTCGCTCTGTCCCGGAGATATTACCGTCACTCCCTCTAAGACAAATTTCACGTTCACACCTGCAAGCATCACGCTTAACAATCCTATAAATGCAAATCTCCAGTTCACTGGCACTCAAGCCATAATTGGGTTGGTGAGCGCCAGCCAGCAGAATGTCCCAGAATCAATTGGGAAGCTGTCCTTCCTTGTTTCGCGTAGCAATAATTTCGCAGCGACGGTAAGTGTTACGTTTGAGACGGTCGCAAATACCGCGTCAGAACGGTCAGACTTCAACGCCACGACTGGAACAGTTCGATTTGGTCCAAATGAAAATTTCCAGACTATCAATGTGCTTGTCACAGATGATGCGCTCGTCGAAGGTACGGAATCCTTTACCATCAGGCTCAAGGATCCCGTTGGGGCCGCGATAAATCCGGCGGCGGCTAGTGTCACTATAAATATTCTCGACAACGATACGCAGGCAAATGTGGCAAATCCTTTATCTGATGCACAGTTCTTTGTCCGCCAGCACTATCAGGATTTTCTTAACCGGGCAGCCGCAGATGACCCTTCTGGTTTCAACTTCTGGACCAACGAAATTACTGCCTGTAACTCCGAATCTGACCAAACGGCAAAGGCAAACTGTTTTGCCGTTAAACGAATCAACGTTTCGGCAGCGTTCTTCCTCTCAACGGAGTTTCAACAAACCGGTTACCTGGTGCACCGCTTTTACACATCATCGTTTCCTGTAAAGCCTGCGCGGCCGCTCGGTCTTCCACGAATAGCGGAATTCCTGCGTGATACGCAGGGAATCGGAACCGGAGTTGTTGTTGGTGCTAATGGTTGGGAACAAAAACTCGAGCAGAACAAACAGGCCTTTGCGTTGAGTTGGGTAGCGAGAGATGAATTTTTGACTGACCATCCGCTAACCCAAACTGCTGAACAGTTTGTTGATTCACTATTTCAAAATAATGAGGTTACGCCGACGACAAACGAAAGAGTGACAGCGATAACGGCATTCGGTAGCGGAGATGCAGCAGGTCGAGCGGCGTCGTTACGCAGCGTAGCCGAGAGCCAATCGGTAATTCAGAAGCAAAACAATTCAGCCTTCGTGCTGATGCAGTACTTCGGCTATCTGCGGCGCAATCCGGATGATGCTCCCGATGGAAATTTTGATGGGTACCAGTTTTGGTTGAACAAACTCAACAATTTCAACGGGAACTTCGTGGCCGCTGAGATGGTCAAGGCCTTTCTGGTATCGACCGAGTATCAACAGCGTTTCGGACAGTCCAACTTTGATATTAGTCATTAGATAGTTGTTTGGTTCTACTCTGTGTAACAAACAATCAACTTCTTGTTTTCCTGACAGCTTTTTTACACCGAAGGTGTTGGCCAATTCCAGCCCAGGGTTGAGCTTTGGCAACCCTGGGATCAAGACGGTGAGGCGGAGCTTCTAACCCTGAAAGGGTTTCTCTGTGTTAGTGAACCCCTTCAGGGTTTGGAGGGGATACAGGTGCTTCTTTGTCCCAGGGTTGCCAAAGCTCAACCCTGGGCTGGAATTGGCGAACACCTTCGGCGTTGGATTCTTTACTGCTGTCTTTTATGGTTGCGGCTCTGCTACTCTGTGCGACCTCTGAGTTCTCTTGAATCTCTGTTGCTAGAAATGCGGCCCAAGACTCCACCACAGAGGTAACCACGTCCGCTGAGGTCGCACAGAGAAACAATCAGGATTGCCGTATTATGACAGGGACTCGAAAAGTCGTCCTGGGGATCGTTGGGGGAATGGTGTTGGTTGCTCTGGCGTTCGCATGTGTCCTAGTGGTCTTTATGATCGCCAACCGGCAATCGGCGATCGATTGTACTTTGGAGTGGGGGCGACTCGCTCCTTTCCCGGCATCCGCTGAGCAATTCTCAATCACAACTCACGGTAATATGTTTACGCGTGAATTTCGTGCCTCGTTCATAGCTTCGCCGACCGAGATCGAGCGTTGGCTGAAAGAATCGCCTGGAACCAGACAGGCAGTGCCAACGACTCCTTTTCCTAATTTGTGTCCTCAGCAGCTCTGTGGTGATCAAGTCTGGTTGACCCTTAACAACAGTTTGAAGCAGACTCGACGTGAGAGAGCTGGATTTAGCTTTGATTGGCAAGATGCCAGGACGCCGCTCTAGTGAAAGATATCATTTTTCTTTTTTCGATCTTTGTTCTACCCGCGCTTTATCTTTCCGCCTTCTTCTTCGGACTCCGCCAAATTCTCCGGACCGACAAGGATACGTTTATGAAGGGCGCACTCATTTTTTGTCTGGTTGGGATCTTATTTGTAGTGTCGTTCATCAGTCTCATCTTATTTCTCGCCATGGCTGGAGGATATAATCACTAGGAGTGTGGGCTGGTACTTCACTCATCGCTCCCCAAATTCTATGTCGCTGCAAATGGCTGAGGACGACATTGCCTTTCATGTGGAATGCCACACGAACAAGTCTCACTGTTATAGATAAACTCTGTCCGTTATGGTCACATGACAACGGGTACAGTACCGCGGATGGTACACTCAACGACCGCACTTCTCAGGATTTAGACGAGAGTTGAGTGTACCATCCGGTCGCTGCGCTCGCGGTACTGTACTCGCGCTACTGCACTCATCGCTCCCCAAATTCTATAGCGCTGGAAATTTGCCTTTCATGTGGAATGTCACACGAGCAAGTCTCACTGTTATTGATAAACTCGGTCCGTTATCATGCTATCGATTCATCTTCCTGATATCTGAGATTCAAGCTGAAACCGCAAAGATGGTATTGGCCCTGGCTAACTTTTGGCACTTATCAGGCTGGCAGTCGTGAGAGTATGATAAGTGCTATGACCGTACTACTCAGATTTGTTTTTGGTGTTGTCCTGGCAGGTAGTTTAGTGGTGTGGATCGGTACCTCATTTTTCGTAATTCTCATATTCATGCTGACAGTCGGCATTATCGCTGCCATCTGGGGCGACAAGTTCCTGCTCGGATTCATGAGGCTGATGCGCTACTTGAGATAAATACGTTGACGGTGAGTATCAGCGGGCGACCTTCTCAAGGTTATGCGTTTCTGAAAAGTCTTAAATCAAGCCCATATCGCCAAGTTATCATGTTGTGACCCATTCGCCCGTTGTGAATACACGAAAGTCAAATTATGGCGCTTGAGATCCTGGAGCTTGGTGAATGGGTGGTTCGTGGCGTCTTTGGCTGGCGCTACATCTTTTCCAGATCTTTTCGAGAACAAACGCACCGAAGCTGGAAGTATGAATCGTGGTTGACTGTTGTTGTGTTGGAGGTTGGGATTAGTTTGACCGCTGTCGTTTTTTCCCTGATCCTGTTTTGGTTAGGTGTAAGAGCTTTCCTGTCACTGGACTGAAATGTCTTTACTCGCCGCACAGAGGTTAAAATTCCAGTTAGTGTTTTCCTGTGTGGTCATAGCAGTGGGCCTTGTAGTCACATGGCTGCTGCTCGCGGACAGTTCACCATTTCATGATTATTTCATGAGAGACAGTGGCCTCGCAGACGTGTGGTACGTTACAGCGATAGTTCCGTACATTGTCAGCGCAATGATTGAGGGAAATCCACACTCGCCCTCGATGGCGATCTTTATTCTGGTACTGGTCCTTCAATGGATTGTCCTCGCATGGGTTCTGTCGATTCCAGTGGCAAGACTATGGATTAGTTCCCATAAGAAGTGAGCGTCCCAGTAGAGATCGACAAACTTACGCCGTTATTGCGCTCACGACCCGTATCGAACACTTCGCCAGAATAACGAAACAAAAAAGAAGACAATATCGTTTGCCTGATTGGCTCCGCTAAACAACGATATCGATAGTGGTCCATTGTTAAGTAACATCAAGGGATCTTTCAACCCCATTCACGAAATTCGCGGCGAAGTCCTATGAAAAGAACCTTACTAACGGGAATTCGAGTCTTTGCCTTAACGGTGGTCTACCTGATCTGTTTCGCCGCGGTCTCGGGCGCGTTGTTCCAGTCGGCAGGTCCCCAGTCTCCGCAGGACCAAGCCGGCGCAATGTTTTCGCTTCTGATAGTGAGTTTCCTGAACACTGCAGTCTTGAGCTACGTCATTCTGCGTTCCCGCTGGACGGGTTGGAAACTCATTTTGACAATCTTCTTCGTCCTCTACGGTGTCGTCACGGTAATGTCGCAGGTAGAGACGGCATTCTTCGTCACGACCCTTCCGCCTGGAATGTTGCCTCGTCTCTTTCTTGCCGGCGCGATTATCTCCGCACTTTTTTCTTTGCTGGCTGTACTGATTCTTGGTAAAGCCAGATCGAAATCTCACGAAAGCTATGACCTGAATTTTCCGGTTAACCAGTGGATTGCGAGGCTCTCGTTAATAGTTGTCGCCTATGTTGTCATCTATTTTGCCTTCGGCTATTTCATCGCATGGAAAAGTGCGGCGGTGCGTAGTTATTACGGCGGGACAGATCCAGGCACCTTCCTGGTCCAGCTAACCAGCACATTGCGTGACCGGCCATTGCTTCTGCCGCTTCAAATCGTTCGTGCCTTGATGTGGACGGCCATAGCAGTGCCCGTCATCCGGATGATGAGAGGTCCCTGGTGGGAAGCCGGTTTAGCGGTCTCATTGTTGTTCTCTGTTGTGATGTGTTCGCAGTTGCTCTTACCCAATCCGTTCATGCCTGAGGAAGTTCGGATGGTTCACCTATTAGAAACGGCGACCTCGAATTTTCTCTTTGGCTGGCTGATAGTATTCCTTTTGCGAGGACCCCGATCTTCCACCCGCCGCCGCGCCTATCTCTCTCGGTAGTCTCGCAGCTTTCTTTAATAGACTTATTATTCGACAGGAGGTAGTGTCCTAACTTGAACTTCTCTGTGCCGCCTGTGAGAGATCTGTGACTCTGCAGTTTTCGGTTCTAAGGACTTTGCTGCACCAAGGAGCCACCGAGGACACAAAGGATGCACAGAGTATCGGGTAGGAGAGTACTCTAAAATCATCAGGTAGCCAGTTTGCGCCGTTCTATGTAAAATCCCTTTGACCCCCAACTCTCCTAACCCGCTGTTTGGAGTCAGCCTTCGCTGACTGAACGCTGTCCCCCGATCAGAACAGAAGTGTCTCTGTCGCAGGCTTCGTTGTTCCAACTCGACTGAAGAGAAAAGCCCGGATGACCGACATTTTGACCTACGCTGCACACACTATTTCTGAAAGTTCCACAGCTCCGGGATTTGTCGCTGTTAGCAAATTCACGATCGCGAACGACATGGTTCAGCAGGTAAAAAAGGCGTTTCGCGAGCGACCACATCTGGTTGATAACGCCCCTGGCTACGTCCGCATGGAGGTCCTCAGTCCAGTAGATGAGCCGGCAGAAATCTGGTTGATAACCTACTGGCTTGATGAGGCAAGCTTCAAAACATGGCATCGGAGTCATGAATATCATGAAGCTCACAGTGGTATTCCAAAAGGTCTTAAACTCGTGCCTAAAAGTTGGACCGTGCAGCACTTTGAGTACGTGTGTTCCTAGAAGTCAGTATCAGGTGAATGTTGACCACAGACGTTGCGAATCAAACCAGCCTGGCCATCGATCGGTCGCGTGACTCCCTCGCGGAAGCTATTACTAACCGCCACTACGAACTGCAACCCGAACTAGAGCAGCGATATGGCCCTGCCGGCCGTGCCAAGTGCCTGCAGGACGCGAACTTTCATCTCTCCTATCTTTCTGAAGCCGTTAAGGCAAAACTTCCTTCGCTGTTCGGCGATTATGTGGCCTGGGCCAAGGTAATGCTGGAGTCGCGTCGCGTTCCTGCCCAGGACCTGGTCCGAAACCTGGAGGTGATTCGCGACACACTGAGAGATCGACTTCCGGACGAAGCGAGCCAGGTTACAAACGAATATATTGATTGGGGTATCGCTCGACTTTCGGAAACTCCCGGTGGTGTCCCTTCCCAGATTCAGGGCGACACTCCGTTGGCCCAACTGGCGAGACACTATCTCGACAGCCTGCTTGCCGGTGCTCGTCGAAAGGCAGCGAAGCTTATTCTTGACGCGATCGAGGCGGGCGCGAGCGTAAAAGACATTTACCTTCACGTGTTTCAATCGTCGCAACACGAAATAGGTAGATTGTGGCAGTTGAATCGGATCAACGTTGCTCAAGAGCACTACTGCACTGCTGCGACCCAGCTCGTAATGTCGCAGCTTTACCCTTACATCTTCAACAGCGAGAAAAACGGAAAGACACTTGTGGCGACATGCGTTTCAGGAGATTTACATGAAATTGGGGTGCGCATGGTGTCAGATTTCTTCGAGTTGGATGGCTGGGACACTTTCTACCTCGGCGCTAACGTGCCGGCCCAAAGCATAATCCAAACCCTGATAGAACGACGGGCAAATGTGCTTGCGGCCTCGGCGACTATCACGTCCCATGTTGGCGCGCTGGCGGATCTGATTCGTTTGGTCCGTAGTACACCAGAGTGCAGTCAAGTGAAGATCCTTGTCGGCGGATATCCATTCAAAGTAGCGCCTGACTTGTGGTCCAGGATCGGCGCAGATGGTTATGGCCGCGATGCCCTGGAATCCATTGTGGTTGCAAATCGACTACTTGAGGAGAATGGCTGAACTTGAGTTCAACGGAGATACAAATCAGGGCGACGGGTTTGGCGTTCTTGTCCGATCATGATGGGGTGATCACGCAGGTCATCTCGGATGGACTCGGGCTTACCGGACTTATTCCGGGAGAGTCTGTGACTTCAATTGTTCATGACGACTCTCGTGGGAAGGCCGCGGAGTTTCTTCGTTTACTTCGGGAAGAACAAACAGCCTTCGACTGGGAGCTAACTGTTGCTGTTGCTGGCCAACTAAACGCGCTTCACTTTACCGGAGCCAGAATTGATGATCGCTTTTTGATAGTAGCCGCGAAATCCACCATCGGCATGGCGTCGTTTCTCGAAGAACTTGCCCAGTTGGATCCTGTTGATAGCCACATTCACTCGGTATTGGCTGCGTTGGCCGCCCAGGCACGCGCGCGGGCCAACGTTGACGTAGACTATTACGACGAGCTGACTCGTTTGAATAACGAGCTCGCGACCGCACAACGTGAACTGGCTCGGAAAAATGCTGAACTCGCTCGACTGAATGAGCAGAAGAATCAATTCCTTGGTATCGCTGCTCATGACTTGCGGAATCCTCTCGACGTAATTTTGACCTACAGCATGTTTGTTCTAAACGAGGCTCGCGATTCACTCGACCCGGAGCACCTGGACTTTATCGAAAGGATCAGGAACTCGAGCCAGTTCATGCTCGACCTCGTAAACGACCTCCTGGATGTGTCGCGTATTGAAGCGGGCAAGCTCGAGCTTGACCTCTCGGAGGTCGACCTGCTGGCGCTAATCAAGCGCAACGTCGCGCTAAATCAAACACTGGCCGAACGAAAACAGATACGAATCAAATTGGTTAAAGATCAGCACGAGATTCCAAGGGTACGCGTCGACGTTTCGAAGATTGAGCAGGTTCTTAACAATCTGATTGGTAATGCTGTCAAGTTCTCGCCGACAGGGAGCCAAGTCGAAGTAGCCATTGAGAGCAGCGAAAAAGAAATCCTGGTTTCCATTCAGGACGAAGGCCAAGGTATCAACACTGACGAGCTCGAACGCTTGTTCCGTCCCTTTGAAAGAGGACAGGCACAGCCTATTCAGGGTCAGAAGGGAGCTGGTCTGGGTTTGGCGATCTCAAAGCGAATAATAGAAGGACATGGCGGGAAAGTTTGGGCCGAGAATCTCTTGGAAAAGGGAGCGAAGTTTGTGTTTTCGCTGCCCGTTAGTTAAAGCGGGTGACTATGGAGAAATAAGGTCTGGACCATGGCCACATTCGAACGCCTCCTAGCCGCAATAGTTGAGGACGACCGTGAGAGGGTCGGAACGCTGCTTGAGGCTGAACCGGAGCTGGTAGACCAATCAGTCGTTAACCCAAAACTTTACGAGTCAGGAATCTTTCACTGGCTCTATCGAGGGGACACCGCACTGCATTTGGCCGCAGCCGGTTATCGCGTAGAGATTGTCGAGTCACTCTTGCAGACCGGCGCTGACCCCAACGCGTTTACAAATCATCGTCATAGTGGACCGTTACACTACGCTGCTGATGGCTATGTCAGTGGAGATGCGTGGGATCCCGAAAGACAAGTTAAGACTATTAAGTGTCTGCTCGAAGTCGGGGCAATAATCGATGCCCGGGACAAGAATGGCGCCACACCTTTGCACCGGGCCGTCAGAACAAGATGCGCGGCGGCGGTGCAGTATCTGCTTGCTAACGGCGCTGCTCCTGAGAGTAGGAATAACTCTGGATCCACTCCATTTCACCTGGCCGTTCAAAACACGGGACGAGGCGGCAGTGGCGACGAAGTGGCGAAAAACGCTCAACATGAGATCATCGAGTCGTTTCTCAATGCCGGCGTGAGTCCCGAACTCAAAGATGGCAAAGGAAAATCCGTGGTGGATTGGGTGAAGAGCGAACCGATACTGCAGATGTTTACGAATCAGCCTCCACCTAAGTCCTCATAGTAGAATCGCTTTTGAAAACGCTTTAGCCGGCTGAGTCGTCTCAAAGGGACCAGGCGACGATGGGTTGGCTGCTGATAATATTCCCGATATGTGCGAATCTTTGTTCCACGACCCGCCAGTGGTTCCGTTTGTCGAGTGTAGATATAAGGTAAAACTTCAAATGGGCTTCCATTGCCGCACTCAACCTCTTCTGTCGGACAGCGCGGGTCCTCGCTGGCTAAGTTGGCTTGTGCTTAAAGTTGGCCCGCGAGGACGCGCGCGGTCCGGCAGAAGAGGTTGTGCAGTGTAGATAATTTGACATCGCGGTCAGACCACTATTGAAAACATAAGTGCATTCCAGGATGACAAGCAAAAACAGACCAATTGGTAATTCTCAATTGATTAATTCCGGACGCTCGCTGCGACCGTGGAGTTAAAATGCTGAACAAGGAAGATGCAATTGTAATAAGGGACCGTGCGGTAACCGCGATTAGGGAATTGATGACGCTGCTTTACTTTGCAGAGCAGAAGGCGTCTGACGAAGAGAGTTATCAGATTAAGCGCGGCGTCGGCATAGCGGTCGGGCGAATTCAAGTAGATATTCTAGACGCCGTCATTAACAAGGCATATCCTGAGCTTGACGATTTGGTGGGCACCGATAGTGAGACTAAGCATTGACGTTCTCGATCGGCCCCCTTCTCAACTTGCGGTATCAAATGGAGACTCAGCCAGGTTATTGATTGTGAGATTCAGGATGTCCGATCCCGATCAAAAACAAATGCTGCTCGACGCGTGGAGAACTAACAATTGCGTCAACATTTTTCTCATCGAGCATTTGCCAGATGAGCTTTGGAATGCACCAGTACCGGGATCGCCACGTCGTTCGGTTCGCATGATCGCTGGGCACATCCACAACGCACGTTGTATGTGGATCAAGACGCTGGGAAAGGACCATCGCATCGCAGTTCCGAAAGCGGTCAATAGGTACAAGGTAGAACCAGGGCAGTTAACTCCCGCGCTGAACAAGAGTAGCAACGGTATCATGAGTCTGCTATCTCTTGGCTTTGATTGCGAGGGCACGATCCCTACACCCGCATCGTACACCTGGCGAAATCTACCTCTCGACGTAGGCCATGTCTTAACTTATTTCGTTGCCCACGAAGCACATCATCGCGGTCAGATAGTCATGCTTGCGCGTCAGCTGGGTCATCGTTTACCCGTTGAAGTTACCGGTGGTCTATGGCATTGGTCTAAGCGTTCCAAAGAAAATCACAGTTAGATTCTTATTGAGTGAAGTTTCCTGACCCAGATGATTGATGTGGGTCGGGGTGCTTTGCACAAAAAGGAAAGCGACCAGTACAGTACCGCGAGCGCAGCGACCGGATGTGACACTCAAGTTCTGCCTTGATTCCAGCCTTTTCTTGAGTGTGGCATCCGGTCGCTGCGCTCGCGGTACTGTAGTGGGCGTGGCGAATGGTTATGAGGCTAACTTGAACACCTGTCTCTTTTGTCACCGGCTGCAGTGGAAACAAGCAATGAAATAATGGTTGGTACTCGTGGACTGCGACGAAAGGAAATAAAGTAGGGATGAAGCTGTTTTTGTTAAAGTATGACTATGCCCAGTCTGGACGTTCTGATTCGACGCGCTAATTCTGATGATGCGCAACTCCTCGCTGATCTCGGGGCGCGCACCTTCTATGAAACGTTTGCTGCTGACAATACGCCGGAAGACATGGAGTCTTATCTTGCTACACACTTCAACGTTTCCCGACAGACCGAGGAGTTAACCGATCCTGAGGCGATCTTTTTAATTGCAGAGGTGGAAGGAACTGCTGCGGGTTACGTCAAACTACACTCGGGTGAACCGGCAGAGTCAATTGAAGCGACTAGACCAGTAGAGTTAGTGCGGTTATATGTATGCCGTGAATGGCTTGGTCGCGCCGTTGGAGAAGC
>Ga0070664_100002046_pt1 | contig 16157 bp, 7 predicted proteins | sample KBSC73metaG_FD_65863 | JGI IMG/M metagenome (GOLD analysis project Ga0070664, IMG submission 65863) | Corn rhizosphere microbial communities from Kellogg Biological Station, Michigan, USA - KBS C7-3 metaG | ecosystem: Host-associated > Plants > Roots > Rhizosphere > Soil ... | reverse complement strand
CCTGTTCCTGGACGATTTGCAGTGGCTCGATGTCGCGACGCTTGATCTGGTCCAAGACTTGATGATCCAAGGCGATGTGCGGCACCTCCTTCTCATCGGCGCGTACCGGGACAACGAGGTCACGGCCACCCATCCCCTTATGCGCAGACTGGAGGCGATTCGCGGCACGGATGGCGCACCCGTGCAGGAGATCGCTCTCGCCCCGCTCGGGCGAGACGACGTATGCCGATTGATCGAGGACTCGCTGCACTGCGACGATGTGCGCGCAGCGCCCCTGGCGCAACTGGTGCACGAGAAGTCGGCCGGCAATCCCTTCTTCGCGATTCAGTTCCTGTCGGCGTTGATCGACGAAGGACTGGTGACGTTCGATCACTCCGGCACTCGCTGGCAGTGGGATCTGCCGCGCATTCACGCAAAGGGCTACACCGACAACGTGATCGACCTCATGGTCGGCAAGCTGCGTCGGCTGCCCACCGACACGCAACGGGCGCTGCGACACCTGGCCTGCCTGGGCAATAGTGCCGATCCCACCGTACTGACACTCGTCTACGAGGACTCGAAGCAGGAGCTCGATCACGACCTGCAGCTTGCACTGCAAACCGGACTCGTCTTCCGGTCAGAAGGTGCGTACACGTTCCTCCACGACCGCGTTCAGGAAGCCGCCTACTCGCTGATCCCAGAAGCCGAGCGCGCCGAGGTTCATCTTCGAATCGGGCGAGTGCTGGCCGCACACGCGCCACTCGAGCAGCGCGAGGGAGCGATCTTCGAGATTGTCAATCAACTCAATCGCGCCACTGCGTTGATCTCTTCGCGTGCCGAGAAGGAGCAATTGGCGGAATTCAACCTGATGGCCGGGAAGCGAGCCAGGGTGTCGACCGCCTATGCGTCGGCGTTGAAATACCTCGTCGCTGGCACTGCGCTCCTATCAGACGACGGATGGGAACAGCGGCCCGACCTCATGTTCCCCCTCGAGTTGTACCGGGCGGAATGCGAGTTCCTGACGGGCGAACTGGCGGCCGCAGAGACTCGCCTGACGATGCTTTCCTCGCGCGTGGTGAATCCTGTCGACAGAGCGTCCGTCACCTGCTTGCACTGTGAGGTGTATACCACGCTCGATCGGACCGATCGCGCGGTCGAGGTGTGTCTCGATTACCTGCGACATCTGGGTATCGAGTGGTCGCCTCATCCGACACGAGAGGAAGTCCGACGCGAATACGAGCGAACCTGGGCGCTACTCGGACGACGGGAGATCGAGGAATTGATTGACCTCCCCTTGATGAGCGATCCGGCGGCCGAGGCCACGATGGAGGTGCTCACCAGGGCCTGGTCTCCCGCAACGTTCTCCGACACCAATCTGCAGTCTCTCGTCCTCTTGCGGATGGTCAATCTCAGCCTGGAGTTCGGAAACACCGAAGCATCCTGTCAGGCCTACGCGCACGTGTTCGCAATTGCCGGACCGCACTTTGGCAACTACGAGGCCGGCCGCCGGTTTGGCCGGCTCGGCTACGACCTCGTCGAACGGCGCGGGTTCAAGCGATTCCAGGCGCGGACCTATATGGCGTATGCCGTTGGAGTCGTGTCCGAGATTGGGCCTTTGCGAGCGGCCAGCGATTTGTTGCGTCACGCCTTTGAAGCCGCGCAGACGGCCGGTGATCTCACGTACGCGGCGTTTGCGTGGACCCAACTCGTTGCCATCCTCCAACTGGCCGGTGAGCCCCTCGTGAACGCGCAGCGAGAGGCCGAGCGAGGCCTGGAGTTTGTGAAGAAGGCCCGCTTCGGTCTCGCGATCGACATCATTGCGTCGCAGCTTGCGGTGATTCGCACGCTCCGGGGGCTCACCGCCACCTTCGGCTGCTTCAACGGCGAGCAGTTCGATGAACTCCAGATGGAGCGCCGTTTGGCGAGCGACCCGCGCCTGGTGTTCCCCGAATGGTGGTACTGGACGCAAAAGCTACAGGCGCGCTTCTTTGCCGGCGACTATGCGTCGGCCACCGGCGCATCCCGCAACGTGCAGCGCCTGATTGGGATACCGGACAACATTGAAACCGCGGAAGCTCATTTCTATAGCGCGCTCAGTCATGCGGCGTCCTGTGATAGCGCCTCCCCGGTTGAATACCGCCAGCATATCGAGGCGCTGGCCGAGCACCACCGGCAGCTCCAGACATATGCGGAGCGCCGTGTTGCGATGGTCCAGAGCCGCGCGGAGCTTGTGAACGCTGAAATCGCCCGCGTCGAGGGCCGAGAGACGGATGCCGAACGTCTGTACGAAGCGGCCATCCAGTCTGCACGCGATCACGAGTTCGTCCAGACCGAAGCGCTCGCCAACGAACTGGCGGCTCGCTTCTACGCCAGTCGCGGCTTCGAGAAGATTGCCAAGGCGTACCTGCGGGACGCTCGGGACGGCTACCGCCAATGGGGCGCCGAGGGAAAGGTCCGGCAGCTCCAGGCACAGTACCCCTATCTCGCAGAGGAGCATCGGTTTTCCGATCCGACGCGGACCGTGCTGACGCCGGTTGAACACTTCGATCTCTCCGCGGTGCTGAAGGTGTCGCAGGCGGTGCAGGGTGAGACGAACGTCGAGAAGTTGATCACGGCGATCATGCGCCTGGCGCTCGAGCACGCTGGGGCGCAGCGAGGTCTGTTGATTTCTCCCCATGGAGACGAGTATCGGATCGACGCCGAAGCCACGAGCAGCCATGAAAGCGTGTGGGTCGATTTGCGGCACACCAGTATCGGCGTTGATGATCTGCCACGGTCGATGCTCCAGTACGTCCTGCGCACGCGAGAGCGTGTTCTTTTGCAGGATGCGTCGGCAGAAAGCGAGTTCGCACTCGACGAGTACGTGCGCAGGCATCACACCCGCTCCGTGCTCTGCATCCCGCTGCTCAAGCAAAGCAGGCTGACCGGGATCATCTATCTCGAGAACAACCTCATCTCCAACGCCTTCACGCCGGCGCGGATGGCGCTCCTCGAAGTGCTCGCGTCCGACGCGGCCATCTCGCTGGAAAACGCGAGCCTTTACCGCGACCTACAGGAAGGCGAACGCGAATCACGCCTGATCGTGGAAACCATTCCAGGCTTCGTCGCGAGCTTGTCACCGGCCGGTGAAATTGAATTCGTGAACCAGGGCCTGATCGAGTACTGCGGTCAGGAACTGGAGGCGATGAAACAGTGGAGCACGAACGGGACGGTCCATGTTGACGATCTGCCTCACGTCGTCGAACTCTTTACCCGGGGAATTACGTCGGGGGAGCCCTACGACTTGGACGCCCGTATCCGTCGTCATGACGGCATCTACCGATGGTTTCAGATTCGCGGGCTTCCCCTGCGCGACATGGGCGGGCAGATCGTCCGCTGGTACTCCTTGCTCGTCGATATCGAGGATCGAAAACGGGCGGAGGACGCGCAGGCACGCCAGGCGGGTGTTCGGGCTGACGTGAACGCTGCCTTTTCCAAGGCAACCCGCTTGGGGGAGATTCTGCGTGGATGCACGGAGGCTATCGTTCGTCACCTCGATGCGGCCTTCGCCCGAATCTGGATGCTGAACGAGGATGAAGGCATGCTGGAGCTCCAGGCGAGCGCGGGGATGTACACGCGTTTGGACGGGTCGTACAGCCGGATCCCCGTCGGCGACCTGAAGGTCGGCTGGATTGCCCGGGAGAAGAAGGCGCATTTGACCAATGACGTTATGACGGATCCACGTGTAAGTGACAAGGGTTGGGCGCAATCTACCGGAATGGTTGCCTTCGCCGGATACCCGTTGCTGGTCGAGGATCGGCTGATCGGAGTGGTGGCGCTGTTCGCGCGTCGCCCACTTTCGGAATCCATTCTCGACACGCTCGCATCGGTGGCCGGCACGATCGCGCAAGGGATCGAGCGCAAGCGGGCGGAGCAAGCGGTTCGCGAACGCGAACGCGAGGCGCGGCTCATCGTGAACAGCATTCCAGGCCTGGTGGCCACGTTGACGCCGGCGGGCGAAATGGAATCGGTCAACGAGCAGGTCCTCGCATACGGTGGCCGAACACTGGAAGAACTGAAACAGTGGGTCACGAGTGACATCTGTCATCCTGACGATCTGCGCGGCGCGATTGAGATCATCTCCGACGCGAGGAAGTCGGGCGATCCATATGAAATGGTGGTGCGCATCCGGCGCTTCGATGGCGTCTATCGATGGTTCCAAGTGCGCGGGTTACCGCTTCGAGGTTCGAGCGGAGACATCGTCCGCTGGTACGTTCTGTTCACTGACATCGACGACCTCAAGCGCGTCGAGGCTGAGCTTGGGGCACTGAAGGATCAGCTCTATAAAGAGAACCTCGTATTGCGGGACGAGGTCGACCGAACCTCGATGTTCGAGGAGATCGTCGGGACATCGCCGGCGCTGCACCCGGTGCTTAGCCGCGTGGCCAAAGTCGCCCGGACCGATTCCACCGTGCTGATAACGGGCGAGACCGGCACGGGCAAGGAACTCGTGGCCCGCGCGATCCATCGGCGGTCGGCACGTGGCTCCCGAACGTTCGTCAGCGTAAACTGTGCGGCGGTGCCGCGCGAGCTGATCGCGTCGGAGCTGTTTGGCCACGATAAAGGGGCATTCACCGGGGCGACGCAGCGCCGCCTCGGCCGCTTCGAGCTGGCGCATGGCGGAACCATCTTCCTCGACGAAGTCGGCGAACTGCCGATGGAGACCCAGGTCGCGCTGCTGCGCGTTCTTCAAGAACGCGAGTTCGAGCGCGTCGGCGGGACCGCTTCGGTTCACGTCGACGTGCGCGTCGTTGCCGCGACCAACCGCGACCTGCTGGCGGCGATCGAAGCCGGCACGTTCCGAAGCGATCTCTTTTATCGGCTGAACGTGTTTCCGATTGCGATGCCGGCCCTGCGCGAGCGTGCCGACGACATCCCGCTCCTCGTCGAATACTTCATCGATCGCTACGCACGCAAAGCGGGCAAGACGATCCGCCGTGTCAACAAGCGGACACTCGATCACCTGCGCTCATACCCATGGCCGGGCAATGTGCGCGAGCTGCAAAACGTGATCGAACGGTCGGTGATTGTCTGCGACACCGACGAATTCACGATCGACGAGAGCTGGCTTTCCGCCAGACCAGCGGTCGAGGGGCGACTCGCGTTGTCCGGCGCAGTCGCGGCTCACGAGAAGGCAGTAATCGAGGATGCCCTGCGCGCATGCGGCGGACGGGTCTATGGACCATCCGGGGCCGCCGAAAGGCTGGGCATTCCGCGTTCGACACTTGAATCGAAAATTCGTGCATTGCGGATTAACAAACATCGATTCCGGCCCTGACAAGCCGTGACTGATTTTGTTGTGGGGCACGTCGAGTTCATGACAAGTTCATGAACCGCGCGTGGAACGTTTCGGGTCGACGCGCGATTTACGCACCCGTCGTCATAACGTTACGTCGTCGTCGCGATCGACTGTTTGCATGGTGCTCTCTTGCGCTGACATCAACGGAAGGAGACCAAAGACGATGACGACGAGTTCGAAAAAGACACAAATAACACGGGCCACAGTGTTGAGCCACTCTGGATTGGAGCTGTGGTTGACCTTCGCAGCGATCATCGTGATCTCAATCGCCACCTTGGCCGCGTCCGATCGTGACGACGATGACCGCGACCGCGTCGGTACCTATGCGATCGGCTTGTGGGGAGATGTACCCTACTCGGACATCCAGGAGATCGGGGTCGTGAATCTGATCAAGGACATGAACAACCAGCGGCTCGCGTTCACGGTGCACGACGGCGATCTCAAGCAAGGCAACGGCTTACCTGTTTGTGACAACGCCCTGTACGCGAAGGCGCTCGACTACTTCAACTCGCTGAAGGCACCGGCCATGTTCACCCCCGGTGACAACGACTGGACGGACTGCGACCGCCCGGGCAATGGCGGCTTCGACTCGCTCGAGCGTCTGTCATACGAGCGCGCTTTCCTGTTCGCGGACGACCACTCGTTCGGGCAGCACACGCTTCGTCAGCGTGTACAGGCGGACGCGTTGTGCCTGGGAGGCTCGAACGCCAGTCCGATCTACGAGGGTTGCGTCGAAAACCGGAGATGGACAGTTGGCGGCGTCATGTACGCGACCTTGAATATTCAAGGCAGCTGCAACAATCTGTGCGGTGTCGGTTTCAACGTAACAGAGTATGCTGCGCGAAACGCGGCCAACATTGCGTGGATGGAGGCGACGTTCGAGGAGGCCACGCGCCGGCACTCGGTCGCCATCATGTTCATCTCGCAAGGTGATCCTGGCTTCAGCCTGTTCGAGTTCGACGCGCCGCTGCGGGATCCCGCGACGCTTGCCCAGACCTCCGGCCCATCTTCGACACCCGCCGCTGCGAGTTTCGATGGCTTCAAGGATTTTCTCGTCGCCCTGCGCGCAAAGGTGATTGCCTTCCGTAAACCGGTCACATACGTGCACTGTGACTCTCACTACTTCCGCATCGACAAGCCGCTGATGGATCCTTCGGGCCTCGTCAGGCTCCAGAACTTCACACGCGTCGAGACGTTCGGCGATCACGCAGAGGGCGCTAACAACGACGTGCAGTGGGTGAAAGTACTGGTCGATCCCGATACTGCTGAGGTATTCGCCTACCAACCGCAGATCGTTCCCGCGAATCAGTCGATCGTGGCCGTTCCATAGTACGTGGACGCTTCAGTTCGGGCGCCCGGCCATCGGTACCCGGCGCCCGAGTTGGCCCGTAGTGCCGGCGAACCGGCACTACGCCAGCGACGTCGCATGAACGTCAGGCATTGGCTTCAGATCGACGGGCGAGGCCCCGCGTTATCTCCCTGTCATCTTCAAATCGATACACTCGCCCCCTCTCCGATGCAGGCGGTGTCTTTGGGATGTGCTTCGCCCCACCCATGAGGCCATTATGACTAGACACTTACTCCCCGCATTAGCCGTTCTGGTCGCAACCAGCCTTGCCGCACCTGCCGTCGGGCACGCGCAAACATTCAAGGTCGAAAGGTTCGATATCAAGGGAGAAGGCGGTACGGATTACGTGGCCGTCGAAGCGGCAACGGGCCGCGTGTTCGTTTCACGCGCGACTCACATGATGGTGGTTGAAGGCGCGACCGGTAAGGTGCTCGGCGACATTCCGAACACGCCGGGCGTGCACGGCGCCGGTCTCGTCACCAAGCTTGGCCACGGCTTTACGACGAACGGCGGCGACGAGACCGTCACGATGTTCGATCTGAAGACGCTGGCGGTGATTAGGCAGATCAAGGTCGGCCCCGGGCTGGACGGCATCATGTACGACGAGCCCGACGACAAGATCATCCTGACGAATCACAGTCGCCCAATTGGAACGCTCACCGCGATCGATCCCAGGACCGGTGAGATTGTTGCCACCGTGGAGCTCGAAGACACGGCGCCAGAGGGCGCTGCCGCCGACGGCAACGGACACATCTTCGTCAACAATGAAGGCAAGAACACGATTCAGGTCATCGACGTAAAGACGTGGAAGGCAACCGCTTCGTGGCCGCTCGCGCCATGCGACGGGCCGACAGGTATCGCCTACGACAAGTCCACGAACCGCATTTTCTCTGGCTGCAACACGACCTCCGTGGTCGTTGACGCGAGCACGGGCAAAGTCGTGGCATCCATCCCGAACGGCACGCGCGTTGATGCCTTGGGATGGGATCCCTCGAAAAAACTGATCTACATCCCGAATGGGGCCGAGGGCAACGTCACGGTCGTCCATCAGGACTCGGCTGACAAGTACACGGTGATTGCGACTGTGGACACGTTCGCGGGCGCGAAGACGATCACCGTTGATCCGAAGACGCACAACGCGTATCTCTTCCAGCCTGAGAGGGGTCCTGCTCCGCCTCCACCACCCGACGCGCCGCCACCACCGGCCGGACGCGGCCGTGGGCGAGGACCACAGGGTCCGATTCTCGCCGCATGGTTCATCGTCATCAGGCAGTAATGACTGGCCGGAGCCACCGGGACGCGGTATTCAGCCGCCCGCAATTGACGCGTGCTGCCGGTCGCCGCATCGGTGCCATCCTTGTTGTCACGGCGCTTGCGTCCTCGGCGACATCTGGACAGCCCTCACCACCACTTCCCAATCGAGCGGACTCGCTGAAGTTTGCTGCGATCGGCGACAATGGCACCGGTGACAAGCCTCAGTTCGAGGTTGCGCAGCAGATGGATAAGGCTCGGGACACATTCCCGTTCGAGCTCGTCATCATGCTCGGGGACAACATGTACGGTGGTCAGCAACCGGCCGATTTCGTAAAGAAATTCCAGGAACCGTACGCGCGGCTCCTGGCGGCGGGTGTCACCTTCTACGCCTCTCTCGGTAACCATGACCGCCCGGAGAACGTCTCTTACAAGCCTTTCAATATGAATGGCGCCCGCTACTATACGTACGCGCGTAAGAACGTCCGTTTCTTCGTTCTGGATACGACGCAGCTGGATGCGAAACAAGTGGCGTGGCTTGACGCAGCCCTTCAAGAAGCGAAGGAGGATTGGAAGATCTGCTACTTCCACCATCCTTTGTACTCGAATGCGGCTCGACATGGTTCCTCGGTCGACATACGTGTGATCCTGGAGCCTATCTTCGTCAAGCACGGCGTCAACGTCGTGTTCTCGGGCCATGATCATATCTATGAGCGACTGAAGCCTCAGAAAGGCATTTTCTACTTCGTGTCCGGTGCGGCGGGACAACTTCGACGAGGCAATATGCGGCCTACCGATCAAACTGCCGCCGCCTTCGACCAGGACCAGAGTTTTATGCTGGTCGAGGTCTTGGAGAATGAACTGCACTTCCGGGCTATCTCCCGCGCGGGAACAACCGTCGATGCGGGCGTTATTCAAAGACAGGCGAGGCTCGGCGCAACTGCGGCGAAACCGGCGAATGCGCCGGCACTCGCCTCCCGTTGACCGCGCCGCTAGGCGCACGACATGACGGAACAATCGACAAAGCACGGTGCCCATGTGAGGCGTCTGGAACGGCCAGCCTCTCAACGGCGCGGGTTAAAGCACCGCCTGCGATCAAGTGTTCCACGGCTCTCGCGGTTTGCTGTTGAGCACTTGCTTCTGCTGCCGCTGGGCGCGCTGATCGCCTTGGTGTGGGTCAACACCGCGCCTGAGAGCTACTACTCCTTCACGTTTGCGATCTCGTTCCTGGTGAATGACGTCGCGATGATGATCTTCTTTGCGTTGATGACCAAAGAGATCGTTGAAGCGACTGCCCCGGGTGGCGTGCTGCACACGTGGCGGCGCGCCACGCTGCCCGTGATTGCGTCATTCGGCGTCAGTGTGGTCCCTGCCCTGATCTATCTTTGGGCCGTCGAGGCACTGGATGAACCCGTCCTGTCCCTCGGCTGGCCAGTCACCCTGACGATGGATCTCGCTTTCGTCTATTTCATTGGGCGGCTCATCTTTCGTTCGCATCCTATGATTCCCTTCCTGCTGCTCCTGGGAATCGCCGCCGACGCGCTAGGATTTCTCGTGCTCGCATTGTCCAACCCATTGCGAGAGGTTCATCCCGCCGGTGGCATCGGCATCATGGCGGGAGCGATCTGCATCGCAGCCGGGCTGCGATGGTTGCGTGTTCGTAGCTTTTGGCCGTATCTGCTCGGCGCGGGTAGCGCCTCCTGGTTTGCCTTATTCTGGGGCGGTTGGCATCCTGCGCTCGCGCTCGTGCCGATCATGCCGTTCCTGCCCCACGCGGCGCGCGATCCGGGATTCTTCGTCGATGCCCGCCCTGACGCGAAAGATGCGTTGAGTCAGTTCGAGATCTGGTGGAGGTATCCCGGGCAGGTCGCTTTATTCTTTTTCGGACTCGTGAATGCCGGCGTGCCGGCGGGTGCTCTCGAGGCGGGGACGTGGGGCGTGCCAATCGCAGTCATTGTCGGCAAGCCTCTCGGTCTTTTCATAGGTGTCGGTCTCGCTCTGCTTGGCGGATTCCATCTTCCACTGAGAGTTGGCTGGAGAGAACTGAGCGTCGGGGGACTCATCGCGGCGATCGGGTTCAGCATCGGGCTGTTCTTTTGTGCGGAGCTGTTTCCACCTGGACAACTGCGCTCAGAAACGAGTATGGGGGTGCTTCTGACCCTCGTGGCGGCACCATTGGCCATCATCGCTGCGAAGATCTTGGGCGTGGGCCGGTTCTCTAAACACGCGTGAGTCGTTAGCCTGAGCTTTCATCCTTTCTATAAGAACGATTTCGTCTAAACTCGCGGCGTGTCATCAAGGGTTCATCTTCACGTCTGTAGCCTGCTCTTCTCAGGATGCCACGTGGACGGAGGCGAGAGCCGTTGACACCCCTAAGTCATCGGCGACGTGCTCGCAGCAAAGGGTATTCAAGTAACCGGTGATCGCTATCCTCCTCACAATTTGCCTCTCCACTCCTGGTGGCGCCTTGCCCGAGTCTTCGCGCGCCTCTCTCTTCAGTCTCAATCCGCTTGTGAAGGTGAGCGAGCAACAGTCGCCGGCCACATCGCCGACGTCCGAAAGCCGGGTCGTGGTGACTCTGGTCCTCGAGGGGGTTCGCGTTCCGTCAGTCACCGTCTCGTTGCGAAGTGTCGATGGCAACATCGTGGTCGGCCAGACGACGAGCGACTCAATCGGCCAGGTGACGTTTCCCGACGTTCCTGCCGGCCGCTACATTGTGCGTGCAGTTCGTGATGGCTTTGCAGACTCCGAGTCGTCGCCGTTCAATGTTCGTGCCGGCGAGACCGAACAAGTGCTTGTCGAGATGCGATTGACCTTCGTTCGCGAAAGCGTGGAGGTCGTGGTCCCCGCCAACTCGCCGACCGAGAGCCTGCAACCGGTGGCGGTGAGCGACGTGCTGAGCGGGGCCAAGATGGATATCCAGCCGCTCGCCGGAGACGATTTCCAATCGCTGCTGACTGTGCTCCCGAGCGTCATTCGAGGCCCGGAGGGCCGCTTGCGCGTCAAGGGCGGCGCCCCGACCACTGGTGCGCTTCAACTGAGCAGCGCAAGCCTGAACGACCCGTCGACCGGCGACTTCGACCTCGAACTGCCGAGCGGCGCGGTGGAATCGGTCGAAGTGCTGTCGAATCCTTTTGCCGCCGAATATGGCCGGTTCTCGACGAGCGTGACCCAGGTGCGCACCAAACGCGGCACGCGCGAATGGATCTTCAAACCGGACAATCTGGTGCCTGGGTTCGGGAAGGGCTTCGCGTTCGTCAACAAGTTCGAACCGCGGCTCTCGATCTCGGGCCCGCTCAAGCGCGATCGCTTGTTTCTCGGTCAGTACCTGCAATATCGCTACGCCCAGACTCCGGTCAAGAGCCTGCCGGGCAATCCTCAACTTGGTCTGGAGAGCTTCGACTCGTTCACGCGGCTCGATGCCGCGTTGTCGGCTCGCCACGCCTTGACGGGGGGCGTGATTTATTTCCCTCGCAAGATCACCAATGCGACGCTCTCGACCTTTCGACCGCCGGAAACGACACCGACCTTCACGCAGTCCGGCTTTTCTGCGGGGCTGGCCGATCGGCTCATCCTGTCCGCGTACTCGGTCCTTGAATCGACTGTTGCGGTGCGCACCTTCGAGGTCGATCAGAAGACGCAAGGGCAACAGCCCATGGTGTACGCCCCCCAAGGGCAAAGCGGCAATTTCTTCAACCGGCAGGAACGCAACGTTCGCAGCTTCCAGTTCGTGGAGGCCTTGACGTTCTCGAAAGACGACTGGCTGGGTCAGCATGTGTTCAAGGTCGGCCTGGACTTTCAACACTCCAGGTTTGACGGCGACCACTACAGCCAGCAGCTCGATGTCGTGCGGCTGGATGGTTCACTTGCCGAACGGACGACGTATGCTCCGTCGCTGACCCACCCTGAGGTCGGCGGCAGCGAGGTCGCCGTTTTCGCGCAGGATCGCTGGCGCGTGAACGAGAGATTGAGTTTCGAGTTGGGCATCCGCGCCGACCGCGATGATGTCGTCGAGCGCGTCAATTATTCGCCGCGAGTTGGCATGGCGGTGAGCCTGTTGCCCGAAGGCCGAGGAATCCTGCGTGGAGGGTTTGGCAAGTTTGCTGAGCGCACGCCACTGACGGTCGGAGCGTTCACGCAATACGACGTGCAGACGGTGACCAGGTTTGCGGCAGACGGGACGCGGCTCGGCGCGCCCGTGACATTGACGCATGTCATCGACGGTGCGCTGAAGACCCCCGAGAGCATCGTGCAAACTGTCGCGTGGGATCAGCGATTTGGCCGCCGCTTCTTCTTCAAGTCGGCCTATCTTCACCGCAATGGATCGCACGCCTACACAATCAATCCGGACCCGGGTCTCGGCCAGCTGGCCCTCGGCGCGCTGGGTGAGTCGAAGTACTGGGAACTCGAGACGACCGGTCGGTTTCTCGCCAGCGAACACCGCGATCTGAGCGTCTCCTACGTGAGGTCCCACAGCACGCGTGATCTCAACGACTACGATCAGTTTTTTGGCAACTTCAGGAACCCGATCATCCGGCCGAACGAGAACTCGCTGAGTCCGACCGACGTGCCCAACCGGCTGATTGTTCGTGGCAGCATCGGGCTGGCCGGCCAGTGGGTTCTCTCGCCACTCTATGAATGGCGTACGGGGTTCCCCTGGTCGGCTGTGAATGAGTTTCAGGATTTTGTGGGACCGCGAAACCATTCGGGGCGCCTCCCCACCGTGTCCACCCTGGACTTCACGCTCGTGCGACCGTGGCGCTTCCGGAAATATCGCTTCTCTGCAGGCCTCAAGATTTACAACCTGTTCGACACGGGAGACGAGCGTGACGTGCAGAGCAATATCACCTCACCCGACTACGGCAAGTTCTACAATCCGATTCAGCGCTCGATTGGATTCGTGTTCGGTACGACGCGTCCCTGACTCTGACCTTGAGAATCTCGCTGGCTGGCCGACGGAGGGAATCTTCACTGAGCCTCGCCTCCACAGGACCCGGACGACGCCCGGCAACCCACGGGGCTATTCGGCATGTTGCGTTCAAGCGAACGTCAGCAGCAGAAGCAGCGGCGGGAGATAGAGGATGGACGCCAGGAGGAGCCGGCGCGCCGACGATGCGGTTCTTTGAAACGCGAACTGCGCACCATAGCAAAGGAAGGCTCCGTCAAGGCAGAGAGCTCCGATGCCATAGAGAAGCCCCGCGTTGCCCATCACGACGGGAAGCAGGCTCGCCATTACGAGAGCCACGAGCGGCGATATGGTCTGCCACACCACAAACGGCACTCGCGCGCGGCCATGTGGCAGCACCGCATACCCCGCGCGATCGTAATCGTCGCGGTACATCCAGGCGATGGCCATGAAATGCGGAAACTGCCAGAGGAACACGATCGCAAACAGCACCAGCGCTTCCCAGTCCAGACGCCCACGCGCCGCCGCCCAGCCAATCAAGGGCGGTAAAGCACCGGGAACGGCTCCAACGGCGGTGCACAATGGCGTAATTCGTTTGAGTGGCGTGTAGATCAACAAATAGCTCAGAAGCGTCACCCCTGTGAGCAACGACGCCAGGAGACCTGAGTTGAAGGCCAGGTAGACGACGCCCACCAGCGACAATATGGTTCCGAATCTGAGCGCATGACTCGGCTGCATGCGCCCAGCCGCGATCGGTCGCCGAGCCGTGCGTCGCATTCGAGCATCGAAGCCGCGTTCGATCCACTGGTTGAGAGTTGCGGCACCGCTCGCCGCCGTGACAGTACCGACGACTGCGTGCAGCAGCGCCATCCATGGAAATCCCGACAGCGATTGTGGTGCGCCGATAGAGAAAGACGCTGCGGTGGTGAACGCAATCAGGAAGTTGACATCGGGTTTTGTGACCGTCCAGTAGTCGGACAAGACCGCCGACCCGGCGACGTGACGACCCCGCGCGAGGAGTCCAGACGTCACCGGAATGGGATGAGTAGCCATCGCTATGTGACCACCAGAGTCCGCGGGGATAACAATCGCGCGGCTACGATCGTTCCAGCCACGAGATACACAATCGTGACCACGGTCCACATCAGCGCTCCCGCGGCTTGTTGATCCTGGAAGACCGACAGAACGGAGCGATTCGGTCCAGCGAGGTACACGGGATACGCGATGCGCTCGGAGAACACCAGGAATCCCGACAGCACGTCGCACGGAAGTGTGGCAAGAAACAGATAGAGCACGAGCGACCATCCGGCCGCTTGTTCACTCGGCCAGGGCTGAACGACGGGCCACCAGAACAGAAGCCCCGCGCCGAGAAAGGATGCGTGCTGGAAGACATGCCACCCATGCGATTGCATTCCGAGCGCGAGCGCTGCGGGCACATGCCATCCGACCAGTGCCGCAGTCGCCGCAAGCCAGCACAGCACGGGATTGACGGTCGCTCGTCCGATCCGCCGGACGAGGGGCCGCTTGAACCATGGTCCGGCCGCGCGCACGAGTGGCTGCGGCAGGCCCCGAACCATAACTAACACCGGCTTACTCAGCAGGATCAACGGCGCAGCCAGCGACATGAGCAGCAGATGCTGAATCATGTGCACTGTCAGTAATCGATGATCGAGCGCCGCAAGCGGAGAGTCCACGGCAACCCAGATCAGAGACAGTCCGATGAGAAAGCTCGCCAGGTGCTGCTGCAACGTGACGTTTTCCGTCGCTGAGCGAAGACGAAACCACCCGCGCAGGTACAACAGCGCCGTGACGGCGAGCAGAGCGAACGCGACCGGAAACTCGCCCTCTGCCGATGCGCCGTGATCGAGGTGCGACATCGACTTCTACCGCCGCCCGGGTGGCGTATCGGCTCCGTCACCCAGGACCGAGTGTCGCGACGCATCGAGCGCTGGCGTTTGCCCGGGTGGATGCAACGTTTGGAGGAATGCGACCAGCGCGGTCGTTTCCGACGGACTCAGGTTCTTGCCGTATGCCGGCATGTTGCCGCCGCCCTGAATGACTTGTCGAATGAGTTGATCCTGTGTCAGCCGCCCAGCCACACGGTCGAGCGCCGGCCCCCTTTCCCCACCGCGCTCCCCGAGGGCGTGACAGTTGCGGCACTGCTTGGCCTGAAAAACGAGCGCGCCCTGGCGCTCGAGCGCGGTCGTGCTCGTGAGCAGGCGCTCTGGAATCGGGTCACTGCTCCAGGCGTTCATGTGCGGACTCCACGGAGCGACCTCCGCGAGACGCGTGAACGTTCCCAGCGCCACTGCGGTCACAAGCACGGTCAACACCGCTATCGGCCGCCGCCGCCAGCTTTTCTCGCCTTCGCCTGACAGAAATGGCAGGAGGAGCAGGGCGAGAATGATGACGACGGGGCCGATCAGCAGTGCGGGCGTCTCGAGCGAGGGGGGAAGCAATGAAAGTACCGCGTAGAGCCACAGGAAGAAGTAATCGGGCTTCGGTACAGTCTGGATGATCGTCGGGTCCGGCTCGCCGGTCGGGCCGAAGGGACCGAAGTACATCGCGCAGGCGGCGACCGCCAGGACGACAGATGCAGCGAAGAACAAGTCTTTCCACACCGCATACGGAAAGAAAGGTGCGCCATCCGTCTTCGTCAGTTCATGGTATTCGCCGATGTAGGTGGCCCGCTTCACGACGCGCCCTGGCATCGGCCATTCGTTGATGCCCAGCTTGAGCACCATCAGGAGGTGAAGACAGACGAAACCGATCAGCAGTCCTGGGATCACGAACACGTGCAGGGTGAAGAATCTCGACAGCGTGGCGCCCGCGATGATCGGTCCACCCAGCAGCAGCTTTACGACGGCCGGGCCGATGACCGGAACACGGCTGGAGATCGACGCTCCGATCCCAAGTCCCCAATAGGCATCCTGATCGAAGCGCAGCACCTGACCAGTGAAGGCCATGCCTAGTGTCATCAACAGCAGAAAAACTCCCACGATCCACGTCAGCTCGCGCGGGAACTTGTAGGCTCCGAAGAGGAATACCTGCATCATGTGGATGAGCACGATCGCCAACATGAAGTTCGAGCCCCACCCATGCAGGGCCCGAATGAACCAGCCCAGAGCCACTTCGTGGTTCAACGACTGAAGACTGTTCCACGCCTCCCCCGCCGAGGGAACGTAAATCAGCGCGAGCAGAATTCCCGACAGCAGCTGCAGCAAGAAGACGACGAGCGCCGCGCTGCCGAACACGTACCACCAGCTGGCGGTGTTGCGCGGCACCGGATGTTCTACGGCGTCGCGAATCGGCGCGGCCAGCTGCAGCCGTGCGTC
>Ga0070664_100002045_pt1 | contig 16157 bp, 12 predicted proteins | sample KBSC73metaG_FD_65863 | JGI IMG/M metagenome (GOLD analysis project Ga0070664, IMG submission 65863) | Corn rhizosphere microbial communities from Kellogg Biological Station, Michigan, USA - KBS C7-3 metaG | ecosystem: Host-associated > Plants > Roots > Rhizosphere > Soil ... | reverse complement strand
ACAATCAAAATCCTGTTGCTTTGAATAGGATTTCAGACCTGCTTGCAACGTTACCCGAGACTCTCTCTTTAGAAACTCTGCGGGACGAATACCCTGATGCCTTTGCAGAATGTAAGCGGTCGTTCCCTGCGCTGGTCGAAGATTCAGCACGCTGGCCCATCGCCTTGAGGCGGCGGTCCATGCACCATGCGGGCGAGATAAATAGAGTTGCAGCAGCGGCCTCGTTATTGAAACCAGGTCGCGTCGACGACGAATATTCCATGTGCGAATCGCTGGGAAAACTCTTGAATGAATCGCACAACAGTCTTCGCGACTTCTATGGAGTCAGTACTACCGAGGTTGAACAACTCGTCGGAATTATCCAATCCGACAAGAATGTTTTTGGCGCACGGCTGATGGGAGGCGGATTCGGCGGGAACGTTCTCGCCCTTACGACAAAGGAGAATGCCCAATCGTTAATTAACAAAGTGCAGCTCAATTATTACGAGCCGCAAAAGCGTGACGGCGTAGCGGAAGGATCGGTGATGATTTCCACGCCGGGCTACGGATTGTCCGATCTTGGAATGAAAGACTCGCTGCGTTCCTCAGTAGAGCAATTCACCTTCGCGGGCGATCCATCACACTTAAAATCAATCAATCGACTTATTGATGCGGTTACAACTTACGCAGACTCTAAACGCATTTGGCCCATCGTAGTAGCGGCTGGCCGCGGCACTCGAGCTGCAGCAAGCGGACTGGACCTTCCGAAACCCCTCGCTCTCATTAAAGGAAAACCCGCCATAACTCACGTTCTTGAGAATCTCAGGAAAGGCCTGGGCGAAACCCAACGACCAATCGTAATCATGTCGCCCGGCAATGAAGATGCCATTCGACACTCGCTGGCCAATCAAAACGTTCTCTTCGTAGTGCAACAGGATGCTCTCGGTACCGGCGATGCCGTCCTTAGCGCATATGAGTTGATCCGAGAGTTTGACGGAGTCGCAGTCGTAGTGTGGAGCACGCAACCGGTTATCCGAGCAGAAACGTATCGTCGCGCACTTACGCTGAAGAATCTGTTTTCCGAATACGACATGGTTGTTCCAACGGTCCTTCGAAAACTTCCATACGCTCCAATCGAGCGAGATCACGCGGGACGTGTCGTTTCCGCGAGCGAGACACATCTTGAGTCGGCGCAATCAATACCTTTTGGTGAAACGAACCTTGGCTTGTTTGTACTGAACAATCAAACGATGCTCAGGTCGTTATTGGATCTTAAAGAACGCTACTTTAACGAATCAACGAACGTCTATGAGCGTCGTGGCGGAGAGCTCGGCTTCCCCAACGAGTTGATCAATCACCTCAGTCGTGAGACGGGGAGAGTCTTTGCCAGTCCAGTTGCTGATCCACGCGAGGAGCAAGGTATCAAGCGGCTTGAAGACGTCGTGTTGTGCGAACGTTACATTTCAGAACTGGAAAAAGAAGGAACCTGATGGGCGAATCAGTGAAGCCGATAAGAAGCACTCCAAGATCTCGCACTCCAATTCCGAACCTGCGTTGGTGGATCGGCGGATTGTTGTTTGCCTCGACCGTTATCAACTATATCGATCGTCAAACGCTGTCGGTGCTCGGTCCATACCTGAAGACTGAATATCATTGGAACAACGAGCAGTTTGCGTGGATTATCATCGGCTTCCGCATCGCTTATTCAGTCGGTCAAACAGTCTCCGGCCGCTTGCTGGACAAATTTGGAACTCGCCGCGGTTTGACGATCACGGTGATCTGGTACTCGCTCGCCGCGATGTTGACATCGCTCGCCGTCGGGCTACGTAGCTTCTTCGCTTTTCGATTTCTTTTAGGCGCCGGCGAGTCGGCTAATTGGCCCGCAGCGACCAAGGCTGTTTCAGAGTGGTTTCCCAAACGGGAGCGAGGCTGGGCTGTAGCCTTGTTCGACAGCGGCTCTTCAATCGGTGGCGCAGTTGCTCCTCTCCTTGTGATTGGAATCTATAAATACTTCGGTGGTTGGCGCCCGGCATTCCTGATTACCGGAACGCTGGGCTTCCTTTGGTTGATCATTTGGCGAAAGCTGTACTATCCACCAGAAGAACATCCGCGCATTAGTGAAAACGAGTTGAACTTGATCATGGCGGACCGCGTCGCACCTGAGGCCGACTCCGGCACTGGTCCAAGCTTGTCATGGAAAGAATTGATCCTTGCGCCGCAAACATGGGGCGTGATTATCGCTCGGACCACTACTGATCCGGTTTGGTTCTTCATTACAGACTGGTTCGCGATTTACCTGGTAACAAAAGGCTTCAATCCTGAAGATGCGCTACTCGCGTTTTGGATTCCGTTTGTGGCGGCAGATCTCGGAAACTTCTTTGGCGGGGGCGTCTCAAGCTGGTTGATCAAACGTGGCTGGCCCGTACTCAAAGCTCGAAAGGCAGTGATTGTATTTGGAGGATTAGGCATGGCGCTCCTGATTCCGACAATCTTCACCTCAAACCTTTTTGCACTTGCGGGACTATTTGCCGTTTCCACTTTCGCCTACGCATCTTTTTCCACAATGGCCCTGGTTTTGCCATCGGATCTCTACAAGAGTGAATCTGTTGCTACTGTTAGCGGCATGAGTGGTACCGGCGCCGGCCTGGGCACAATCCTATCAACTTACTTAATCGGATATATTTCCGATCGTTACTCGTTTGAGCCCATACTAATTACCGCGAGCATCATTCCAGTACTCGGTATGTTGCTGGTGTTGCTACTGGTTCGCGAAAAACGCATTGCAGTAGCTTAAAATCTAATTTGTAATCATGAAGCCCTTAAAAATTGGTATCACAGGTGTCCGCGGGGTTGTAGGCGAAGCGTTTACTCCTGAACTGGCGGTCGGTTTTGCACAGGCGTTCGCTACCTACATTGACGGTGGACGTATTCTTGTCTCGCGGGATACCAGGCCATCTGGTCCAATGGTCCATGCGGCAGTATGTTCAGGCTTGCTGGCGGCTGGATGCGAGGTAATTGACCTGGGAATCTGTCCTACTCCGAGCATGCAACTCGCGCTCAACTTTCTGGGGGCCGACGGGGGAATCGCAATCACTGCGGGACACAATCCTTCGCAGTGGAACGCCCTGAAATTTGTCAGGGCTGATGGTCTTTATCTGAATGCCACCCAGGGTGAAGAGCTTCTGGACATCTATCATCAGGGCGAGTTTCTGAAGACCCGCTGGGACACCATCAAGACCGATATCTCGACCGCCAATGTGATTCCACATCATATTGAGAAGCTTCGAGCTGCTTTCGACGTCGAGCTAATCAGGTCTCGACATTTAACCGTCGCAGTAGATTGCTGCAATGGAGGCTGTGCCCTACTGAGTCCTGATTGGTTGCGAGAACTGGGATGTGAAGTACTCGCGCTCAACGACGACCCCACGGCTCCCTTTCCACACAATCCTGAGCCCAAGCCGGAAAACATGGCGCAGTTGCGAGCAGTAGTTAAGGCAGGACACGCCGATATCGGCTTCGCGCACGATGCAGACGGCGAGCGTTTGGGAATCGTCACCGAGCTGGGCCAACCACTCTCGGAAGAATTGACGCTACCTATCGCCGCAAAAATTCGCTGGGACAACAAGCGCGGGCCAATAGTTACGAACGTATCAACAGGAAGTCGTATCGATCGTCTCGCCAGTCGTTATGGCACTACCGTCATCCGCACGCCCGTTGGTCAACCATTTATTTCTGAAGCGATAATCGAGAACTCGGCGGTTCTCGGCGGTGAAGGAAGCGGCGGAATCGCCGTTCCCGAAATTCATCCAACGCATGACAGCGCCGCGGCAATCGGTTTGATACTCGAGTACCTGGCCGGCACTCAAGCAACGATCTCAGAGCTAGTGAAGGAACTCCCACAGGTCACGATGCTCAAGTACAACGTTGAAGTTGAGCCAAACCGGCTTTACTCAGTACTGCAAAACTTTCGCCTGCTTGTTGAGCGAGCCAGGTTGGACCACGATTTAACGGATGGAATTAAGGTCAACCTCGACGACGGTTGGGTGCACGTGCGCGCTTCGAATACCGAATCGATGATCCGCGTAATTGTCGAGGGTACAGATTCCACTGCGGCCCAAAAACTGATCGACTGGGCCCGTGATCGACTGCGAAAGTAGAATTGGACATTACAACATGCGAGCCTTACCAACTCTTAAGATAAGTATTTCCGGTGTACGAGGCGTCATCGGTGATTCACTAACTCCGATTCTTCTGACCCGGTTTGCGCAAGCCTTCGGGACGTATGTTGGTTCCGGGACGATCGTGATCGGTAGAGATCCCCGGACCTCAGGCGAGATGGTGAAACAGGCGGTGATTGCGGGACTCCTATCCAGCGGTTGTCGGGTAGTTGATGTTGGCATGTGTCCGGTACCAACGGTGCAGCTGATGGTTCGCGCACGTTCAGCTCAAGGTGGTTTAGCGATAACGGCGAGTCACAATCCGGCCGAATGGAATGCGTTGAAATTTATCGGCGCCGATGGGACCTTTCTTGGACCAGCATACGCACGGGAGATGCTCGACATTTACCACCAGGGTGAATACGTAAAGGTTGCGGGGAAAGACATGCGTGCGGTCGAAGTCGTCGCCGGCGCCACAGACCTTCACATCAAAACTATTCTTGACGCACTTGGTCCATTACCCGACAAGGGGAGGCGACTGCGGGTTGTACTCGACGCTTGTAACGGAGCGGGTTCAATCGTTGGCCCAAAACTACTCGAGACCCTCGGAGCCGAGGTCATTGCGATAAATGACCAACCAAACGGTCAATTTCCGCGTGGCGCCGAACCAATTCCCGCAAACCTCGGCGCCTTATGCGATGCAGTTAAGCAGCACGGTGCCGACATCGGCTTCGCACAAGATATGGACGCCGACCGCCTGGCAATTGTTTCGGAGGCAGGCGAACCCATCGGCGAGGACTACACGCTGGTGTTAGCAGTACTCCACGTACTCGGTCGAGAGCCGGGACCAGTTGTGGCAAATCTTTCAACTACCCAGGCATTGGACTTTGTCGCTGACCTTTTTCACTGCCCCCTTTTTAGGACCAAGATTGGCGAGGCTAACGTGACAGAAGGCATGCAACGAGAAAACGCAGTTATCGGTGGCGAAGGAAATGGCGGGGTCATTTACCCACGCATCAATTTCGCCAGGGACAGTCTCGTTGGAATGGCCCTCGTGCTCCATTTGCTGGCGGAGCGCGGAGTCTCGTTGTCGAAAATTCTCCAGGAGCTTCCTTCACTATTCATGCTCAAGGAAAAACTGACCTGTCCCTCTCACAAAATTGGCGAGGTGCTGAAGATGGTGCGCAAGACTTACGCGGATTCGCCTGTTGACCTCACTGACGGCGTCAAAGTGATCCTGCCGAATGGCTGGCTTCACGTACGAGGCTCAAACACAGAACCGATAATCAGGCTTTCTGCTGAAGCGACGTCAGAAAATGAGGTTCGACAAATCAGAGATTCTGTTTTCGAATCAATGCGCGAGATTATCAGCAAGAAATAATTGCCAGCTTTCTAAAACCATAACTCCACGAAGGGAAGCCAGACATGGATAGGCGAAATTTCATCAAAGCTGGAGCTGCACTTGGTCTGATTGAAGCTGTGCCAGGAACAAGGGCTCAAGAAGTCCCTTCGCACAATTGGAGCGGCTACGATTTTGGCGCTGGTCCAACCTCTACAGATCGCCTGAATCAAGGACCTTTTGGAATTGAACAGGACGCGGGCTGGTACACCATCTTTGTAACTTCGCAATCCAATAAACCGGTAAAGAATTTTGGACTCGGCCTGGTTGGTTATACATGGGAAGAAGGTGGTCCATCGCTGGCTGCTCGCGCCGGCAAGGAAACGCTCGAACAACACGTCGAGAAAATGGCCAGTCTACCGTTCGTTGATGTGCTCTATATCCGGTGTGACTGGCGGCATGTTCAATCCCAACCAGGTAAACTGGATCTTCATCCTGTCTTCAAACTCACGCTCGATGCTGCCAGGCGACATAACCTGCGCGTTGGTTTTCGAGTCCAGGCGTCAAACACTGAGGGACAACCGCGGCAGCTCGCCTTACCGGATTTTATTCAAAAGCAGGTGCCGCTCGTAAAAATTGGCAAGACCTACGGGAGTAAGGATGAGTTCGTAGAACCGCGTTACGATCATCCGAAGTTTCAGGCGGCTTTCAAAGAAGTCAATGAACTCCTAGTCCGGGAGTTTGACGATAATCCTCTAATGGAGTTTGTTGACTTGATGATGTATGGATTCTGGGGCGAAGGACATACAAGCAACTTACCAAATCCTTTTCCCGACTATCTGACAGCAGCGCGAACCTCGATTGAGATGACACGGACGCAATTGGATCTTTGGAAGAAAGTTCCTATCGCCGTAAATACTCAACCTGACATCAGCAATGTAGGCAACAAGGAAGTTCTGGACATGTGCGTGAGAGCAGGTTGTTGGTTGCGTTCAGACAGTATCATCATCGAAGAGCCAATTCAGATTGAGGCCCTCGGAAATCGACCTCCGTGGCTGGCGGTGGTCATGGAAGATGGTTATTACCGGCAATACAAAGTTGATCCGGCATACATTCCGGAAGATGATGCGCGTATCAACGTCCTGGAGAAATGGATGCTTCACACACTCGACCTGGGCGCCAACTACTGGTCGCTCTGGACCGAGTCAGAGAATCTTGCAAAATACTACCAACGATATCCGACTGGCTTCGACACCCTGCAAAGACGCCTCGGCTACAGAGTTCGGCCGTCGTGGATCTGGCAACGAAAGCGATATGGCACGGATGAACTGATTGTCGCAGTGACCAATGATGGCGTGGCTGGTGTGCCGGGAATTTTGAGATTAAAAATTGAAAGCATAGATGGGAAGGTCAAGATGCAAGGGTCTCTCGACGCCGGCCATCCATATGCCGGAAAGATTCGGCAGGCTTCTTTCGTCTTGCCCAGGGGTTACGATGGAAAGCAATTCAAAATCAGCGCTGAGCTTGAAACCAGGGGCGTTAAGCGACCGGTACAATGGGCCAGTGCACAACCTTGCGGTTCGGATGGCTCATTGACTTTCGAGTTGCTTCGACATGACGACAAGCGTTGGCGAAAAGGAGTTTGATACTTTCGGGCATGACGACGAGTTACGCAATCGGTGTTGACCTTGGCGGCACCAACATAAAAATTGCCGCTGTCTCTCATGACGGCGATGTACTCGAGTACCAGACTGCTGAGACTGCAGATGACGTCGAAGGTGGAGCATGGGCCAACACCATCAAAGAAAAGATCGAGCAACTACAGAAGAATAGAGGTTTTGCCGCGACCCATATCGGCGTAGCCTCGCCCGGTCTGGCTGCGAAGGACGGACTTTCGATCGCAAACATGCAAGGGCGACTCGAAGGACTCCAGGGCCTGATTTGGGGCGACCTGTTAAAAACATCCCGGCCGGTGTTAGTGCTGAACGACGCTCACGCTGCTCTCATGGGCGAGGTTTGGAAAGGGGCCGCTCAAGGTTTTACGAACGTGGTGTTATTAACGCTCGGCACCGGAGTTGGCGGTGCCGTGCTCGCTGATGGACGACTACTAAAGGGCCATCTCGGCAGAGCAGGCCATCTGGGCCACATTTCCCTGAACCCGGATGGAGAACCGGATATAGTTGGCACACCGGGCAGTCTTGAGGACATGATTGGGAATTACAATTTGTTCTCCAGGTCAAAAGGTCGCTTTAACTCAACGCGAGAACTGGTCGAGGCTCACCTTGAAGGTGACAAAGTCGCGACTTCGATCTGGATGCGTTCAATTCACCACCTGGCAGCGGGATTGACGTCGATCATCAATTCATTTGATCCAGAGGTAATCATCCTGGGCGGTGGCATTTCGCGTGCGGGTTCAGCTCTGTTTGAACCGCTGGCTTCAGAACTGGATCGAATTGAATGGCGGCCGCTCGGACACAAGGTCGGAATCATTCCCGCAGCGCTGGGCGATCTCGCCGGGCCACTCGGCGCCGTCTATAACTCACTTAACTCAGAACAACCGGACTAGCTTTCGTTCCCTTTCGTTTCTTTGCACATTTCGCCCGCTGTCCGATTGCCTACCGCCAGTACTTTGGTCAATAATCGGCGAGTGATCCTCTTACGAGGGCATCTTCGGAAGCGCAACTACCCTTTAGGGCACTGCGAGATCTGGTCAGTACCGAAACGCGGTGGCGTCGGGTGAGCCTCGTGTTAATAGCTGCTTGATGTTAACTAAAAGCTCACCCGACGTTACCGCGTTTCGGTACTGACCAGATCTCGCAACTTGATCATTTGGTTGCGGCCTAGCCGCGTCGTGGTGACTCCCCTATGCTGAATTTGGAACGCCGAACCAAGATCCTGGAACTTCTTGAGAAAAACGGGCAGGTTGCGGTAGTGGATCTGAGTCGTCGGTTCAAGACCTCGGAAGTCACAATTCGCAACGACCTAAAAGATCTGCATGAACGCGGATTAGTACGACGGGCTCATGGCGGCGCGGTGAAAATAGCGAAAGTAAGCGTCGATCCGTCGTTGAAAATCAAAGCTGAACTTCACGCCGAGGATAAAAGACGAATAGGTGCAGCCGCTGCCGCGCTGGTCAACAATGGCGAATCCATTATCCTTGACTCAGGAACTACGACTCAGCAAATTGCCCGCCAGATAAAAGATAAGAAAGACTTGAAAGTAATTACGAATGGTCTGAACATCGCGATGGAGCTGTTCGATGCGGAAGACATTCAACTGATTCTGCTTGGTGGTGTGATCCGCCAGAACTCTTTGTCTGCCGTAGGCCATTTCGCCGAAGACATCCTGGACCAACTCTCGGCCGACAAACTCTTCCTTGCTGTAGACGCATGTGATGTCGAGTTTGGACTCAGCACCCCAAATGTCGAGGAGTCACAGGTAAATCAGGCGATGGCTAGAATCGCAAGAGAGACCATCCTGGTGGCCGATTCAAGTAAGTTTGGCAAACGAAGCCTTTCCCGAATTGTCCCCTTGTCAGAGATCGACATCATCATCACAGATCGTGGGCTGCCGGCTGAAACTCAAGCCGAGCTCCGGTCGCGCGAAATAAAACTTATTTTAGTTTAAGGAAGCTGTCACTCACAGAAGTTAATGAATCGTGACATGCGTGACGACGCGATTGATTGCACCCTGTGGACTGGGACTATCGGGCTTCAAACCCTCTCGCAAAGAGGCGAACAGACCCAACAATTGCCCGATCAGGACGTCAACAGGAGGGCGATGTAGATCGCTGATTTGCTCGCTAAAACTCCAGGAAATTGGAGCTTTTATCAATTTACATCCGATCGTTTCAGTGAGGTCACGCGGAACTACCACGAGACATTTGGCAGTCAGCGCCTTCTCGCATATCTCTTGCACCAGGTCCAGTTCGAACGCTCGTCGTCGTTCGTTGCCCGATATGAAATTGACTACCAGAGTGTCACGATCGATCGCGGAAAGCGGGCCGTGACGAAGACCAAGAAAAGACTCTGAGAATCCGAAAATTTTTCCGTCAGTTAGTTCAAGAACCTTCAAAGCGGCCTCGGTAGCAGCGCCTTTGAGTGGGCCGCTCCCAAGAAAGCAGACCCTGGAGAATCCGTCGCGAACAAGTGATTCACAAACCTCGGCTACGTGAGGAAGAGCCTTCGACGCAGCAGCACTAAGTTCATCAACCACCTTCCCGTATTGATCGATGTTTGGAAGGTAAGCCAATGATTGGGCCACGACAACCATGTTTGAAAACGAACTGGTCATCGCGAGTCCGCGATCATTCACGGTATCGTCGAGTACGATGCTGAACAGGTTGGGCCGGTTCTGGAACGAACGGGCCATTTGACCATTCTTGTTGCAGGTAATCACCAGATGATGGATCTCTGGATAGCGTTGAAGTGCAGTTTCCAGCACCGCGACCCCTTCCGAACTATCTCCGGAACGTGAGAACGAAATCCACAGGTAGGAACGACCAGGAACAACGTATTCGTCAATATTCGTAAGTAAGTCTGTGCTCGGAATTGACTGGACGTCACAGCGCCATTTCTGTTGTAACAAAGCGGAGACAGACTTACCGATGTAGTCAGATGTACCGGCGCCGACCAGGCGCACATCCAGAGGTTTTGAATCGTTTGAGAGACCTGCCCGGTCCAGAAATTCTTCCAGTGAGCGTGCCAGCAGAACAACCTTTTGGTAGCTTTGGCGCCAGGTTTCGGGCTGTTGAAAGATTTCCCGAGGAGTGTAGACCAGGCCTCGCGCTTCTTTCTCCGCAGGTGATAAGGCCAGCAGTTTGGCCAGAACATCCATTTGTTTATTTGCTCCGTCTCAACTGGGCAGCTACTTTGTTACGTGAGTCGCGCTTTCCGGTCGCAAGAATCTTTTTGCTTTTGACTTGGACATTATATTAGAATCCAAAAGCATTCGAAAGCAATCGCAAGCGCGCTGATAATATTTGAAAGACGCTCGTCAGATCAAGATGCGATTATCAGCGAAGCCTGGAATCGTCGTAATCGGCGAATTAAATGTAGATCTTTTGGCGTCGGGGCTTACTGATCCGCCCAGTATGGGCGATGAAATTCTCGCCAAAGACTTTGAAGTGGTCCTGGGAAGTGCCTCGGCCATCTTCGCTACTGGTATTCGAAAATTAGGACATGAAGTCACTTTTGTAAGCCAGGTGGGACGAGATCAATTCGGCGACTTCTGCGTTGACGCGTTGAGAGCTGCGGGTATCTCAACCAAGCAGGTCTCTCGGCGTCGGAATCTAAAAACCGGGGTAACAATCTCATTGAGTGGAGCTCGGGATCGAGCCCTCGTTACCTATCCGGGTGCGATTGCAACTTTTTCAGCAGAACAAGTGCCCTCTGACAGTTTTCAGAATGGTCAGCACTTGCACATGACTTCGTATTTCTTGCAGACGGCGCTGAAGCCATCATTCGCAGAGATTTTTCGACAAGCTCGCAAACGAGGACTGACAACATCTTTTGATCCGAATTCTGATCCTTCAGGCGCCTGGGGAAAAGAGATTTGGGATGTGCTTAGAGAAACAGATGTGCTCTTTCTCAACGAACGCGAGGCGCTTAAGCTGACACGCACCCGAACAATCAAGAGTGCTGCCATTAAGTTGGGCCAGCAGACAAATTGTGTCGTGATCAAGTTAGGCAGTAAAGGCGCAGTTGCAATTAAGGGCGGAGAGCTTGTGACGGCTCCCGGTTTCAAGATCAAAGTAGTTGACACAACCGGGGCGGGTGACTCATTCGACGCTGGATTCATGTCCGGCTACTTAGCGGGCTCGTCACTAACCGAATGCTTGAAGATTGCGAATGCTTGTGGCGCGATGTCGGCTCTTAAATCCGGAGGCTCGGCCGGACAACCCGACCAAAATAGTCTTAACAAATTCTTGCGTTCCCAGAGCCAACACTGAACGAGCAAAGGATCAGTGAGTACCAATTTTCAATGTCGAGCCTATCTCCCAGTCGACCGATACTTGAAAACGCCCAGCGCTCTGGAGTGGCGATAGCAGCCCTCAATTTTTATAACGCGGAAACGATTCTGGCTCACGTTGCGGCCGCGAAGACGCAAAAAGCTTCGATAATTCTGCAGACAACTGAGTCAACCATTAACTATCTTGGCTTGAGAATGATCCTGGCAATGGCGAACGCTGCCGCGGAAGAGATTGAGCGTCCGGTGGCACTGCACCTCGATCATGGCGGCAGTTACGAACTTGCGGCTCGTTGTATTGAACATGGTTACACCTCGGTGATGATTGATGGTTCCAAGTTACCGTTCGGAGAAAACTGTGAGCTCACCCGAAAGGTAGTTGAGTTGGCCCACAATGCAAATGTTTCTGTTGAGGGTGAATTGGGACACGTCAGGCACAACGACGAAATCGGCACTGCAGACAATGGAGAGTTCTTCACAAGGCCCGATGATGCGCGCAAATTTGTAGAAGAAACCGGAGTGGATTCTCTGGCAGTTGCCGTTGGCACCGCACACGGATTCTATAAAGGTGAAGTAAAGTTGGACTTCGAGCGATTGAAACAGATCAAATCCGTAACGGGTTCAACGTCATTGGTTCTTCATGGCGGGTCAGGTGTGCCCGACGAACTCTTGCAAAAAGCCATCAGGTGCGGCATCAGCAAGATCAATTTCGGAACAGAGCTGAAGAATGCCTTCACCCGCGCAGTCAAAAAGTCGCTGCTTGAAACAAACGACATTGACTTGCGGAGAACCTTTGCACCGGCAATCGCCGCAGTACGGGAAGTTTCATTGCAGAAGATTCGACTTTGTCAGGAATTAGACGGTGTTCGATGACTACTCGCTTTTTTGAACCTGGGCTTGAGGCGGAAGGTCGCATATGAACTTTACTTTTCTCGATTGGGCCATTGTTGGGACTTATCTGGCGGCGTCAGTCGGGGTGGGCTTACTCGGCAAACGATATGTCGGCACTGTCTCGCACTACCTCGTCGCCGGTCGCGAATTGGGACTCTTCGTGGGTATTGCCACACTGGCAGCCACAGAGATTGGCACGATCACTTTCATGTACAACGCCGAGCTTGGCTACAAATACGGGTTTGCCGCATTTGCCGCTGCGCTTATCTCTGGCCTTGTCATGATTGTTGTCGGTCGCACGGGTTTTGTGATTGGCAAGTTTCGTGAACTTAAGTTGATGACGGTGCCCGAGTATTTCGAGATCAAATACAGTCGGGGCCTGCGAATTGTAACCGGCATTCTCGTAGCAATTGGCGGGATTCTGAACATGGGCGTCTTCCTTAAAATCGAGGGAGAGTTCCTTACCATCGTTAGCGGCATTAATTCTCGACACATAGTCGCGGTGATGACCGTAATCCTGTTACTCGAACTCCTCTACACAGTTTTGGGGGGCATGGTATCGGTAGTAATCACAGACTTCATCCAGTATGTGCTCCTCTCAATTGCGACGATTCTCGTCACGATTTACGCAGTCTATTTTGCTGGTTGGGGAAATATCGTTAACAAAGTGACGACGGTGATGGGCGATGGCGGATTCGATCCAATCACTAATCCGAAGTTCGGCGTGACGTTTCTCATCTGGCAGATCCTCTTGTGGTTTTCCGTTCATACGTGTTGGCAGACAACTGCGATGCGTATGTTTTCCACCAAGAGTCCTGAAACATCGAAGCGCGTGATGACCTGGACCGGATTCATCTTCCTCGGTCGTGGCATGCTGCCAATGCTCTGGGGAATAGCCGCGCTAACCCTTTATGGAACGGGCGCTCTTACGGGTGGAGTCCCTGCGCCGGTGGTGAATGGCGAAACACTCACACCAATTGACGCAATGCCGGCGATGCTGGCGAACATACTTGGACCAGGCATACGTGGAATCGTGGTCGCCGGGATGCTCGCCGCTACGATGTCGGTTAACAGTTCGTACCTGCTTGGCTGGAGCGCTGTGATCTCGCAGGACGTGATCATGCCGATCAGACGCGCACTCGGCAAAGGAGCATTGAGTTCGCGAAGTCAGATCTTCGTGAACCGTGTGGCCAATCTGTTTGTGAGTCTCTTCCTGATGTTTTGGGGCTTGTACTACACGCCGCCCGGAGCTGTTTATCTCTACTTGAACATCACCGGCACGATCTTTCTCGCCGGCGCTTTTGTCTGTGTCATCGGCGGACTGTACTGGTCTCGGTCGAACACACTCGGTGGTTATGTGGCGATGATCTCAGGAGCTGCCGGAGCAATCATCCCGTTCTTCTTCTTGCACTGGAGTGAAAACGTGACCGGGTTTGTCGCGTTCGGACTGGCTGGAGCCGGCCTGATTATTGGCTCGCTACTGGGACGGCAGCGAGCAAACGCGGTGCAGGAAGCTATCGCAACTGATTAGCCTGGCGAAAGGGCAAATATGAATCTCTGGTTATGGTTCTGGACAATCAGCCTGATCGTGTCGGGTATCTCGTTCGCGTTCATCACGGTTGTGGTCTCCATCAAAGGTTCTCGTGATCTGCAACAATGGTTCAAAAGTTTGCAACAGCAAAACAGGGACTAGGAACTCGTTGCGAGCGTGTTACGTAAGCAACTAAGGGGGTGAAACTCAAGTGCTGATTTGCGTTAGTGCCAATCCCGCGATTGATCGCCGGCTGAGACTAAAGAGTATTGCCGTGGGAGAAGTGAATCGCGCTTTCTCGGCTAAGCCTTTTCCAGGTGGCAAGGCGGCGCATGTCGCCATGGTTGCGCAAGCCTTGGGAATGGAAGTGATGTGGGTCGGGTTCCTGGGCGGGGCTGCGGGAGAAGAATGTGAAACAGGGTTGTCGGCGCTTGGTGTCCCACTGACGATTGTACGCACCGAAACTGAAACACGAGCCAACCTCGAGATCATCTCTGCCGATGGTGTGATAACTGAGATCCTGGAGCCCGGAGGAACGGTAACCGATGGTGAAGTTGAAAGATTACTGACTACCTGTCGGGATCTTTTTGCTGAAAGCCGTGAAGGAACCCAGGTGGCATTCTCGGGCAGCTTACCGCCCGGCGCCCCAGGCGACCTCTATTTTGAATTGATTCACCTGGCCCAGTTATACGGTTGTCGCACGTTGCTCGACACGAGTGGAGAGGCATTGCTGCATGGTTTGAAAGCATCACCCGACTTAATCAAACCAAATCGCGACGAGGCAGAGACTTTTGTAGGACATCCGATTGGCGATGGTCTCGCAGCCATCGAAGCTGCTCAGAAATTTTTCAAGGCAAACGCAAAGAGCGTCGCCATTTCGCTTGGTCCAGACGGTATGCTCTGGCAACGGTCTGAAGACAGCTCCCCATTGATTTCCCAGTTACCACCACTTCTCGATTGCTCTTCCGTTGGTTGTGGCGATGCCGCGCTTGCAGGTTTTGCAGTCGCTCACGAAAGAGCGCTCTGCGAAGAAGAGACGATCAGTCTTGCAGTAGCCTGCGGTACAGCCAATTGTCTTGCCGACGCGCCTGGACAGATCGACCCGTACAACGTTGAAAGAATCGCCGAGCAAGTACTGATTCAACGAGTTCACTCTGAGTGCCAAACAGGCTGAGCAATCACTTATGCTTCGAATCGCATTAGTTGGTTGCGGTGAACACTCACGCATGAGTCACGCGGCTCCCCTCGCCGCATACGCCGCTAACCACCCGGACCAAATTCAACTTGCAGCTGCTTGTGATCTGGACATTGACAAGGCAACGGAGTTTTGTCGCTCGTTTGGTTTTGCGCGGGCCTACACAGAGTTCGAACGAATGCTGGATACGGAAAAGGTCGATGCCTGTGTAAGTGTCATGCCCGTGAATCACATCACGACCGTTGGAGTGAACTTACTTCAGCGTCAGATTCCCTGCGTCATCGAAAAACCACTTGGGATATCGCTCAGCGAGGCGGAACAACTGGCCGCCATTGCCGAGGAGACGCAAACTCCGCACATGGTGTCTGTAAATCGACGCTTCATGCCCTACCTCAATCGCGCTCGTGACTGGGCAAAGGAGCTGGGCCCGTTAGAGTACGTGCGCGCCACGCAAGTACGCCACGCGCGAGACGAAAGCGATTTCATTTGGACCACTGCGATTCACGTACTTGATGCGGTCCGTTATGTTGCCGGCGAGATCATTGACTTCGAGGCCCAGAGTTGGACCGAGCGACATATGACTTCGCATTGGTTCGTGATTTCTCTTCGATTCGAGAATGGGGCTTCGGGAACAATTGAAGTGCTTCCAACCTCGGGTATGGTTGAAGAGTCGTATGAACTCTTTGGAGAGGGGTTTAGAGCGCGCGTTACGGCAGGTTCCGGACCACAACGCACCTTAGATTGCTGGCAACAGGGTCAATTGGTTTCTCATGCCGAAGTTTCGGATGATGAGCCCGAATTTCTTCGCAACGGTTCGTACCAGGAAGTTGAAGAGTTTGTGGGTGCACTGCGCAGCGGGCGACATCCATATCCCGCGATTAAGGATATTCTGCCATCTACGCGGATCAGTTTTGCGATTGCGGAATTGCTTGGCAGTGATGACGGCGAAGGAATTTGAGTAGGACCCCTTATTGCTGCTCCGGTGAAAAGCCGGGCCCGGCAATGGTCAGTACCGATTCGCGCTAGCGTCGGGTGAAAAGCCGGGCCTGGCAAAGGTCAGTACCGATTCGCGCTAGCGTCGGGTGAAAAGCCGGGCCT
>Ga0070664_100002039_pt1 | contig 16186 bp, 12 predicted proteins | sample KBSC73metaG_FD_65863 | JGI IMG/M metagenome (GOLD analysis project Ga0070664, IMG submission 65863) | Corn rhizosphere microbial communities from Kellogg Biological Station, Michigan, USA - KBS C7-3 metaG | ecosystem: Host-associated > Plants > Roots > Rhizosphere > Soil ... | reverse complement strand
CGAAGACCTCATCTACAACCATGGCGTCAACCTGATCATGGACGTCACCGGAGATCCCGCGGTCGAACAATTCGTTCAAGACCATAAACGCCCGGAGACGGAGATATTGAGCGGATCGGCTGCACGTGTGCTCTGGGAGCTGGTGCGTCACGAATCCAATCTGCAGGCGGAGCTCTTTCACGCCGAAAAATTGGCTGGGATCGGGTCCTTTGCCGCCGGCTTAGCCCACGACATCAACAATCCGCTCCAGCTGATCATGGGATTGGCGGAAAACCTGGCGGAGGAGAAGGACTGGAACGCGGTCCACGAACAAGCGCGCGAAATCGTCGACGCCGTGCGCCGGACCAGCGCCATCTGCAGGGATCTGACCCAATACTCGAGAAAAACCTCGGCCCGAGATGAGACCGTCGTCTGCCTGAATAACCGGCTTGATGAGGCGCTGAAGATCGCGAGGTACGCGGTCAGCTTTCACGACATCACTGTGCGCAAGGACTACGAGGAGGGATCGGCTGCGAGAGGCAACCCCGATGAGATCCTTCATGTCCTGGTCAATCTCATCACCAACGCGGTCCAAGCCATGGAACAGGGCGGAGGGAGGCTGACCCTCACCACAGAGCGATTGTTCGACGGTGCAAACGTGCGGATTTCGGATACCGGCTGCGGTATGGAATCCGAGGTGCTGGAGCAAATTTTTGAACCGTTCTTCACGACCAAAGAGCCGGGCAAGGGCACCGGATTGGGACTTTACAACGTCAAGACCATCGTCACCAAGATGCGGGGAAAGATCGATGTCGAGAGCCGTGTCGATCATGGCACGACATTTACCATCAGTTTCCCCTCAGCCTCAGAAGGTTCGACGTGACACCGTCATCCCGCCAGCCTTCAGCAGCCACGCGGGGGTGGAGGCTCCACACCAAGCTCATCGTCTCCATGCTTCTTGTCGGCGTGGTGCCACTACTGGTCGGCCTCGGCATGGCCTTCTGGCAAGGGTCGAAGGAAATTCAGGAAGTCAGCGGCGAAAGCTTCAAAGCATTGGCCACGGAAGCTGCGAGAAAACTGGACATCCTCGTCGGGGAAGAGATTGGACGGACCTCGAGGATCGCCGCAGACCCCTCGATCGTGCGCGAGCTCGAGCACCGTCGCGATCTTGCGCTCAATACTGCCGGGAAATCGTCGCCGGACGTGAAGGAGCTGCAGAGCAAATGGGAAGCCAAGGATCCCGCAGCCGTGAAAGCGATCACGGAGAATCCCCTGGCGGGACTCTTGCGGGAATATTACACCGGCGCCAGAAGCGAGCCGGACGGACTCATCCCTCAGGTGGTCCGTGGCGCCACCAGAATGCTGTTCATCACGGACATCCGGGGACGGTTGGTCGCCGCACTGACGAACAAACCCCATTTTTCCAACGGCGAGTCCGTCTGGTGGAAAGGCACCTACAACCGAGGCGTCGGCCAGCTCTTTATCGAGGACGTCTATTTCGATGAACTGGCCGGCACCTATGCCTTTTCGATCAGCCTTCCGATCATGGATAGCCTCCGCTATGAGGCGGTCGGTGTGATCCACCGAGTGATCGATGCCAAAGAGTTCTTTTCGCCCTCCACGCAGCCGATCCGCTTCGGGAAGACCGGACATGTCATGTTGATCGATCATCGGGGGATCGTTGTGAGCTGTCCGATTCTTCCCACCGGCGTCCGGCTTTCCGACGCTTCGATCATCCCGCTGGTCACTCCCAAACATCCAGGCTGGACCAACGCCCGCAGCGACGGACACGGTGGAAGCTCTTCGTCGATCATCGGGTTTTCTCCATTACCGGAAACCAGCCGCGCCACCAACGGAGATTTCGATATCGGCTCATGGCATACGTTCGTCTGGCAGTCGTCCGATGAGCTCTTTGGTCCGATCAAACATCTGTTCACATGGATGACGGTGTTCGGTTCCATTGCCGTGGTGCTGCTCGCCACGCTGGGGTATCTGGCAGCCACGCGGATCGTCACGCCGGTTCGGCAGTTGCAGCAGGCCGCGCAGTCTATTGGACGAGGGGAGCTCCGGCAATCGATCGAAATCAAGACGGGCGACGAGCTGGAAACACTGGCTGAGGAATTCAACCGGATGAACCGCCAACTGGAGGCGGCGTTCGCCGGCTTGACCGATCAAGTGACGTTGAAGACCCAGGAAGTGCAGTATTTGCAGCGATCCACGGATCAAATTCTCGATGCGGTGCCGACACCCATTCTCATCGTGGACGATCAGGAACGGGTGCTGTACGTGAACCGGACTGCGCGGGATGCGTTCGGCTTATCGGACTCGGAGGGCAAGCTCTTCGATGCTCTGCCGGTTGATGAGTCGCAGCAACAGCAACTGCGTCAGGAACTCTGGAGACATCAGCAGGGCGCGGCCTTGCTGTCCGACCCTGATCAGGCCGACGAGATCAGAGATCCGCTGGTCCCGCGAAGTGCCTCTCAGAACCGGCAGGCCGAATTGCAGCTGGGCTCGCATCTCTACCGCTATGAGTGGTTCCGCATGACCGGCCGGCCCGGGGAGTCCGGCCGGGTCGGGCTCGTCCTCCGGGATACGACCGACGAGAGCCGCATGCAGGAACGGTTGGTCGAGGCGGAAAAGTCCGGGAGCCTGGGCATTCTCACGGCAGGCATCGGACACGAATTGAACAATCCGTTGTTCGGCATCCTGGGCCTTGGTGAGGCGCTTCAAGACAACTGCGACCCGGCGCGGGTGAAATCGTACGCGCAGGACATCGTCCAGCATGGGAAGCGGATGGCGGCCATCATCAGAGATTTTACGGGCATCGCGGCGCGCGAGGTCTCGGACCAGCGACAAATGGTGCATCTTGAGCACGAAATGGATCATGCGCTTGCCGCTGTCACCACGGGGATGGATATCTCAGCGCTGAGCGTCGAGCGCAGCTATGCCGGGGATACGCTGGTATCCGCTCTGCCGGATCAACTCCGGCAGGCGCTGATGAATCTGCTCCTCAACGCGGTCCAGGCCATGAAGGGCAAAGGCACACTGCGGCTGGCCACCACCGTCGCAGACACCACCGTCACGGCGACGATCGCCGATTCCGGGCCGGGCATTCCCAAACACCACCTGTCAAAGATCTTCGACCCCTTTTTCACGACCAAGGGGCAGGGCGAAGGCTCGGGGCTTGGATTGACCGTCGCGCGCCGCATCATCAAGAAATTCGGCGGCGATATTCGTTTGGAGAGCGTGGAAGGAGCCGGCACGTCCTGCGTGGTCACGCTGCCGCTCGTCGCCTCCAACTCGCCTTCAAAGGAGGCACCATGGACCGCTTCCGAGTCGCGCGTATTTCCGCAGGCCTCGCGTTCCTGATTCTCGCCCTGTGGTGGGTCACGGCAGCCTATCCGGCTAAAGACGAGCCAAAGCTGGCCGGCATTCCTCCGGAAAAGGTTGCAGGCTTCGTGCACGCCGTCCTACAGGCACACCGAACGATTTACACGACCAATATCGTGAATCGCCTTCAGGAAAAGGGCGTGGTCATGGCCGCCGAACACTGGGAACAGGAAAACGCCCTGCCGCTTCCCGCACAATTTCTTCAACACTCCGGTCGCCTGGTCGCGGAAAGCGGTCAAGGCATCCGGTATCGATTGATCGGGCTCTCACCCATTTACCAACGCAATGCCCCGGCAACGGATTTCGAACGCAAGGCGCTGGAGTCACTCAACCACTCCTCGCAAGCCCCCATCACGGGGATCGTCAGCAGCGGACGCAAACAATACTTCCAGGCCATCTATCCTGACCGCGCCGTGTCTTCCGCCTGCATCAGCTGTCACAACACCCATCCTCTCAGTCCGAAACGGGATTTCAAGCTGAACGACGTGATGGGGGGAATCGCGATTACGATTCCGATGGAATGATGCCGGGCACGGCCATGTGGAGCAGGGCTGGAGACTAGGGAGCGGCGGACGGCGGCGGGGGTGATGCCGATGGCAGCTCGGCGGCATGATACTCTTCACGGTAGATCTGCAAGGCCGTCATAAACAGACTGACCAGCACCGGTCCGACAAACAGGCCGATCGGCCCATACAGCACCAACCCCCCGAGTACACTGAACACCAGAAAGAGCACGGGAATCGGCACCTCTCTGCCGATCAGCCACGGCCGGAGCACTTGATCCACAGTCGACACGACGCCCACACCCCACGCGAGCATGATCAGTGCTTTGACCTTGAGGCCGATCCAAAATAGATAGACCACCACCGGTCCCCACACCAGGGCGGTTCCGCCGAACGGAATTGGCGCGAGAATAATCGTGAGTGCTGTCAGCACGATCGGAAATGGCACCCCCAACACGGCATATGCCGCCCCCGCCAGGAGTCCCTGGACCAGCGCCGTCACAAGCATGCCTTTGATCACCGCCCGCACAGTTTGGTCCAAACGTTCGGCGATCTTCTGCTTGTGCGACTCGTCGAGCGGCACGAGCTCATACAGGGTCGCAATCCAATCCCTGCCCTCCTTATAGAGAAAGAACAACACCAGCAGCATGATGAGAAAGTCCGTCACGAGCAAGAGCGTGTTCTTGAGCAACCCGCCCATCTGATCCACGAAAAACTGACTCAAGAAGGTCGCGCCGGCCATCAGGGTCTGTTCCATCGAGATCTCGCGCAGACCCTCGATGGACAGCAGTGTTCGCAGCCACTCGCCGACTACGGGAACGGTGGCTAGCTGGTGGGGCAACCGTTCCAGTCCGCCGGAGACGATCCACGCGCGAACCTCGTGCTCGGCCGCCCTCGTTTCACGAACGAGGAGCACCCCGGTCACGACGAGCGGCGCAACGACGACGGCCAATGTCCCGATCGTCAGGATCGCGGCGGACAGCGTGTCCCGCCCCCCCAGGAGACGGGTGAGCCGGCCGTGGAAGGGATAGGTGGCATGTACGAGGAGCGCCGCCCACAGCATGGGAAACAGGAACGGCTGGAACACGAGTGCAAGCTGATACAGGAGAAACAGGAGAAGGGCGAAGAAGACTGCAGTGAAGGCTTGCGGTCGGGTCATGGGAACGAGGAGAGGCGCAGACGATTCACAGGGGCCATGAGGTATCGCCCCATCACGGCACGCGTGTCACGGCACTCAACGGGCTAGGCGTTGGAATCCTTTTCGACCACGACCACGTGCTTGCCCCGGTGCGAGACCAGCTCCCTCACCGTGCCAGCGAGTTTTGGCAAATCGTCAGGCCACGCGGTGACTCCCATGTCCGTCGTGCCCTGCAATTTGGCACCTTCTTCCATCATGAGCACCGGCGTATGGACTTCGCCGATGAGCACGGCGGTCTTGAGGAGATGCACGCGTTCGACCGCCGTCACCGTGGCCTTGATCCGGCCACTGCTCACGACGGTACCGGCCGCGACGGTGCCCTGGACCAATCCATCTTCGCCGACGATGACCTGCCCCTTGGTATGAATTTCACCCTCGAGCCGGCCGTCGATGCGGACTGTGCCTTCGACCCGAATTTCGCCCTTGAGATGCACGCCCTTCGCCAGGAGCGTGATGTTGTCGTCGCCGCCAAATCCGTTTTTCTTCATGCAAGGCCTCCCACTAATATCGGCGCCAGCTTACACTATTTCGGCCCGGACCACCTAGGAGATTGTTGAAACCCGGATCAAGAAAACCCGAACGTATGTCGAAGCCGTTCCCAGAGACCGCCGCCGTGCACTTCGCAGTACACTGTGGGCTCCGTCCCCTCGATAAATACCTCTTCCACCTGCTCGGGACATTGAGAGGTCGCCAATTGGCCCGTCTTGGGATCAATGGCGCGCGTGATCACGCCGGCAGGCGGGGAAAACGGCGACGCTTGCTCGGGCAGCATGCGCCTGGCGATATCCATCCAGATCGGCAGAGCCGCTTGGGAGCCGGTCAAGCGTATGGCCCGTTCATCGTCGAAACCCACCCACACGCCGATCACGAGATCTGACGTGTAGCCGACGAACCAGGCGTCGCGATAGCCGTCGGTCGTACCGGTTTTACCGGCGATCGCTCCTGTCAGGCCCAAGACCTTGGCCTTCGCCGCCGTTCCTCGGCGCACGACGCCTTCGAGCAGCGAGGTGACCAAATACGCCGCTTGTGGAGACACGGCCTGCCGCCTGTCCGGAGTCGCCGACCAGACCGTCATGCCTTCCCGGTCCGAGGCCGCGCGCAGACTCGTCGGCCGGACCCACACGCCTCCGTTTGCCATGGTGCCGTAGGCCGTCACCATGTCGAGCAATGACACGGCAGGGCTTCCCAATGCGATCGAAAGATCATTCGTCAGCACGGCGGTCACTCCGAGTTGGCGGATGAGCTCAAGGATCGGCTGCATGCCCACCGCCTTAGCCACGCGCACCGCCGGAACGTTGAGGGACTGCTCCAGCGCGCTGCGCAGGGTCACGTGTCCCCGAAACTGCCGATCGTAGTTCTGCGGCGTCCATGTGCCCTGTTCGGACTCAAACGTCACCGGTTCGTCGGCCAGGAGGCTGGCCGGAGTCAACGACGGTTGTGCGCCGTTCCGACTCGTCTCGAATGCGGCCAGATAGACGAACGGCTTGAACAGCGAGCCCGCCTGGCGACGCGCCTGCACCGCACGGTTGAACTGGCTGACGCGGTAATCCCGCCCCCCGACCAGCGCCAGAATGGCCCCGGTGGAGGGCTCCAACACCACCACCGCGCCTTGCATTGGCTGCTCCGGTCCCTTCAACGCGGGGTAGGCTCGCTCGAGTCTGGCCAGTCCGTTTTCCAACCCCTCCGTGGCCGCCTGCTGTACGAGCGAATCGAGAGTGCTGTCGATGCGCAATCCTTCAGGCAAGGGCGAGCCAAGAACATCTTCGACCTGTCGAAGGACGGTATCGACAAAATACGGCGCTTCGGCCAGGACGTCATCGGGCGGAGCCACCTGGACCGGCTCGTTCACGGCGGACTTCCATTCCTCCTCGGTCACGCGACCTTGATCGCGCAACAGTCGGAGCACGACATCCCGACGCTGTTGGGCCAGTTCCCGGTGTTTCGTGGGCGCAAACGTATTGGGGCCTTTGATAAGACCTGCAATCATGGCGATCTCGGCGGTGCTGAGTTCATTCAACGTCTTGCCGAAGTATCGATGGGCCGCCTCCCCCACCCCGTAAATCGACACGAACCCTGCTTGGCCAAGGTAAATTTCATTGAGATAGCTCTCCAAGATGTCCTGCTTCCGGTATTTCGATTCGAGCACAATGGCGGCGAGCGCCTCCTTCACTTTTCGGATAAACGTCCGCTGGGGCGAGTAGAACAGATTCTTGGCCAGTTGCTGGGTAATGGTGCTCCCGCCCTGAACCACTCCGCCTTTCGTCAGATTCCGCCAGACCGCCCGACCCACGGCGACGGGATCGATCCCGACATGCGAGTAGAACCGCCGGTCCTCCACCACAAGAATCGTGTCGATCAAACGCTCGGGCATGCGCCCAATCGGGATCCACTCGCGCACCTGGCGCGATCCACCGCGCAAGCCGCTGATCAATTCCGGCTCTAAAAACACGGGGAAGATCGGCGTCCGCTCGGGTTCCGACAGGACCTGCGTGACCTTGCCCTCCTCCAGTTCGAGCGTGACAACATTGGACTTCACAAAGGCTTCGGGCTGCGCGTGCAGAAAAATCGTGAGGGCCTGTGGCGTCAGCTGATAGTCCCCGGGGGCCACGACTGTTTCGCTCACTCCGCGGTAGCCCAATCGCTGCAAACGTTCGGGCAGATGCGCCGCCTTCAGCGACAGTCCTGTCTTCAGTTGAAAGGGAGCCGTGTAGAGCCGCAGAGGCGGATGATCTTCGCTTCGCGGGAGTTCGAGAAAGGTGGCGAGATAGGCGCCGTACGAACCAAGCCCGGCCGCCATCAACAGGAAACCCGCGGCCAGAAGCCACACGGAACGAAGGAGCCAGGGGGAGCGCAACACCCGGTGGAGCGGAGACATTTCCTTCAGCATACGCGAGCGCGTGCGAGAAAGCGATTGAGTCGCGGAGCTACGATTGGGGCACCGGACGGCGTACCGACAGGTAGGACCCGCCGATCATGCCCAGCACCGCGGCCAGGAGACCGATCAGTTGCGCAGGCATTACGGCGTGATCCGCGCTCACAAGTTCTGCTCCCAGCCACGCCGCCAGTCCACCGACGATGGCGCAGAGTGCACCCTGGGTCGTTGCCGGTTTCCAAAAGAGCCCGGCGCAAAGCGGGACGAACGCTGCGACGAGCGTGACCTTGTAGGTGTTGACCACCAATTTGTAGATGCTGGACTCGGAACTCAACGCAATCGTCAACACCACGGCGGCAAACCCGACCAGCACGACCCGCATGGTGGTGAGCAGCCCCTTTTCGTCCATACGCGGGATCACGCCACGGATGACGTTTTCACTCAGAATGACCGACGGCGCGAGGAGCGTCGCGCTTGAACAACTCATGACGGCCGAGAGCACCGCGCCGAAAAACATCACCTGCGCGAGGAGCGGCGTGTGTTCGACGATCAAGGTCGGCAGGACCAGTTGAGCATCATGCTCCAGAAGCGAGCCGAATTTGACCGGATCGATGAGCAGCGCCGAATACGCGATGAACATCGGGACGAAACAGAACGTGAAATACAGCGCCGCCCCCATGAGCGACCCGCGGACGGCCGTCCGCTCATCCTTGGCGCTGGTAATGCGCTGAAACACGTCTTGCTGCGGGATGGACCCGAGCATCATCGTGAGGCCTGCGCCGACGAACGAGATCCATGCCGCCAATGAGGGTGGAGGAAAGAATTCAAGTCGGCCTGCAGCGTGCGCATGGCTGATCACCGCACCCACGCCGCCCGTCGCACCGCTCAACACCCCGGCGATATACAGCAGACCCCCGACAATGACCGACAGCTGCACGAAATCGAGGATCGCGACAGAAAACATGCCTCCGAATGTCGTATACGTCAGGACGATCACGGCGCCGATGATCATGCCGGCGGACTGGCTCACGGTTCCCTCGGTGACGACGTTGAAGACCAGCCCGAGCACCTTGAACTGGGCCGCGACCCATCCGAGATACGACGCCACGATGCAGAGCGTGCACAGCACTTCGACGCGGCGATCGTACCGGAGCCGGTAGTAGTCGCCAACGGTATAGAGGTTGAGCCGATAAAAGCGTGGCGCGAAGAAGAGCCCGGCGAGTACCAGGCACAGGCTGGACCCGAACGGATCGGCGACGACCCCTCGAAGACCTTCCTTGGCAAACGTCGCCGAAATGCCCATGACCGCTTCGGCGCCGAACCAGGTGGCGAACACGGTGGCCATGACAATGGGGACCGGAAGGCTGCGTCCGGCGACCGCGAAGTCTTTGACCGTGTGGACGCGCGTCGCCGCAAGGAGGCCGACACTGACCGAAATCAGCAGATAGACAATGACGAAGGTCAGAACCATTCAGGAGTCGACGGGCGATGCGGTTGGAAGCGCAGTGTACCGTTGCGCGGCCAAAGGCGCAACCGGTCATAATTGTCTTGAGCCCGCCGTCTTGGATGGCTTACTGTACGAGAAAGACGGCACGGTTCGACTCCCACTAGAGAAAGGATATCTGCATGCGCATGCTGACCTCTGTCCTCACCATCCTCCTGCTGACCGGCGTATCGGCGGCGACCGCCCGTGCGGCCGATCCCTCTACCGAGGATCAAAAGACATTCTATGCACTGGGCTTGATCATCAGCCAATCCCTCGCGCCCTTTGCACTCACGGAATCCGAACTGGACTTCGTGAGGGCGGGCATGACCGACGGTGTCCTCAAGAAAACCCCGAAGGTCGACTTGCCTACCTACGGTCCGAAGGTCAACCAGGTCCAACAAACGCGGGCCGCAGCGCAGGCCGAGACGGAGAAGAAAGCCGGCGCGGCCTATGTCGAAAAAGCTGCCAAGGAATCCGGCGCGAAAAAAACCGAGTCCGGCGCCATCGTCACCACCGTGAAGGAAGGCAAGGGCGAACAGCCGAAAGCCGCCGACACCGTGAAGGTGCACTACCATGGCACCCTCATCGATGGAACCGTGTTCGACAGTTCCGTCAAGCGCGGCGAGCCGGCGACATTTCCGCTCACTCAAGTCATCAAATGCTGGACGGAAGGCCTGCAGCTGATGAAAGTGGGTGGGAAAAGCAAGCTGGTCTGTCCCTCCGCCATCGCCTATGGCGACCGCGGTTCACCACCGACAATCAAGCCCGGCGCGACGTTAGTGTTTGAAGTGGAGCTGCTCGAGATCGTGAAGAAATAGACTCTGCCGCAGTCAGGGCCGGTTCGGTGACGCGGGCCGGCCCCTGCCATTCGTCCATCCCACTCGTGCGGAAATTCCGACCAACCCCATGCATAGCAGGGCACCGGCGAACGCCGCGATCATGTCATTTTGGGCGTCCCATTCGTCTCCTTGCGTGCCGAGATAGGCGGCGCCCAACTCGGGACTGACGATCTGGGCGACGACCGCCTCCACGATCTCGAACAGTCCACTCTGGGCCAGCATCCCGCTGACCGGGAGATAGTAAGACCACAATCCTTTCACGCCGGCGAGCCGGACCAACAACTCCCGCAAGGGATAGGCGAGCAGCAGCCCGTAGCCGAGATGAACCAGGCGATCGAACGGATTCCGCGAAAGCCCGAAGGCATTCTGTAGCCAGAATCCGAATGGCACTTCCGCATACGTGTAATGCGCACCCACGGCATGGAGACTCAAAAACGCGGTGATGAGGAGATAGGACACCGTCGAGAATTGAAAGCGGTGGTAGGTCGCCACAAGAGTGACCACGGCGGCGAGCGCCAGGAAATTCTCAAGCAGCCAGTCCTGCCGATCTCGAGGAGCGATCGCGAGCACGAGCCACAACAGGCCGTACCAGAGCAGCAGCCCCAGGAGCAGCTTGGTCCTGTTCACGTGTCGTCCCGATCGTGATCAGTGCGAAGAATCCGCGACCTGGCACGGGAGCCCCGGTCGCAGCCGGCGATACCAAAGCAGAAGGGCCGTGCATAGCAATGCGCCGTACATGGCTGCAGCCATGTCTTTTTGCGCATCCCACACGTCTCCCTGAGACCCCAAGTACGTGATGCCCAGCTCCGGATGGACCAGGCGGGCCACCCACGACTCGATGATTTCCCAAAGACCGCTCAGGCCGAGCACCGTCATCACGGGAAGATAGTACAACAGCCAGCCCCGAAGCGGTACGGTCAGCCGGAACAACTCTTCAATCGGATAGGTGAGCAAAAAGCCGAAGCAGAAATGGACGATACGATCATATTCGTTACGTCCAAGCGGCACTGCCTGCTCGAGCCACACTCCCGCGGGTACCCCGGCGTAGGTGTACCGTACGCCGATCATGTGCAGAGTGAGGAACAACGTGATCAAGACGTAGGAAGCCGGCGACAATGGCAGGAAGCGATGGGTCCCGATCAGGGCGAGCACCAAGAAACCGGGCAGGATACTGGAGAGCAGCCAGAACTGACGATCGGCCGGCGCATAGGCGGTCCAGAACGACAGGAGCGCATACCACAGCAGGAGTCCAGCCAGAAGCCGCTTATTCTGTGTAACCACGGTCTCCCCACCCTTTCCATGAACGACCCGCGCGCGTCTCGTCGTGTGCCGCCGATGATCACTGTACTGCCTGAATCAGCGCGATGCAACGGGGGGCAAAGAACTCAAATCAAACGCGAACGGCTACACGCGATCTGAGCCCTGAGATGTGAGCTCTGAAATGTGAGATTCGTTACAGGTGGTGGGTGAGGGCGTAACGAATGAGTGCGGAGGTGGTCTTCAATTGGAGCTTGGACAGCAGGCGCATCCGGTAGGTGCTGACGGTTTTGACGCTCAGATCGAGCGCCCCGGCAATTTCCGTCACCGACTTCCCTCCTCCGATCATCGACAGCACTTGTAATTCACGGTCCGAGAGGAGCGTATGGAGCGGCTTTCCAGCCGCATGCAGGGGCATGGCTTCCAACCGCTCCGCCAGCGTGGCTGTGACGTATTGACGGCCGTCCAGCACGGTTTTGATGGCGGTCGCCAGTTCCTGCGGCGCGGTATCCTTCGTGACATAGGCAGAGGCACCGCTCTTGAGCGCCCGGACGGCATACTGCTCCTCGGGATGGAAACTGAGGACGATAACCGGCAGTCCCGTCTGAAGCGTTTTCAGTTTCTTCAAGATGTCCAGGCCGTTGGTATCCGGAAGATTGATGTCGAGGATGACGAGATCCCACGAGCCTTCCTGGACCCTGGAAAGCGCCTCTTGACCGGTCCCTACCTCGGTCACTTCAAGCTGCTCAAAGGCATCTGTCAGCATTTGCTTGAGTCCTACCCGGACAATGGCGTGGTCGTCCACGAGGAGGATCCTGAGCTTTGCGCCCTGGGTGCCAGGAGCCTCTATCGGGGATTGAGAAGGATGGACAGGTTGATTCGACAGCATCGGTCGTATTGTAATTGGCCGCGATCGATGAGCGTTTCGGCCGACACTGTAGCGAAATTCGACAAGAAATGAAACAGGTTATTAACGCGTAGGATTTTTCCTACAAATGTTTTTTTAAGGCAGAGGATCTACCGCAGTAACACAGTCTATCGGGGCTCTTTTGCGAACGGAACGCTCTCCTGCTTCATCGGAAGCGACAACGTCACCTCCGTGCCATTGTTCGGGTTACTCTCAATTTTGACGCCGCCGCCCACTAATTTGACCCGCTCATGCAGGCCTCGCAGACCCAGTGAACGCCCCTCCTTCCACTGCTCCGGTCGCAATCCGCGGCCGTCATCGCGAACCGTCAAGACCAATTGCCCGTCGTGAACCGTCAACCGCATCTCCGCTTTCGAGGCGTGGGCATGCCGCATCACGTTGGTCATAAGTTCCTGCGCGCCACGAAACACTGTTGTGGCCAGCGCCACTTCCACCGGCGTGTCCCGAATGGAGGGATCGATCGTCAAATTGCATGGCAAATTCGTGCGTTCGTGGAAGGAGGTCGCGAGCCACTCCAAGGCGGCGACAAGACCCAGATCGTCCAGCACGCCCGGCCTCAGCGCCGCCGCCGTGGCACGAACAGATTGAATCAACCCATCAATCGCTTGCGACATGCCGACCGCCTTCGACTTGATGTCAGCCGTGTCCGCTCCTTTGGCGGGCCGGGACAAGACTCTGGTCAGCCAGGCAACATCAAACTTTAAGCCGGTCAGTGCCTGACCAAATTCGTCGTGAAGCTCCCTCGCCAGCCGTTTGCGTTCGACTTCTTCCGCTTCGGTCAGCTGCCGGGTGAGATCCCGGAGCTGTTCATAGGCTTCTTTCAGCGCGCGTTCGGCTTGTTTGCGCTCGCTAATGTCCCGTAGAAACGCGCTGAAAACCTTCCGGCCTTCAATCGTCACCGCCGTGACCGACAATTCGATGGGGAACTCCCGCCCGTCCTTGTGTAGCGCGGAAAGCTCCACGCGTTGGTTAAGGATCGGTCCATACCCCGAAGAGAGATATCGTTGCAGCCCGCTGCTGTGCGCCTCCCGATACCGTAGCGGCAGAATTGTTTCGCTCAGCAGTCTACCGCTGATCTCCTGTTCCTGATAGCCGAACATCGACGCGGCTTGTGAATTCCATCCGGTGATGATGCCCCGTTCATCCATCGTCACGACCGCATCCAACGCTGACTCGACAATGGCGCGCGTCCGCATTTCACTGGCCTGCAAGTCCGCGACTGCCTGTTTGCGCGCGATGGAAGCGGCCAGACTGTTACACACGGATTCGATGGTTTGCCGCATGGGCTCAGAAATGGTCTCCCGGCTGAACAGGCCCAGCACACCGAACACCTGACTTTCCACCATCAAGGCAAACCCCGCGAACGACCGGAGCCCATGCTGCTGCATCCACTCCTTGTTCGGCAATCGATCGTCGTTGAGTACGTCGTTCGTAAAGAGGGCGCCCTGTCCTTGTGCGATCCGGCCGATCTTCAGCGCGCCGAGCGGCACACGACGATATTCTCCGTTCAGATTGGTGGAGAGGCCGGAACTGGCGTGCAGGTGCAGACACATCGTGCGATCCCGACACCAGGATGCCTTGTGACAGTTCGCGCAGAGATCCCCCGGTTTGAGCAGCCAGATCCGCGTGAAGGCCCCTCCCAAATGATCCACGGCTGCATCGGTACAGCGCTGGAGGAGGCGGTCGAGCGGCTCGTCGTGGTTCAACAGCAGACTGACTTCCGCCGCAAAGGCCGCACATCTGGCGCGCTCCTTGAGCGCCTGTTCGGCAACCTTGCGGGCGGTGATATCCCGGGTAATGGCTTCTACACCCACCACCTGCCCTTCCACAAAACGCAGCCGGACATGCTGTCCGAACCAGAGTTCCACCCCCCGCCTGGTTACGGCAGGAAATTCATAGTACGTGCTGGGAATTCTGGCCAACAGCTGCTCGCGATAGAACTGCTGCGCCTTGGCGCGAATATCTTCGCGGATCAACTCAAGATAATGCATGCCCAGCAGCTCTTCTTCCGTATAGCCCATGAGCTCGCAGGCGGCAGCATTCACAAACGTGAACCGGCCGTCCACCCCGGCGGTATAAATGATGTCGGTCGCCTGCGAGACGAGAGAGCTGTACCGGACCTCGCTCTCCCGGAGGGCTTCTTCGGTTCGCTTCCTGGCGGTAATGTCGATCTCGATGCCGGCCATCCGGACCGGCGCACCCTGTTTATTGCGCTCGATCACCCGGCCGCGATTCAGAATCCACGTCCATTCGTCCGCCTTGGTGCGGACGCGCATTTCCGCTTCGAATTCCGGGGTCTGCCCGGCGAGACAGGTTTTCAGATTTGACTCGACCACCGGTCGGTCGTCCGGATGAATGCCGTCTGTGGAGGTCGAGATATGAGGCACCAACTCCTCTGCCACGAAGCCTCTCAACTCGGCCCAGCGCTCATTGAACGAAAACGCCCCGGTCTCGATGTGCCAATCCCAGGAGGCCAGCCCTGCGCCGTGAAATGCCATCTCTAAACGCTGTTGACTAGCTTGGAGCGCGGCCGTCCGCTCCTCCACACCACGCTCAAGCTCGTGCCGAATCCGTTGCAATTCCTCTTCGGCCTTCTTGCGATCGGTGATGTCATCCGCCACGCCGACGATGCGCCTTACCGCCCCGGCGCTGTCGCGGACGGGAAATGCACGGTCGCGGATCCAGCGCGTGGACCCGTCCGGTCGGACAATGCGATATTCCTCGTCGTAGGTTCCCTCCGTCTGTTTTGTCAGCGCGGCCTGCAGGACCCGTTCTCGGTCTTCCGGATGAATGGCTTCGAGCCAGGATCTCGGTGATCGATAGAGGCTTTCGCAGGATCTTCCCCAAATCGATTCGTAAGCGGGGCTGATGTAGAGCACTTCGTTTTTCAACGTATCGCTCAGCCAAAACACCTCTTGAATACGCTCCGTCACCTGACGGAATTGCTCTTCCCTTTCCAGGATGGCCGTCTCGATCTTCTTGCGTTCGGTGCTATCCACGGCCACACCTCCAAACATCACGATGGCCCTGCTCGTCCACGATCGGGAATGTGCACAAGAGGCGCTCACGCACCCCGCCGGCGTAGGGGGCAGATTCCACCGCCGTCACCGCCTTCGTGGCCATGATGTGCGCATCATTGGCCTCGAGGCCCGTCAGGCCGGCGCTGTCGAACGCCCGACCGAAGAGGACGAGAACACCGACTTCGAGCGACAGGAGGCCTGCCGGCGGTAGGAGGGGATGAACGAAAGAGGAACGAAGTGCCTTCACGGGAACACCTCACCCCGTAGGAATGAAGGCGCGAGAAAGTTTGAAGCACTGATCAGTCGATGATTTCGACCTTTTTCCCTGTTGATTTCGCCCGCTTCAAGCAGTCGCCATCGGTGACGGCACAACGTACGGTATCAAGTTCTGTTTCATCTACAAGCTCAACCTTCTTACCTTGGGCCTTGGCTTGCGTGAGGCAGCCGGTATCCGTCGCCACGCATTTGACGGAATCCGAAGACGCCGGGGCATTCACAACCGACACCGCTTTGCCTTGGTCCTTGGCCCGTTTCAAACATTCCTGATCCGTGGCCACACATTGCATGGTCTCTTCCGTTTTATTCATGCCCTTGTCGATGGATTGATCGATGCCCTGATTCACTCGATCACGCGCTTTTTGTTCGGTACTGTGCTTGGCTTTGTCGAACAGACCCTCGAAGATCCCTTGCGCATGCAGAGTTGTCGTGCTCGCA
>Ga0070664_100002038_pt1 | contig 16192 bp, 12 predicted proteins | sample KBSC73metaG_FD_65863 | JGI IMG/M metagenome (GOLD analysis project Ga0070664, IMG submission 65863) | Corn rhizosphere microbial communities from Kellogg Biological Station, Michigan, USA - KBS C7-3 metaG | ecosystem: Host-associated > Plants > Roots > Rhizosphere > Soil ... | reverse complement strand
CCCTGAATTGCAAAGCGCCGCAACGAGGCCAGGGCGACCGCTTCGTCGGCTGCGCCTTCGAGGAGCTCCTCCACGCTGACGATCGAGACGACCAGCGGGCGCCCACGGAGCGACGGCAGAAACCGCCGCGCAGGGCCGATGTTGCGGGTCGCCGTTTCACGCTCGAGGTCGATCAGATAGGAGCTGTCGAGCAGAACGGGACGACTCACGGCTTCTTCTGTGCCAGGCCCAACCCCTGACCCAACGCCGCGTCAACCCACTCGATCAGGTCTTCGCCGGTCTCAACCGGACCCGCGCGGTCGATCAACGCGCGGATCACCTCGGACTTCGGGATCTTCCGGCGTCGCGCCCAGCGCGCGAGGCGGGCTGCCCGCTTCTTATCGAGCTTGACGGTGATTGTCGGCACGGTAATACACAGATATTACCACGCGGCGCATGCGGCCTCCTCGAAGGTCAGGCCGGGAGGCATGCCCGTCTCGTAGACCACGCCTGGGCGGAGCGAAGTCCGATTCAGTGATCTCGCTGCGCGGTGCCCCAAACGCAGCCAGCGCCTGCATGATCCGCGGGCTGGCACCTCGATTGCTGTCTAGATGATCGCTTCGCTTGTCGGGCGTTCAGCTTGGCAACAAATGTCCCTCCATCTGGACGGGAGGCATTGGGCCTCCCGGATCGCCATCTGAAATGCACTGGTTTTACCGCTCGTTGTCGTCCCAGTGAGAGTTTGATTACACACATGCGGCTGACCAATCTCATGCACGGATTACAGGCCGAGCGTCAGGTTTATGAGGCTCAGGTTATGAGACAACTGCTAGGTAGGTTCCGCCGACGGCGTACTCTGCTGGTCGCCTTCGCACTGATTCTGATCGTGGGTGCGATTCTTCTGTCGATCGCGACGCGAATGACTCCGAACGTGAGACAGCGAATCGTCGCCGCCCTGAACGAACGATTCAAGAGCGACGTCGATCTGACGTCGCTCCAGATCTCCATCTTTCCGCACCCGGAAATTCTCGGCACCGGCCTGGTCCTGCGCCATCGGGGCCGCACGGATGTCGCTCCCCTGATCAAAATCGAGTCATACTCGGCAGGCGCTGGCCTGTGGGGTCTCGTTCATTCACCGCTACACCTGAAGAGCGTGGAGCTGGATCACCTGGAGATCAGCATCCCGCCCGGCGGAGTACACGGTGACCTCGCGCATCCTGCTGTGGAACGCGAGGCAACGGTGACCGGACAGGCCGCGAACCACGAGTCGATCGCGTCGAAGCTCGTGATCGATCAGGTTGTTTCGCGAACCGCTGGTCTCGAGATTGTGCCGCGGGATCCAAACAAGCTCCCACGCCGTTTTGAGATTCACAATCTGGTGATGCGAGGTTTTGGCGATAGTGACGGTGCGAACTTCGATGCCGCCCTCACCAATCCGACACCTCGCGGAGAAATCCTCACCCACGGAACGTTTGGACCATGGCAAGCGGACGATCCGAGCCAGACGCCGGTCCGGGGCGAGTACACCTTCAAGTCGGCGAATCTCGGCACCATCAAGGGCATCGGGGGCATGCTGTCATCGGTTGGGACGTACTCAGGCGTCCTCGAGCGGATCGAGGTCAATGGTGAGACCGACACTCCGGATTTTTCAATCGATATCGCGGCGCAAGCGGTTCCACTCAAGACTCGTTTTCACGCCATTGTCGATGGCACCAATGGAGACACGACGCTCGAACGCGTGGAGGCTCGACTCATCGAAACGCCGATCGTTGCGCGCGGCGCGGTGGTACGAACCGAAGAGGTGAAGGGGCGGAGAATCTCGCTGGACGTCACAATCGACGAGGGGCGAATAGAAGATGTCCTGAAATTGGCGGTCAAGGCGACCAAGCCGATCATGACCGGACGCATGCAGTTAAAGGCAAAGCTACTGTTGCCAGCCGGCGACCGCGACGTCATCGACAAACTCGATCTGGCCGGAACTTTCAAGCTAAACGAGGCACGGTTCACGAACGTCGACGTCCAGCAGAAGATCAACGCACTGAGTCAACGCGGCAAAGGCCACGAGACGGCTGGCAACGGCCCGAGCGTGGTTTCGCGTCTGTCCGGGAACTTCACGCTCCGGGCTGGGACGCTGACCTTTTCGGATCTCTCGTTTGGAGTGCCAGGCGCGATCGTTCAGCTTGCCGGCACCTACGACGTGAAGCACGAGACCCTCGATTTTCGCGGCAACCTTCTGCTCGATGCGACGCTCGCCGAAACCACGAGCGGCTGGAAGGCCGTTCTCGGAAAAATCGCACAGCCGCTCTTCCGCCGGCCGGGAGGCGGATCCAAGCTGCCGATTCGGATTTCTGGCCCGCGGGAACAACCGGCATTTGGACTCGATGTGGGTCGTGCCCTTGGTCCCGGCTAAAACTGGTGTCACAACCGTAGCGCAGCTCTTTAGGGGCTCCCTAAAAAAATTGGGGCGGCCAAGGATGGCCGCCCCTTCCACAGATAATTGCCGACTTACAGGTGGCGTAGTCTTCAGTGGCGGAGAACGGACTCCGGGCCGATGATCACCTGGAGGCGATCCAGCGTGTTGCACAGATGGGCGATCCGTGCGTCCAGCAATATTGCATCACTGTCGGCATCCGTGCCAGCGCAGCTGCAACTCCGATGTCGCGCCTCGAGGAGTCGCGATAACTCGGTAGAGAGGGAGTCAAACATTTCGAGCAACAGTATTTCCAACACGTGCCTCGCGCCACTCACATTCTTGGCGTCTTACCCCTCACTTGACTCACGCTGACCGTTGGTTCTCCGTGACGTCTCAGCGATCTCGGTCGCGTAAAGGAGTTGTCCGACAGTACTCGTGGCCATCGCGTTCTGCCAGGTCATGAGCATCACGACCGCCGCGCTGACGAGGAAAACCAGAGAGAACGCGAACGTCGACGCTGACATGAGAGACGGCACGGCCCCGCTCCACGCGGCCGAGGCTAAACCGAGCACGGCCAATACCAGACTCGACAGAAGAACGGATGGAGCGATTGTGCGAACAGTCAAAGGTAGTCCTTGGGATCGGATATCAGCACCAGAACCGAGGTGAACTGGCCCCTCGGACGAAAACGCTTACTTTAGTGAGGGCTGGCGGCTGATGCGGGGCCGGAAGGCTCAGGAAAGAACCATCATGGTATCACACACGACCCCGAGCCGCGACTGAACCGGTTGACGGCACACCATGACGTTCGCCACGAGCCGGGCGCACCGGCGTTCGCCGATCAGTTCCTCACGCATATGCTGACCCGTCGTATCCGCATCGTCACTACCCGAGCCGAATGTGCAAAACGGTACAGCTCCCGAAAGCGTTCGGCCGTTACGATGCCCGGTAATTCATAAGAACGCGTTCGAGAGCAGCCGCTGCTCAGAAGCGATCGGCATTGTGACGAAATCTGCGCCTCCATCCAAGAGTCGGATCTGTCGGTATTGTGGACTTCAGTCAGGTGGCACGAGCCACGCGACGTCCAGCGAATGCGTTGACGCGCTGCAACGCGAGATCGCCTGGTTCCGAGATCAGTTGGGTCAACGCAAACCGAATGTACCGCTCGCGGCTGGATGCGCGACGGCTTCAGACTCTGCACGACGCGGCACGCCGGCGGCTGAGTAAGGCGCGATCCCGCCTGCGATGAGCACCACGACGCTGGTGGATGTGAACGTTCGCAATGGATGCCGACCAATCCGACGCGCGAGAATGTGCAGGCTAGTGCTCTCCGGCGACCCGGGAGGAGGCTGCGATTTCGCGCTGGCTCTCTGGCGTCGCCTCCGATACCGGTGGCTTGCCCAGGACCGCGAGCGCCGCGTCGAGCGCTTCGCGCAGTGAGGCAACGTAACCATCCGCCCCCACCCCTTTCTGCTCCTGCGCGTCGGTCATCACCGGATCAACGTGGAACCATAGTCCGGCAATCAGCGCCGCGTGCGGGGCGCGCTGCCGGAGCCGGCGGATCAGGTATCGCAGGTGCGCCGGCGCTCCCGTGAGGTCGAGAGACGACACGATAGTGACTTGGACGACGGATAGATCGAGTTGCCCAATCCCCTCACGCGAGGCGAGTGCGTACGGGACTCGACGCGAGACGAAGCCCTGCTGCGTGAGCAGCTGCGCGAGCATCGTCGACACGACATCGTCGAACGGACCGCGCCCTGACACACACGCCACGAATCCCCTCGGAGGCCCCTGTATCCGTTCGTGGGTCGAGGGTGGCTCGCGCTTTCCATCGCCATGCTGGTCCAGGTCACTGATGACCGTGAGGATGGAGCGAATCATTTCGGCGGTACGCTGGCGGGTGATCGTGCCGCGTTTTTCGTCGTCGGCGGCGAGCCTGACCGCCGGCAGAACAACGCTATCGTAATAGTCGACCAGGGGCCGATCCGCGAGCATCTTCTCGGCCTGGTCGAGCGCCTCGTCGGGGTCGTTCGCGAGGGTGCGCTGATAGAAGCGGTCGACCTCTGACAGAGCAGGTCTGTCGCCGAGCAATACATCGAGGAACTCGAGCGACTTGACATGCCGCCCCAGGACGATGAGACAGAGTGTCAGAGGCGTGGAGAGGATGAGGCCGATAGGCCCCCAGATCCAGGTCCAGAAGACGGCGGCCACGATGACCGACATGGGGGACAGTCCGGTTGAATGGCCGTAGACAAGAGGCTCGACCACATAGCCGGTGAGTGGTTCGACGATTACAAACAACAGCGCCACGGAGATTGCTGTCCACCAGCCAGGATCGACGGCTGCCGCAAGCGTCAGCGGAGCAACCGCCGCGAGCAGCGGCCCGAGGTAAGGGACAAACCGGAGCAATCCGGCCATCACCCCCCACAGTGCCGCTGAAGGAACGCCGATTAGCCAGAGTCCCACACTGATCAGGACGCCGAAGCAGGCATTCACGCCTAGCTGCGACACGAAGTATCGGCTGAGCCGCTGGCCGGCATCGTCTAGCGCGATTGTCGTCCGGTGCAGATCCCTGGAGCCAAAGAGGCGAATGAACCTGTCACGCAGATCCTCGCGTTGCATCAGAATGAAAACCGCCACGATCAGCACGATAAGGGTCGTCTCGAGGTGGCCAAGGATCGGCTGGATCACAGCCCGAGCCACGGCGAGCACGGAGGAGTTTGGTCTTGCGATCTCGACGACGACCGGTTGTTGCTGCGAGCCGCCTGGAAGAATCGGCGCGTCGGTCTTTCCACCTCGCGCCCGTACCGCCGGGACGACAACCGCCGCAGTCGGGGGCTGGCCTCGGTTGAGGAGCGCGGTAATCGATGCGATGCGGGTGGTGGCAAGGCCCTGGATCTTCTCGACCTTGCTCTGCACGGCCTCGACATACCGTGGAACATCTACCGCCAGCGTGGCCGCCTGGCTCCCCAGCAGCGTAGCAAACAGTCCGATGGCTCCCAACGCAAACAGCACACTCACCCCGACCGCGACAGGCCGCCACAATCGAAGTCGCCCCAGCAGATCAACGAGCGGGGATAGAACGAAGGAGAGCATGACCGCCAGCGTAATCGGGACGAGGACGTCTTGAGCGATGTAGAGCGTCGCCACGACAATCGTCCCTACAACAACCGTGACCAGAGTCCTGAGTTCCGGCGACGAGACTGGTGCACCGGGCAAGGTCTCACGGGTTGCGGTACGGTCTGTTCCGTCCTCGTCGTACCCCGCTAGCGGCTGCTGGTCGGTCATGTTGTCGTTTCGTCGATGTCCGCGCTGGGAGAAGGCACGGATAGACGATCAGTGTGGGGGCGTACGAGGAATAGCCGCTGTCCCTTTCAGCACCATTCAAGAGCAGGATCGCGCGAAGTCTTCATTCTTTGTGGATAGGTGACTCCACCCAATCACGCAGTGTGCAATTGGAGATAGCGTCCTCATCGGCGTTCTGCGATCCTGAGGAATGATTGATTCACGACTCTCGGCGGGCGATCGGTTGGCCAGAATGGCCGGGCTGTTGCTGAGCGACGCTCCCGGCGTCCGCATACAGTCGACGGGAGATCACGCAAGCATCCGCCGCTGGGCGGCGCTGCATCAGGCTGAACCGGCGACCGGAGAAGCGACGGCGTCCGGACCGGCTACTGTGGCGGTCAATGACGGCGCCACGGGTCTCCGGTTCAACTTCCCAGGAGTCGCGCGTTTCCGGCCAATCGGCTGGGAGGAGTGGTTGGCGCACTTCGATCAGCATCAGCTTCTGTTCGTTTACGACGAGCAGGATCCCGACCAGATCTCCCGTCGGGCCCATGAGTTGTTTGAGGCACGTGGCCGGCAGGACGGCGGCGATCTCGAAGACTGGCTGCAAGCCGAACGGGAAATGCGCCGCCAACGGGGCGGCGGCGGTGCTTCGGTCCGCTACTCCATCGTCAACGCCCCCAAGTCCTGACTCATTGCAGGGAGCCACGCTCATGGACGTCAAGATCGAGGAGAGACTTGTCGGACATGTGACGATTCTCGAGATCGTCGGCAGGCTGACGATCGACGAGGCGGCGCAGCATCTCAAAGACAAGATCAACAGCCTCATTTCGCAGAACCGTCTTCATCTCGTTTTGAGTGCCTCGCGCGACTCACATTCTTTCCGTCTTCCGGCGCCGTTCACTTACTAAACGGTCATCGTCGTGCTCCGTCACAACCCGAGCCGCTGAAAGTGCGAGCGAATGACCTCGTAGCACTCGCACGCGGCGTGTTCGAGCTTCTTCCTCTTCAGCACTTGAATTCGGCCGTACTTCGTCGTGATGAGCCCGTCGTCCTGCAACGTTCCCATGACGAGGGTGACCGTGGGACGCTGCACACCGAGCATGATGGCGAGAAACTCCTGCTTCAGTAGAAACTCCCGTGACCCGACGCGATCCTGGGTCTGGAGCAACCACCGGCAACACCGCTGCTTCACATCGTGCAGCGCATTGCAGGCCGCGCCTTGCATGATCTGCAGCAGGTTGGCCTGCGCGTACAGCGCCAGGATGTCGCGAAACGGTCCCGGGGTCGTGCTCTCCTTGACAAACCGACGTACCGTCATCGACGGGAAAGGACCATCCGGCACTTGCTGGAACATGCGGCCCGCACCCGAGCGATCGCCGAGGAACACGCCGATCCCGAGCATGCCCTCGATGCCCACGGTTGCGACTTCGACGAGCGCCCCATCACGCATTTCATTCGTGACGGAGAACACGCCCCCGTTCGGGAAGTACACGTCGCTGACGGACGTGCCGTGCGCCTGAAGCGTAGCGCCGGTGACACCCGTATTCATGCGCAGATGCTTTTGAATACGTTCGTAGTCGGCCGCCGGAAGAGCGGCGAGAAGACGATTGTGGAGTGGCGTGCCGTCAGGCAGAAGCCGAGTTGATCCTGCTCTTGAGCTGCCCATAGCGGTCCCCCTCAAATCGAGCCTGAAGAAGTCTCAGGCGCTTCGATGAGACTGGAGGGGCGCAGCGTCAGCCTGCGAGCACAGCTCAGAAAAGCCAGTCAGTCGTTCACAGTATCACGTCCGACGGACCGGAATGTACGATCCACTACATTTGCCAGGCTGGTGGATGTGCGAAACAGTACAGCTCCTGAAAGTGTTTGGCCGTTACGATGCTCGGTGATTATGAAACGCCTTCGAGAGCGGCCGCAGCCCGGAAGCGATCGGGTATTGTGAGGAACACTGCGCCTCCATCCGCGAGTCGGATCTGTCTGTATTGTGGAGTCCCGTCAGGCATCACGAGCCACGGAAGCGCCAGCGAATGCATCGATGCGCTGCAACGCGAGGTGGCTGGACGCCGAGCTCACCTGGGTCAACGCAACCCGAATGTACCGCTCGCGGCTCGAGGCGCGACGGCATTGGACCGTGCGACGCGGCACGGCGGCTCCGCTTATACCCGCTGAGTAAGCCGTGCGATCCCACCTGCGGTATTCGCCCGGTGGTTCGCATGGCGTCGGCTCATCAAGGAGTAGCAAATGAGTATCACGCGGGTTCTTGCGTTCCCGACGCGCGCGATCGTCCTCTCGGCTGTCCCGTTCATCGCGACGCCCGAGCTCTCCCTATATCGGGGGATACGCTTTGGCATGAGCGTGGCCACGGTCGCAGAGCAGTGCCACATTTCACCAGAGCCACGCATCGTTGATCGACGTCCAGAGCTGATTCAGGAACTCATGTGGATGCCGGCGCGCGTCGAAGGCACGGCGGCGGATTCCGTGCAAAAGGTCCTCTTTACCTTCTACAACGATCGGCTTGCGCGCATCGCGGTTTCGTACGAGCGAAGCAGAACCGAGGGTCTGACGGCGGAAGACCTGATCGAAGCCATCTCCGCGACTTACGGCGGGACGGCGCTTTCCGCGGCCGGTTCCAAGGCTGGGAACCTCGACGACAGGATCCTGGCGCGCTGGGAAGATGCGGACACCTCGATCACGCTGTTCCGGTCCAGGTACTTGTCGACCTTCGGGTTGGTTTTGCTATCGAAACACCTGGATGCCCTGACCACGGTCGCGCATGCCGAGGCAGTTCTATTGGATGAACGCGACGCTCCGGCGCGCGAGTCGGCGCGGCAGCAAGAACGGAGTGACGATGACCGACTCAAGGAAGAAGCGGTCCGGCGAGTGAACAAGGCCGCGTTCAAACCCTGACCGACTTCGCACCAGCTCAGTTCGAAACGCAATGCACACGCCCGTGGGTTCAGAATTGATCGATCGGCCGGCAGACTCTGGCGAGTCACTGCTCCCGACCTCACCGATCCAGGTCCGCCATATCGCGCTCGTACTGCTGTCTATCGCCATCGTCGTCCTACTCCTGCAATTCATGCAGCCGGTGCTGCTTCCGCTTGTTTTGGCCGCATTGCTGTTCTACGCCCTCGATCCGGCCGTCGATCGCTTGCACACGCTTCATGTGCCGCGCGCTCTCGGCGCGGCGCTGATGCTGTTCATCGTCGTCGCCGGTTGCGGAGTCCTCGCGTACACGCTTCAGGGGCAAGCGGTGACGGTGATCGACCAGCTTCCTGTTGCCGCGCGCAGGCTCGCCGCCACCTTGCGGCAGGCTCCGGGTGCAGAACCGGGTGCCGTAGAGAAGGTTCAACAGGCTGCTGATGAACTCCAGGGCGCCGGGAAGGCTTCGGCGCCGAAGGGCGTGACGCGGGTCCAGATCGAGGAACCCGTATTCAAAGCCAGCACGTTTGTCTGGTCAACGTCGATGGGCCTCGCCTCGGCAGCAAACCAGCTGATCATGATCTTGTTCCTGACGTTCTTCATGTTGCTCTCGGATCAGCTGTTCAAGCGTAAGCTGGTTGAAATCGTGGGCACGCTGTCACAGAAAAAGGTGACGGTCACGGTGCTCGAAGACATCGCCACCCAGATCGAACAGTTTCTGGTCATTCAGCTTGCAACGAGCGGTATCGTGGCCGTCGTCACAGGCGTCGCCCTGTGGGCCATGGGTCTACAACAGGCTGCGCTCTGGGGACTGCTCGCCGGCATCTTCAACTCGATCCCGTACTACGGCCCGCTTCTGGTCACCGGCGGCTTGACACTTGTCGGGTTCCTCCAATTCGGAACCATCGGGATGACGATCGCCGTCGCGGGCGTGTCGCTCCTCATCACGACCCTTGAAGGCTCACTCCTTACGCCGATGCTGATCGGCCGCGCAGCGGCGATGAATCAAGTGGCCGTGTTCGTCGGCCTGCTGTTCTGGAGCTGGATTTGGGGCGTCTGGGGCATGCTCCTCGCGGTACCGATGATGATGGTCATCAAGGTCATTTGCGATCACGTCGAGCCGCTCCAGCCCGTCGGTCATCTCCTTGGCGATTGAGCCTGCTGAGTCGCCCGAATGGATAGCGAGTCAATACACTTGAATAACTTTCGAGACGTTTGACTCGAAGGCTGAGGCAGTCCGGAGCTTCGACATGCTCGCTCCGGCGGCGGTCACGTCATGATCGACGGAGGGTTCGCGTTCGTGGAATGCGGCACATCGCGCAGCAGTGCCGTGGCCGCAGTCTACTCACGCCAGACGTTGCGCCGCCGTGACGACTCAGCGGTCTCGGTCGCGTGAAGAAGCTGTCCGACGGTGCTGGTGGCCATCGCGCCGTGGAAGGTCATGAGCGCCACGCCCGCTGCGGTGACGAGAAAAACCATGGAGAGCACGAACGTCGACGCGGACACGATCGACGGGACGGTGCCGATCCACACGGCCGCGGCTGAACCGAACGCGACCAGCACCAGACTAGACAGGAGAACAGATGGAGCGATGGTGCGAACAGTCACAAATACTCCTTGGGATCGGATATCGGCATCAGAACCGAGATGAACTGGCGCCTCGGACGAAAACGCCTGCTTTAGTGAGGGCTGGCGGCTGATGCGGGCCGGAAGGCTCAGGAAAGAACCATCATCATATCACGCTCGGTCACAACCCGAGCCGGCGGAAAGTAGCTGCGCCTCGGCCAAGTCACGACCCTGAGATCGGCAAGTTCGCGATCAAGCATGGACTGGTCCTCAGTCGCGCGCCATCGCCGCCGCGAGTTGGCGCTCGACGTCCACATACACATCCTTGGCGACGTCGTAGATCACCTTGAGGATCCGTCCACCCGAAAACGAGAACTTGCCGTTGTAGTCGGAGCTAACCGCGTCGCCGCTGTCGTAACCGATGCACAGTCCTTCGCCGCAGAGCGCGTAGTGTCCCGTCTGGGTCCGGAACTTGCCGCTGTCGACGACTTTGTCGTCGACATGCAACGTGATCTTGCCGATACATTCCAGGTTCTTGCTGAGCGACTCCTTGTTGAACTCCACGCCGACGACGTGCTTGCCAAGCTTTGGCGCATTGGTCGTCAGCCGCTGTTCCGGAGGGATCCCGAGGAAGTTATAGACGAACACCAGCTTGCCGCCCTTGACGAACATGGCGTAGCCGCCAAAGCGCGAGCCTTGCGAGCAAATGATCCCTTGCGTCTCGCCCGTGAATTCCACTTCTGCGAGGATCTTGAACGATGAGCCGAGGGTCCTGGCGGCGATCGCCTCGGAAACCTCGGTGGTGCCCGGATAGTAGACGTATCTGCCGGTCGCTGGTGGTGCGGCGTGGAATTCCAGCTCGTGGATGGCGTGGACACCGATATCCACCAACGGCAGCACCTTGTTCTTCTTCGCTTCCTCGAGCCATAGGGCGGCGAGCTCTTTCACCTTCTCTGGATGCTTGCCGGCGAGATCGGTGGCTTCCGCCCGGTCCTCCTCGACATTGAACAGCTGCCACTCATCCCGATCGAAATGTCCCTGGTCCGCGGGCGCCGGCGCGTGCAGAGTCGAAGCTTTCCAGCCCCTGTGCCAGATGCCGCGCGTCCCGACCATTTCGAAGTACTGCGTCTCTTTGGTGGTGGGCGCGTTCGCGTTATCGAACGAGTAGCGCATCGAGACGCCGGCCAGCGGCGATTGTTTCTGACCGTCGATGCTCTCGGGCATGGTGATGCCGCAGCATTCGAGGATCGTCGGCACGATGTCGGTGCAATGGTGGTACTGATGCCGTAGCTCGCCCCGCGCTTTGATCCCCTTCGGCCAGTGGATGACCAGCGGATCACAGGTACCGCCGGCATACGACGCGTACCGCTTGAACATGCGATAGGGCGTCGAGAATGCAACCGCCCATCCGGTCGGATAGTGGTTGTAGGTGTCCGGCGATCCGAGCTTGTCGATCATCGCCATGTTCGAGGCGATGTCGTCCGGGTAGCCGTTGAAGAAGCGGTTCTCGTTGACCGATCCGCTGGGGCTGCCCTCGCCAGACGCGCCGTTGTCGGCGCAGTAGAAGATCAGGGTGTTTTCGAGCTGTCCCGACTCCTCGAGGTAGTCGATGACGCGGCCAACCTGGACGTCGGTATACTCCGAGAAGCCCGCATAGACTTCGGCCATCCGGCAAAAGAGCTTCTTCTCGTCCGCTGACAGGCTGTTCCAAGGTCGCACGCTGTCGGCTTCAGGCAGGATGCCTTTCGGCAGCGGATTGATGGGCGTGAGCTGCGTCTCGTTCGGCAGGATGCCGCGGTCGATCATCCGGTGTAGGACCCATTCGCGGTAAGCCTCGTAGCCGTCATCGAACTTGCCTTTGTACTTCTCGATGTACTCCTTTGGCGCATGGTGTGGAGCATGGTTCGCGCCGGGACAATACCAGAGATACCAGGGCTTGTCCGGCCTCGACTGCTTGCCGTCTCGGATGAAGGCGATTGCTTTGTCTGCGATGTCCTTGGAGAAGTGATAGCCCTCTTCGGGCTGGTACGGCTGATCGATGAAGTGGTTGTCCTCGATCAGCTCGGGATACCACTGGTTCGTCTCACCGCCGATGAAGCCGTAAAAGCGATCGAACCCAAGGCCGAGCGGCCACTCCTTTTTGGAACCGCCCATGTCGAAGGCATCCACCGGCACGTTGTGATTCTTGCCGACCCAATAGGTACTCCAGCCAGCATCGCGCAGTACCTTCGCGATCGTGCCATTCTCGGCCGGGATGTGACCACAGTAGCCAGGGAAACCCACGGCCATTTCGGAGATCGACCCGAACCCGTTGTGGTGATGGTTCCGCCCGGTCAGAAAGCACGACCGCGTCGGGGAGCACACCGCCGTCGTATGCCACTGGGTATAAATCAGTCCATTCTTCGCCAGGCGATCCATAGTCGGCATGTCGATGCGGCCGCCGTACGGCGACCACGCCGCCTGGCCGGTATCGTCGTACAGAATCACCAGCACGTTGGGCGCATCGTTCGGCGCCTTCCGGTCCAGGAACGCATCCCAATCAGGCTTGGAATCACGAATGTCGAGGTTGATGGTTCCCTTGAACCGTGCCGGCATGACGATGCTCCTGTTCGATGAATTGGCGTCACCGATTGCCGCACGACGTCACGGTTGATTGGCAGGCCCACGCGATGTCGTGGCCCGCGCAGACCCCGCCGTGCTGGAATCGCGGATTCCTCCGGAAACCGGCCGGGTCGCAGCCGGTTCAGTCGTTCGGGAGCACAAGGCGTACCTGCTGGATCTTTGGGCCGCGAAACTCGGTGATTCGTCGTCTTGAATGATCGACAGACGAACCGCTCTCGCCACGATCACGGCTCGCGCGTGATTGACGGCCGAAGGATGCACCGGAACCCGACGTGGCAGGTCGAGGTGTCCACTGGTTCGGGGAAACGTGCCGCCGGACGATAGCGCCGGCAATAGTTCGGCGCGCAGAGATGGGAGCCGCCCTTAATCACTTTGCGCGGAATCTTGACGTCCGGCTGGCACGGATCGTAGCTCTCATCCGCCTTCGGGCCGCGCGGATTGTGCGGCACGCAGCAGGCCTTTATCGCCTCGCGCGGATGCTTCGCCACGTACCAGTCTGTTGTCCACTCCCAGACATTGCCGATCATGTCGTGGAGGCCGTAGCCGTTCGGCGGAAACGCGCCAACTGGCGACGTGCGCTCGTAGCCGTCCGATCCGCGGTTCTCCCACGGAAACTCTCCCTGCCACGTGTTAGCCATGTAGCGGTCATTGGGCAGAAACTCGGCACCCCACGCGTAGGCCATGCCGTCGAGTCCGCCGCGCGCGGCGAACTCCCACTCGGCTTCGGTCGGCAGCGTCTTGCCTTCCCACTGCGCGAACGCTTCGGCGTCGGCAAAACAGATGTGGACGACCGGATGCTCGCCGAGATCCGCGTTCGTGGTTTCCGGACCATAAGGGTGTCGCCAGTCGGCGCCGCGCATGAACGCCCACCAATTGTGGAAGTCGCGGCGATCGACGGGGCCCGCCGGCTTCGTGAAGACCAGCGAGCCGGCGAACAGCATGTTCGGGAGCGCGCCGGGATAGTCGGACGGATTGGGTGGGATTTCGGCGAACGTCACGTGACCCGTCGCCTCCACGAATCGCGCGAACCGTTCGTTGGTCACCGGGTAGCGGTCCATCCAGAAGCCGTCGACCGTCACGCGGTGCGCTGGACGCTCCTCCGGGTAATGTTTGTCGGAACCCATGAGGAAGGTTCCTCCGGGAATCCACACCATTCCGGGCGCCGATTGAGTTTGTTCCGTTTGATGCTCCTCTCCGTTCGGAGGCTTGCTCGTTCTAGAGTCGCTCGAAGTCCGGGAGCGGCCAGGACCGATCGAAGTAGGCCTCAGTTGGTTCGTAGAACCGGAAATACGCAAACCAGTTCTTGCCGGGGACGGTAGGGATCCAGTTGCTCTCGAAACCGGCCGGCGCCTTCGGCCCGCAATAGATGTCCACCGAGCCGTCCTCGTTTTTGCGCAAGTCCATGCGCGAGGAGCGATCGGCGATCTTCTGCTCGTTCAGGATCAGTGAGCGCGTGTCGACGTCGTAGACCGTGACCGACCAGAACAGCTTGATCGGCGGATCGGGCGGAACGCGTAGCCGATACGACGTGTCGCCATCCAGCCAGTGGCCGGCCTTGTCTTTGTAGGCGCCGAGATAGGCCGATGAAGGGCCGGGACGCTTGGGCGCCATCGACGCCCCAGCACCGTAGGCCTCGTAAAACCACGAGGCGCGCTCGTCGAGCAGGTTCCAGTATCCGCCGGGATCGTCGGCGTCGAGCTGCAACGCAAAATCCCAGCGCGCATCCGACCGGTATTTCACACCGGCGAAGCGGCGGTCCGCAGTGTTGGCTTTCGCCATCGCCTCGCCGACCAGCGCGGCGTCGGTCAGGATCTTCGTCTGCCGCACGTCCGGCTTGAATGGCTTGCCTTTTTCCAGTCCGAGCGGCCGCATCATCGCGTGGAAGAAGATGTCGCGCGGCTCGAGTGGCTCACGCTGGATGACGTCGTCGAGCCGCTGCCAATATTCCATCCCGCGCGGCGGTACGCCGCTCCACGCCTTTATGCCCGCGTTGAGGATCTCCATCTTCGGCGGGTTGGCGCGCTGCGCGTAGGGATAGACCCGCAGATCGGCGAGGACCTGCTGCTGCTTCTCCGGATCGGTGTCGGTCAGACGCACGCCGAGCTCGACGTTGAAGGTCGGCGAGTGACGCACGGCGTAACCCGTCACGTCGGCCGGCGGATCCTGCCCCGGTGCGAGCAGAAGATATCTGCCGGGTGCGTCGGTATCCGGAATGCCATGTTGCCAGGCATCGCTGTGCCCGCAACGCACGCCGCGCGGCGGCACCTCCATCACCAGCGGCCCGGAGGAGAGATCGGCGAAACCGAGGTAGTACGGCGTCGTCGCGTTGGGCGTCAGGACTCCGCGCCTGGCCTCGTAGGACAGGAGAGCGGCGAGCTGTCCGTTCCTGGCACCGAGCCCCGTCGTCATGCCGAGCTGGAACGCCGCAAACGAGACCGCCGGAAGGGACCAGAGATAGGCCTGACAGGCGCGTTGAAAATCACGCTCGTCATAGAGCCTCTGCACGGTCGCATCTGTCGGATAGCCGTTCGCGAAGTCGTGGGTGAATTCGAGCGTCCCGATGCGCGTGTCGATCGTCTGGGGTGCGGTCTGAACTGTGGGCATGGTACGTCTCCTCACGCCTTCACCACATCGGGCAAACGCCAGCTCTTCTTCTCGAACAGCGACTTGTCTGGACCGTAAAAGCGGAAGAGCACTTCGAACTCGCCCCGTGGACTCGTCGGAACCCAGTTCGAGTCCGTGTTCGCCGGAGCCGCAGGGCCGAAGTAGACGTCGACGGATCCGTCCCCGTTGATCTGAAGACCCGGGCTCTGCGAAGAGCAACTCGCGCGCTTCATGTTGCGGACGAGACCGTGCGTGGCGCGATCGTAGACGGTGGCCGACCAGTACTGTTGCACCGGCACGTTGGGCGGCACACGGAGTCGATAGGCTCTGCCGCCATCGAACGGGCGGCCCTCGTTGTCCTTGGTGGCCATCAGATAGTACGAGCCCGTTCCCGAATGCTTCGGACAGAAGAACGCCATCACGTATGACGTTCCGCGGCCGTCGACTGGGTAGTGATTCGAGTCGGCGAATGACGATTGCATCCCATCCATCAGTCCGTGTGCCGCCGGTAGTGCCCAGTGGCCGCCTTCGTAGAACGGCGGCGACAGGCTTGCTTCGTACTGCAGGTCGAGCCACTGGCGCGCTTCCTGCGCCGCATCGTTCATGATCTCCCGCGTCGCCGCGTCGGGCTTGAATGCTTTGCCTTTCTCGATGCCGAGTGTCCGCAGCGGGTCGATCATCGCGCGGTCTCGCTCCAGCCAGGGCTGGCTCTCGACTATGCGCGCCAGCGATTCGAAGAAGCGCAGATCGTAGGGGATGGTGGCGTCGAAGACGACGTCGGCCGCGTCGAGATAGGTCGTG
>Ga0070664_100002036_pt1 | contig 16195 bp, 18 predicted proteins | sample KBSC73metaG_FD_65863 | JGI IMG/M metagenome (GOLD analysis project Ga0070664, IMG submission 65863) | Corn rhizosphere microbial communities from Kellogg Biological Station, Michigan, USA - KBS C7-3 metaG | ecosystem: Host-associated > Plants > Roots > Rhizosphere > Soil ... | reverse complement strand
AGATCCACTCAAATTGAAGTGCGCCTTTCCCTGACGGATAGAGGAACGGGTCGCTTGCGCCGCTGGCGCTCGACACCGTAACGCGCTGAACGGCTTTCGCGCTCTCGACCTTCACCCGGCCCGTTCGACAGGCATCGCCGATCGCCGACTTAAGTCCATCCTGCACCTTGGACCGGAAAGCCTCGAGCTGCGCCCTCGTGAACGTCCGGCCCGCGCCGTTGTTAGCGAAACTCGCCGCGCTCACCTCAACAGTCCAATGATCGGCGCATCCTCCCTGCCCCGCTGCGACGGGCGCAAGGGCTGCCAGGATGAACGCACGGATCATTTCGCTGCCTGAGGGAAGGCCGGGAGAAGAGGAATGTCCCGCGGCTCATGCTGGATCACGACCTTGGCACCGGTGTCCTTCGCGAGCTTTTCGAACACGTCCATCGACTGGAGCGTCTGTTCGCGGCTCGTGTTGAAGGGCGGCACGCCGCGTTTCTCGCGAGCCTCGCGCGAATGGTAGAGGTCGCCGGTAAGCAAAACGGGGCCAGACGCGAGCTTCACCAGCAAGGCGAGGTGATCCGGAGTGTGGCCCGGGAGGTGAAGCGCGACCACACCTCCGTCCCCGAACACGTCCGTGTCCGTCGTGACTGTCCGGACCTTCGCGCCGTCTTTGCGCCACGGGCCGAACGGGTCGTCCTTGCCCTTGGTCTGGTCGAAGTCCGCCTTGCCGATCAGCAATTCGGCCTGCGGCATCTCCGCCGCCTGGCCGGTGTGGTCAGAATGCATGTGGCTGATGCCGACGATGTCGATGTCGGCGGGCTTTAGTCCAACCTGCGCGAGTTGTTCGGCGATCGTCTTATCCTCGCGCACCGTAAGATCGCCCAGGTCCTTGCTCTGCCCCTTCCAAGAGGCCGGGAAGCCGGTGTCCCAGACCATCTGTTGGTCACCGTGCTGGATCAAGTAGCAGCTGTCGGTGATCACGCGCGGTCCCGGCGCGTAGAGACCAGGCTTATCGGAGAAGAATTTGTCGAAGTTCTTGATCGTCGGAGTGCCGCAGTCGAGACGAGTGAGGGAGAGCGTCGCCTGCTGCTGAGCAGGGGCGACACTATTCGCGGCAGCCGCATCCTTGTCCGCCGCAGGCTCCGACGTGCCGCAGGCCGAAGTGGCGAAGGCAGCGGCTCCTACCATCCCGACGATCAACCTTCGCATAAACGCTCCCTTCTTATCGATTTAGCGTCTGATCTTCGCAGCCTCGAACCAGACCTGCCGCCCAGGAAAATCGATCACCATCCGAGTTTTGTCGAGCCAATCGAGGCCAAGGATGATTGCCGGACGATCGGCGACACCGAACGCTTCGAACACCGGCAAGTCGGCCACAAGCACTGGTGCATCCGCAAGCATGCGCCCACCCAGATGCACGTCGGCTACGCGCGTGGCGCCAGTCTCAACCGCTTTGTTTGTGGCGCCCTGGATCGTGTCTCCCTTGGCCAGCCTCGATGGGTCGAGTCTGAGCAGCCTACCCAGCGCCCAGTTGATGCGGGTCTTGCGCGCGCCCGTGTCGATCACCGCGGTCGCCGACACCTCTCCGATTGTGACTGGAATCGTGAGTAGATTGCCGGTGGTGAGCGATGCCGCAATACTTTGAGTGCCCTTGCCCGCCGGCCGCGACCCCGATGCAAGCAGGGCAATCCGCTTGCGAGGAAGGTCGAAGTCGATCGTCCGATCGCCAAAAACGTCGAGACCGACAATCCCTGCGAGCTTCACCCCATCGGCGCGTGGATTGAGCTTTGCGGCTTTGAGGCCGACTTTGCGGACACCGTCGAGGGCAATGGCGCCAAGCGCGACGAGAGGAACCTCGTCTGTACCGGTCTGGCCCTGGAGCGCCTCGCTGCCCGCGGCCTCCAATCGCGCGCTCTGGGCGAAATCGGCATAAACCGCGCTCGCCTCCGCGCCTGTGTCGAACACAAACTGCGCCGTTCCGAAGCTACCCGTTACCGGCACGGTCGCATGCCCCGTAGGCGCAATCTGTACCGGGACCTCCGCCAAGGCGGCGGCAGGCAGGCAAAGCGTCAGCAAGGCTGCAACCGATCTCATTCGACGTAATGGGCCGTCGTCTTCTCACGCACTTCCGCGGCGGTGACGCCCGGCGCCATCTCTACCAGCTTGAAGGGACTGTCATGGTCCGGCCGGTGGAACACGGCGAGGTCGGTGATAATCATGTCGACCACATTCCTTCCGGTCAGGGGCAGAGTGCATTCCGGAATGAACTTGGCGTCGCCGTTCTTGGACGTGTGCTCCATCACGACGATGATCTTCTTGACGCCGGCGACAAGATCCATAGCGCCGCCCATGCCCTTGATCATCTTGCCGGGGACCATCCAGTTGGCGAGGTCGCCCTTTTCGCTAACCTCCATGCCGCCGAGGACCGCAAGGTCAATGTGCCCGCCGCGGATCATCGCGAAGCTTTGCGCGGAGTCGAAATAGGAGGTCTGCGGAAGCTCGCTGATCGTCTGCTTGCCGGCATTGATCAGGTCCGGATCGACCTGATCCTCGTAGGGGAACGGCCCGATTCCGAGCATGCCGTTCTCGCTCTGCAGAGTGACGGTCATGCCTTCCGGAATGTTGTTCGCCACGAGCGTCGGGATTCCGATGCCGAGGTTCACATAATAGCCGTCGCGAAGCTCCTTCGCGGCGCGGGCCGCCATCTGGTCGCGCGTCCAGCCTTTGGTTTCCACTGCGGTGGCCATCATGCCGCCTCCCTTTGCCGCACGGTGCGGAACTCGATCTTCTTGTCGTACGGAGCGCCGAGGATCAGGCGATTCACGTAAATCGACGGCAGATGGATGCAGTCCGGATCGAGCGAACCCACCGGCACGATCTCCTCGACCTCCGCGATACAGACCTTGCCACAGGTGGCCGCAGGGAAATTGAAGTTGCGGCTGGTCTTGCGGAAGATCAGGTTCCCGGTCTCGTCCGCCTTCCAGCCCTTCACGACGCTGAGATCGGCACGGATGCCGCGCTCGAGGATGTAGTCCTCGCCGTCGAATGTCTTCACTTCCTTGCCCTCGGCGACCTGAGTGCCGACCCCCGTCTTGGTGTAGAAGCCGGGGATTCCCGCTCCCCCTGCGCGCATACGTTCTGCAAGCGTCCCCTGAGGCGTGAACTCCACCTCAAGCTCGCCGGCAAGAAATTGGCGTTCGAACTCCTTGTTCTCGCCCACGTACGACGAGATCATCTTCTTGACCTGCCGCGTACGCAGAAGCTTGCCCAGACCCTCATTGTCTATGCCGGCATTGTTGGAGGCGATGGTGAGGTCCTTCACGCCGCTCGCCTGGATCGCGTCGATCAGCCGCTCCGGTATGCCGCAGAGGCCGAACCCGCCCGCGGCGATGGTCATGCCGTCGAACAGCAGCCCTTCGAGCGCGGCCTCGGCATTGGGGTAGATTTTCTGCATAAGCTCTCCGTTCGACGGCGCGATAAGCGGCAGCCGTTGAGCCGGTCAAGGAACAGTCGTTCGGGATTGAGAATATGGCGGATCACGCGACACCCAATCTTCCGGCGCGCGACTTCCAGGCGACTTCGGATTTCTACGAGCAATTGGGCTTTTCCGAGCGTTATCGCGACACGGGCTGGATGATTCTCGAGCGGGGCGGATTGAAGCTCGAATTCTTCTCCTTCCCCGACCTCAACCCGCTCGAAAGTTCCTTCGGGAGCTGCCTGAGGCTCGATGACGTCCATCAGTTCTACGAAACCTGCAAGTCAGCCGGCCTGCTACAGTCCCATGCGGGAATTCCGCGTATCGTGCCGCCACGAGTCGAGCATTGGGGCGGTACCGTGGGCTATCTCGTCGATCCGGACGGCACGCTTCTGCGGCTGGTCCAGAACTAGCGAGCGCGGCGGCTCTTCAAGCCGGCCGCGGCAATGCCGGCTTCGGCGCAGGCAGCATCGTCGAGAGGTTCTTCGCCCGACGCTCCGACAGCGCCGATCCGGATCCTGCCATCCGCCGACCAGATCGGAACGCCACCGGCAACAGTGACGACGTGCGGCGCATTGGCAAATCCAGGCGTCTCTTTGACCGCCTGTTCCATCTGCGCTGTCGGAAAGCCCCAAGCGGCGACGGCCTCTGCCTTGGCCAGAGAGAAGTCGAAAATGCCGCTGCCGTTGCCGTCCATCCTGAGAGCGGCGACGAGGTGACCGCCAACGTCGACGACAGCGATCGCATGGCTTTGCTTCTTCGCAGCGGCATGAGCGGCGCATCCAGCAATGATCGCCTGAGCCATACGAGCATTCAAAGTCGCTTGCTGGGCCCGAAGCGGAGATGCTGCAGAAACCAGGACCAACAGACCCATGATCTCTCTCCGCATCGCTTCCTCCCTAGGCGGGGCGGAACTCCTCGACCTTGAGGCCTTCCTGTTCGATGACCCGTCGCACCGCCGGGCGTTCCAACACTCGCTCCAACAGTTCCGACCAGGCTGGATACCCGCCCATGTCCATGCCGATCCTCTTACCCCATCGGAAGAAGGTCAGCGCGTAGCTGTCTGCGGCCGTGAAATGACTGTCGACAAGCCAGCTTTCGCCTGAGCGCTGCTCGATTTCTGCAAACTGCTTCTGAAGTGCCGCCATCCCGCCGTCCTTGATCGCAGGCCAGAGCTCCTTTTCGTTCGTGAAGCGCTCGCCTCGCCAAATCTGAGCGAAGGAAATGTGAACGCTCGACGCGAACCAGCCGAGCATTTCATTGCATCTCGCGGCGGCGAAAGGATCGTCGCGCGGCACGGATCCGGGCGCCTCAAATATATCCGCGATCAAGTTGAGGATCGCGATGTTCTCAGTGACGATTCCGTGGCTGTTCGCGAGTGCGGGGACCCGGGCATGCGGATTGATTGCGATGTAATCCGGTCTCAGATGCTCGCCTTCGGCAAGCATCACTCGCACGGCCTCGTACTTCGATCCCGTTTCCTCGAGCGCGATATGAGTGACCAGCGAGCAAGCGCCCGGAGAATAGAACAGCCTCAGCATCGACCGAACTCCTCAAACGGTGCCACTCCCGCGGAGTGCGCTAACGGGGGCTCTTCGGCAAATCGAATGTAGAGGCCAGCCGATAAGACCGGCTTATTGCTTCGTCTCGAGATCCCGCAGGCACTCGAGCGCTTCCTCACGGCGGTCCCACGGCACGAACAGATGGTCGTGATGCAGCGCGGCGACCACGTTCACGCTGATGTCGAGCTCGGCGAGGCGCGACGCCATCAATCCGGTTAGCCCAACGGCTTCCAGGCTCGAATGAATTCCCAGGCTAATCCGCGCCCACGCACCTCGCGGGTCAGCGTGGATGGACGTCAGGCCTTCGTCCTCGCGAACGATCGCAAAGACGCCCGCGAACAACACGGGCTCCGATCCTTTTGCAAAGGCATAGCGCTCGGGGTGTAGCTTTGGCTTCAAGTTCTCCAGAAGCCGTGAAAGATCGCGCTCCCCCGACAATCGCCTAGCGGAGCTTCGCCAGCACGCCCTGCAGCTGCATGGCGTTGGACATGTCCCCTTCGATGCGGAGCTTGCCCGTCATGAAGGCGGTCATTCCGTCGAGCTGACCTGCCGCCATCGACTGCCAGTCTTCCCAGCTGACCTTGATCGTCGTGTCGGCTGCCCCATCGTCTTCGGAGACCTGCTGGGCCGCGCCGTCGAGCAGGATTGTTCCCTCGCTTCCGAAGTCGAGCTTCACGCGCTTGCCTGACACCCAGGCCTGACCATCCTGCATGCGCGAAACGAGTTCCTGCTTGGTCATTGCTGCTTTCTCCCTTGTCAGTAAGCGGTAGCCGTCCGCCGCCCCCGCTTCAAGTTCGCTCCCCGAACCACTACGGCAGGTTGATGGTCGCCGTCTCACCGCAAGCCCAGGAAGCACTCGATCTTGCCCGCCGTGGCGACACTGCCGGTGCAATCGAAGCAGCCCGTAAGGCGATCTCGAGCCAACCCGAGGATTATGGCCTGAGGCTGTTCATCGGCATGCTTCACTCCCGCCGAATGGAGTTTAACAAAGCCCTGCCGCACGTGCGCACTGCGGTGAAGCTGTCGCCCGGCGACCCCCTTCCGCGGATCGAGCTGATCCGGCTGTTGATAGCCTTGGGAAGCCTTGATGAGGCGGAGGCGGAGCTATCCGGCGCGAAAATCCCAGGCCTGGAGCCGTTTCGTCTCCAAGCGGCGATACTGGTCCACCGCCAGAAGCCCGGGCAAGCGGCTGAACTGCTTAGGCAGATCGTGACCCACGACCCCAGAGATCACGAGAGCTGGGGCAATCTCGGCGCGTGCCTGCTTGCCAATGGACGGCCGAGGCAGGCCGTCGAGCCCCTGGCGCGAGCTACGCAGCTCCGGCCTGACCTGGAGAAATATCGCAAGAAGTGGATGGAAGCGCAGGTCGAAGCTGGCTTGGGCGAAGAGGCGCTGGAGAATGCCCGCCTATTCGCCTCACAGGTTCCCGGCGATCCGAATCGAACTCTTGCAGTCGCAACGCTTGAGGACCTTCTCGACCGGCCGGATGGCGCCATCGAAACGCTCCACCGGTTAATTGCCCGGCATCCAAATCATCTCCCGGCGCTGGTCGCCCTTGCTGCCTTGCACGAGCGTCTCAACCAGCTCGACAACCTCGAGGACACGATCGAGCGCATTGAGCAGCTCGACGCGAACGCGGCAGACTTGCCGTTGCTGCGTGCGAGGATGCTCTTTAGGCGCGGAGAACTCCCGGAGGCTCTGGATATTGCGAAGAACGCACCTGAAGCGTTCGATCCGGGTTCGCGCTCAGAACTGCTTGGAATGATCAACGACAGGCTGGGCAATCATCCCGAGGCGTTCGCAATGTTCGCCGAAATGAACAAATCTGGCGATCTAGCGGGGAACGTTGTTTTGCGTCGAGCCGCGGCGCTGCGCGAGAAGATCGATGGGCGCGCCCGCATCACCACGACGGAATGGGTGAGTGACTGGACGCCCGCACCTCCAACGCCCGCGGTGCAGGAGCCGGCCTTCGTCATAGGCTTCCCACGTTCGGGAACGACGCTGTTGGACGCTTTCCTGATGGGTCATCCAGACGTCTGCGTGGCCGAGGAGCAGCCGATGCTCGAAAGGGTCGGCGAAGCGCTCGACGACTACGAGCGGCTTGCTAAGCTTACGCCAGCCGAGGTCTACGATTTGCGCGAGACGTACTTTGCGGAAACCCGGCGATGGGTACCGGACATTGGCGAGAGGCTTCTCGTCGACAAGAATCCGTTCGGAGCAATCGACGCGGCAGTGATCCACCGTCTCTTCCCCGACGCAAGGATCATCTTTTCGCAGCGTCATCCTTATGATGTCGTTCTCAGTTGCTTTTTCACGCGCTTCAAGGCGACGGGGATGCTGACGAGCTTCTCCACGCTGGAGGACGCCGCGCTGCTCTACGATAGGGTCTTAACCCTGTGGGAAGGATGCCGTGCGGCAATGCCGCTGACGGTGCAGGAACTGAAGTACGAGAACCTTGTCGCCAATCCTGAACAGGAACTTCGACAGGTCGTCGGCTTCCTCGGCCTCGAATGGCACGATGAGGTGACTGATCATCAGAAGGCCGCAAGAAATCGTTCCGTCATTCAGACGGCCAGCTATGCACAGGTGATTGAGCCGATTTACGATCGCTCGGCCGGCCGGTGGCGCAATTACCGGGAGCAGCTTAAGCCGGTGCTTCCCCTCCTCGCGCCTTGGGCTGAGAGAATGGGTTACGACGTCTAGCCGACACTTGGCGGCGGCGGCTGCCGATCCTATCTGGCGCAGCATGGGATACGAAACCAACCTCAAGCTCTTCATCGACGGCGTCTGGAGGTCCGGCGAAGGCCGCGACAGCCACGACGTCATCAACCCGGTCGACGCCAAGCCCATCGCCCAAGTGCCGTACGCGACAAAGGCGGACTTGGACGAGGCTCTGGAAGCCTCAAACCGAGCCTGGCCGGAATGGCGCTCCATGGATGTCGAGAAGCGCGGAGCCATCCTGCACAAGACTGCCGCGCTGATCCGCGAGCGGGTCGACATCATTGCTGCGACCATGACTCAGGAGCAAGGTAAGCCGCTGAACGAAGCAAAGCTCGAAACCCTTGCGTCGGCCCAGCTGTTCGATTGGTACGCCGAAGACGTGAAGCGCGATTACGGGCGCACGCTCGTTCGTCCCGCCGGTCAGCTTAGCCGAGTGATCCGCCAGCCGGTCGGACCTGTCGCGACCTTCACGCCGTGGAACTTCCCACTCTATCTCCTCGCGAAGAAGGTCAGTGCGGCCCTGGCTGCCGGCTGCACCGTCATTTCCCGACCTCCGCACGAAACGCCCGGTGTCGGCACGGAGATGTTCCGCGCGCTCGCCGATGCAGGCATTCCCGCGGGCGTTGCACAGCTAGTGCACGGCGATGCGGGCCTCGTCAGCGAGACGCTCATCGCCAGCAGGGTCATCCGCAAGGTGAGTTTCACCGGCTCCACAAACATCGGCAAGCATCTGATGCGCCTCTGCGCGGAGAGCATGACTCGCGTCACGATGGAGCTCGGCGGCCACGCGCCGGTGCTGATCTTCGATGACTGCGACCTCGAAAAAACGCTCGACATGGTCGTGCCGCAAAAGTTCCGGAACGCCGGCCAGGTCTGTGTGTCGCCGACGCGGTTCTACGTGCAGAGCGGCATCTACGACGCGTTCATCAAGGGCTTTGCCGAGCGCACGCACAGGGTGAAGGTCGGCAATGGCCTCGAAGCCGACACGAAGATGGGCCCGCTCGCCAACAGCCGCCGCCCTGACGCGATTGAAAGCCTCGTCCAGGATGCGAAGGCCAAGGGCGCGCGCGTGCTTGCCGGCGGCGAGCGCGGCGAGGGCGGTTTCTTCTTCCAGCCGACCCTGCTTGCCGACGTCCCGAACGATGCGAACATCATGAACGACGAGCCGTTCGGCCCCGTCGCAGTGTCGCGTCCGTTCGACACGTTCGAGGAAGTGATCGAGCAGGCCAACCGCTTGCCCTTTGGCCTCGCTGCCTTCGCGTTCACGGAGAACGGCCGTCGCGCAAACCTCATCGGCGATCTTGTCGAAAGCGGAATGGTCGGAGTTAACACCTTCGCGATCTCCGGCGCCGATACGCCGTTCGGCGGGGTGAAGGATTCGGGTTTCGGCTCGGAGGGCGGCAAGGAAGGCCTGGAGAGCTACCAGGTTGTGAAGGCCATCCACCAGGCCTGATCGCGCTATTACGGCTGGGCCGCCCTGCCGTGAGCGCAGGAAAAACATCAGGTAAATCAACCGACCGTTGTCGACGCTGTCTCCGAACGAGGGTCCTGACGTGTGCCAGTAATGGGGCTGAAGCAGGACCAGACGGTTGAAGCGAAGCAGGACCGTCATCGTGTGCTCCCACTTGGATCGGTCGAGGGCGTCCTGATCCAGGATCTCGCGCTGCATGTCCTCTTAGGATGAGTAGCCGACGTTCTGGAGACTCTTCTTGGTCCATGGGACACGGTCTGTGCGCGTACGCTTGTGACGATAGAATTCGGTCCCGCCTCGACAGTCCTCATCGCGCGAAAGACAGAGAATTCCCGACCAGTGGATTTGGTCGATGTGGATTCTGCCCGGTCGATCGTCCTTTGCCAGGGCAAGGCGACAACTGGCGTGCGAATTGTCCTTCCCCCACATTGCCTGGACCGGCTCGCGCACTAGCATCGAGACGGCCTGATCAAGTCCCTCGATGTTGAGCTTCTCCACGGAGTTCAGTCCTGGATAGCGCCCTTCGACCTTGTAGCTGAGACGGAGGGCCTCTGCCCGGACGGCATCCGCGTTGCGAAGGAACTCATCGATTACGAATAGGTGCGGAATCATTCTCGGCAGCTGCCCTTTCCGCCGGATGGTTCGCGACAGATGCGACCTACTATGCGCAGCTGAGCGCCCTTGGTCCAGCTTACCGCTGTTTCGCTGATTTCGTCCGAAGGTGACGCTTTCGTGACACTTTTGTTGCCGCCTCTGCGGCGCTCCCCTAGAGCGCGGCAACTAGGGGATCCGCAGAGGGCTGTTTGATGTTTGCTTGGTTCCAGCGACTATTGCCGGAGCGCGGCGATTTTTTCGCCATGTTCGAGGCGCACGCCGCAATGCTCGTTGCGGCGGCAGACGCCTTGCACCAGCTTGCGAACGAACACGGCAATACCGAAAAGTGCCTCAGGACGATCCAGGATCGTGAGCACGTTGCCGACGACGTGATCCGCGATGTGCTGACGACGGTGCGGCGGACGTTTCTGACACCCTTCGACCGCGGCGCGATTACCTCGCTCATTGGCTCGATGGACGACGCAATCGACGAAATGCTCGCCGCGGCGCGCGCCATCGACCTTTATGAAATCCAGAACCTTCGTCAGGAGATGAAGGACATTGTCACGATCATCGTTGAAGCGGCCAGAGTAACCAACGAGGCCATTCCGCTTCTGCGCAACGTCAGTAAGAATGGCGCGGAGCTCCACAAGCTGACGGAAAGGCTCGTGAAGCTCGAAGGCCGCGCAGATGACGTCCATGCCGCGGGTCTCAAGAGCGCCTTCCGCGAAGTCGCGAAAAATGACGCTCTGCAATTCGCGGTCACCCGCGAGATCCTTAGGCACCTCGAACGCGTTACTGATGCCTTCGAAGACGTTGCCAACCAGATCGACGGCATCGTGATCGACTACGCGTAGGCGGGAAGGATGCACGAACTCGCCTTTCCGCTGCTGGTCGGCCTGATCATCATCGCGCTTGCATTCGATTTCCTGAACGGACTTCACGATGCTGCCAACGCCATCGCCACTGTTGTCGCGACCCGCTTGCTGAAGCCCGTCACGGCTGTCGCTTTCGCCGCCTTCTTCAATTTCGCGGCTTACTTCCTGGCACTCGCCGTGCCGGAGCTGCACAAGGTCGCCGACACGATCGGCAAGGGGATTGTCGACAAGGATCTGATCACGCCCGCGGTAGTGTTCGGCGCGCTAGTCGGGGCGATGTTCTGGAACGTCGTCACGTGGTTGAAGGGCATTCCCTCATCCTCCAGTCACGCGCTCGTCGGAGGCTTGGTCGGGGCCGGCGTGGCACATGCGGGCCTGACCGGGATTCAGTGGAACGGATTGAACAAGACCCTTGTCGCGATCGTGCTCTCACCGACCCTCGGCATGATGCTCGCGATGCTGATCATGCTGATCACCAGCTGGCTTGGCGTTCGGGCTACGGCAGCCGGAGCGGAGCGGACATTTCGAGGGCTTCACCTGGTTTCGTCGGCCACATATTGCATCGGGCACGGCCTCAACGACGCTCAGAAGACGATGGGGATCATTGCGGTCCTGCTCTATTCGACAGGCTATCTGCACGGTGATTTCCATGTGCCGCATTGGGTGGCGCTGAGCTGCTATGTCGCCATGGGCCTCGGCACGCTGTCGGGTGGCTGGAAAATAATCGAGACGATGGGTACGCGCATCACCAAGCTCGACCAGCACCAGGGATTCAGCGCTTCGGCTGGCGGAACGATCATGCTGATCTCGGCCTCATGGCTCGGCATTCCGGTATCTACTACGCATACGATCACCGGATGTGTGATCGGTGCCGGCGCCGCGCGCAGGGCGTCCTCTGTCCGGTGGCAGGTCGCCGGTAACGTCATGACGGCGTGGATCATCACCATCCCGGCCTCTGCGTCGGTAGCCGCCCTGTTCTATTGGCTGACGACGCTCTTCTCGTAAAACCCGCCAATTCCCGAGGCGCACCGAATTGGGATTCGTGCGCGGATAACAATGTTCATCGTTTGCCGGACTGCTGTTAGCTTCGCGTCCGGGGAGTAGCGTTCATGGTCGTGCGGCAGTCCGAAGAACCAGGCATAAATGCCTTCCGGTTTGCATTGATGTTCACGGTTGTGATGGCGCATGCTTGGTTCCTGTTCGGGCCGACGCTTCAGCGAAATAATCCAAGCTACCTGCTGCTGATCACGGCTCAATGTTCGGTGCCGGCCTTCTTCATCATCAGCGGATACTTCGTGCGCTGGCGCGAAGCGGACCCTTTCGCAGTCACTCGATGGGCTTTGCGGAAATTGCTGACTCTCTACTTCCTGTGGATTGCGATTTACGCGCTAGTGACCGGGCTGATCGGCTGGGGCGCCGCTTATGTCTTTTGGGCGGGCGTCGAAAATGGAAATGGCCTGTTGCAACTTCTCCGCGACGTCGCGTTCGGAGCCAGCATTCACCATCTGTGGTTCCTGCCGGCATTGGCCATAGCCTTGTCCGCAACCTCATTGTCGCTGCGGCTCCTTGGGCATCGATGGACCTGGGTCCTGGCCGGATTACTCGCCGCAGCCGGTTTGCTGACCGGTCCGTACCAGGTGTTCTTCGGTCTGGAGGGTCACTCAATTCGGGCACAGTTTCTGACGGCTCCCGCGCTCGTCATGGTTGGAATTCACATTGCGGAAATTGGCGCTCCGCGCCGCCTCTTGCTCTTCGCGCTGGCGACATTGGCAGCCTATTGGCTTCAGGTGCTGGACGATCGCTGGCTCGCCACGGCCGCGTCTTTCGGAGCCACGAAGGCACGGCCGGCTGTAACTTTCGCGACAATCCCGTTCGCCTTGTTCGCCTTCCTTTTGGCGCGATCGCTTCCGCGCACGCCTTCCCTCGAGTGGGTGTCGCAGCGAAAGAACTACCTCACGGTCATATATTGCATTCATCCCATGATACTTCAGGCGCTCAAGCACGTCTGGGATCAGAAGAGCTTGGGAACAACCCTCGTTGCGGCCGTCATCGGCTTTGCGCTCTCGTTGCTGGCCGCAGTCGCAGTATCGATGGCACACCAACGCTGGCGGGGATCCGCACATACGCGCCGACCGCTGGCAATCGAGGCGGGGCAGCAGTGACACGGGGGTGACGGCAAACCAGCGCTCGGCTAACGCGCGCCGCATGACCAAGGGCACCGGCGCCAGGACTGGCGGACGCATTCTCGTCGACCAATTGAAAATTCAGGGCTGCGACCGGATCTTTACCGTTCCGGGCGAAAGCTTCCTTGCCGTTCTCGATGCGCTTCACGATACGCCTGAGATCGATCTCACCGTCTGCCGCCAGGAGGGCGGCGTAGCGTACATGGCGGACGCGGACGGGAAGATGACCGGACGACCGGGCATTGCTTTTGTGACGCGCGGTCCTGGCGCAACCAACGCTAGCGCTGGCGTCCATGTCGCTTTCCAGGATTCCACACCGATGATCCTGTTCATTGGAGACGTGGCGCGCGGGGACCGTGACCGCGAAGGCTTCCAGGAAATCGACTTTCCCGCTTTCTTCGGTCCGATCTGCAAATGGGCTGCCCGCATAGAGGATGCTCGCCGGATCCCGGAATATGTCTACCGTGCCTATCGCATAGCGACTGCAGGCCGGCCGGGACCCGTCGTCCTCTCCCTTCCTGAGGACATGCTGACCGACGTGGTCGAAGCCGCTGACCGGCCTCGCGTACCGCCGGTTGCGGAAGAGCCGGACCCAGGCGCCGTGCAGGCTTTGTTCGAGCTCCTCAAGGAAGCCGCCTCACCGATTGCCATCGTCGGCGGAGCGGACTGGAGCCCGCGCGCAGCTCACCACTTCGCCAATTTTGCGTTTCGCTACGGCATTCCGGTCGCGGCGGCGTTCCGCCGTCAGGACGCCATTGCAAATAGCTGCGGCGTTTATGCCGGCCAGCTCGGTTACGGCCCCAACCCTAAGCTTCAGCAGCGTGTCCGCGAAGCAGACCTGATCCTGGCAGTCGGACCGAGGCTCGGGGAAGCGACGACGGACGGCTACACGCTGATCACACCAGATCATCCCGGGCAGACGCTGGTCCACGTCCATCCGGACCCGAACGAGCTCGGCCACGTCTACCACGCCGACCTCCCGATCTGCGCGGATATGGGCGAATTTGCGGAAATGGTCGATGATTGGATCGACCCCGACCTCGTCCGTTTCTCCTGCGGCGAGGACGCTCACAAGGAATGGCTGGAGTGGTCCGAGCCAAAGCCACGCGAGGGTGTGACGCTCGACCTGGGACCCTGCGTCGCAACGATGCGCCAGAAGCTTCCGGAGAACGCGATCGTCTGCAACGGCGCGGGCAATTTTTCCGGCTGGTGGCACCGTTACTGGCGCTACGGCTGTATGCCCACTCAGCTGGCGCCTACCAGCGGCACCATGGGGTACGGCCTGCCGGCAGCAGTAGCCGGCGCCCTGCGCTTTCGCGACAGACCGGTCGTTTGCGTCGCGGGCGATGGCGACTTTCTGATGAATGGGCAGGAGCTTGCGACTGCAGTCCAGAACGATGCCGACCTCCTCGTGATCATCGTCGACAACGGGTCCTACGGCACGATCCGAATGCATCAGGAACGCGAATATCCAGAGCGGATCAGTGGAACCGATCTGCGGAACCCCGATTTTGCAGCATTGGCCCTCGCCTATGGCGCGACTTTCGCGGAAGCAGTTGAGAAAACCGTTGATTTCGCGCCTGCGCTAGATCGCGCTCTGGCCCAGCAAGGTGTGCGACTGCTCCATTGCAGGACGAACGTCGAGCAGATCAGCAATGCAACCACGATCAGCAAGATCCGGCAAAGGCAGAAAGCCTGACCGTCACGCCACGCGGCGGTGAACAGTCTTGCTCAGCCGTTCAGTGATCGCCTCCGAGAGCTCGGGTTCCAGATTCAATCTTGGGGTGGGTGGGCCGACGATCTCACTCAACAGCTCAATGATCTCCGCGATTGGCTTTTCCGGGGCCAGCACGGATTCGAGCTGATGGCTCTGGAGAGCCACCCGAGACAGGATTTCGGCGCCGATCGCCGTCCCCCGATGAGCTTCGCTCCCGCTTGCCACACGCTACTCCGAACAATGGCTCGGCGCCCTTCCTAGAAGGGGCTGAGCGATTGAGGGAACCCTTAGACGAGTCCGTTTCGGAGCAACTCAACGCTCTCGCCATCCCTCCTCACCAATGAGGGGGACGAAGCGGACTTCACCAAGATCTGACTGCTGAAGGCTTCCGTCCTCCTGCTTGGTCACCTTGATGAGTTTCTGGACCCAGCCCGGTCCGCCGACAGGCATGACGAGTGTCCCGCGAGGCGCAAGTTGCTTCAACAGGGCCTGAGGAACGTGGCTGCCGCTGGCAGCTGCAAGGATGGCTTCGAAGGGCGCTTCCGCGGGGCATCCACGCGTTCCGTCACCCTCGATGATCCGGACATTGTCGAACCCAAGGTGGCGCAGCCGTTCCCGCGAGATTTCGACCAGATCGTGCTGTCGTTCGATTCCGATCACTTCACGCGCGATGCGGCTGATCACCGCAGCTGCATAGCCGGACCCTGAACCAACTTCGAGAACGCGGTGGTTCGAGCCCACGCCGGCCGCGGCGATCATCAGCGCAACGATGTAGGGCTGGCTGATCGTCTGTCCGGATTCGATCGGAAGCGGATGATCCTCATATGCCCACCGCCGCTGCTCTTCGCTTACGAAAGCTTCCCGGGGCACCTTGAGGAAAGCGGCAAGGATAGTGGGGTCGCAGATGCCGCGCGCCTCGATCTGGCGGCGGACCATTCGCTCGCGGAGATCGGCGAATTCCGGCATAAGGCCTCTCGGTCATAAACCGAGTTCGGAAGGGGGCGTTCCGATGGTATCAGTCGACGTCAGGTTCTCAGGCTCCGTGCCCGCGAATTACGAGAGGTACATGGTGCCGCTGTTCTTTCGGCCCTACGCGGAAGTGCTTGCGAAGCACGCAGCACATTTTGCGCCCAAGGACATATTGGAGACGGCCGCGGGAACAGGTGTCGTGACGGATGCCCTCGCCGGCGCTCTGCCCGATGCACGGATCATTGCGAGCGACCTCAACCAGGCCATGCTCGACGTGGCCGCCACACGCGTCTCGTCGCCGAACGTAACGTTTCGGCAGGCGGACGCGCTCGAACTCCCCTTCGACGACGACAGTTTCGATCTCGTCGCCTGCCAGTTCGGCGCCATGTTCTATCCCGACAAGATCAAAGGGCATTTGGAGGCGCATCGGGTTTTGCGCGCCGGTGGCCATTATCTGCTGGCGGTCTGGGACCGGATTGACCGCAACGTGCTCAGCAACCTCGCCAACCAGAGCCTTCAGAAACTATTTCCCGACAATCCGCCGCTGTTCATGGTGCGTGGGCCGTTCAGCTATCACGATCCCGACTGGATCGAGCGTGACCTGCACGCCGCCGGCTTCGACAGCGTGGAGATCGAAACA
>Ga0070664_100002027_pt1 | contig 16242 bp, 9 predicted proteins | sample KBSC73metaG_FD_65863 | JGI IMG/M metagenome (GOLD analysis project Ga0070664, IMG submission 65863) | Corn rhizosphere microbial communities from Kellogg Biological Station, Michigan, USA - KBS C7-3 metaG | ecosystem: Host-associated > Plants > Roots > Rhizosphere > Soil ... | reverse complement strand
GTGCTCGGCTGTGACGGTGCGCTGATCGGGTTCGCGTGCACGGCGACGGCCGAGCTCGTCGCGATGCATCGCAGCGTGGTGGCGAAAGACTTTGCCCGCGCGTTTGCGGTCTGGGAGCGGCTTGGACCGCTCGCGCGTTATGCGTGGCGCAACCCGATTCGCGACTACCGGCCGCGCATGAAGGAAGTGCTGAAAATGCAGGGACTGATCGCGCACGCGACGGTGCGGCCGCCGCAGCTCGGCATCGATGACGACGAGCGGATCGAGCTTCGCCGGCTGGCCACGCTCGCCGGACTCATCGGGTCCACGACGCCGGCGACGGGAATCGCCGCCTGACACGAGCGCGATCGCGTCTCAACGTTTTCGATCCCGGCGCCGAGGGCATTCGGTGCGTGGTGCCCGCGGCGAACACGACGTCACTGCGAACGGACAGCCGATCTGGCAGAAGTGGCAAGCAGCGCAGCGACAGTCCCCCGCTCGCGTTCGCGCAGCCTCGTGCACGCGTCAATCGACTCGAGCGTTTGCGCGAGATTGCGCGCAGCGCTCGCATACGTTGAGAGCCGCGGCTCCCAGAACGCCGCCACGCTCGCGCGATCGGCTGCACTGCACAGACCCTCGGCATAGCCGGGCCATCCGCCCGGCGCATCGGCGTCGACGCGCGCCGCGAGCCCATCGAAATGATCGGCAATGAATGCATGCCGTGTCCGTGAAGGTGGCGTGCGTGCCGCCGACAGGCTGAGCGCCGTCGTCGCATCGCGAATGTCGATCGTACTGTCGAGCAGCAGTGACAAACCGCGCTGCGCGAGCGCGGGATCGCCGAAGGAATACAGGGCGATCAAGAGATTGCGGCGATCGAGCTGGTTTTGCGTCGCCCGCAGCTCGCGTTGCATCGCATCGAACAGCGTCGCATCACCCGTTCGCGCAGCGATCAGCAACACGGTGTCGGCGAGACCGACATCGACAGCTTTCCGATCCGCGATCCATGCCACCGCGAGTTTACGTGCCTGTGCCGCGAGCACCGGGTCCTCGGGCCCGACGAACGCGAGCAACGAGCGGCGCAACAGTTGATCGTCGTCGCGCTCGCCGCGGCGTGGCGTAAATCCAAGCGCTCGCGCGCGCGGTCCGAACTGCCGGCTGACGAACGCGGCGAAATTCGCGCGCGCGTCGTCGGGCACGAGCTCATCGCGAACGAATGACGCGAGCGCGATCGCCGCGAGCACCACGTGACGGTCGTTCGAATGCGCGCCCTCCGCGATCCACTCGAAGGCCTGCGAGGTCGTCACGGAACCCGCGCGAACGAGTGGCCGCAAGTCGTAGAGCGCGCTCGCATACTCGCCGGGCGTCAGATCACGCCGATGCCGCGCGAGCCGCGCAGCCAAATCCGCGCTGTACACCGGCACGTAGTAGCCGTTGCCACCCGCGTTGGCGATGACAAAATCAGGACACGCAGATCCAATGGGAAGCGATCCTTCACGTTCGGTCAACAGCGTGCAGGCAATATGTGTCGCGCCATGCGTGCGGTAGCGCGCACAAATGGGGATCTGCCAGCGCTGATCCGGCGCGTTCGATCGTTCGACCGCATATCTCCTCTGCGCAAGGTTGAGCTGTGCGCGACCGCCCGTGCAGGCAAGCGCGACGCTCACCTCGGGGACTCCGTTCTGATCGAGGAACGTCGCGAACGCCGGCGCGACCGGTTTGCCACTCGAAGCGCCGAGCGCATCGAGGAAATCGGTGACCGTGGCGCTGCCGTAGCGGTGCTGCTCCAGATAGCTGCGGACCCCACGGCGAAACGGTTCGCTGCCGACCCACGTCTCGAACATGCCGATGACGGTCGCGCCTTTTTCGTACGTGATCGAATCGAAGGCGCCGAAAATGTCGCCGCGTGTCTGGATCGGCTCGCGGATCCGGCGCGCCGTCAGAAGCCGATCCGCTTCGATCGCGTCGGCGCGATCGTGCACGCGCTGCGCGCCGCGCTCGTAATCGGGGCGCCACGCGTCGACCATTTTCGCGGCAAACCACGTCGCGAACGCCTCGTTGAGCCACGTGTCGTCCCACCACGCCATCGTCACGAGGTTCCCGAACCACTGGTGCGCGACCTCGTGCGCGGCAATGCTCGCGACGATATGACGGAACGTCGGCGTCGCTTCACCAGGCTGCAACAGGATCGGCGCGCCATACGTGATCATTCCGGCGTTTTCCATCGCAAAGCGGACAGCGAGCGGAATTGCGACGTGATCAAGCTTCGCAAATGGATAATCGATGCCGAACCAGCGCTCCTCGATCTCGAACAGCTCCGGGAACGTGCGTGCGGCAAAGGCGAGCGAACGGTCACGCCCGCGCGCTGCGATCAGTCGCATCGGCGTCGGCCCGCGTCCCAGAGTTCCTGCGCTGACGACGTCCCAGGGCCCGACGGCGAATGCGACGAGATAAGACGGCAGCGGCTTCGTCGGCGCAAAGCGAACGACCTTGGCGCCATCGCCGGCATCGGATTCGGTGAGGACCGGTGTGTTCGACACCGCGATCATCGCGCTCGGCACGCGCAGCGTCAGCTGCCACGGTGCCTTGAAGCCCGGCTCGTCGAAGCATGGAAAGGCTTGGCGTGCGGCCATCGGCTCGAAGTGCGTCATCGTGTACGACGCGTCTCCGTCCTGAACGGTGAAAATGCCGCGACTCGACTTGCGATGCTGGGGCGCGCGATACGCAATGGTCACGCGATGCCGGCCGGTGGCGAGCGGCGGCTCGAATGCGATGCCGAGAAACTGATCGCGATCGACCGCAACACGCGCGGCGGTGCCGGGTACATCCACGCTGACGCTGCCGATCACGAGGTCGACGGCATTCAGCCACAGCAGCGAATGCGGCTTGTCGAGCTCCACTTCGATGGCGATTTCGGCGGCGACATCGGCATCGCCAGGCGTGACGCGCAGTTGCAAGTCGTAGCGCAGCGGCCGCGCGCCGGCTGGGATACGGAGTTCGGGCGGCGTCGGATCGACGCTCGAATCAGCGGCGACGGCGGTGACGCTGATGAACGCGACCGCAATCGTCGCCACGACGACCGCGACCCGGCGCGCGATTGTCGACAGCAGCCGTGCGGTGCGCGTCAGTCGGGCGTGATGGGCGCCGATACACGCGCGACCCAGCGCGCCGTCAGCTTTTCCTGCACCGCGTTCTGCTTGAGGCGCGCATCGAGCCCCGCGAAGTCGACTTCGTCGAGCGGCTGATCCTGATTGAAGCACGAGAACACGTAGCTCACCTTGCCCGTCGCCGGATCGCGATGCGGTTGCAGACATTGAGCGCATATCTCCTTCATCATGCATTGCATCGGCGAATTGATCGAGCCGAGGGCTACATGCTGCGGCGACAGATACGGCGCGAGCACCGTGTGACGCGCGGCCGCTACAGCTGCCATCATCTTGTCGGACCCGATCGCAATGATCCGGTCGCATTCGTCGAGCGTGATCGTCCGCTTTCCGAGCCGGCCGCTTGCGTAAGCACGCATCGCCTCGACGATGTTACCGACGAATGCATGATCCTGCGCGCGCGTCGGCGTGAAACCGGGCCCCTCGTCGCAGCACCAGACAACCGCATCGGCCGCCGCCTCGATCTCATCGACCTTGTAACGATCCGACATGCGCCGATAGCCGGCGAAGTACAGCACCCGCGAGCCCGCGTCACGATAGGCGCGCGCGATAGAGAACAGCACGGCGTTGCCAAGGCCACCGCCGACGAGCAGCACCGTCTTGTCGCGCTCGATCTCCGTCGGCGCGCCGGTGGGTCCCATCAATACGATCGGCTCGCCGGGGCGAAGCGCGTGGCAGAGGTCCGACGAGCCGCCCATTTCGAGAACGATCACCGAGACGAGCCCGCGCGCCCGATCGACCCACGCGCCCGTCAGCGCAAGGCCTTCCATGGCAAGTCGCGTCCGTTCGGTGCGGCGCGCAAGGGATTCGAAGTTCTGCAGTCGGTAAAACTGCCCCGGCCGGAACCGCTCGGCGGCAGCCGGCGCGTGAACGACGACTTCGACGATCGTCGGGGTCAACCGATTGACGCGCTCCACACGCGCCCGCCATTGCGCGTTCAGCGTTGCGAGGAATTCATTATCCGGACGCGTATCGGCTGCGCTCACACGCGCTAGCATTCGCGACACGATCGGGTATCCCTGCTTCGCACTCGCCATCGCCTTGACGACGTTGCCGAAGAAAGACGGATGCAGATCACCGAAGAAGCTGATCGCGCGACCGTCGTCGCGAATGCTCGAGAGCACGGCTGGCCGCGCGGGCTTCGCGAGCCCGCGTAACGGCTTCTCGATCGTGCCGTCCTCGTTGCGCAACGCAAAGTAATTGCCGTCGAGCTCGAAGTTCTCGGCATCCTCGCGCGCGAGAACGGTGTTCGGTTGGGTGCCGGCGGCGACGAGGATCGTGCGCGCCGGTAACAGCGTTCGTCTTGACGCAATGCCGGCGGCTTCGTCGCCGCGAGCGTCCACCATCAGGCCAATCGCGTGGCCGGCCTCGTCGACTTCGATCGATACCGGCGTCAATCCTTCGGCGAAGCGGATCCCCTCCTCGAGCGCCTTCTCCACTTCCTCGTGATTGAGCGTGTACGACGGACTATCGATCATCCGCTTGCGATAGGCGATCGTCGCGCCACCCCACGAGCGCAGCAGTTCGACGATCGCTGGCGCGCGATTTTCCAATTTGGACTGATGGCGCTCGGCGCGGATCGCCCGCGCGTGCGACAAGAACTCCTCGGCGATCAGGAATTCGTGATCGCTCCACGCACCTTCGACCGCCGCGCGCCCCTGCGCCTGCACGAGCGCTTCGTAACGCGCGAGGAACTTCTCGACCTGCACCGGGTAATAGGCGAGTGCCTCGGTTGCCGTGTCGATGGCCGTCAGCCCGCCGCCGATAACGACGACAGGAAGCCGGACCTGCATGTTCGCGATCGAATCCGGTTTCGCGGCGCCGGTGAGCTGCAGTGCCATCAGGAAATCCGACGCCGTGCGTACGCCGTGCGCAAGCCCGTGCGGCAGATCGAGCACGGTCGGCCGGCCCGCACCTGCGGCCAGCGCGACGTGGTCGAAGCCGAGCGCGAACGCGCCGTCGGCGTCGATGGTGCCCCCGAAGCGCACGCCGCCGAACAGCGCATAGTTCGCGCGCCGCTCGAGCAGCAGCCTTATCATCTTCAGGAAGTTCTTGTCCCAGCGCACCGTGATGCCGTATTCGGCAACGCCGCCAAAGCCCGCCATCACGCGATCGTCGAGCGGCTCCAGCAGCTCCGTCGCGTCGCGAATCGGCGCAAACGGAACGCGTTCGCCGAGAAGGCCGGTACCCGACAGCGCCGGGTCGAGTGGCTCGATCTTCAGCCCGTCGATCGCCGCGACGACGTGACCATCGTTCAACAGGTGGTGCGCGAGCGTGAATCCGGCGGGACCCTGGCCCACGACGAGCACGCGCTTGCCGCTCGCGGGCAACGGCACGGGACGGCGCAGGTTCAGCGGATTCCAGCGCGTCAGCAGCGAATAGATCTCGAACCCGTACGGCAGCGCGAGCACGTCCTTTAGCACGCGCGTCTCCGATTGCGGAATGTCGACCGGGTCCTGCTTCTGGTAGATGCACGACTTCATGCAGTCGTTGCAGATCCGGTGGCCCGTTGCAGCAGCCATTGGATTGTCGACGCAGATCATCGCCAACGCACCAATCGGCCAACCTTCGGCGCGGAGCTTGTGGAATTCCGAGATGCGTTCCTCGAGCGGGCACCCGGCGAGCGTCACGCCGAATACCGATTTCTTGTACGGATTCGCCGGGGCCGCCGACTCCGCGGTCGTCCCCTCGGCCGGCGTGGGTCGCTTCTCGAGGAGTCCGCGCGCGCAGGAGTCCTTGCCCTGCTCGTGACACCAGATGCAGTAATGCGCCTGGTCGAGCGCACCGACGAGATCCGTGCCGCGATCGGTCAGTGCGAAGCCTTCGCGACGACGCAGGCCATGCGAAGTCGCGATTTGCAGCGCGTGGACGTCATCGCCGACGATGACCGGCTCGACGGGCACCAATCGCATGAGGTCGAGCTTGCGGGGCGCCCGAAACAAAACACCGCCGCGGTGCGCAGCGCGGCCCGCTGCCGTATGGGCGGCCCATGCCGCGTAGCGTTGCGCGAGATCGATGGGTGCCGCATTGCCCGCTTCGTCGAGCGACCACTTCGTGACAGCTTCTGCAAACGCGAGCTCGAACGCCTGCACGCCAACCGTGGCTCCAATGGCCTCATCGATGGCCGCGCGGAGCGCCGCGCCGTCGAACGTCGCCGCGACGTCGGCCTTGTACGCGTTCATCGCCTTCCGCTGCACGAACTGACGCTTCACGGCGAAAAGCGGCGCGAGCGCGTGGTGCTGCGCCTCGAGCGCGCGAACCTCGGCGACGATGCCGAAAAGCTGTGCGACGAAATCTTCGACGTGCGGGGCGACATCGATCAGCAGCGTCGCTTCGTCTTTCGCGGAGAGCGATGTGGTGCCGCTGCGCGCATTCAGCAGACGTTCGGCGAGCGCGCCATCGGCCGCGCGCAAGGCGTCGATAAACAGCGCATCGATGCGCGCTGCGCCTTCGACGGTGTAGAGCTCCGCGAACGTCAGGCCGAAAGCCGGGGCGGGGATGGCCGCGCGTCCGGCGGCGACGATGTCGTTGAACATGAATACGGCAGTCAGGGTCTGTTCACGCTATGGCTGCGAAGGCGAACGGGCGGCGTGGGGCGCCAATCAAGGCGCCTGACGAAGCTAAGACCGTGCGTCTTAGCGAGGATGGCAAGGATGAGTGGCGCCCCACGAGGCCCGTTCCCTCCGGGTTGCTGCGAAAATGGCCTCGCGCAGTGTTGCGAAAGCTCGCCGGACGGCCGGTCCGCCTTCGCTTTCGCGCCTCGCGCAACGCCATTTTCGCCGTGCAACGCATTCGTAGCCATAGTGTGAACAGGCCCTAAGCAAATCCGCCATTTTACCGGCCGCTGCCCTCGAGCCGACAGAGCGGTCTGGGCATATCGATAGCACCCACGGCGGTCAGCCCCCTCACGCTCCCAAGCGTTAATTGCCGGTTTGTTAACATCGCCGCACTGCGGCGGTTCCCTCGCAGCCGTGAATCGGGAGTCCGGATGCAACGCCTCGCAAACCTCGGCAACCTCGCCCTCCTGCTCGTGACGGCATCCATCGTCGCGCCGACGGCGTCCGCGCAGACGATCAAGCTCGGCGAGATCAACGAATACAAACAATTCCCGGCATTTCTCGAGCCCTATCGCAAGGGCATGGAGCTCGCCGTCGACGAAATCAATGCGGCGGGCGGCGTCCTTGGACGCAAGCTCGAGATCATCTCGCGCGACGACAACGGCGTTCCCGGCGACGCCGTGCGTGCGGCAGAGGAATTATTGACGCGCGAACGCGTGTCGCTGCTGATGGGAACGTTCGCATCGAACGTGGGCCTTGCCGTCGCCGATCTCGCCAAACGGCGGCAGGTGCTGTTCATCGCCGCGGAGCCCTTGAGCGACAAGCTCGTGTGGGACAGCGGCAACAAGTACACGTTCAGGCTCCGTGCATCGACTTACATGCAGACGGCGATGCTCGTTCCCGATGCGCTCAAGGTTCAGAAGAAAAAGTGGGCGATCGTTTACCCGAACTACGAGTACGGGCAGGCCGCGACGGCCGCATTCAAGCAGCAGATGCAGGCGCAGCAGCCGGGCGTCGAATTCGTCGAACAGGCGGTGCCGCTCGGCAAGATCGAGCCGGGCGCTGTCGTGCAGGCGCTGCTCGACGCGCATCCCGATGCGATCTTCTCGTCACTTTTCGGTCCCGATCTCGCGCGATTCGTTCGCGAGGGACAGTTGCGCGGCCTCTTCAAGGACCGGCCCGTGTTCAATTTGCTGGGCGGCGAGCCCGAGTATCTCGATCCGCTGAAAGACGAAGCGCCGATCGGCTGGTTCGTTACCGGCTATCCGTGGTACGCGATCGAAACACCCGCGCATCGCCAGTTTCGCGACGCCTACCAGAAGAAGTACAACGACTATCCACGGCTGGGCTCGGTCGTCGGCTACAGCGCCGTCAAGACGGCCGCGGCAGCGCTGCAGCGCGCCGGTGCAACCGATGCGGAGAAGCTGGTCGCCGCGATGCAGGACCTGCCCGTCGACACGCCATTTGGCAGCGTCACTTATCGCGCGCTCGATCATCAGTCGACGATGGGCGCGTATGTCGGACGCACCGACGTTCGCGACGGCAAGGGGATCATGGTCGACTGGCGCTACGCGGATGGGAAGGATTACCTGCCGCCCGACGACGTCGTCCGGCGGCTGCGTCCTGCGAACTGATGCAACGCGCCGACGGCTCGTCCGCTGTGAAGGCGCGCGCCGACCATCCCGTCGCGTGAAGCCCTCGCGTCACACGCGTTAGACCGCCCGTTTGACGCCCGCGTCCGTCGCCGCGCAGCTTCTGAACGGCCTGGCGTCGGCCTCATCGCTGTTCGTCATCAGCGCCGGGCTGACGCTGATCTTCGGCGTCACGCGCATCGTCAATTTCGCGCACGGATCGCTGTTCATGATCGGCGCGTATGTCGCGTATGCGGTCGGCACGAGGCTCGGCGCTTACGCGGACGCGCCGCTCGCATTCTGGTGGTCGGCGGTCGCAGCGGCGATCGTAGTTGCAGCGATCGGTGCGTTGATCGAACGGCTCGTGCTGCGCCGACTGTATTCGGCCCCAGAGTTGCTGCAGTTGACGGCGACGTTCGGCATCGTACTCATCGTTCGCGATGCAACGCTCGCGATGTTCGGCGCCGAAGACAGGCTCGGTCCGCGTGTCGAAGGTCTCGATGGCGTCGTCGAGTGGCTGGGCCATGCGGTTCCGCAGTACGACCTCTTCCTGCTCGTCGTCGGTCCGCTCGTGTTAATTGCATTGACGCTGCTGATGCGGCGTACGCGCTTTGGCGTTCTCGTGCGCGCGGCGTCTGAGAACCGCGTGCTTGCCGGTGCGCTTGGCATCGACGAGAAGATGCTCTTCACTGTCGTGTTTGCGCTTGGCGCTTTTCTCGCAGGCCTTGCCGGCGCGCTGACGCTGCCGCGCGAGCCCGCCAATCTCGGCATGGACCTCGCGGTGATCGCCGACGCGTTCGTCGTCACCGTGCTCGGGGGACTGGGCTCGATACCGGGCGCATTCGTTGCCGCAATCATCATTGGCGTCACAAAAGCGCTGTGCATCGCCGCCGGAAACGTGTCGATCGCCGGCGCAACGATCGCACTGCCGAAGGTCACGCTGGTGATCGAGTTCATCGTGATGACCCTCGTGCTGCTCGTGCGTCCCGCCGGACTGTTCGGCACGCCGCAGGCACCGCCGGCGACGACGGCCGTACCGCTGGAGCGCGCCCTCGTGGCGCGACCGACGCGGCGCCACGCGCTCGCTGCTGCGGCGCTGCTCGCCATCGCAGCGTTGCTGCCGCTCGCTGGCGACGAGTACGCGCTCGTGCTGTCGATCGACATCCTGATCGCTGCGCTCTTCACGGCGAGCCTGCGGCTGATCAGCGGCACCGGCGGCATCACGTCATTCGGTCACGCGGCGTTCTTCGGCATCGGCGCTTACGCCAGCGCGCTCGCGACGGTGCACCATTATCCATTCCTCGCGGCGCTCTTGCTCGCGCCTGCGGCAGCGTGCGTGGCCGCATTCGCATTCGGCGCGATGTGCGTGCGGCTGTCAGGCATCTATCTCGCGATGCTGACGCTCGCGTTCGCGCAGATCGTCTGGTCGATCGCACTGCAGTGGGATGCCGTGACAGGCGGGTCCAACGGCATCACGGGCGTCTGGCCCCCCGACTTCCTCGCGAATCGAACGCGGTTCTACTATTTCGTGCTGTGCATCGTGACGACCGGGCTCGTCGCGCTCGTCGTCATCGCGTTCACACCGTTTGGTTACGCGCTGCGCGGCAGTCGCGACTCACCGCTGCGAGCCGCCGCATCGGGTATCGACGTGCGCGCGCGGCGGATCAAGGCATTGACGATCGCCGGCGGTTTTGCCGGCCTCGCTGGCGGGCTGTACGCGTATTCGAAGGGCGGCATTGCACCCGACGCGCTGGCAATTCCGCGTTCAGTCGATGCACTGGTGATGATGCTGCTCGGCGGCCAGAACGCGCTGTTTGGTCCCCTGCTTGGCGCGGCGGCCTTCACGTGGCTGCAGGATGCGCTGGCGCGCGCAACCGAATATTGGCGCGCGTGTGTCGGGGTCGTCATCCTGCTGCTCGTCAGCTTATTTCCATCGGGCATCGGCGGCGCGGCGTCGACGTGGCTGCCGCGCTTTGCACGCGCGTCGCGATGAGTCAGCCGCTGCTCGTCGTCGACGCTCTGTCGAAATCGTTCGGCGGAGTTCATGCGCTTCGTGACGTGTCGTTCGACGTCAGCCCTGGCGAGACCGTCGCGATGATCGGTCCCAATGGCGCTGGCAAGACGACGTGTTTCAACGTCATTCACGGTGAGCTTGCGCCCGACGGTGGCCACGTCCGCTTCGCCGGCCGCACGCTGCTGCGCCAGCCGCCGCATGTCATTGCGCAGCGAGGCATTGGCCGCACGTTCCAGGTCGCGGCGACGTTCGCATCGATGACGGTGCGCGAGAGTGTCGCGGTTGCGCTCGCCACACGCGAGCGGCGTGACCGCTCAGCGGCGACAAAAATGCTGCAAACGCGTAGTGCCGAGATCGACGCACTGCTCCTGCGGCTGCGCATCGACGACGTCGCCGATGCGCACTGCGCAGCGCTTGCCTATGGCGATGGCAAGCGGCTCGAACTCGCGATGGCGTTGGCGCTCGCGCCGCGATTGCTGTTGATGGACGAGCCAACGGCCGGCATGACACCCCGCTCGCGTCGCGACCTGATGACGCTGGCGACGAGCCTCGCCGAGCGCGACAACGTCGCCGTTCTTTTCACCGAGCACGACATGGATATCGTGTTCGGCTTCGCCGACCGGATCCTGGTGCTCGATCGTGGCGCGCTGATCGCAGCGGGCAGTCCCGCCGAGATCAAAGCCGACCCGCGCGTCAACGCCGTTTATCTCGGACTCGACGAGCCTGCGCCCGATCAGTAATCGCGAAGCCGCTCATCAGCAATGTCGATGGAACGCCATAACGGCTGGCGATACGCGGCATCCAACAATACGATTGGCATCGAAGCGCGATCGGCCCTATCTTCGATTCGACGGTGACGCAAGAACGAGCGTCGCCGACAACCGAAAAGGAGCATCGATCATGCAGAACCCACTTGTCATCGAACGTCAAAGCGCCATCGATCCTGCAGTGACCCGCGGAATGAGCCACTACGAGTGGTCCCTTGCCAAGGCGCGCATGGAAAACGCGATGGCGCTCGGCGACTTTACGCTTCGCATTGCGCAACGCATCCGTACGGCGCTGCGTACGGCGACTGCCGCGATGCGCGGCGCGAGTGCGACACACCGCGCTTGATATAAACGGCGGACGCTAACGCCCTGCCAGTTGCCCGGGGCGGCGTCAGCCACGCCGCGCAAATATAAGCGGCGTGACCTAACCCGCTGTCATTGCGGACGGCGTCAGTCAGCCCGCGCAAAAAGGAACGGCTGCGCGCCTTAATAACGAGCGCGCAGCCGCAGGTATCGCTTAAGCTTTGGCGAGCCGCGTGTCCGAAATCGTTTGCTCGCGCAGCCGATCGTACTCGGGCTTGGGAACGGGTGCTGCGTTCGGGTTGCCGAGGTCGTTCAGATGGACGCGATAGGTTTCGCGCGCGGTCCATGCGGCGATCGCCGACACGATCGTGATCGCCAGCGCCAGCGATCCAATCTTCATCGGGATGTCGGTCGCGCCCGGCGGTGCGACGGCGACAAACAGCGCTGGCAAGAGCGCGGTGATCGCCGTGCCGATGTTCTGCGAGATCGCCATTCCGGAAACGCGGGTGCGCGTCGGGAACATCTCCGGATAGAAGCTCGGGAACACCGCGTTGTAACCCTGGTACACGACGCCCCACATCAACAGCGACATGACGATTGCCATCGGCACGTTGTGGATGCTGATCGCGTACAGGTAGCCGAACGACATCAGGCCCGCCACCAGCGACCCTATGATCAGCGGCGGCCTGCGGCCGATCTTGTCGGACAGGTTGCCGACGAACGGGATCACGATGCAGGCGACGATGTTGCCGAGCACGGGAATCCACAGGTAGAGATCTTTTTCGAAATTGATTCCGTAGCCCGGCTGCACGGCGTACGCGGCGCCGAAGATCGTCGTGACGACTGGAATCACGTTCATCAGTGACATGCAGATGACGCGCAGCATGTCGCCCCAGCTTTCCTTGATCGCAGTGATGATGGGCGATTTCGGAACATCGTGATGCTCGCTTTCCTCCGCGAACGCAGGCGTTTCGTCGACTTCACGCCGAATGATGTAGCCGGCAATGATCACGACGACGCTCGCCAGGAACGGGATGCGCCAGCCCCATGAGTTGAACGATTCCGGATTCATGTAATGCGCGAGCGGCAGGAAGACGGCTGCCGCCAGGATCTGACCCGCCTGCACGCCCTGCAGCGTGAAACTCGCGAAGAATCCGCGTCGGCCGAACGGCGCATGCTCGAGGATCATCGAGCTCGCACCTGAAATTTCGCCGGCGACGGCAAAGCCCTGGATGAGACGCAGCACGACGAGCATGAAGGGCGCCCACCAGCCGACCTGCGCATACGTCGGCAGGAGGCCGACGCCCATCGTCGAAATCCCCATCAGGAACATGCAGATGAGGAGCACTGTCTTCCGACCGTGCGTGTCGCCCCAGTGACCGAGGAAGAACGCGCCAATCGGCCGCGCGACATAGCCGACGCCATACGTCGCGAGCGACGCAACGATTGCAACGGTCGGATCGCCTTTCGGGAAAAACAGCTGCGGGAAGATCAGCGACGCTGCCGTCGCATAGATAAAAAAGTCGTAGTACTCCAGCGCAGAGCCGATCCAGCCGCTCGCGGTTGCTTTTTTGGTCTGGTGTGTGCCGTGCGGTTCGTGTTCCATCGCGGTACTCGCCATTTGGGACTCCTCCCGGTTGTTGCGTTACGAATGGACCTTGCTTCGAAACATTTCAAGCCACTGCCTGCGCAACTTCTTTCATGCCCGTTTTCGCGAAACGCGTGGCCGATCACCAATAGCTGCGCGCTGATACCTGAAACCTGATCACTGATACCTGATCTGCGACAGCTCGCGTAACTGCTCGGGCGTCGTCGTCTTGAAGCCGAAGAATTCGAGATAAGCCGGAATCTGCTCGAACAGCATGTCGGTCCCGACCTGGATCGGGCACCCTTTCTCCATCGCCGCGCGCAGGAACGGCGTGTATTCCTCTTTCATCACGACCTCGCCTACGAACGTCCCCGGCGCGATCTTGCCGACGTCGACTGGCAGCGGATCGCCGGGTTTCATGCCGAGTGGCGTCGCATTCACGACGACGTCGAAGCCTTCCGGGTCATTCGAGCCCGTGCGAACGGCGAGCTTCGGATAGTGTTCCTTCAGCCGGCCACCGAGCGCATCGGCGGCCGAGCCATGCGCGTCGAACAGTCCGATGCTCGAGATGCCCGCTGCCGCGAGCGATGCGGCGATCGCCGAGCCCACGCCGCCGGCGCCCACGACGAGCGCCCGCGCACCTTCGAGCGTCTTCCCCTTGCGCGCAACGCCGCGAACGAATCCCGCACCGTCGAACATGTCGCCGAGCAGCGAGCCGTCGGGCCGCTTCAGAATCGCATTGCACGCGCCGGCGATGCGCACCGTGGGCGTCACCTCGTCCATCATCGCGACCGTCGTCACCTTGTGCGGCATCGTCACGAGCGCGCCGCGAAGATTTGTCGTCTTGAAAAACAGTCGCAGGTACGCCTGGTAATCCTCGGGCTTGACACCGAGCGGCACGACGACCGCATCGATGCCCGCATGGTCGAAATAGGGGTTGTAGATCATCGGCGCCTTGAAGGCCTCGGTTGGGTACCCGAGGTGCGCGATCACCGTCGTTTTGCCACTGATCATCGTCGATCTCCGTATCGCCGAAATCCGATCGAGGTTGACACCAATCGTGCCGTGTCTATGATTTCCCCCATCGTGCACCACGAACAACTGCCGCTTCGAAGGCGACCCGCGCGTACCGCTGCGCGTGCCGAGCGCGGCGTCCGCAAGAAGTACGACGCCGAAAAAACGCGCGCCAACATCCTGTCGATCGCCACGCGCGAGTTCGCTCGGAATGGATACAACGGAGCGAGGATCGATGCCATTGCCGCGAGGACGTCGACGACGAAGCGGATGATCTATTATTACTTCGGCGGCAAGGAACAGCTATACATCGCTGTTCTCGAGGACCAGTATTCGAGGATTCGCGATCGCGAAGCCGCCCTCGGCCTCGAGGCCCTCAGTCCCGAGCAGGCGATCCGCCGCCTCGCCGAATTCACGTTCGACTACGATCACGCGAACCCCGAATTCGTGCGCCTCGTTGCCGTCGAGAACATTCATCATGCGAAGCACCTCCAAAAATCCGCCGTCATTCGATCGGTGAACGCGAAGATCATCGATACGATCGACGCGATCCTCAAGCGCGGAAGGCGCGAAGGGTCGTTTGTCGCGAAGGTGCAGGCAGTCGACGTGCATATGCTGATGAGCGCGCTATGCTTTTTTCACGTATCGAATCTGCACACGTTCGGCACGATCTTCCGCCGCGATTTCCTGTCTCCCAGCCTGCGCAAGACCCATCGGAAGCTGGTGGCCGACTTCATCATTCACCGGCTGAAGCAGCGATAGCAATATCGTGCCACGATATAACGATCCGCATTACCGACTGACCGTGCCGGACATCACGGCATGGACAGCGAATATCTTGACTGAAATCGCCGCTGCTTCCATCATCGCATAAAATGTACGAAATGGTGAGTACGCGGCCACACTCCCCCGCCATCGCCCCTCGCGGCGTATGGAAGTCCCTGTCGACATGGGGCTATCCACGCTCAGGAGACACTTGATGCGACGCGAGTTCAACTATGAGCCGCTGACGCCGACCGCATTCCTGCATCGATCGGCGAACGTATTTCCCGATCGAATCGGCGTTGTCGACGGCGACATCAAGTTCGCTTACGGCGAATTTCTAGAGCGTTGCCTGCGTTTTTCGGGCGCTTTGCGCGCGCTTGGCGTCAAGCCCGGTGATCGCGTCGCCCTGCTTGCCGGAAACTCGCATGTGATGCTCGCCGCGCACTACGCGGTGCCGTTTTCCGGCGGCATCCTCGTTGCGCTCAATACGCGGATCACGCCAGCCGACATGGCGTTCATCCTGAAGCACTCTGGCTCGACGGTGCTGATCTACGACCAGGATTTCGCGGGCGCGGCCACTGCAGCCGGTGCCGAGGTTGGCAAGTCGCTGCGGCTCATTCGCGCCGGTGGTGCGAACGACGAGCTCGAAACGCTGATCGCCGATGGGAAGCCGTTGCTGCACGAGGTGACCGACGAGCGCGCGATGCTCGCGATCAACTACACGAGTGGAACGACGGCGCGGCCCAAAGGCGTCATGTATCACCATCGCGGCGCATATTTGCAATCGCTGGCGATGGCCATGCACATGGGACTCAACAGCGACTCGGTGCATCTGTGGACGCTGCCGATGTTCCATTGCAACGGCTGGTGCTTTCCATGGGCCGTGACGGCCGCGGGTGGCATGCACCTCTGCCTGCCCAAGCTCGATGCGAGCTCGATCTGGCGTCACATGCGCGAATCGGGGGTCACGCATTTCTGTGCCGCGCCGACCGTATTGACGATGACGATCTGGGATCCGGGCGCGTCCAAGCTGCCGCGTCCGGTGCGAATCGGTACGGGTGGCGCACCGCCCACACCCTCGTTGCTCGAGCGCCTCGCCGAGCTCGGCATGGACATCACGCATCTGTATGGCCTGACTGAGACGTACGGCCCGTCCGTCATCTGCGATTGGCGCAGCGAATGGAACGGGCTGCCGATCCCCGAGCAGGCGCGCCTCAAATCGCGGCAGGGCGTCAACAACGTCATCGGCCAGCCGATTCGCGTCGTCGATGACAGCGGCGGCGACGTGCCGCGCGACGGCGAGACGATGGGCGAGATCGCGATCCGCGGCAACAACGTAATGCTCGGTTACTACAACGACGAAGAAACCACGCGCCAAAGCTGTCCCGATGGCTGGTTCCGCACGGGCGACCTCGGTGTCATGCATCCCGATGGCTACATCGAGCTCCGCGATCGCGCGAAGG
>Ga0070664_100002025_pt1 | contig 16245 bp, 18 predicted proteins | sample KBSC73metaG_FD_65863 | JGI IMG/M metagenome (GOLD analysis project Ga0070664, IMG submission 65863) | Corn rhizosphere microbial communities from Kellogg Biological Station, Michigan, USA - KBS C7-3 metaG | ecosystem: Host-associated > Plants > Roots > Rhizosphere > Soil ... | reverse complement strand
AGCGTGTCGAGCATCATTGCGATGCACGGCAGGATCGTCTCCTCGATCCGCTCGAACGCCTCGTCGAGGCGCGCCTGCTGGTCAGCCTTTGGCATGCCTCGCACCTTGGCGGATTTTGGTTAAGTGTTGGTGAAATTGGCGATTATCGATGGATAAATTTTCAGAAGGTGCGCTCGCCCTCGCGATGATTGCGGGATTCCTGCTGCTGGTCGGCGGGATCAAGCTGCTACTGAGGCGTCAGACAAGAGGCCGCGGGATCCTGATGATCGTCGCGGCCCTGGTCCTCGTCATGAACGTGATGATCTGGACGGTATAGCCGGCTTGATCGGGTCGGTGGCGAGCCGCATGTCGAGATAGTTGTCGACCGACTTCATCAGCAGTTCGAGTTCATTGGCGAAGAAGTGGTTCGCGCCCGGGATTAGGTCGTGATGGATGGTGATGTGGCGCTGCGTTCGAAGCTTGTCGACGAGCTTCTGCACGGCGCCCGGCGTCACCACCTCGTCGGCCTCGCCCTGGATGATGATCCCCGACGAGGGGCAGGGCGCGAGGAAGCTGAAGTCGTACATGTTGGCCGGCGGAGCGATCGAGATGAAACCGCGGATTTCCGGTCGGCGCATCAGCAGCTGCATGCCGATCCAGGCGCCGAAGCTGACGCCGGCAACCCAGGTCGTCTCCGCTTCCGGGTGGATCGACTGCACCCAGTCGAGCGCGCTTGCGGCGTCGCTCAGCTCGCCGATGCCGTTGTCGAACACGCCCTGGCTCTTGCCGACACCGCGAAAGTTGAATCGCAGCGTTGCAAATCCGCGCTTGACGAAGGTCTGATAGAGCAGCTGAACAAGCTTGTTGTTCATCGTGCCACCTGCCTGCGGGTGCGAATGCAGGATCAGCGCCACCGGGGCGCGAGGGCGGGTGCCGGGATGGAAACGTCCTTCGAGGCGTCCCTCGGGGCCTGGAAAAATCACTTCGGGCATGAAAAGTGGCGGTGCTCTTGAATAAGTGGCCCGCGCGCGGGTGCGCTGCGGCGTTGGGTCCTATATAGGGGCCGCTGTTCATGTGGCAATTGGCAGGAATCCGGTGGTTTTGAACAAGGGCGAGCGCATCTATCTCGACCATGCCGCGACCACGCCCGTGCTGCCCGAAGCGCGACTGGCGCTGCAGCGGGGACTTGAAATCTGGGCCAATCCCAGCTCGCCGCATGCCGAAGGCCGCGCCGCGCGAGCGATGCTCGAGGAAGCACGCTCCGCGATCGCCGATAGCCTCGGATGGCGCCATGACGTCATCTTCACTGGCGGGGCGAGCGAATCGATCGAGATCGTGGCCAGGCGGGCGAGGGTGCGCGGGCGCGCTTTTGGTGCGACCGAGCATCCGATCGTGCCTCACGCAATGGGAGCAAACGCTCGAAAGATCCCGGTCGGGAGCGATGGTCTCATCGACGAGCAATCGCTTGACTCCGTGCTTTCCGAGGGCCCGTCGCTCGTCGCCATCCAGCAGGTCAACAACGAGACCGGCGTGATCCAGCCGCTCGATCGATTGGCCGTCAGGATCCGCGACGCCGGCTCGCTCCTGCTCGCTGACTGTGCGCAGAGTGCAGGCAAGCTGCCGTTGCCCGATGCCGATTTCATCGCCGCCTGCGCTCACAAGCTCGGCGGGCCGCCGGGCATCGGTGTGCTGCTGACACGTGATCTCGCAATGCTTGAGCCGGTCGGCGGCCAGGAGAAGGGATACCGGCGCGGAACCCAGGATGCCCCGGCAGCTGCCGCCTTTGCAGCCGCGCTCGCGGCGCAGCCTTACGAAATGGAGCGATTGGCGCAGCTTCGGCAGCGGCTCGAAGGGGGCGTCAAGGATGCCGGCGGCGTGGTCATCGCCGAGGAAAGCCCGCGCATTGCCACCATCGGCGCGATTTCGCTGCCCGGCGCGGCGAGTGCCTCGCTGCTGGTCCAATTCGACCTCGCCCGCTTCGCGGTCTCCGCGGGGAGCGCCTGTTCCTCGGGCAAGATGAAGAAGAGCGATGTCCTCGAGGCCATGGCCGTGCCGGCAGAAGTTGCGGACGGATTCCTGCGGATCAGCTTCGGACCCGCCACGGGCGAGGCCGAAGTCGACGCTTTTCTCGCCGAATGGCGGCGTGTCGCGGCCCGCGCGCAGGCCAGGGCCGCGTGATCTACCTCGATTATCAGGCGACGACGCCGGTCGCGCCTGAAGTGGCGAAGGCGATGGAGCCGTGGATCGAGGAGAAGTTCGCCAATCCCCATTCGCCATCGCGCTGGGGTCACGAAGCCGATGCAGCAATCGAGGTCGCCCGCAAGCGGATCGAAAAGGCCATCGGGCTCAAGGGCGGGAGCGTCGCCTTCACCGGCAGCGCAACCGAAGCGCTCAACTGGGCGCTCAAGGGGACGGTCGAGAAGGCACCGAAGGGCCGCAACCGGATCGTCACGGTGGCCACGGAGCATGCCGCGGTGCTGGACAGCTGCGAGTGGCTGGCTGACCAGGGCGTCGACCTCACGGTCCTTCCGGTCGACCAGGACGGGCGGCTCGACCTCGATCTGCTTGAACGCGAGCTCGATGCCCGCGTGCTTCTGGTCGCGGTGATGATGGTCAATAATGAGATCGGCGTCAGGCAACCGCTCACGGCCATTTCGGAACTTGCCCACAAAGCCGGCGCGCTAGTGCTGTCCGACGCGGTCCAAGGGCTTGGACGGGTGGAGCTTTGCAAGGGCCCCGACTTGGTCGCCGTCTCCAGTCACAAGATTCACGGGCCCAAGGGTATTGGTGCCCTGTGGATGCGAAAGGGCGCGGAACCGGCGCCCTTCATCCACGGCGGCGGACAGGAGCAGGGCCTGCGTTCGGGCACGCTGTCGCCCGCGCTATGCGTCGGCTTCGGCGCCGCGGCCAAGCTCGCCGAAGAGCGCTGCAACCGCGACTACGACCACGTTCAGAAATTATGGAAGGCCGCGGTCGATGCACTGGGTGCCGGCTGGATCGTCAATGGCAGCACCGCTCACCGCTACGCGGGCAATCTCAACATCCGCCGGGATGGGGTGGACGCGGCGCGGCTCATCGCCGACCTCCGCGACATCGCCTTCTCGCTCGGCTCGGCGTGCGCGAGCGGATCGGGGCGGCCCAGTCACGTACTTCGAGCATTGGGGCTCGATTATCGCCAAAGCCGTTCGTCGATCCGCCTCGGATTTGGCCGCTACACGACGCAGCATGAGCTTGTCGAAGCCTGCCGCCGCCTGGCCAAAGCGGCGGTGGAGCAGGAGAAGCTCGACGCGTGACGCTGGTGCGTTTTTTTCGGGCGGACGGAACGCTCGACAAGGAAGTGGAGGCGGAGCCCGGGCAGCGGCTGCTCGACGTGGCCTGGGCGGCCCGCCAGCCGCTCGAGGGCGCCTGTGAGGGTGTCATGGCCTGCTCGACCTGCCATGTGATCGTGGACGCGGAAGATTTCGCCAAGCTTCCGCCGGCGAGCGAAGAGGAAGAGGATTTGCTCGACCTCGCCGCGCATGCGACGCGAACGTCGCGGCTTGCATGTCAGGTCTTGCTCACCGCCGACATGAAGCGCCTGACCGTGAAGGTTCCGCCTGAGGCCAGGAACTGGATGGGGCGATGATCGAGCGAAGATCGTTCCTGTTCTCTGCCGCGGCATTTGTGGGCGCTGGTGCCCAAGCGGCCCCGCCGTCGCCAGAGGGCATCGACCGGCGGTTGAGCGCCATCCGGGACTCTCTCGGAAACGGCGCGCGGTTGGGCGTGATGGCGGTCGATACCGGCTTGGGTCGGCAAATCGCATTCAACGCCAATGCGCGGTTCGCCATGTGCTCGACCTTCAAGCTTCCGCTCGCGGCATTTGTCTTGCGCCTGGCCGACCAGCGGTTGTTGTCCTTGGCTGAACCACTCTCGTTGGGGCCGCGCGATCTGCTCGACAATTCGCCGATCGTTGAAGCGAACCTCAAGCGCGGCCGCCTTTCCATCGAGACGCTGGCGGCTGCCGCCATCCGTCAAAGCGACAATAGCGCCGCGAACCTGCTGCTTCGCCGAACCGGGGGGCCAAGCGCTTTGACCGAATTCATGCGTGCCTGCGGCGACAAGGTTACACGCGTCGACCGATACGAGCTGGCTCTCAACAGCAATGTCGACGGCGATCCGCGCGACACGACCACGCCGGCGGCAATGGCTGCACTGGTCCGGACGCTGTTGCTAGGAGACGTTCTTTCGGCCCGCTCGCGGGCGAGGCTCACCGAGTGGATGATCACCTCCGTCCCCAAGCCGGATCGCCTGAAGGGCGGGTTTCCACGCGGCTGGCGTGTCGGTCACAAACCCGGAACAGGTCGGGGCGGGGCCCTGAATGACGTGGCAATCGCCTGGCCGCCGGGAAAAGCGCCGCTCATCGTCGCCGCCTACATCACCGGAGGGACCCGCAACAGCGATGCCCGAGCGGCTGCGCATCGCGCAATCGCCGACCTGATCGCACGGCAAATTGGCGGAACCTAGCCCGGCCGGCGTCAGTCCTTGGGCGGCAGCGGCTGCCCGATCCTCGGATCCGGGGTTCTCTGGCTTCGGCGAGAGCGGTGTGCCGCCTTCCGCGGCGGCGGGACGAGTGCCTGCAGCTCCGGCAGCGTAAGCCTGCCCGCTCGCGCCCGGTCCAGCAAGCGGAACCGCTCCTGGGAGGCCCGACGGAATTCGGTGAGCGTGATTGAGCGATTGAAATCGGCATCGGCCGCCGCGACCGGTTCCGGCAGATTCAGCAGCGCATACCTGGCTCCGCCTTCAAGGCCGTCGTCCATGACGTTCGCACGCCCATGCCGGCTCGGCTCCCCGTCGCCGAACTCGAGATTCTCGCTTCCGGCCTTTGCTTGCTCAGCGGGCTGTCCTGGCAATCGCTTGCGTTTGGAATTGACCTGAATTTCCGGCGCGACTTCCCACTCATAGGCCACCAACTCCTCGGGCTCGATCTCGCCATTATGGTCGCGGTCGAGCCGGGCGAAGAAGCGGTCGGCGTCGGCCTGCATTTCGTCGGGCGTCAGCATGCCGTCGCCGTTGCGGTCGGCCTGGTGAAACCATAGCGCGAGCGTGTCGTCGCTTTTGGTGCGAGCCCGGAATGGTTCGCCCATCGGGCTGATGAACGGGGCCCACGCGTGACCCACGACCCTGATCGGAGCTTCGGCTGCTAGGAGGAGTAGGGGGATCAAGGCGGTGAACGGCATTTGGAAATGCCTCTCGCAGCGGGCGTGAACGGTCAATGAAGAGCCGTCGTGAACTTGCACCAGTCACAGTCTTCACGCATATGCGTGCCCGGAAGTCGGCGGACGGCGCTGTCGCCAACCTGGTCAGGTCCGGAAGGAAGCAGCCACAACGATTTCGTGCCGGGTCGTCGGCTTCCACCTTTTTGTCATTGGGACTCCGGATCCAGTCCGGGGGACAAGCAATCCAGGTGTCGTGGATTGCCGCGTCGCTACTCTCCTCGCAATGACGACCGCGAGGCCGTAAACGACAGTCAATGAACGACGACGAATCGCCCGGTTTGGGGCTGGACATCCCTGAGCAACCGCAGACCGTCGCAAGCGCGTCGCCGTACCGCGTGCTCGCCCGCAAATATCGTCCGCAGACTTTTGCCGAGCTGATCGGTCAGGATGCGATGGTGAAAACCCTTGCCAACGCGATCGAGCGCGGCCGGATCGCGCATGCCTTCCTGCTCACCGGCGTACGCGGGGTCGGCAAGACCTCGACCGCGCGGCTGATCGCCAAGGCGTTGAACTGCATCGGGCCGGACGGGCAGGGCGGGCCTACGATCAACCCGTGCAATGTTTGCGAACCCTGCCGGGCAATCGCGGAAGGCCGCCATATCGACGTGATCGAGTTGGACGCCGCCAGCCATACCGGCATCGACGACATTCGCGAAATCACCGATGCGGTCCGCTACGCCGCAGTCAGTGCGCGCTACAAAATCTACATCATCGATGAAGTCCACATGCTTTCAAAGCAGGCTTTCAACGGGTTGCTGAAGACTCTTGAGGAACCGCCTGAGCATGTGAAGTTCTTCCTCGCGACGACCGAGGTGAACAAGGTGCCGGTAACCGTGCTGTCCCGCTGCCAGCGGTTCGACCTGCGGCGCATTTCGGCGGAAAAGCTCGCGGCGCATTTTGCCGAAGTGTCGAAGGCAGAAGGGATCGATGTCGAGCCCGAGGCGCTGGGCATGATTGCCCGGGCCGCGGAAGGATCGGCACGCGACGGTTTGTCGATCCTGGACCAGGCAATTGCTCACGGGTCGGGTGAGGTAACCGCCAACCAGGTTCGCGATATGCTGGGCCTTGCCGATCGCGGGCGCATCCGCCGCCTTCTCCAGCTGGCGATTTCCGGCGATGCGACTGCGGCCCTGGCCGAACTGGACGAAGCGCACGAGCTCGGCATCGACCCGACCCAGCTCCTGCGCGGCCTCATGGAAAGCCTTCATGCCGCGACCCGGGCGAAGGCCGGCGCAAGGGCCGACGCGCTGCAGAGCGCTGAGGAGCGCGACGGCGCGGGCGAAATGGCGCAGCAGCTTTCCTGGGCGTTGATCCACCGGCTCTGGCAGATGCTGTTGAAAGGCTTGCAGGACGTCCAGATTGCCCCCGATCCGCGAGAAGCGGCGGAAATGGCGCTGCTTCGCCTGATCCATGCCGCCGACATGCCCGACCCTGCTTCGCTTATCGCAAAGTTGAGCGGTGAGGGGGCTGTCGTCGTGACGTCATCCGTTCCGGCGGCGAAGTCTTCCGGTCCTGCGGCGCGGCTTCCGTCGGATTTCAGGGCGCTGGTGAAGCTCGTCGAGGACAACAAGAAACCACTGCTCGCGCAGCAGCTTCACGATCTGGTCGGGCTAGTGCGGTTCGCGCCACCCGAACTGGTCCTGAAGCCGATGCGTCCGCTGGGGCCAGATTTCCCGCGCGAGCTCGCGCTGACGCTGAAATCAACCACGGGCATCAGCTGGCAGGTGTCCCTGTCCGATGAAAACGGCGAACCGTCACTGCTCGACCAGGAGAAAATGGCCGAGGAGCGCGTTCGCGCCGATGTGCTAGCCGATCCCAACGTGCGCGCGGTGATGGACGCATTCCCGGATTCCGAGCTCGAATCCTTTTCAACTAGAGGCGCCTGACATGCCCGAGATGCCGGACTTCGATGAGATCATGAAAATGGCGCAAAATGCGCAAAATGAGCTGCAAAAGGCGCAGGACAGCCTCGACAAGATCGAGGTCGAGGGCGCCGCCGGGGGCGGGATGGTGAAAATCCGAGCCACCGCCAAGGGCCGAATCCTCAGCGTCGACATCGATGAAAGCCTGCTCGCGCCGTCCGAAAAGACGATGGTCGAGGACCTGGTCGCCGCGGCGATCAACGACGCCCGCGCCAAGGCCGATACTGCAGCCGCCGGCGAGATGCAGAAGATGCAGAGCAGCCTGCCGCTGCCGCCGGGGTTCAAGCTACCCTTCTAAGCAGTTGCGAACTGCCGTTTTTGCGGCATGATGCGCTTTCCTTCTAGGGGACGCGCTGATGGGTATGCTCGGCGCAATGCAGGACTTTCCGCTCCGCATCATGCGGATCCTCGACCATGCTGAGCGGGAACATGGCGCACGAGAGATCGTCGCGGCACGCGCCGACGGAACCACCCATCGCACCGACTGGTTGCGGGTCGCGCATGATTCGCGGCGCCTTGCCCAGGCGTTGATCCGACGGGGTGTCCGGCCCGGCGATCGCGTCGCGACCCTCGCCATGAACCATGACCGGCACCTGGTCGCCTGGTTCGGCGTGCCGGGCATGGGCGGAGTCCTGCACACGGTGAACCCGCGGCTGTTCGACGACCAGCTCGAATATATCGTCAATCATGCCGAGGACCGGGTATTGCTCTACGACCGCGCGTTCGCGCCGCTGGTCGAACGGATGAAGCCCAGATGGACGAGCGTCGAGCATTACGTCTGCTTCGACGACGACTATGACGCCGTGCTCGCGGCGGAAGACGGCGACTATTGCTGGCACGAGGGCGATGAGCGCGATCCCTGCGGGCTCTGCTATACCAGCGGGACGACCGGCAATCCCAAGGGCGTGCTCTATGAACATCGCTCGACCGTGCTCCACGCCATGTCGATCATCGCGCCTGACATTTTCGACGTTTCGGCGCGGTCGGTGATGCTGCCCGTCGTGCCGATGTTCCACGCCGGCAGCTGGTGCATTCCCTACGCGGCGGCGATGACCGGGTTCAAGCTCGTGCTTTGCGCCGACAACAAGCCGGAGCGGCTGTGCGGCCTGTTCAACCAGGAGGGAGTCACGCACTCGGCGGGCGTGCCGACGGTGTGGCTAAGCATGATCGACCATGTCGAGGACACCGGAGCGAGCCTCGGCAAGCTCGATACGATCATCGTCGGCGGCTCCTCGGCGCCGCCCGCCACCATCCGCTGGTTCCGCGAGCGGGGGATTCGCGTGAACCACCTGTGGGGGATGACCGAGATGTCCCCGATCGGAACCGTCGGCGCGCCGCCCGCGAACTGGGATACGATGAGCGAAGAGGAGCAGATGGCCTACCTCGCGCGGCCCGGGCGCTCGATGTTCGGGGTCGAGATCCGGGTGGTGGACGATCAGGGCAACGTGCTGCCGCGCGACGGGAAGAGCTCGGGCCGCCTGCAGACTCGCGGCGCCGCAGTCGTGAAGCGCTACTTCAAGCAAGACCATGACTGCGTCGACAAGGACAATTGGTTCGACACCGGCGACATCGCGGTGATCCACCCCGACAACAGCCTGCGGCTGACCGACCGCGCCAAGGACGTCATCAAGTCTGGCGGCGAGTGGATCAGCTCGATCGAGCTCGAAAACTCCGCCGTGGCATGTCCCGGCGTCGCCGAGGCGGCCGCGATCGGGATTCCACACCCGAAATGGGACGAGCGTCCGCTGTTGCTCGTGGTCCGTGACGACGACAGCGAGGTGACCGAGGGCGAGATCCTCGACTTCCTGGCAGGGCAGGTCGCCAAATGGTGGCTGCCCGATGCCATCGAGTTCGTCTCGGAACTTCCCCACACGGCGAGCGGCAAGCTCAGCAAGAAGGACTTGCGAGACGAGTATCGCGACTACCGGTTTGCAAACGCGGAGGCGATGGTCGGGCGCGACTAGAAAAAGGCCGCGCAGTCGCCTAACTGCGAAGGAATTCCCAGAACCTGAAGGAAATCCGCGACCCCATGGCCGCCCAATATGCTTTTGTCATGAAGGACATGACCAAGTCCTTCCCCGGCGCGCAGAAGCCGGTGCTCAATCACATCAACCTGCAATTCTACCATGGCGCCAAGATCGGCATCGTCGGGCCGAACGGCGCCGGCAAGTCGACGCTGATGAAGATCATGGCCGGCATTGACACGGACTTCCAGGGCGAGGCCTGGCCGGGCGAAAACATCACCGTCGGGTACCTGCCGCAGGAACCTCAGCTCGACCCAAGCAAGAACGTGCTGGAGAACGTCAAGGACGGCGCCCGTGACGTCGCCGACATGGTCGACCGCTTCAACGCCATTTCGGCCGAGATGGGCGATCCCAAGGAAGACACCGACTTCGACGCTTTGATGGAGGAGATGGGCGAGCTCCAGGGCAAGATCGACGCCGTCGACGGCTGGACGCTCGACAACCAGCTCGAAGTCGCGATGGAGGCGCTGCGTTGCCCGCCTTCAGACTCGCCGGTCGAGAATTTGTCGGGCGGCGAAAAGCGCCGCATCGCGCTGACCCGCCTCCTCATCCAGAAGCCGTCGATCCTGTTGCTCGACGAGCCGACCAACCACCTCGACGCCGAGAGCGTCCAGTGGCTGGAAAACCACCTCAAGGAATATGCGGGCGCGGTGCTGATGATCACCCACGACCGCTACTTCCTCGACAATGTGGTGAGCTGGATCCTCGAATTGGATCGCGGAAAATACTTCCCGTACGAGGGCAATTACTCGACCTACCTCGAGAAAAAGGCGAAGCGCCTCGAGCAGGAGGAACGCGAGGAATCCGGCCGCGAGACGGCGATCCGTCACGAGCTGGAGTGGATCCGGCAGGGCGCCAAGGGGCGCCAGACCAAGTCGAAGGCCCGGATAGCAAAGTTCGATCAGCTCGTCGCCGCGCAGGAAAAGCACGTTCCGGGCAAAGCGGAAATCCTCATCCAGGTGCCCGAGCGCCTGGGCGGCAAGGTGATTGAGGCCAAGGGCGTCACCAAGGCCTATGGCGACAAGCTATTGTTCGAGAATTTGTCATTCACCCTTCCGCCGGGCGGCATCGTCGGCGTGATCGGGCCGAACGGCGCCGGCAAGTCGACCTTGTTCAAGATCATCACCGGCCAGGAGAAACCGGACTCGGGCGAGATCGACATCGGCCCGACCGTGCACTTGGGCTATGTCGACCAGAGCCGCGACCATCTGGATGGTTCGAAGAACGTCTGGGAAGAGATTTCGGACGGCCTCGATTACATGAAGGTCAACGGGCACGACCAGTCGACGAGGGCCTATGTCGGCGCGTTCAACTTCAAAGGGCAGGATCAACAGAAGAACGTCAGCAAGCTGTCGGGCGGCGAGCGCAACCGCGTCAACATCGCCAAGATGCTGAAGCGCGGCGGCAACGTGCTGCTATTGGACGAGCCGACCAACGACCTCGACGTCGAGACCCTGGGCGCGCTCGAGGAAGCGATCGAGAATTTCGCCGGCTGTGCGGTGGTCATCAGCCACGATCGCTTCTTCCTCGACCGCCTCGCGACCCACATCCTCGCCTTCGAAGGCGACAGCCGCGTCGAATGGTTCGAGGGCAACTTTCAGGCGTACGAGGAGGACAAGATCCGCCGCCTCGGGGAGGAGGCCACGCGCCCGCATCGGACGAGCTATCGGAAGTTGACGAGGTAAGTTCGGCGAATGGAGGATTCCGCGCCGCACGACCACGAATATGTCGTCAGCGGAATTCTCTGCCGGATCGGGTCAGGTCTCAGCTTCTCGACCATGGGCGCGCTGTTCAAGCTGGCGGCTACCCATGGGTTCAGCGCGCCCGAACTCGTCTTCTACCGATCTTTGTTCAGCCTCCCCGTCGTTCTTCTATGGGCATTGAATAGGGAAGGTCTCGCGTCTCTCAGGCCGAACCGGCCGGCGGCGCACGTCTGGCGCAGCGGCCTCGGCCTCCTGTCAATGGGCCTGACGTTCCAGGCACTTATCATGCTGCCCCTGGCCGACGCGACCGCGATCAACTTCACCGCGCCCATCTTCGCAACCATCCTCTCGTTCGTCCTATTGAGGGAGCAGGTGGGGATGCATCGCTGGGCAGCCGTCGTAATCGGCTTCTTCGGCGTGCTCATCGTCGCGCGCCCCGGCGGATCGAACCTGCCGGCGATGGGCGTCCTGATCGCGCTGATCGCCGCGACCGGACAAGCGGGCGTAACGACCACCCTCCGCCACCTCCAGCGCAGCGAGAATGTCGCCTCGATCGTCTTCTGGTTCGCGGTCGCGGGGATCGTGGTTGGCGGCTTGTTGATGCCGGTTTTCGCCGAGGCGCATGGCTTCCCGGGCTTCGCACTCGTCTTCGCCGGCGCACTGGCGGGCGGCATCGGGCAGCTGCTGATGACCACCTCGCTGAGGGCCCCAGTTTCAGTGGTCTCGGCCTTCGACTATCTGCAGATCGTGGCTGCGACCGTTTATGGCTGGCTGCTCTTTTCGAATGTGCCGCAGGTGAACACGATGCTCGGTGCCGCGATGATCGCCGCGAGCGGACTCTACACCGCCTGGCGTGAGCACCGGCGGAGGCTTCGTGAAGGCCCAACAGCCGTGCCGGCGGTCTGAATATGGCCGAAGTCAACTTCTTCAAGACCGAAGCCGACTTTCGCCGGTGGTTGGCAGCCAATCACGCGACCACGCCCGAACTACTGGTAGGCTTCTGGAAGAAAAGCAGCGGCAAGCCGTCGATCGACTGGCCGCAGGCGCGCGACCAGGCGCTCTGCTTCGGGTGGATCGACGGCCTCCGCAAATCGCTCGGCGACGAGGCTTACACCATCCGCTTCACGCCGCGGCGCAAGGGCAGCATCTGGAGCACGGTCAATGTCGAGCGCTTCAACGCGCTGAAGGCCGCCGGCCAGATGACCGCCGGAGGAGAGGCGGCGTACGAGCGGGACAAGCACCGGAGCGGGGTCTATTCGTACGAGAAGCCATTGGCCTCACTCACTCGCCAGGAAGAGGCTCTGTTCCGTAAGGACAAGAGCGCCTGGGCCGACTGGGAGGCGAGGCCGGCAGGATACCGCAGGAGCGTGCTCGGCTGGGTCACCGGTGCGAAAAGGCCCGAAACGCGGGCGAAGCGTCTCAAGGAGCTGATTGAAGTCAGCGCGCAGGGCCGGCGGCTCCCGCAATATGACTGGACGAAGAAGCCGTGATCACGGTCACGTCGCTGCTGTGGATCTGGAAAGGCTCCGACGCGGCGGGGCGCTGGTACTTCATCACCGTGCCGGAAGAGCAATCGGACGAAATCCGCGCCCATGCCTTCGGCAATCCCCGCGGGTTCCGCTCGGTGAAGGTCGAGGCGCGGATTGGCGACGTCATCTGGCGGACGTCGGTCTTCCCACTCAACAGTGGCGGCTATTTGCTGCCGGTCAAGGCCGCGGTGCGCCGCAAGGCCGATCTGTCTGCTGGAGACGGGGTGACGGTTACGCTGGAGCTGCTCTGATCAGCGGCCGCGCTTGCCGGTCAGCTCCTCCGCGGTCTTGTCGAAGCCCTCGGCCATGTCGTCGAGCACCTTGCGAGTCGCCCGGTCGTAGGTAGCGTCGGCGAGACGGCGGCAATGCTCGGCCTGCTGGCGAAGCGCCTGGCTCTGCTCGTCGGTGACGTCGATCAGCAGGTTGACCGCGCCGGTTAGCTCACCGTCGGTGCCGAACAGCGGGGTCGGGTAGGGCCTAAAGGCGACCCGGCTGCCGTCCGGGCGCTTGGCGATGGCAATGGCGTCTCGAACCGGTTTCTTCTCTCTGATTGCCTGCGCCATCGGGCAATCTTCGTGGCGAAGCGGTTCGCCGGCGGTGGTGTACAGCTGCCAGGTGACGCACCATCGGTCGCGCCCGAGCTCCGGCTGGCGGCCGGCAAAGCCGATGCAGGCGCTGTTCCAGTAGGTGACGGCACCTTCGGCGTCGGTGGTGTAGATCGGCACCGGCAGCTCATCGAGCAGCTCATGGCACTCGCCGCCAGTGGCGAGCGCGTTGAGCGCCGTGTCGAGCAGGTGATCGGGATCGTTGCGAGCCAGCATTCCGCGAGTTCAGGTTTACCTAGGTGGGATGAGAACCGCTGACGCCGGGCGGCGTTCCCCCTCCGCCCAAGGAATCAAAGCAGCTGTGACTGTTGGACAACAGTCGCCGACTCGGTTTCGGGGCGAAATATCTGTGGATGAAGCATCCACAGGCCGCGGTTGCTAGCGGAGGCGCTTGACCAGCAGGCGTCCGTCGGTGCCGTTCTTCACCTCGAAGTTGGGGACCGCCCTGATCAGCTCCGACAGTCGCGTATAGCCGTAATTGCGCGCAGCGAAGCTCGACACGGCCTTGGCGCGCTGGCCGAGCTCGGACAACGGGGTGTAACCTTCCTCGTCGCGCTTCGATGCCTTGTAGGCCGCGCCGAGCACCTGCAGCAGCTCAGGGGCGACCGGACGGGTGCCGGCGGAGGCTTCGGGCTGGTCGAGCTCTTCCTCGTCGTTCATCACGAGCGCGCCAACGTCGAAGAAACGGGTGCACGCCTGCTGGAACGAAACCGGCGTCTTCGCCGTGCCGAACCCGTAGACCGGCAGCCCGTCCTCGCGGATGCGCTGGGCGAGCGGCAGGAAATCGCTGTCCGACGACATGATCCCGACCCCGTCGACGTTGCCTCGGTACAGCAGATCCATCGCGTCGATGGTCATGCGCATGTCCGTCGCGCTCTTCCCCTTGACGACATCGAACTGCTGCATTGGAATGATCGAATGGGCGCCGGTGAGATTGCCCCAGCCCTTGAGGCTCGCCTTGGCCCAGTTGCCGTAAGCCCGGCGGATGTTGATCGTCCCAAGCTCGCCGAGCACCAGCAGCACCTCGTCGAGATGGTCGGGCGAGGCATTATCCGCGTCGATCAGCAAAGCGATATTAGCTTCCTGTTCGGGCAGACGATCACGCATTCGAGCTTCCTTGGGCATTCGATTGGAGGCTGTCCAGCGCCGCGTCGCGGATTGACCACCGGTGGGCGCGATAGATGTTCCATACATGAACGGCACATGATCGGTGCGGGAACGAAACGCCCGTCGGTGCGCTTTCTAATTTCGACAGCAGGGGGCGAGTTGAGGAAGGACAGTACGATGAGGAAGCTTGGTCTTGCTGCAGCCCTTGCCGCCAGTGTTGCGGTGACCGGCTGCGCGACATACCCGAACCAGTACGGGTACGACCCGTATTACGGGAATCAGGGCTATTACAATCAGGGCTATTACGGCCAGTCGCCTTACGGCAGCAGCCGCGGCGCGAACGTTGCGACCGGCGCCGCGGTCGGCGCGGTCGGCGGCGCGATCGCCGGCAAGGTGCTCCCGGGCGTCAGCACCGGTGCTGGTGCGATCGCCGGCGCGATCCTCGGCGGCGTCCTCGGCGCCACGGTCAACGGCCGGCAATATTACCGCGATACCCGCGGCTATTGCTATTACGTCGACCAGTACGGCCAGCCGCACTACAGTTACGACATCCGCTGCTAAGTCAGCGGCCTAGCAACCGTTCTTGAGCATGCTAGACGGGGCGGAAGTCATCTTCCGCCTCGTCGAGCATGTACAGCCGGCCTTCCGCGATCGAGAAGTGCGCGCCGTGAAGCTTGAGCTTTCCGCTTTGCTCGCGATCCGCGATCCAGGGAAAGGTCCTTAGGTTGGCGAGGCTGACCTTCACCCCCTCGTGCTCCATGTCGAGGAACGCCGCGCGGTCGAGATCATCATGCCGCGACCGGACCTTTTCCCGGGCTTCGTCCAGCATTCGCACCCAGTCGCCGATGAAATGCCCCTCGCCGGGCGAGACGTGGTCGAACTGCCCCGTCAGCGCCGCCGCACAGCCTCCGCACAAACCGTGCCCCATCACCAGGATGTCGCCCACCTCCAGCTGGGTGACTGCGAATTCGAGCGCCGCCGAGACGCCATGGAGACCGCTGCTCGTCTCGTAGGGCGGAGCAAGGCCGGCAATGTTCCGCGCGACGAAGATTTCGCCCGGCCGCGCATCGAAGATCTGGGCGGGGTCAACGCGGCTATCTGCGCAGGACAGGATCATGACCTGCGGGTTCTGACCCTCGGCGAGCTCGGTCCAGCGTTCGCGTTCTCGCGCCCAGTCGGTTTCGCGAAAGCGGCGATAGCCTTGGATCAGTTGATTGAGACAGGGCATGGGTCGTCGCTAGCGGCAGCAGGGCAGGGGTGGCAAGGCCGCGTCCCAATCGCTATCTGCCGCCCATGAACGCTCCGGCCGCAGTTCCGCCAAAGCAACGCAAGCCCGACTGGATCCGGGTCAAGGCGCCGGTGAGCGAGGGTTATCATCAGACCCGCCGGCTGATGCGTTCGCTGAATCTCGCCACGGTGTGCGAGGAGGCCGCCTGCCCGAATATCGGCGAGTGCTGGACCAAGAAACACGCGACGGTGATGATCCTCGGCGACACCTGCACGCGGGCCTGCGCCTTCTGCAACGTCAAGACGGGAATGCCCCGGCCGGTCGATCCGCTGGAGCCCGAGCATGTCGCGACCGCCGCCGCCGAGCTAGGGCTCGAGCATATCGTCATCACCTCGGTCGACCGCGACGATCTGCCAGACGGCGGCGCCAGGCAATTCGTGAAAGTGATCGAGGCGCTCCGGCGTCGGACGCCGTCGACGACCATCGAAATCCTGACTCCGGACTTCCGCAACAAGAACGAGGCGGCAGTCGAGGAGATCGTCGCCGCAGGGCCCGACGTCTATAATCACAATCTCGAGACGGTACCGCGCCTCTACCCCACCATCCGGCCCGGCGCGCGTTATTATGCTTCGCTGCGTCTGCTCGAGAGCGTGAAGCGCAAGGCGCCGCATATCTTCACCAAGTCCGGCGTCATGGTCGGCCTCGGCGAGCAGCGTCTCGAAGTGCACCAGGTGATGGACGACATGCGTTCGGCCGGCGTCGATTTCCTGACCATGGGCCAGTATCTCCAGCCGACCCCACGGCATGCCAGGGTCGAGGAATTCGTGACGCCAACCGCGTTCGATGCCTATGCCGCGATCGCGCGCGCGAAGGGCTTCCTGCTGGTCGCAGCG
>Ga0070664_100002024_pt1 | contig 16250 bp, 14 predicted proteins | sample KBSC73metaG_FD_65863 | JGI IMG/M metagenome (GOLD analysis project Ga0070664, IMG submission 65863) | Corn rhizosphere microbial communities from Kellogg Biological Station, Michigan, USA - KBS C7-3 metaG | ecosystem: Host-associated > Plants > Roots > Rhizosphere > Soil ... | reverse complement strand
TAAGTTGTTGAAAATGCGGCCGATTGCAGATTTTACATAAAAACTGTAAAAAAGCAAGCGGAAATTTCGCCCGATTCATTTTCAGTAAATTCCGTGGTTTTCGTGGCAGATCTTACTTTCGACCACACGAACCACGAAACCTATCAAACATCGTGAAAAACTGCTTTCCAAAAACACGGAACAGATAATATCAAGACAGCTAGGCCTCAGTCTTCGCCGTTTTCTTCTTGGCCTCTTTTTTCACAGGCTCATCGGTTTCAGCCGTCTCGGTTTTCTTTGCGGCGTTTTTCGCCGGTTTCTTTTTCTCGTTCTTCTCTGCTTCGACCGCCGGCTCGGCGTGTTCGTCAACCCAGGGACCGTCCGTAACTTTTGCTTTTGAGATCAACGCTTCGATCGCTTTGCGTGTTCGCAAATTGTTCTTAATGTTGTCCAGGCTTCCCTGTTTTTCAAAGGTCTTGCGGATCTCGTCGGCTGTTGTTCGATAGTACTCGGCCATTTTGCCAAGTTCGTCGTCGATCTCGTCCTGCGTAACCTCGACTTTTTCCTTTTCGGCGACCTTTTCGAGCAGCATCGCACCGCGGACGTCGCGCTCAGCCTGCGTCCGCATTTGGTGATAAGCCATCTGAACAAAATCGTCCTGAACCGTTTTGAGATTGACACCGCGGCTTTGAAGGTCTTCGGCAAAGTTGTTAAGCAGGTTCCTTGCCTGCGATTCGATCAACGCATTCGGAACTTCAAATGTGTTCTGCTCGATTAGTTTTGCGATTGCGTTGTTCCGCAACCTGGCGTCGGCGTCTGTTTCAGCATATTTCTCAAGATCGCTGCGAAGCTTTTTGCGAAGGTCGGCAAGCGACTCGTATCCTTCGTCAAGCGTTCGTGCCCATTCGTCGTTCATCTCTGGCGTCTCGGTTTTGCCGACCGACTTGATCTTTGCTTTGTAATGGACGGTTTTTCCCGCAAGCGCCGGCGATGAAAACTCGGCCGGGTACGCGACGGTAAATTCCTTTTCGTCGTCTTCTTCAACGCCGGCAAGATTCTCGGTGAACGACTTTTCGATGACCTCGTCGCCGAGCACAACTTCAAGATCCGTAGCCGTTATCGGTTCACCGTTCGGGTCGTCGTCGAACCTGCCTTCCAGGTCCGCAATCACTGTATCGCCGATCTCGGATTTTCGCCCTTCGACGGGTATCAACGCCGCATCGCGCTGCAAACGGTTTGCGATCAGGTCTTCGACCTCGGAATCTTCGACCGGCTTGACGCGTCGGGTTACCTCGAGATCTTCGTATTTCGGCTCCGGAATTTCGGGCATCACCTCGACATGCACGTGCAGCGAAATCGGCTGCGAACCGTTTACCTTGACATTTTCGTGATCGTCGAAATGCAGGTGCGGTTCGGTCAGAGGATTGAGCTTATATTCCTGTATTGCTTCCGTTACTTTCGTCGGCAAAACTTCGGCCAATACTTCGTTCTTGATCTCTTCTTTAAATCGGAGCCGGACAACGTCGAGCGGAGCATAACCTTTACGGAAACCCGGAACGTTCGCGCGTTTTGCATATTTCTGGCTGACGCGTCCGTAGGCCTCTTTTAATGTATCGGCATCAACCTCGATCTTTATCTCGCGTTGTGTCGGTGATACTTCTTTTAATTCGGTTTTCATCAATTAATAGACAGCTTCTAAATATTCAAAAGAATATCGAAACCGCGATGAAATGTCGAATCAGGCGACCTTGCGCTTTTCGCGAACATTTGCCCGCGAATCGCGCGAAAAGACGCGAATAACAGCAAAGGGCCGATTCGGAATTTCTTTTATTCGTATTATTCGCGTGATTCGCGGGCAAAAATATCTTAATTATCGATGCGCGATGCAAACGAGTGCATCATGTCGACGAAAAGCACGATGATAGGTGGGTAAAAAACAAATTCAGGCTTGAGCGTGGTCGAAAACATCGACGGCAGCGTGATCGAGACAAAATCGACATAATTGCCGATAAGCAAACCCAGGCCGAAACAGACGATCAATCCTCCGATGAGAACTACCGATGCGCTCCACCGCGAATAAGGCTTAACCCGCGGCTCGTTCTCGTCGAGAATGGATTCGTGCAGATCTTCGTCGTTGTATGTGTAATGTTCGAACCCGTCACGGACGCGGCCGACAAGGTGTATCACACCCGCGATAAAAAGCGAAACGACGATGATCTTGCCGATAATGGCGGAATTAACAAAGATCATCGGTTTGAAAATAACGACGAAAAGTGTCGAAACAAAAAGTGCAACGGCCGGATAAACTGCGCGCTCGCGCGCGGCCGATTCGCGGCGTTCCTCGGCTATCATCCGGTCGATTATCTCGTTGTACCGTTTTTCGTAGACCATCTGCCGCCAGCGGCGTGCGTGCGGATTGGTCGAGGTAAAGAACGAGTCTCCGTTCGGTGACGTCGTGTGCATCGCTTGAAGCCTTTTTTTATCGTATGATGCCCGTTCCGTCGGGTTGCCGAGTATTTCGTAAGCTTCAGCGATCTCGGCGAACTTGCGCGCGGTTGCCTCCGAGCCGTTGTTCACGTCCGGGTGAAGCTTTCTAGCTAGGCGCCGGTAAGCTGATTTTATCTCGACGCTTGAAGCCTTTGGTGTTACTTTGAGGATTTCGTAGTAATCAACCATTTAGCGCAACTGTCTGGAGAGATGGTCGAAAAGCCGTCTCTTCGATCAATAAAATTATACCATAGGTTTTTTCTCGAAGGGTAAATTTTGGCAGGGTGGAAAAATCACGCCAACCGGCGGTTAAAGGCCGTCGACCTGCAGGCTGATGGGAAACGCTCCCGATCGCTTTAGCGCGTCGATGACTTTCACAACTTTCCCGTATTCCATGTTGCGCGGCGCTTTAACAAACACCGTTCTTTCGGTTCGGTCTCCGTCGGGTGCTGCGATTTCGCGGCTTGAAATATCTCCATTCCGCCGACGCTCCGCAAATACCTGTGCGAGGCGGTCGATGATGGGAGCTGGGTCATCGACGGTGCCGGCGTTCGGCTCTTTGTTGAGATTGAGGGTCATGTCGGGGTGAATAAATACAATGAGGGTGTCGGGATTTGGAACGACACTCTCCAGATCTTTTTGCTCGTGCGGAATTTCCGCTTTGAACGCCTTCGGCTTTAGCGGGGAAACAACCATAAAAATGATCAAAAGCACGAGAAGAACATCGATCAGCGGGGTGACATTTATCTTTGGATTGTTCATCGCATGAGTCCTCAATCCGTTAGACACCACTCCGACAAAAAAGTTCCGGCAGCCAAAATAAAAATTGCCGTTAGCTAATAGCCGACCTCTAACAGCTTCGATTTCACATAAACCGCATTTTCGCGTAATATTATGCCGTTCCGCTTTCCCCAAAAATATTTATGGCATCTGAAACAAACGGCAACTTCCATCTGGTTCGTGGTCTCGGTCTCGCGGCCGCGTTTTCCGTCATTATCGGAAACGTCATCGGTACAGGCGTTTTCCTGAAGGCGCGTGTCATGACATGTAATGTCGGCACACCGGGATGGGTTGTCGCGGCGTGGATCGCGGCCGGGTTGTTGTCGCTCGCCGGCGCTCTTACCTACGCCGAACTGACCGCAATGAAACCCCAGGCGAGCGGCGAGTACGTCTTTTTGCGGGACGCTTATGGTCGCTTATCGAGTTTCCTCTTTGGCTGGATGCAGATGTTCATCGCGAAGCCCGGCTCGCAGGCGGCATTGGCGGTGGCATTCGCCATTGGGCTCAATGATTTTCTTGGAAACAACGCCCTGGGCAGTGCGATGTTTTTGAAAACGAGTATTGGCGGGTTCCCGATCGAGGTGTCGATGGTGCAGATCACGGCCCTGATGATGATCGTCATCTTTACGACGCTGAACTGCGCAACTGTCTCGTTGAGCGGCCAGATCGCAACGGTTCTGACCGGTATCAAGATCGCATTGATCGCATTCGTCGGCGTCGGCGCCTTTATCTGGGCGACGGGCGATTTTTCGCACTTCTCGCTGACCACTGCGGGCGGCGCTTGTGAAGGCGTTGCCGATTCTGTGAACTTCGGTTCGTCGAGCTATACATTTGCAGCGGGATTCGGCGCGGCGATGCTCGGAGCTCTTTGGGGTTATGACGGATGGAGCAATCTGACGTTCGTCGCCGGCGAGGTCAAAGACCCGAACAGAAATATACCGCTCGCGATCATCGGCAGCACGATCGCCATAATTATCCTTTACGTGTTTGTTCAGATCGGGTATTACTACGTCCTGGACCCAACCACGGTAGCTTCAGTTTCGAAAAGCTCTTCCGTCGCCAAGGTCGTCGTCGAACGCTTTTTCGGCGGCGGCATCCAAAGTTTCGCAACGGGTGTTTCGGTTGCGATATTCACCGTCGGTCTGATGCTTTCATCGCTTGGCTCGCTGCACACGTCGATCCTGGCCGGAGGCCGTGTGCCATACGCGATGGCAAAAGACGGTTTGATGTTCGATTTTCTCGGACGCATCTCGGCGACCGGAGTTCCCGCCGCGGCGATAATCTTTCAGGGGGTGTGGGCGTGCATCCTCGCACTTTCAGGATCGTTCGACACGCTGACTGATTATGTGATCTTTGGATCGTGGATCTTCTACGGATTCGTTACATCATCGATCTTTGTTTTCAGGAAAAAGTACCCCGACCTGGAACGACCGTATCGCGCGTTCGGCTATCCTGTTATTCCGATCGTTTTTCTGATCGTAGTTGGCTGGTTATTAGTGACGACCGTCATGAGCTCCCCCGTTCAGTCGATGAAGGGCATCGTTCTGATCTTGATCGGATTGCCGGTCTATTATTATTTGACGAAACGAAAAACGGAACCAATAACCGACGGCGAATAATCACGCGTCTTCCTGGCATTTCGCCAATGCCTCTTTCGCGACCTCGCGGTCGTCGAAATGAAATTTTTCGCTTCCGATTATCTGATAGGTTTCGTGGCCTTTGCCGGCGATGATGACAACATCTCCCGACCGCGCACGGGCAACGGCCCGGTAGATCGCGTCGCGGCGGTCCGAGATCGCCAGGTATTCCGTCCCGGTTTCTTTTACGCCGATCTCGGCCTCGCCGATTATTTTCAGCGGGTCTTCGGTTCGCGGGTTATCCGAGGTGATGATGACAAAATCGCTGTAATTGCCGGCGATCTCGCCCATGGGTTTTCGTTTTGTCTTGTCGCGGTCGCCGCCGCATCCGAACACCGTAATGATCCGGCCTTCGGTCAGATCGCGGGCAGTTTTCAGAGTGTTAAGCAGAGCATCGTCCGTATGGGCGTAATCCACAACAACAGCAAAATCTCCGTCGTGGGGTACGCGTTCAAACCGCCCTGGTGCCCCGACGCATTTTCCAAGCCCGTTCACGATCGCGTCAAGGCCGTAGTCCAGTTCCAAAGCGGTCGCCGCGGCCGACAACATATTGTAAACGTGCGGGCGTCCGACAAGCGGCGATCTTATTTCGCGATCGCCGATCGGCGTGCGTAATAGAAAGCGCGTTCCCTTTATCAGTGAAACATCGATGTTTTCCGCAGTCAGATCGGCAGGCGAGATCTGCGAAAACGTTACAACGCGCTGGTCGTTGTCGATCAACTCCTTCGCCAATTTCACTCCCCATTCGTCATCGATATTTACGACACACGAACCCGGCCTTTCGCCCAGCCGCCCATCAAAAAGCCTCTTTTTGGCGTCGTAATAATTTTCCATCGTGCCGTGATAATCGAGGTGATCACGCGTCAGGTTTGTAAACACCGCAACCTTGAACCGCAGCCAGTCGCACCGGTGCAGGTCTATCGCCTGCGAAGACGTTTCCATCGCGGCCATTGTGCAGCCGTCATCGACCGCCTCGCGAAGAAAGCGGTTCGTGTCGGACGCTTCCGGAGTAGTGCGAACAGCAGGCTCGCTATTTTCTCCTATGCGATATTCGACTGTCGTGAGCATCGCCGCCTTCTTCCCGGCGGCTTTAGCGAGCGCAAAACATAGATACGTCGTCGTGGTCTTGCCGTTGGTTCCGGTGATGCCGACGAGATCGAGCTGATGCGAAGGATCACCGTTGATAACCGCAGCGGCTTTTGCCAGAGCTTCGCGGGCATTTTCGACCTTTAGCCAACCGCCCCTGAAATCGGCCGGCGCGTCATATTCCGAGATCACGCCCGCAGCGCCGCGCCGCATTACATCGTCGATGAACCGGTGGCCGTCCATCGTCAGACCCCGGATCGCGACAAAAAGCGTTCCTTCGTGCGCCTGCCGCGAATCGTGCGTGACGTCCGTCACCGTGAGGTTTCCATCACCCGTAAATTCGGCATTTAACGCCTCTGCTGTTTTGCCAATCGTAATACTTTGCAAACTCTGATCTCGCTGTTTTCATCTGCTCTTTAATTGGCTAATTAATAATTACTAATTAAATAATTAAACAGCAGGTAATAAATTCAAGTTGCGATTATACGACAACGCCGAAATTTGCACGAACATCCAAAATTTAATTTCGTATAGCTATTCGGACGCGGAGGTTTACGTGAAATGAACATTATCAAGATCATCCTGGCTATTCTCGGCGCGATCTTCGGTGTGATGCTGGTTTTCTGGCTGCTCGGTATCGTTTATTCGCTGCTGTGGTATGTTTTCTGGCTCGGGGTCGTAGCGGCGCTCGGTTACGGCGGTTATAAGCTTTTCCTGAAAGCCGAAGCGAAGGCACTCGGAACCGGCGCGGGGAATGAACTCGACGATTTTCGGGATTTTAATATGTCCTGGGAAGAATACGACCGAAAGTATCTAAAAAAATAGTCTGTTCTACAAAAATGGCGGCGAAGACCAGCTTTTACACTCGTCTCCGCCGCGCGTTATACCTTAGACAGTTACTTCCGCCCGCCGATGCTTGATTCCCCGGCAGCGCTCATGATCGCATCTTTCTGCTCCTCGGTAATGAGGCCCGCTTCAAGAAGTGCATTCGCAAACGCAGCCACGCGGCTTACAAACACGCCGTGGTTCTTCGCCCCGACCGCAAAACTCGCGATATAGTCGTTGCTGGTACAGCCACCCTGGAACAAATAGTTCGGCGCGCCCGTGTCCCTGCCGTCGATGACTACCGTGTCGCTTAGGTTCGAGTTCGGGTTGCAGTCCGACGCATTTGTCACGCCGTCGTTGTCCGAATCCGCGAACCAACCCACATCGGTCAGAAGCTCAAGGGTAAGGTCGTCCGGAGCCTTCAGGTTGTGCGTCAGATCCGGGTTGATGTTAGGTTCCATTAACAAGTTGCGCCGAGCAACCGTGTCGTAATGGGAAACCGATGAACCGGAAACAACCGGAAACGGCGCATAGAGACGAGCGCGTCCCTGATCATCCGCACCTGCCCGAACATTTGGATCAACGCCAATGCTTAGCGAGACGCCAACACCAAGCTGCCCAACGATCGACAGGCCGTCGGCGCGTGTGAGACTGATAGTCGGAACTGTAACGAACGGGCCGTTAATCCCGTCGTCCGCCATTCCCGGAGGAGCGGCCGCCGCATTCGCTGAATTATTGTAGATAATTACAGCCGTTGCGCCAGCGTTCGTGGCATTTCGTGCTTTGACCGCGAATCCGCAAGTGCCGCGCTCGATCAGCGCGATGTGGCCTGCAACCGCCGCCGCGTTGGTAAACGCCGAACACCCGTCAGTCGTCGCCGGTCCGGCGGCGTCCGCCGCATCAAGGGCGGCGACTACGGTTCCAGATACACCAGGGCTGCTCAAAACCGGCCCAAATGCTGCTGTTCCAAACTGGTATGGGCCGCTTATGGCAGCCGGAGACGTCACGCGAACATCCGGGCTTCCGAATAAAAGCACGCTTGATACGTCGTTGTTTACATTGCTTCCGTCCCATACCAAACGTCCGAATTTGACGGCCGAGGCTTGCCTTTGTGCCAGGGTCATATCGTTCCAGTGCAAACCATTTGTCGAGTCGACCAAATAGCGCGCAAACACATCTGTAAATCCTTGGGGATTGTCCGCGCTAACGCCGAGGTTAGCTCCGGTACTGGGGCTCACAAAAGTTTGAAACCCGAGCCCGTGCGCGAATTCATGAAGCAAAACAGTTACGAGGTCGTTCTTGGTCCCGTGGTTATTGTCCAGCCCTAGATAAAAATCGAAATCGCTGCTAAAACGCGCACGTATGTCCGCTGCTCCGGGATTCAGGTCCGCTCCGGCACGCTTATCGGCCAGCGCGCTGCCATACCATGTCCCCGGAAATGCGGCTCCGGGAAAAAGTCCAACCGAACCAAAATCGCGAAATACGACGGTCGCGCCGGCGCTTCCCAAAACATTCGCCCCCAACGGGTCAAAGGAGGACTGGATGATAATGGGAACCGGGCTGTCAATTGTTGCTCCCCATCTGTCCGCGGCAAATTGAAATGCTATAAGACGTTGTTGTCCTTTCGTGGTGCCTGAATTGCCCCCGACCGGCGCCACCGGCGTCGGGTCGTTGAACCCTTCGTTCGGGCCGTCGACATTAATAACGAATATCTGCGCACCCGCCAGCGCGTTTCCGGTCATAAAGAGTACAAACGCTAACGCAAAAGCAGGTATCGACGCTCTGGTCAAAAATATTTTTCGTTTCATTGTTTGTTCTCCTTATTGTGTATCGTCCTCAACCAACCCGAGAAAATCGGCTGCTTCTTCCATTGACGTGACGCACCGGACCTCCATCGAACCGTCGGCCCGCGGTCTTGCGATCGCAACCGGCGCGAAAGCTCCGTCGAGATCTACTGCTTCTCCACCATTCGATAGGGTTCGCGCCGCCAGTTGATCGGTCGGACGATCGAGCATCTGGCTCAAGGAACTGACCAGTTCGTTCAATTCCTGGTCCGTCGGTTTTCTTATTTTGCCGGTTTGCTTATCAACCGTGATCTCTCTTGTTGCAATGTATTTCCTGGTTTTTTGTGGTGTCGGCATTGGCTCTGGTGCTGCGATGAGGGATTTTGGTGATTCTGAAAAAACTCTCGTCCCGGCAACGATCGATCCGATAATGATCGCGGACAAGACGAATAACGGCAAAAAGCGTAGATAGCCTTTAAGGCCTTTCTTACCCCGGTTTATGTCAGTCATAATTTTCTCCTGTTTTTATGTTTCGATAAACTTCGTACCAAGAAGAGGAATCAGCGATAACACGAAGGTCGGATCCAACGGCATTGCCGTAACCGAAAAAGGCGGGAGGGCCTACTTTTATCGCTTATTTGGAACGAATGATCTACCGAATAATTGAATAGTTGATCTAATTGTTTTCTTGAGCGGGATAAATCTAGCCCAGGTTCAATGCGAAAGTCAAACCTTTTTTGCGCGTTTACATAACTTTACAAAACAATCATGGCAGAGGGAGTTATAGGTTCTAGACATTCCGCTGTAATTTCGGTAATTTGAAATATCTTAGTTGCTGTTTCCTCGTCGAAACGCATTAAGGATGTGCCGAGGTGGCGAAATTGGCAGACGCACCAGACTTAGGATCTGGCGTCGAAAGACGTGCGAGTTCGAGTCTCGCCCTCGGCACCAACTCGATCGCCTCTGTTGCGTTTCAAGACAACAGGCTTTTTCCTTGAAAATCAGAAATTTGTTCGGACAAATGCGTCGGTCAAATTAAGGAGAACAGAAATGAAAATTATCAGGAAATGTACTTTTGTGTTCGTGATTCTTTCCGGCATCGTCCTGTTTGGCGGCTTGCAGAGTGCCCATGCGCAGCGTTCAGGAAGTCTCGACTGGCGGGGTACGGTTGATGACACGGTCCGACTGGTGATTCGCGGCCGAAACGTTCGCGTCAGAACAATAACCGGCACACCATACAACGACTCTAGTTACGATTTTAACGGCGGAAGTCCGGACCGCTTCAACAACGCACGCGTGCGTGTGGATAAAAGGGACGGGCGCGGACGCGTTTACGTTGTCGAGCAGCCCAGTCGCCGCAACAACTTTCGGACGGTCATACAGATCGACGATCCGAAAGGCGGCGCCGACCGGTACCGGATCAGAGTGTACTGGGATTAACCTGACGGCCTTAAATTATACAGATCATGCGGGTCTAACAGCCTGCATTTTTGCTTTTCGACGGCTTGACAGCAGTCTGCCAAGTCTTTATACTTCATAGTTTATTTGCGGCGCCGGAGTGCGTCCACGGATTTTGAGGAATATTAATGGCAAATCATAAATCGGCTGAAAAACGAGTAAGACAGAACGCAAAACGTAACGAGATAAACCGCGCGAACCGCAGCAAATTGCGGACGCAGATCAAAAAGCTGCGCGAGGCGATCGAGCATAATGACAAATCGCAGAGCGGCGAACTGCTCGCACCGACCGTTTCGTTGATCGACAAAGCGGTCAACAAAGGCGTGATCCACAAAAACACGGCAGCCCGTTACAAATCCCGTTTGACGAAGCACGTCGCCGAGCTCAGCTAGTTTTCAATTCAAAGTTTTTCTCCTTATCGATCGGAAGCGGGCCAATAAACGGGTTTGCTTCCTTTTTTTAATTATTCTTAAGTCCAAAGTTTTTGACGCAAATTCCGGTTCGGAACCAAAACGGAACCTTTTGCACGAAAATAAACACTTCAAATATTTCGATCTGATAATGGCAGCATTTGTCGCCGTGCTGCTCTGTTCCAATCTCATCGGCGTACACAAGGTTTCTTACGTTCACATACCGTTCATCGGCGATTACATCTACGGCGCGGGCGTCTTGTTTTTCCCGATCAGTTACTTTTTCGGCGACATTCTTACCGAAGTTTACGGTTACGCCCGCTCGCGCAAGGTGATCTGGGCCGGTTTTGCCGCTCTCGCCTTTGCGTCGCTTATGTCGTATGTGGTTACAGCTCTGCCGCCCGCAAGCACAATGTCGCCGGGCGAGCAAAGCGCTGTAAATTTGATCTTTGGCCAGACATGGCGGATCGTCCTCGCTTCCCTGTTTGCATTCTGGGTTGGTGAATTCGCAAACTCCTTCGTCCTCGCAAAGTTAAAAATTCAAACCTCCGGCAGATATCTTTGGACACGCACGATCGGCTCCACAGCGGTTGGCGAAATGGTTGACAGCGTCATCTTCTACCCGCTCGCATTCTACGGCGAATGGTCCAACGAACAGGTCATAAGTGTGATGATCGGCAACTATTTTATTAAGGTCGCTTGGGAAGTGCTCGCGACGCCGCTGACCTACAAAGTCGTCGGGTTTCTGAAACGTGCCGAGCACGAAGATCATTTCGACACCGACACCAATTTCAATCCGTTCTCTCTCGAAACCTGATCCATTTGCAGAAAGCCCGCGCGTAAGCAAGGACGAAATATGAAGGTTGAAAGTATCGCCTTGCTTTGTCGCGGGCTTCCGCAATATACCGGCGTGTGTATGCTAAAATTCTCATGAATGCAACTCACACTCGGAACCCCGATAATCGAACTGCATAAACAAAAGATCGGCAAGCTTTCCGCACCGATGGCGCGAAAGTTGGCGATGGCGGTAGCCAACGTCTCGGACAAATCGGATCTGACCGAGGCGACCATCGAAGACCTCTTAAATTACTATCCAAAGCGTTACGAGGACCGCACAAATTTTATCGGGATAGACAAGCTTTACGACGGCATCGAGGCGACCGTCGAGCTTTACGTTCGTGTTTCGGGCGGTTATCAGGTCGGCAAAAATCGAGGCCCCCGACAGCCGCCGCTTTTTATTTTTGAAATTTCGGCAAGCGATGCCGATCGTCGTTTAAAACCTGTCGTCGTATGGTGGTTCGTTTCCGGAAAACAGGCAAAACATATAATCGAATATTATTCAAAGCGATTTCCGCGGGGAACGCGCTTCGCAGCATTCGGCCGGTGGGAGTGGGATGCTCGGCGAAACACTTTCGGTCTGAAATTGCTCAAACCCGAAGAACTCGAAATATTGCCCTCACCTGATGATCTTTTTTCGATTTCCGAAAACCAACCTATGAAAACCGAAGATCAGGATCCGGATGAGCACGACCTTCTCGAAGACACCGAGAATCCCGAGTTTGCGATGATCCATTCGGGACGCCACGTGCCTGTTTATCGAAAGCTTGGTCCGTTCCAGACCAAACGGCTGCGCGAGATCGTTTACGACGCACTTTCAAAACTCGACAAACGCTCTATCCGCGACAATCTGCCCGACGAACTGCGGCGTCGAAAAGATCTGATTTCCCGTGCGGACGCGATAGAGCAAATTCACTTCCCACCAGAAGACGCGCTGATCTCGGAATACGAGATGGCTCGCAGCCCGGCGCACCTTCGACTTATTTTCGAAGAATTTTTCTGGGTTTCGCTGGCCTTGCAATTTCAGAGAGGCGAGCGACAAAAGGAACCGAAAGGGACCATCGTCGAAATATCGAACGAAATAGAAAAACGAATTCATCGTTTCCTGCCGTTTCAATTAACGAATGCGCAGGCACGCGTCATTCGCTCGATCTTCGACGACATGATGTCGGACGCGCCCATGAACCGGCTCATCCAGGGCGATGTCGGCAGTGGGAAAACCATTGTCGCCTTCGCTGCAATGTACGCTGCGATGGAGAACGGCTACCAAACGGCGATGATGGCACCGACCGAGATACTCGCCGAACAACATGCGAGAAACGCCAGGAACCTGTTCGCCGAAACGCCGTACCGCGTCGAACTGCTCACGGGCAGTCTCAAAGCCGCAGAAAAACGTAAGGTCCAAACCGATCTTGCGTCGGGCGAGATCAACGCGATCATTGGAACGCACGCGATAATCCAGGACGCGGTTGCGTTCGAAAAACTCGGACTCGCCGTTATCGACGAACAGCACCGCTTCGGCGTCCTGCAGCGCGCCGGACTTCGCGAACGCGGCTACAACCCGGACATTCTCGTGATGACCGCAACACCGATCCCCCGTTCGCTCGCGATGACCGTTTACGGCGACCTGGATGTTTCGGTCATTGACGAATTGCCGCCCGGCCGCACACCGATAAAAACGGTCGTTGTCGGCGAAGACCAGCGCGTCGGCGTGTATAAAGGCATCGAGCGTGAGATCTCGCTCGGCCGGCAGATCTATGTCGTATACCCGCTGATCGAAGAATCGGAAAAGGTCGATCTCAAAGCCGCAACAAAAATGTTCGAAGAGCTTCGCGACAAGGTCTTTCCGCATCGACGCGTCGGACTTCTACACGGCAAGATGAAAACCGACGAAAAAGAAGCGATAATGCGCGATTTTATCAGCGGCGATCTTGATATTCTCGTATCGACGACGGTTATCGAGGTAGGGGTCGATGTGCCGAACGCTTCGCTTATGATCGTCGAACATGCCGAGCGCTTCGGCCTTTCGCAGCTCCACCAGTTGCGCGGCCGCGTCGGACGCGGCGCCGAGCAAAGTTTTTGCGTGCTGCTCACCGGCGATAAAAAGACCGCCGTTGCAAAAGAACGGCTTGGCATCATGGAACAGACAAGCGACGGTTTTAAGATCGCCGAAAAGGACCTCGAAATACGCGGCCAGGGTGATATTCTCGGAACGCGGCAATCGGGAGTTCCCGTTTTCAAGATCGGAAATATCATCCGCGATGTCGAGATTCTTGCTGAGGCCCGCCGCGAAGCAGAATATTTTTTGACCACTCTTCGTTCTTCCGACGAAACCGCTAAACTCTTACAAAATCTGCGAAAAGATGCGCGTTTCCGGCTCGGCGGTGTCGGCTGATAAAATAAATTTTTACCGGTAACCAAACTTTTTGTGGATTTTTGTGTTTTTGTTGTTTATATTAGGTAGTTAATGTTTCACTTTCACTGCACAAAGTAGGTCGGTGCAATTTTGTCATAAACGCACAAGACCGAAAATTTGGGCTCGCACTAATAATCGGCTGAAATTATTTTAGCCGCCCTCATCATTCGTCGCGGTATGTGTTGTCTGTACGAGATGTGCCGCTGTAAGGTCAAGGTAAGGAAATGGAAAATAGAAGATTCACGCCCACACGATCATTTGACCGGAGCCGGCCAAATGCTACACGTACACGCCCCGCCGCGGGTAACGGCTCGTCAGACAACAGAGGCAACCGGGCCCCAAATACGAGCGAGACGCACGAGCGTAACGGCGGGAGACGTCCCGCGAATGGGGATGGCCGCGGCAGCTTTCAGGCGAGAAAAGGACCGGGCAAATTTTCGAAGGAGCGTCCCGGCTTTTTCCAAAAAAACGGGACCCATCACGCTTCCAAAAACAAATTCCAGGCAAAAGGCAAAACCTCACGCGGCTGGGACAAAACTCCGCATATCAAGTTAACGTCCGACCTTCAAGTGTCGGATGGCAAACACCGCGGCAAGCTGATGACGAACACGATCAGCGTGCGACATGTCCCGACCGCCCGGCGGATGCGTGAGATCGTCTTCAAGATCCTGACCCGGCAGATCAGAGGAAAGCGGTTTCTTGACCTATGCGCAGGATGCGGCATGGTTGGCCTCGATGCTGTCTCGCGCGGTGCCATGATCGCAACATTTGTCGACCGCTCGGCCCGGATGTGCGACCTGATCAAGAAGAACCTTGAGTTCTGCGGCGTTCGCGAGGGACACGGCGAGATTATCGAAGCCGAGGTGGTTCCTTTTCTTAAGAAGATGTCGAAGCGAAAACGTTTTTGGGACGTTATTTATTTCGGCGCGCCGGACAACACGGACCACGAAACAGCGCTCGAATATTTCGGTCGCGGAGCCGTGATCGCCCGCGGCGGACTGCTATTGATCGAACATCATAAGGAATTATTTTTCCCCGAAAAACTCGGTATCCTGAAACGCTCAAGAGTCGTGGTTGTTGACGACAAAGCCATAAGCTTTTACGAGAGAAAGTAACCGGTTGGCCATGCAGTGGTGATTTGGCTTACGTAAATTGCCTCGGCTTCAGCCGCAGGTCAAAAGCAGGCACTAGCCAAATTTCATCGCGTACGCGCTACACCAGCTAATACTAGTGGCATTTGAAAAGAATTCAATTTTTCATTTTGATCTTTGATTACTGTTCCAAACCCATTTCGACTCTTTACCTATGCGTGTTATCGCAGGCCTCTATCGCGGCCGGATCCTAAAAAGCCCATCCGACGGCAAAACACGTCCGACATCCGACCGGCTTCGCGAAACGATCTTTAACATTCTTAATCCAACAATCGATGAAGAAACACGATTTCTTGACCTCTGCGCCGGAACCGGTGCGATCGGGATCGAAGCTCTTTCGCGCGGCGCAGCTTTTGTAACGTTCGTCGACAGATCACGCCGCGCCTGTGCGTTGATAGAGGAAAATCTTGATACGCTCGACATCGATGAGAACAAAACCGACGTCGTTAACCTGCCGGCTGAGACATTCACCGCACGAAAACATATAACGCCATGGGATATCGTGTTTTATGATCCGCCTTATGACACCGACTATTCCATTGTCCTGAACGAATTTCGCACGGCACCGAACAATCTTCTCGCCCATTCCGGCCTGCTAATTGTCGAACACCACGCAAAAATCGATGTTCCGGACGAAGTCGGCGAACTTCGCCGCTGGCGGGTTCTAAAGCAGGGCGAGACACGGCTTAGTTTTTACGAAAGATCGTGATCGGGTTGCATGTATGCAATTATTTACTATATCTGCAACTTACGCTAGAATAGAGTGCCCAACAAGCTTCAGTTTGTTGGTAGTGGGCGTTGGATATCCGCGAACGAACGATATTTGAAAATTTTTGATTTGTGTTTGTTAGTCTTTCTAGTGCGGTTACCGGTTTTACCCGTTTGCCAAACAAGACGAAAGAGGATTCAAATCCGCGATCCGCAATCCCAAATTCCGTTGGGACAGTGGGACAAGTGGGACAGGACGCTAAACCCTTTGTTCTCAACACGAATCTTGTCCCAGCTTGTCCCAGCGTGGGACAAGTTGGGACAAAAATGGCGAGGATCACGCCTTTGGGCGTAACGAAAATGGATCATAGATGAAAATTTTGGCCTGGGTAATATTATGTGTGATATGGGGAACGACCTGGATATTTATAAAGATCGGGCTCGAAGATCTGCCGCCGATCGCGTTTGCTTCGGTACGATTCCTTTTGGCGTCCGTGATACTCCTGGTTGTGATCTTTGCCAGGCGGCTTCCCTTTCCGAAAACGTCGTCCGAATGGAAATTGATCGCCTTTACCGGGGTTCTGCAATTTTCAATAAACTACAGCACCGTTTTCTGGAGCGAGCAATACATAACGTCGGGTCTTGCTGCCGTTCTGCAGGCGATGATAACGGTTTTTGGCCTCGTCCTGGCG
>Ga0070664_100002021_pt1 | contig 16264 bp, 12 predicted proteins | sample KBSC73metaG_FD_65863 | JGI IMG/M metagenome (GOLD analysis project Ga0070664, IMG submission 65863) | Corn rhizosphere microbial communities from Kellogg Biological Station, Michigan, USA - KBS C7-3 metaG | ecosystem: Host-associated > Plants > Roots > Rhizosphere > Soil ... | reverse complement strand
GGCGAATCGGGAACGGGAAAGGAGCTCGTCGCGGCCGCGATCCACTATGGGAGCCCGCGCCGCGACAAGCCGTTCGTGCGGGTGAACTGCGCCGCGATCCCGCGCGATCTCGTGGAGAGCGAGATGTTCGGGCACGAGCGCGGCGCCTTCACCGGTGCGGCGACGCGAACCCCCGGGCTCATCGCGTCGGCGCGGCAAGGCACCATCTTCCTCGACGAGGTGCAGGCGCTGAGCCCGATTGTGCAGGCGAAGCTGCTGCGGTTCCTCCAGGAGCACGAGTATCGCCCGCTCGGATCATCGGAGGTCAGAAAGGCGGACGTGCGGATCCTGTCCGCCTCCAACTGCGACCTCCGCGATCTGGTGCGCCGCGGGGAGTTCCGCGAAGACCTCTTCTACCGGCTCAACGTGATCCACGTCCGGTTGCCGGCCCTGCGCGAGCGGCCGGAGGACGTGCTGCTCCTGGCCCGCCACTTCATCGCCAAACACTCGGCGCGGTTCGGCAAGCGGCCGGCCGACCTGTCGCGCGCGGCCATCCAGCGACTGCTCGCGTATGCGTGGCCGGGCAACGTTCGCGAGCTCGAGCACGTGCTCGAGGCCGCCATCGTGCTGTGCCGCCGGTCGACCATCGACGCCGACGATCTGCGCCTCGGCGACGCCGGCGGGACGCCTGCGACGCGGTCGTTCCGTGAGGCAAAGGCTCTGGCGGTGCGCGAGTTCGAGCGGAGCTACATCATTCGCATGCTGCGGGCCTCCGGCGGGAACATCACGGCGGCGGCGCGCGCGGCGAAGAAGAATCGGCGGGCGTTCTGGGAGCTGCTGCGTAAGTACCGCCTCGATACCAGGGCCGCCATCGCGGCCGAGGGCGATGCGACGTCCGAGCGGCAGGCGCGCGCGGGCTGAGCCAGGACATTTGCCCGCCCTGGGCAGGACAAGAATGTCCTGCCCGGCCGGGCCCACGATGTCGGGCTCATTTGGCCGTTCGCCACTTCACCCAGGACAAATCGCAGCACACGCTCGAAGTCGGCGGCGGCTCCACGCAGGTCAGGGGCGTCCGGAAGTGTCGACGACGTATGGCGCTTGTGGCAACCGAGGACATGAGCGCCGCCCGAGGCACGCAGCTTGCTCTGGGGATCCGCACCCGGAGGCACATTGCCTGCGAAACGTCGCGAGGCCGGCGGGTCGGACATCGGGCGCGCGATTCTGGCGTATCTCGTCGAACACCCGCACGCGCAGGACACGAGTGAGGGCGTTCGGCAGTGGTGGCTGGGGCAGCGCGGCATCGCCTGCAATCCGGACGCGCTGCGGCCGGCGCTCGACGAGCTGGTGAGGTCGGGCCTGCTCGTCGTCATCCACGCGAGCGATGCGCGCGTGCACTACCGGCTGAACACGGCCCGGAAGGACGAAATCGCCGCGATGTTGGCCCGTTGAACAGGAGCATCTGCAATGCCAGTGACACCAACCTACCCGGGCGTCTACATCGAGGAGATCCCGAGCGGCGTCCGCACCATCGTCGGCGTCGCGACGTCGGTCGCGGCGTTCGTGGGCAGCGCGGCGCGCGGTCCCGTCGATCAGGCGACCGTCATCAACGGCTTCGGCGACTTCGAGCGCATCTTCGGCGGCCTGTGGCTGCCGAGCGCGCTCGGCTTCGCGCTCCGCGACTTCTTCCTCAACGGCGGAAGCCAGGCGGTCGTCGTCCGGGTCTTCAAGCCGAAGGTGGATAACTCGGGCAACCCGATCGAGAACGTCGCCAGGCTGAAGCTCGACGATGTGAGCCTCGAAGCCGCGTCGCCCGGCCGCTGGGGCGGGAACCTGCGTTGCGCCATCGACGTGGACGTCTCCGAGAGCGTCGCGACCGCGATGGGCCTGCAGAAGAAGGATCTGTTCAACCTGACGATCACCGACGTGAGCAGTCCGGGGGGCTCGACGGAGAAGTACCTCAACGTCTCGACGGCGGGCGGTCCCCGTCGGGTGGACAAGGTGCTCAACGGGGAATCGCGGCTCGTCCACTGGTCAGGCGACTTTCCCTCGACGGCGCCCGGCATGGCCAAGACCGTCGCGGCGCACGACAAGGCCAAGGCCCTTGCCGACGAGCAGAAGAAGCTCGCCGACATGATCAAGGCGAACTCGAGCGACCCGGGGATTCCCGCCCAGAAGACGGCGGTCGAGACCGCGCAGACGGCGCTCGCGGCCGCGCTCACCGATCTCAAGGATCCCATCGGCCAGGCCGAGCAGAAGCTGGCCGACGCGCTCAAGAAGAACCCGCAGGTACCGAACGACATCCAGAAGGCGAAAGACGACCTCGCGACAGCCATCGCCGATTTCGCCAAGACGGTCGGCAACGGCGAGCCGATCGACAAGGCGACGTTCACGCCGCCGAACGGTGAGACGGACAAGAAGGGCATCTATGCGCTCGAGCAGCTGTTTGCGAGCGACGGCATCTTCAACATCCTGTGCATCCCGCCGTACACGGGCACGGCCGACGTCGACGTCAGCCTCGTCTCGGACGCCGCGGCCTACTGCGAGAAACGGCGCGCGATGCTGCTCGTCGATCCGCCGAGCGCGTGGCGCGACAAGACCGCTGCCCGCACCCAGTTCACCGACCCCAACGACGACAAGGTCGGCACGCGCAGCCGCAATGCGGCGATCTTCTTCCCGCGGCTGCGGCAGCCGAACCCGCTGCGCGGCGGGCAGATGGAGGACTTCGTGCCGTGCGGCGCCGTTGCCGGCGTGTTCGCACGGACCGACACGCAGCGCGGCGTCTGGAAGGCGCCCGCCGGCCTCGACGCGTCGCTCGTCGGCGTGCCGCAGTTGAGCGTCCCGCTCACCAACGAGGAGAACGGGGAGCTGAACCCGCTCGGCGTCAACTGCCTGCGCGCGTTCCCCGCTGCCGGGCGCGTCGTGTGGGGCTCGCGCACGCTGCGCGGTGCCGACCAGCTCGCCGACGAATGGAAGTACATCCCCGTCAGGCGCCTCGCGCTCTTCATTGAGGAGACGCTCTTCCGCGGCACCCAGTGGGTCGTCTTCGAGCCCAACGACGAACCGCTGTGGGCGCAGATCCGCCTCAACGTCGGCGCGTTCATGAACGGGTTGTTCCGCCAGGGCGCGTTCCAGGGGCAGACGCCGAAGGACGCCTACTTCGTCAAGTGCGACCACGAGACGAATCCGCAGGCCGACATCAACAAGGGCATCGTGAACATCGTCGTCGGCTTCGCGCCGCTGAAGCCCGCCGAGTTCGTGATCATCAAGATTCAGCAGATGGCCGGGCAGATCGAGACCTAGCCGCCCACCGCAGAGGAGACGAACGATGGCTCAGTTCAGTGTCAACGCGCTGCGGTTCGACCCGTACAAGAACTTCAAGTTCCGCGTGAAGTGGGACGGCAAGTACGTGGCCGGCGTGAGCAAGGTCGGCGGGCTGAAGCGGACGACCGAGGTGGTGAAGCACCGCGAGGGCGGGGATCCCAGCAGCAGCCGCAAGTCGCCGGGCCGTACCGAGTACGAAGCGATCACGCTCGATCGCGGCGTCACGCACGACACGGAGTTCGAGAAGTGGGCCAACAAGATCTGGAACTTCGGGTCCGGCCTCGGCGCGGAAGTGTCGCTGAAGGACTTCCGCAAGGACATCCTGATCGAGGTCTACAACGAGGCGGGGCAGCTGGCGCTGGCCTACAAGGTGTTCCGCTGCTGGGTGTCGGAGTACCAGGCGCTGCCCGATCTCGACGCCAACGCAAACGCCGTGGCGATTCAACACATCAAGCTCGAGAACGAAGGCTGGGAGCGCGACTACGAGGTCGCCGAACCCTCCGAGCCGACGTTCACGGAGCCGGCGTAGCGACGGGCCGGACCATGCGCACCCCGACCTCGACCGAGCTGTTCGGCGCCTGGGAAGCCGCCCTGCCGCTCCAGCCCGTGCCGCGCGCGCTCGCGCTCGCGGCGCTCGTCGCGCCGGAGGCCGACGTCGCGGCGCTCAGCGTCGGGAGCCGCGACGGTCTCCTGCTCGCGCTGCGCGCCGGCGCGTTCGGGTCGCGCGTGCAGGGGCAGGTCGCGTGTCCCGGCTGCGCGTCGGAACTCGAGCTGACGCTCGACGTCGATGCCCTGCGCGCGTCCGCCCCGACGCGGGTCCCCGAGTCGGTGACGCTCGCGGCCGACGGCTACGAGATCGGCGTCCGTCTGCCGACGAGCGCCGATCTGAGCGCGCTCGCCGGAACGGACGTCGCGCTCGGCGCTCGCCAGCTCGCGACACGCTGTGTCGTGTACGCGCGCCGACAGGGCGATGCCGTCAGCCCGGACGTGCTGCCGGACTCGATCCTGCGCGCCATGTCCGACCGGCTGTCGGAAGCCGACCCGCTCGGCGACGTGGTGGTGGCGACCGCGTGCCCTGGCTGCGGTCATCGGTGGGACGCGCCGTTCGACATCGCCGCATTCCTGTGGAGCGAGCTGCACGCGTGGGCGTGCCGGCTGCTCCGCGACATCCACGCCCTGGCGTCGGCCTACGGTTGGCACGAGCGCGACGTTCTGTCCATCAGCCCGCTGCGGCGGCGGGCCTATCTGGATCTCATCGGGGCATGAGCGACTACCTGCAGCATCTGGTCGCGCGCGTGTGGACTCCCGGCGGCGCGATCCGTCCCCGCCAGGTCTCGCTCTTCGAGCCGGTCGTCGCCGACGAGCCGGTGGCGGAGTCTCGCGAGACCGCTGCCGAAGCGGACGCCGTGGAGATCGTCCGCGAAGCGTCTCCGCAGATCGACCCCAGCGGTGACGACCACGTGGCTGCTGGACGCGAGGTTCGGGAGGCCGCCGGGGCGCCGCGACACGGATCGGCCCAGCGTGGCCAAACGGCCGCTCCCAGCCGCGAATCGGTGCCGCGGCACCGTCGCACGCCGCTCGACGCGCCGGATGCTGGCGAAGTCAACGAGTCCCGGGATCCGCGCATCGCCGTCCTGCGGCCTCGTCAAGCGCCCCGGCCGCAGCCGTGGCGACTCGACTTGCCAGGCGTACCGCCGATCGACCGGCCCGTGACGAGCGAGGTGCCGGCAGTGCTCGCCCCCGGCAGCGATCCGACGCCGGCGCGAGTCGGCCGGGCGGAGAGCCAGGCGCCCTATCGCGCAGCCGCCGCGGTCCGCGAGTTGGAGCCGTCGGCCGCGCCGCCGGCCGGGCCCACCGAAGTCGCGCCGCTCCGGCTGCCGATGATTCCGGCGCCGTTGCGGGACCGGGCGGCGCAGCCAGACGGCGGCCGTCCAGCGGTGCAGGTGACGATCGGCCGGGTCGAGGTGCGTTCCCGCGCGGGCGCCGCTCCTGCCCGCCCGCAGCCCGCGTCCGCGCCGGCCGCCCCCAAGCTCGAGGACTACCTCCAGCAGCGCCGCGGAGGATCGCGGTGAGCAACACGCGCGCGATCGAGGCCGTGACGTCGACGCTGCGGAACCTCCTGGCCGCCGGCGTCACGGATCTGCCGAATCAGAACGTCACGACGCGGCCGCTCGACAAGGTGCGAGGCAGCAACGCCATCGCCGATCAGCTCAACCTCTTCCTCTTTCAGACCGCCCACAACGCGGCCTGGAGAAACATGGACGCTCCGCGGCGCTCCGGCGCCGGTGTCGCGCCGCCGCCGCTCGCCCTGAACCTGCACTACCTCGTCACCGCGCTCGGCAGGGACGACGACGAGACCCGCAGCCATCGATGGCTCGGCGCCGCGATGATGGTCCTGCACGATCACCCGCTCCTCGGCGCGACCGAGATCCTGAACGCCGCCGTCGGCAGCGAGCTCGAGGCCCAGGTCGAGCGGGTCCGGATCACGCCGCAGCCGATGTCGCTCGACGAGATGTCGAAGCTCTGGACGACGTTCCAGACGCAGTACCGCACCTCGGTCGCCTATCAGGTGGATGTCGTGCTGATCGACAGCCGACGGCCGGCGCGCACACCGGTGCCGGTGCTTCGCCGCGGCCGCGGAGCCGAGGAGGGCGTCTCGGCCGTGGCCGGCGCCACGCCGCCGGCGATCGAGACGATTCAGCTGCCGCATCGCCAGAGCAGCGCGCTCCTCGGCGACGGGCTCGTCGTCGAGGGCGTCAACCTCGGCGGCGCGACCGCGGTCCGGCTGACGCCGATGAACCCGAGGCTCACGGATTTGAAGCCGTTCGACCTGGTGCCTGCCGCGTCGTCCACGGCGTCGGCGCTCCACGTCACGCTGCCGGACGACCCGGCGGCGCACGCCGCGTGGGTGGCCGGGTTCTATTCCGTGGCCGCCATCGTGCTGCGCGACGGGCAGGAGTTCAGCTCCAACGCGCTGCCGCTGTCGATCGCCCCGCGCATCGAGGCCGTGACGCCGTCGAGCCCCATGGCCCGCGACGGCGACGGCAACGTCTCGATCGCGCTGACCTTCAGCCCGGAAGTGCGGATCGAATCGGACGCCGCCGAGGCGCGCTACGCCCAGCAGGTCTACCTGCTCTTCGGCGCGGCCAAGCAGGTACGGCCGGACAAGCTGCCGGCGCCGCCGCCGCAGCCGCCGCCGCCGAGGAGCACCGACCACGCGGTGTTCACGTTCCGCGTCGCCGACACCGAGACCGGCGAACAGCTGATTCGTCTGCGCGTCGACGGCGTCGACATGCCGCTCGTCGACCGCAGCGTGACGCCGCCCGAGTTCGACGAGCTGCAGAAGGTGACGATCACATGAACGACGCAGCCACGTGGCCCGACCACAACAGCACGCAGTTGTCGGCGGCGATCCAGGACATCCGTCAGCGTCTCGAACGCTATTGCGAGCTCGCCAAACCCGGGACGCCGCCCCGACCGGCGGAGGCCGCAGCGCCGCCGGGCCAGCCGCGGTCGTTCTTCCAGCGGCTGCTGGGCGCGCCGACGGACACTGCAGCGGGCGACGGCCCCCGGTCCGCCGCGCCCGATGGCGCCGCGGGTTCGGCCGCGCCGGGCAACGCGCCTGCCGCGATCGACGTCTTGTGCCGACAGCTCGGCCTGTCGGCCTTCGAACGGAAGGTCCTGCTGCTCTGTGCCGGCGTGGAGCTGGACACGCGGATCGCCAGCCTGTGCGCGCGCGCCCAGGACGATCCGTCCAAGCCGTATCCCACGTTCGCCCTGGCGCTGTCGCTGTTCGATGACGCGTCGTGGGACGTCCTCTCGCCCGAGCGGCCGCTCCGCTACTGGAAGCTCGTCGAAATCCGGCAGTCGGGCGCGCAGCCGCTGACCACGAGCGGCCTCCGCGCCGACGAGCGCATCGTGAACTACCTGAAAGGCCTCGGCTATCTCGACGAGCGCGTCACCGCCTTCACCTCGCCCTTCGACGTCGAGGTGACGGCCGCCGTCGCGCCGTCGCAGGCGGAGCGTGTGGAGCGGGTCCTGCGCCACCTGCAGCACGTGGCGTCGCTCGGCCGCATTCCGGTGGTGCAGCTCCTCGGGGTCGACTCGATGAGCAAGCAGCTGGTCGCGGATCACTGCGCCGACGCGCTGCGGCTGCGGCTGTGCCGGCTGCTCGCCGACACGCTGCCGCCGCTCGCCGCCGACCTCGACGCGCTCGCACGTCTGTGGCAGCGCGAGAGCCGCCTCCTCCCGCTCGCGTTGTATCTCGACGCCGACGACGTCGATATGGCGGCGCCGGAGCGGGCCGCACTCCTGGCGCGGTTCGCGTCGCGGATCGACGGCGTGACGTTCCTCGCCGTGCGGGACGCGCTCCCGCGCCTGACGCGGCCCCTCCAGACGATCGACGTGGCCAAGCCGACCGCGGCGGAGCAGCGCGCCGCCTGGCAGGAGGCGCTGGGCCCGTCCGCGGACGATGCGCCGGCGGCGCTCGCGGCGCAGTTCAGCCTGAACATTCCCGCGATCCAGCGCCACGCGCAACTGGTCGCGCTCGAGGCGTCCAGGGACGGCGGCTCCGCGGCCGACCAGATCTGGGACGTCTGCTGCGTGTCCGAGCGGCCGAGGCTCGACGCGCTGGCGCAGCGCCTGACGCCGAAGGCCGGCTGGACGGATCTGGTGCTGCCGCCGGCCGAGACCGCGCTCTTGCACCAGATCGCCGCCCAGGTCGCGCAGCGCAACACCGTCTACCGTGACTGGGGCTTCGAGCGCCGCATGAACCGCGGCTACGGGATCACGGCGCTGTTCGCCGGCGACAGCGGCACCGGCAAGACCATGGCCGCCGAAGTGATTGCGCGGAGTCTGCGGCTGGATCTGTACCGGATCGATCTCTCGGCCGTCGTCAACAAGTACATCGGCGAAACGGAGAAGAACCTCAGGCGGCTGTTCGACGCCGCGGAGGACGCCGGCGCGATTCTGTTCTTCGACGAGGCCGACGCGCTCTTCGGCAAGCGCAGCGAGGTCAAGGACAGCCACGATCGCTACGCGAACATCGAGGTCAACTACCTGCTGCAGCGCCTCGAGTCGTACACCGGGCTGGCGATCCTGGCCACCAACATGAAGGCGGCGCTCGACAACGCCTTCCTCCGCCGCCTCCGCTTCGTCGTCAACTTCCCGTTCCCGGATCACGCCGAACGGCGCCGCTTGTGGGAGCGGGCCTTCCTGCAGCCGGCCGCGGCCAGCGGGTTGCCAGCGCCGCCGCTCGCACCGCTGGACTACAACCGGCTGGCGCGCCTCAATCTGGCCGGCGGCCACATCCACAACGTCGCGTTGAACGCGACCTTCATGGCTGCCCACGCCGGCACGCCGGTCACGATGCCGCTGATCCTCGACGCCGCGCGCGCCGAATTCGCCAAGCTCGATCGTCCCCTCAACGAAGCGGAGTTCCGGTGGCACGAGCCGGCCGGCTCGGATCCTCGGCCACGGCCCACCGCGGAGCCGGTGCGCGCATGAGCGTCGTGCTGACCATCGATCGCCTCGTGCTGGACGACTGGACCGGTGGATCGGCGGACGCGGCGCTGGTCCGCGCCGCGGTGGAACAGGAGCTCGCCCGCCTCGTCTCGTCGGCGCCGCCGGACTTCGGCAGCGGTGGAGCCGTGCCGAGTCTTTCCGCGGCGAACGTCGACTGGCCGCCGAAGGCGGAAGCCGCCGCGGCCGGACAGCACATCGCGCGCGCGGTGCACGGCGTGCTCGGCGGCGGGGCCGCGATACCGGCCGCACCGCCGGCGGGGAGGCCCGCATGAACACCCGCCCGCGGCAGCCGGACAGCACCGCTGCAATCGCGCCGCCGCGCGTCGTGCTGCAGCGCTGTTCGTGCGGTGGCGGAGGCGGGGGCGAGTGCGAAGGCTGCCGGCGCAAGAAGCTGCTCCAGCGCTCGGCGGCGACGATGGAGGCCGTTCAGGGCGAGGCGCCGCCGCTGGTCCATGCGGTCCTCTCGGCGCCGGGCGATCCGATGGACCACGCGTCACGCGCGCGGCTCGGGCCGCGCTTCGGCTACGACTTCAGCGCCGTCCGGGTCCACACCGGCGGGGAGGCCGCCGCGTCGGCGCGCGCCGTGGGCGCTCACGCCTACACCGTCGGGCCGCATGTGGTGTTCGGCGAGGGCCAGTTCAATCCCGGCACGCCGGCCGGCGATCGTCTGCTCGCACACGAGCTCGCCCACGTCGTGCAGCAGCGCTGGACCGGGCCCATTCCCGACGCCCTGGGCATCGAGCATCCGTCGAGCGCCGCAGAGCACGAAGCCGATCGAACGGCCGTGAACGTGCTGTCGGATCGCGAGGCTGGCCCGATGTCGCCGCGCGCGCCGTCGGTGATGCGCAGGCTCGTCGTCGACGAGCCCCGCACGTTCATCCCGAATCCCGGCGGCGCCGGCATCGTCCAGACGAACGCCGGCGCGATCGAAGGGTACCTGCGGGATCTGGCCGGACCAGGCAATCCGAGCGTCGATCCGGGGACCGGCGAAGTCCGGATGGGGACCCCCGAGTTCTGCGAGGCGCGTGGCGCCCTGAGCCGGACCGGTCGCGGCTTCTGGTCCGGCTTCAAGACGGGGGCGAAGATCGGCGTCTTCGCCGGCATCGTGGGCGCCATCCCCGGCGCCATCATCGGCGGGCTGATCGGCGCCATCGCCGGGCTCTTCGGCGGCGCCGACTCGAAGGCGGAGGAATCGTCCACGCCCACTGGATCGACCTGCATCTGCGACTTCATCAATTCCCGCCAGACCTGGCACATCCGGATCAACGATGCGCTCGAGCGGCCGCACACCGGCGACACGTTCGTGGAGGTGTGGTCGCCGAACTCCCCGCGCATCCCCGGCGCCGCGACACGCAGCGGACGCATGCTGGAGATCGATCCGTGGCTCGTCCTCGGACACGAGCTGTGCGGGCATCTCTGGCTCGAGAACCTGAAAGGGCGAAACGACGATGAGGACCGCGGCCAGGCACGCGAGTCGGGCGTGCGAGGACGCGAGAACCTCCTGCGCCGCGAACACGGCCTCGAGCAGCGCGCCACCAGCCTGAAGGACCCGTTCTGCGGTGAGTCGTTCTTCAGGCGGCGCGACGAACCGCCGGGCACCGTGCATCCGTTCGAGATGCACGACCAGGCGGAGCGCGCCCAGATGCGCCAGGCCGGCATGTCCGGCGCCGACGAGACGAACTTCGACGAGTGCATGCAGGAACGCGTGCGGGTGCTCGGCGAGGGCGCGCGCCGTTATCGCGTCGAGGAGCGCATCCCGTGAAGGACCGCCACCTCCGCCGCCGTGCCGTCGTCCCCCTGGTCGCAGCGGCGACCCGCGCCGATGCGCCGCGGACGACGCGACGCCTGCTCGATGAGGTCATCGCCACGCCGTCGCGGGGCCTCGGGCGCGATCTCAGCGGCGTGCGCAGCCACACGCCGCCCGCCGCCATTCCCGCCGGTCCGATCCCTGTGGGGGCGCGATCGGATCCGGCCGAACGTGAGGCCGAACGCGCTCCCGGGGCGGGGCCGCACGGGCGCGCGGGCATCGATCCCGACGGCGTGCGGATCCACACAGGTCCGGACGCGGCGGAGCTGGCGCGCCAGCTGAACGCCCGCGCGTTCACCTTCGGCTCGCACATCGTGTTCGGCCGTGATCAGTTCGCGCCGGAGACCGCCGAGGGCGGCGCGCTGCTCGACCACGAGCTGACGCACGTGCGCCAGCAGGCCGGCGGCAGGGCGCTGGTGCAGCGCCAGGAGATTCCCGAGTCGTTGCGGTCCAGCGCCGACCTGACGGCGATGAGCGAGGAGGAGCTGCACCAGCGCTACGACCGGATCACCGCGACGCTCCGGGAGTTCACACAGAGCACGGCGGACACGGCGCTCCTCGAGCACGAAGCCGGCCGCATCGGCGACGAGCTCTCGCGCCGTGAAGCGCTGCGCGAGGGCCGCACCTTCGCCGCCGACGACATCGAGCGCATGCGCAAGTACTTCCAAGCCAACGTGCGCCGGCAGAACCCGCGCAACTGCATCGACACGATGAACGACGGCCTCACGCTGCTGTTCGGCGACAGGAAGCAGAAAGTGGGCGACGCGGTCAACACGACCATGGACAAGCTGCGCGAGAGTGGACGCGCAGGCGAGCCGCGCGTCATCGAGTTCGAGGACGCGAAGGGGCGGGTCTCGAAGAGCGGCGCGCTCTATCCCGAGAAGCCGCACGAGAGCGTGTGGGACACGCTGCTGAAGATGGCGGGCCGCGACGTCGGATGGAGCGTCTTCGGCATGGGGCCGGCCGACATGTCCCATAGCGTCACGCTCACGCTCGACAACACGGACCCGTCGAAGCCGGTCGTCTACTGGTCGGATCAGTGGAAGGGCAAGGGCTGGAAGCCGCTCGACAAGGCCGGGCTCGATGCCGAGGTCGCGCACATCACGCAGTTCATCTGGAAGGACAAGGACGAGCGCCACAAGCCAGGCACGCACGTCACCATCTGGCGCCTGAAGCGGACCGTGGATGCGCCCCCGGCGGCCACGCCATGACCAAAACCCATGCGCGTGCCACCACAGCCCCGGCGGCCGCCAAGCCGGCGCCCATCGTCCAGCGCGCCTGCTCGTGCGGCCATCACGCGGGGTCGGGACCGTGCGAACGCTGCCGCGAGCGTGCCGCCCGCCGTGCCGGCCTCGAGCGCGAGGGGTTGGCGAGCGATGCGCCATCGCTCGTCGGCGACGTCATCCGCTCCGAGGGCGATGCGCTGGACACCGCGACCAGGGCGTTCTTCGAGAACCGCTTCGGCCAGGATCTCGGACGCGTCCGCGTGCACACCGGCGGCCGCGCATCAGCGTCGGCGCGCGCGGTCGACGCACAGGCCTACACCGTCGGCAACCACGTGGTGTTCGACGCCGGCCGGTTCAATCCGGCAAGCGGGCCGGGCCGGGAGCTGCTGGCGCACGAGCTGGTGCACACCCTGCAGCAGCGGGGCGCCGACGTGAGCGAGCACGATTTCACGAGTGGCGCCATGGCCGGTGCGCGAGCGGCCGAACCGGCGAGCGAGCGCGAAGCGGCGACGATCGCGCGAAGCGTCGCTGCGGGCGCCAAAGGCACGCCGCGGCCGGTGATGAGCGAAGGAGTCGCCCTGCGCCGGCAGGCAAACGCCGCCGGGACGGCGGCCACGGACGCGTCCGCCGGCGGCGCGCCGGCGGAAACGTGGGCGCACAACGTCGATCTCGGCCGATTCGGACGCTACTCAAACGGGCAGGCTGACGCCCGGCTCAATCGCCGTCCCGCACTGGGCCGGCCGAACGACGACAACCGGCCGCCGTGTCAGCTCGACCTGTTCCTCAAGCTGCAGTTCGACTTCCATCTCGGGCCCTCGCCGTACCGCGAGGGGCCGCTGGGCGACATGACGGCGCCAGGCCCGCCGTGGCCCGCCGATCGCGCCAGCCGATGGAAGGTCGACTACATGCGGATGGCGCAGGAGACGTGGCGCACGCGGCACGCGATGGAGCGCACCGGCGACTGCGGCCGCGAGCCGTGCACCCGCGCGGTGGGGCATCTCCGCGTGGTCGACACCGAGACGATGCGGGATTCGGACGGACAACCGGTCCCCGGCGGGAACATGACATCGAGCCCGCATTTCACCGTCCGCGTCTTCGAATTCCGGCCGCTGGCCGGCCGGCAGGAAAGCCTCGTGCAGGGCGCGGGGTCGACGCTCTACGCGGAGGACGTACTGCCGCGCGGCACACCCCCGCCGCAGGGCTTCGACCGCGACCGGTACCAATGGATGCCGGGCAACGTGCCGCACGAAACCGGCCACATGCTCGGGCGGCCGCACGTCAACTGCTCGGCCGACGCCGAACGTCCGAACGAGGACCGCTGCTACGGCGAGGATCCCACCCAGCTCGCCAACGTGATGGGCCGCGGCGCCGACGTCAGCCGCGAGGACCATGCGCCGTTTCTCGCGGCAATGCGCGCGACGACCAACTGCGCGTGGGAGGTCCCCAGCGGCGGGCTGCCGTGGTGGGCGGTTCTCCTCATCAGCCTCACCGTCGTGGGCGCCGTCGTGCTGGGCATCCTGGCCCTGGCGGGAGTGATCTAGCCATGGGCCGCACCATCTGGCGCCGGTCGTCGCGCGGGGCCGGCAGCGCCTCGCCGACGCCTCCCAAGCGCGTGCTGCAGCGAACCTGCGGCTGCGGCCAGCACGCCGCGGGCGGCGAGTGCGAGTCGTGCAGGAAACGGAAGACGGAATCGCTGCAGCGACGTGCGTTCGACGGCGCGGGCGTGACGGGCGTGCCATCGATCGTCGATCGGGTCGTCGATTCAGCCGGCGACCCGCTCGACTCGCATGCGCGCGGCTTCTTCGAGCCTCGCTTCGGCCAGGACTTCAGCCAGGTCCGGGTCCACTCGGATACGGTGGCCGCGGAATCCGCCGACGCGGTCGACGCGCTGGCCTTCACCGTCGGGCCGCACGTCGTGTTCGGCGCCGGCAGGTTCGCGCCGCACACCGCCGACGGCCGGCAGCTGCTCGCGCACGAGCTCGCGCACGTCGTGCAGCAGCGCGCGGGCATCCCGCAGCCCGGCGGATCGCTCAGCGTCGACCCCGATCCCGCGCTCGAGGCCGACGCCCGCCAGGCGGGTGCGGCGATCGATCGGCCGTCGCAGTCAGGTCCGCTCGCCCTGCAGCGCGCGCCCAAGCCGCACATCACCGACATCAACGTCGACCAGGCCACGCCGCAGAAGGTGACGGCCACCTTCAGCGACGGCCACAGCGAGGCGGGGGAGTGCTCGAGCGGCAAGGGCCACTGCTGCGTGGACGATGCGGCGGGTACGGCGGTCGGCGGCGCCTGCACCAAGGCGCGGTCGACGCAGGTCGGCAACAACTGCACGCCGATCGGCGATTTCACCGTCACGTCACAGCTGCGGAAGACGAGCGGCGGCGTCGAGTGGTGGACGCAGTTCCACGACGCCAAATCTGTTGCCCTCCACGAGTACACGCCGGTGGACGGCACGCCGCTGTCCCATGGCTGCGTCCGCCTGCACTCGGCGTTCGCGCAGACGATCTTCAACAACTCGAAGGTCGGCACGACGCGCGTCCACGTCGCCAACGCCGCGCAGCCGAAGTGCGACCACAAGGCGCTGCAGAACGAGTGGGCGGGCGACTTCACGACGGCCGGGTCGAAGCCGCCCGACGGCGAGGCGATCGATCCCTTCACCGGCAAGAAGTACACGAAAGAGGACATCGCCGCAGAACGCCGGAACATCAGGGAGGAGCGACGGGCGCTGAAGTCGGCGCTCGACAAAGACGAAGCGGGGCTCGACACGGAGATCGCCGACGTCAACGCGGGGACGCCGGTCGCCAGGAAGATCCCCCGCTGCGTGCCCGAGCTCACGGTCGAAGAGAAGCTCGCGCCCGGCGCGCAGAAGGCCGGGATCGCGGGGGCGGACGCCACGACGACGACCGACGCGCTGAAGAAGGCGCTGAAGAAGACGACGACCCTGAAGGCTGCCGAGGCGGTGGTCACGCAGGCCGGCGAGAAGCTCTGGCAGTCGGCGACTGCGGCGGCGCGGGGCGGCGGCTCGGGCAGCGACGATCGCCGGTTGTACTGGATGCGCCTGCTGATGACCACGGAGATCCGGGCCTTCGATCCTCAGTGGGCGGCGGATGCCGACGCGCTGCGCCGGGTGCACGAGCGTTTGCTGCACGTCTTCGAGCAGACGTCGCGCGGCATGACGACCGACGTGTTCCCGGCGGCGGCCGGCACGAAGCAGCTGCTCGTCAGCGGCTTCGACCCCTTCGGCTTCCAGGGCGGCGGCGCCAGGGAGCAGGGCAATCCGTCGGGCGCCGCCGTTCTCGCCCTCGACGGACAGACGCTGTCCAGGGGCAGCGTCTCCGGACGCGTGGAGGGGGTGCTCTTCCCGGTCCGCTACAAGGACTTCAACGAGGGCATCGTCGAGCAGCACCTCCAGCCGCACCTCGCCGCGACGCCTCCGCCGTCCATCGTCGTCAGCATCAGCCAGGGCGGCAGCGGTGATTTCGAGCTCGAGGAGTGGGCGGGCCGCCGGCGATCGTCGGGGCCGTTCAAGGAAAACCTCGGCCGCGCGGCGGCGGGGCCGAACAGGCCGGAGGAGCCGCCCGGTCTGGCCGCCGGCCCGGAGTTCCTCGAGACGAGCACGCCGTCGAAGACGCTCGGCGCGATGCGCGGCGCGCTCGGCCGCAAGACGACCCTGCGGGGTGAAACGGAGGTCGAGGACCTGCCCAAGGGCGCCGCCTCGGCGCGGAAGTCGGCGTCGGGTCCACCGAAGGATGCCGGCCCGTCGGTCGCAGGCTCGGGCGGCGGATTCCTGTCGAACGAAATCTTCTATCGCAACCGGCTGCTCGCGACCTCGACCGGCTCGAAGGTCCCCATGGTGCATCTGCACACGCCGTTCATGGATCCGACGGCCGGCGACACGGTGCGCAACGGGCTCATCACCACCATCCGGACCATTCTCGAGGCGGCGCTGCCGCAGCTCTGACGGGGCGATCACATGACGACCTTTCCGAACTCGCCCCGGCTGCTGAAAGGCGGGATCGTGCTGATCGATCCCGACACGTCGGCCGTCATTCGCGTCGTTGCGCTGCAATACAACCCCGACACGGTGACGCGGACCCTTCAGGTGCAGGCGTTCGCCGCCGGCGACACCGGCGATCGATCCGAGGCGCTTCGCATCAAGGCGCCGCCGGTCGAAACGATCAAGGTGGACGCCGAGATCGATGCGACCGACCAGCTGGAGTTCCCGGATCGCCATCCGGACGCAGGCAAGCTCGGGATCCTGCCGCAGCTCGCCGCGCTCGAAACGATCGTCTATCCGTCGAGCCGGCAGCTGCTCGCCAACAACACGCTGGCGCAGATGGGAACGCTCGAAATCGTCCCAATGCAGGCGCCGCTGACGCTGTTCGTCTGGAGCGCGCAGCGCATCCTGCCG
>Ga0070664_100002017_pt1 | contig 16283 bp, 14 predicted proteins | sample KBSC73metaG_FD_65863 | JGI IMG/M metagenome (GOLD analysis project Ga0070664, IMG submission 65863) | Corn rhizosphere microbial communities from Kellogg Biological Station, Michigan, USA - KBS C7-3 metaG | ecosystem: Host-associated > Plants > Roots > Rhizosphere > Soil ... | reverse complement strand
CAACGGCTTCGTCAGCCCGACGTATCTCGATCTCACGGCCTCGTCGGAGCTGTTTCTGATGGTCACCCTTGGTGGCCCCGCGACGCTCGTGGGCCCGGTCATCGGCGCCGGCGCGATCGTCATCCTCAAGAACGTGATCAGTGCCTACACCGCGAGATGGCTCCTGATCCTCGGCATCGTCTATATCGTCACGATCCTCTGGGCGCCACAAGGATTATGGAACCTGGGACGAGAGCGACGCTCATGAGCGCAGTCCGCCCAGTCGCGGTGTTGCTCGTCGTGATCGGGTCCGCTACGTTCATCGGCGCCCAGACCAGCGAGCCGCCCCCGATCAAGATCGGATTCATGGTGCCGCTCTCGGGCGGCAACGCGCAGAACGGCCGCGACATCCTGAACGGCTTCATGATGTATCTCGACGAGATCGGCTATCGGGCGGGCGGGCGAAGGATTGATCTCATCGTCGAAGACGATGAAGCGATCCCCGCCGTCGGGCTGACAAAAGCGCGGAAGCTCATCGAACGGGACGAAGTCCACGTGATGGCCGGAGCGCTGCTGTCGTCGACTGGCTACGCGCTCGCACCGTACATCACGTCGATGAAGATTCCGATGGTGTATCCCGTCGTATCGGCCGACGACCTGACGCAGCGGCGACGCAGTGACTGGATCGTCAGAACCGGCTGGAGCGGGAGCCAGCCCAATCACGCATTCGGGGAATACGCATACCGCACGCTCGGAATTCGATCCGTCGTCACCATCGCGCTCGACTATGCGTTCGGCTGGGAGTCTGTCGGCGGCTTCGAACGGACATTCGTAGCAGGGGGCGGCCGCATCCAACAGAAGCTCTGGGTACCGCTCTCGGTTCACGACTTCGCGCCGTACCTGGCCCAGATCCCGCGCGACGTCGATGCGGTGTATGCGCTCCTGCTCGGCCGATCGGCGCTGCAGTTCATGAGGCAGTACCAGGAGTTCGGTTTGAAGGGGCGCGTAAAGCTGATTGGAGGCGGCACCACGACCGACGAACACGTGCTGCCGTTCATGGGTGACGAAGCACTCGGAACGATCACCGCCCTGCACTACAGTGCGGCGCTCGACACGCCGGCCAACAAGACGTTCGCGGAGACCTATCGCACGCGTTACAAGAAGGTTCCGAGCTACTACTCAGAGAGCATGTATACCGGGGGCAAATGGCTCATCGCCGCCATCAACGCCATCGACGGCCAGGTTGAAGATCGTCAGTCGCTCATCGACGCGTTGAAGCGCGTGAAGCCGGATGGTCTACCACGCGGCCCTGTCACGCTCGACGAGTACGGCAATCCTGTCGAGAACGTGTACATCCGCCGCGTCGATCGCGTGAACGGCCAGCTGCAGAACACCGTGATCGATACATTCCCGAACGTATCGCAGTTCTGGAAATACGCGCCAGCCGACTACCTGCGCGAGCCGCTGTACGCGAGATGACGTCTCCCTGCCTCCAGCTCGAGGGTGTGTCGCGCCGCTTCGGCGGTCTCAAGGCCGTCGACAATGTGACGCTATCGGTGGACGCCGGCGCGCGCCACGCCGTCATCGGCCCCAACGGCGCAGGTAAAACCACGCTGTTCAACGTCATCAGCGGTGAGTTGGCGCCGAGCAGCGGAACGATCGGTTTGAACGGGACCAATATCACGAAGCTCAAAGCGCACCAGCGTGCCGCGCTCGGCATCGCCAGGACGTTTCAGATCACGAGGCTGTTTCCCGAACTCACCGTCAGCGAAAACGTTCTGCTCGCCTGCGCCGCGCTCGATCGCCGTAAGTTTGCGATGTACAGGCCGCTGTCCGCTTACTCCGAGTTCCGTGAACGGGCCGCGACCCTCCTCGCGCAGTTCGGGCTCGCCGACATCGCCGGCGAACGGGCGCGGCACATCTCGTACGGCGCCCGGCGTCGCCTCGATGTCGCGCTGGCGCTGGCGGGACGGCCGCGGCTGCTGCTGCTGGATGAGCCGATGGCAGGACTGTCGACGCCCGAGCGCATCGGGATGCGCGGCCTCCTCGAGCAACTCGATCCATCCATTGCCGTCCTCCTCATCGAGCACGACATGGACGTCGCGTTTTCGTTCGCCTCGAGGGTGACGGTGCTTCATCAAGGCAGGGTGCTGGCGGATGGGACGCGCAATGAGATCAGCGCGAACGACCTCGTCCAGCAGGCGTATCTCGGTGGGTTGGCACATAGCGAGTGAGCGCGTGACGTGTTTCTCGACCTGATTGACGTCCACACGTACTACGGCGAAAGCCATGTGTTGCAGGGCACCACGCTGCGAGCCCAGCGCGGCAAGGTCACATCCGTTCTCGGCCGCAATGGCGTTGGCAAGACGACGCTCTGCCGATCGCTGGCCGGGCTCACGCCCGCCCGCCGCGGTCGCATCGTGCTCGACGGCCTCGACGTCACGCGGCTGCCGGCCCATCGGATTGCCAACGCAGGCATCAGCCTGGTTCCGCAGGGCAGACGCATCTTCGTCTCGTTGACCGTTCATGAAAATCTTCTGATCGCCGCGCGTCCGGCAAAGGCGGGCAGCGGCTGGAACATCGATCGCGTGTTCGCGTTGTTTCCCCGACTTTCTGAAAGACGCCATCACGGGGGAAACGACCTGAGCGGCGGCGAGCAGCAGATGCTGGCTATCGCACGCGCGCTGATGGCGAATCCGCTCCTGCTCGTCATGGATGAACCAACCGAAGGCCTGGCGCCGGCGCTCGTCGCCGAGGTCGGGCGGCTGATTCGTCAGCTGCGCGAGGAAGGAACCACAATCCTGCTCGTCGAGCAGAACGCCGCGTTCGCCGTTGACGTGTCAGACCATACCCACGTCATGCAGCAGGGAACCATCGTGCATTCCTCAACACCGGCGGCGTTGTGGGAGAACGAGGAGATCAAGACCCAGTACCTGGGCGTGCCGGGGACGAAAGCGTGATCAGTTAGCTTTCGCGACAGGCGCCGCCGGCTTCGCGAACTTCGCCGCGTCGATGTTGACGTTCGGCTGCACGTCGGTGAGCTCCACGATGTCGCGTCCGTCGAGCCACGTATCCGTCCACTTGAACGGCATCTTGACCCCGGCCACCTCTCGATAATCCGAGTAGTCGGTCTGCCGCGAGATCCGCCCGACCGGCGAATCGTTGTAGCGCACGTGGCGCACGAGCAGTCCGGTCTCAGCGTCGAAGTAGAGCGTTGCCGTTCCCCCTCGCGCCGTCGTGCCCTGCACCACCTGCACGTCACGATCGCCGATCACGGTTGACAGCCCCACCCGCCAATTCGTGAGTGCTTTCTTGATACCGGTAGGGAGTGCCAAATCTGCCTCCAGTTTGAGGCCGTCGACTTCCTGCGGGCTCAGCGCGAGCACGGCAACAGGCCTGAGCGGCGCCGCAATCCAGGCCGAGGTGCCGTCGTAAGCAGTCGTGCTGTCGCCGGAGGCGGTTCGGATAATCGTCGTGCGCTGCCCGGCGCGAGAGTAGATCTCCAGCGGTCGAGGTTCGTTCTCCGGGCCATATCCCGCGCTCGTGCCCTTGGCCGTATAGCTCCTGAGAGCCGCAACCCGCTGCGCCCCGCCAATGGCCTGGATGTATTTGTCCAGAATCTCATCGGCCTTTGGTGCGTTCGGCGCCTGTTCGATGATGGCGTTCACATCCATCGGCACACTGCCGTACAGATCGGCCAGATCGGCCGTTGCGCGTGGACGCGCGCTGCCGCGATGACACGTGTAGCACGTCACCATCTGGCGGCCGCGGAAATGCTGCTTGTTGATGGTCGCCATCATCGTGATCATCACGCGCGCCATCTGTTTCCTGGGGCTGTCGGTGGCATACACGGACCAGTCGGCATCACCTGCGGCGTGACAGTCCTCGCACGACATGCCCAGCGACGCCGAGAAGATGCCCATGGTGCCCATGAACTCGTTCACCGGGATCCCCTTGAGCACCTGCACGTTCTTGAAGACCGTCTCGGCCATGGGCGGCGCCGCCGGCGCAGCCGTCGTCTGACCCCTTGTGATCGCGACTGCCGAGACCCACACGATGACGAGTGCAGCAACGGCGATGATCGATTGTTTCGACCTGTATGTCATAACCGCCGACTATACCGACTTTGCTGCGCCCCCGGCAATGCGAGGTTTTTCGCGAGATCGCTTGGCGGGTCCACAGAGCCGGACGCGCCCTGCGGTCGGCGAGGACCGGATTTGACAGACAGTCTCGTGAATGACAAATTCTCGGGGTTCCGCGTGCCGCGTCGCGTGGTGTCTGGAGGCGTGATGTCCAAGTTGTGTGCTGTCACAGGCATGGGTTTCGTGGTGATCGCCGGCGTCGTGCTGGCAGCCGGAGGGCAGACACCAACTTCCTCCGGATCGGTCACCACCACTCAGCTGAAGCAGATCGCGTATCTCAAGTCGTCCAACGCCGAGTCGGGCGACCACTTTGGATGCGGCGGCGTCCTCGACGGCCATGCCGGCTGGGGTGCGGCGATCAGCGGCGACGGTAACACGGTGGCGATTGGCGCGCCGCACGAAGGCAGTGCCGCCAGCGGTATCAACGGCAATCAGAACGACAACTCGATGGACGGCGCCGGCGCCGTCTACGTGTTCGTCAAGAACGGCGCGAACTGGCGCCAGCAGGCGTATGTCAAAGCGTCGAACCCGCAGATGAGCAGCGAGTTCGGCCACGCCGTCGCCTTGAGCGCGGACGGCAATACGCTCGCCGTGTCGGCGCAGTTCGAGGGCAGCAACGCCAAGGGGGTCAACGGCAACCAGAAGGACAGATCGATTCCGCAGGCGGGCGCGGTCTACGTGTTCACGCGCAGCGGCAACACGTGGACGCAGCAGGCCTACGTCAAAGCCTCGAACACGGGTGAAGCCGGCACAGCCGACAGCTTCGGCGACGGCGATCAATTCGGCGTTTCGCTGGCGCTCAGCGACGACGGCAACACGCTCGCCGTCGGAGCGATCGCCGAGGACAGCGCATCTCCTGGCATCAACGGCAACCAGGAGGACAACTCGGCGATGTCGGCGGGTGCGGTTTACGTCTTCACGCGCACCGGCAGCACGTGGGCGCAGCAGGCCTACGTCAAACCCGCCAACCCGGATCCGGCAGATCTGTTCGGTTACAGCGTCTCGCTCAGCGCAGACGGCAACACGCTTGCCGCGGGCAGCTACGATGAAGGTGGATCCTCGCGCGGGATCAACGGCACTCCCGACAACATGCGCCGCGGCGCCGGCGCAGTCTACGTCTTTTCCCGAACCGCCGGGACGTGGGCACAGCAGGCGTACATTCATGCGTCCAATGCCGAGGCCGGCGACTCGCTGGGCGTCAACGTCGCTCTCAGCGATGATGGAAATACGCTGCTGGCGAGTTCACTGGATGAAGACTGCAAGGCGACGGGCGTAAACCCCCCGGGTTGCGACAACGATCGCGCGGACGACATCTCCACCGGAGCCGCGTACGTGTTCGTGCGCAGCGGCACCACGTGGACGCAGCAGGCGTTTCTGAAATCATCCAACACCGGACCCAACGACTGGTTCGGATCCCGTGCCGCCTTGAGCGGCGACGGCAACACCGCCGCGCTCGGGGCGTCGCTCGAGGACAGTTCCGGCAAGGGGATCAACGGTAAGCAGGACGATGACGCGGCGCCGGAGTCGGGAGCGGTGTATGTGTTCACCCGCACGGGGACGACATGGAGCCAGCAGTACTACGTGAAGAGCTCCAATGCCGAGGCCTATGACGAGTTCGGCGGCTCCGTTGCGCTCAGCCGCGACGGCCGCACGATGATCGCCTCTGCGCATGCGGAAGACGGCGGGTCGAAAGGCGTCGGCGGGAATCAGGCCGACAACTCGGTCATGGAGTCCGGCGCGGTCTACGTCTTCGGTTACTGAACGGCGGGTCTTCAAAGCAAGGTCCGTCCTACGAGAGAGAGTGAACGCGATTGAGACGGTCGGTCTCACCAAATATTACGGACATCGTTCGCGGCTGGTCGGGTCCCTACTGAAACGGGTTCGGGCGTCGACGTCGCCGCCAATCCGGGCGCTGGAATCGCTCGACATCGCTGTTCGCGAGGGCGAAGTCTTCGGGTTCCTGGGACCGAACGGCTCCGGAAAAAGCACGACGATTCGTCTGCTGCTCGGGTTTCTTCATCCGACCGCCGGACGCGGGCGCGTGCTCGGACTCGACACGACACGAGACAGTGTGCCGATACGCCGTCGGGTGGGGTACCTGCCAAGCGGAATCGCGCTCTACGACACACTCACGGGAGAACAGCTGCTCGATTACCTGGGCGAGCTAAGCGGCCGCCCGGCCTCGCGCCGCGCGGAACTGTGCGAGCGGCTGGAGCTGTCGACGCACACGTTGAAGCGACTCGTCCGAGATTACTCACGCGGCATGCGCCAGAAGGTCGGCATCGTCCAGGCGCTCCAGCACGATCCGGAGCTTGCGATTCTCGATGAGCCGACGGAGGGGCTCGACCCGCTCATGCAGCGAGCGTTCTACGAAATCCTCGATACCCTCAAGGCCGCGGGCCGGACGATCTTCTTTTCGTCACACGTTCTCTCCGAGGTCGAACGCGTGTGCGATCGCGTGGCGATCGTCCGCGAGGGACGGCTCGTGGCGCTGGAGGAGATGGCCGGACTCCTGGCTCGGCGCAAGCGCAACATCATGATGCAATTCACCGGACAGCCCCCGAGGCTCGAGGACGTGTCCGGGATCACGAACGTCGAGCACGGCGACGGCTACGTGACGTGTCGTGTCGAGGGGAGCGTGCGTCCGTTCCTGGCTGCCATCGCTGACGCGGCGGTCGTGGATCTCACCATCGAGCCCGCGCGTCTCGAGGAAGCGTTCCTCGAGTTCTACGACGAGGCCGAGACCACATGAACGGGGCGCTATTGCGGCATACCTGGCGTTTGCAACGGACCAAGCTCGCGATCGTCTCGATTGCGCTGACGGTCTGGGGCTTCGTGCTCCCCGTCATCTATGCGCGGTTCGGCTCTCAGTTCAAGGCTCTGATGGAGAGCGGGATCATGCCGGAACAGTTCTCCCGCTTCGGCGGTGGAGATGTGTTCAGCCTCTCTGGTGCGATCGCCCTCGGCTTCATCCATCCGATCGCGATCATTCTGACGTCGGTGTTCGCAGTGGGTTTTTCGGCCTCGGCAGTCGCCGGCGAGCGGCAGCGGGGCACGCTCGAAGTCGCCCTGGCGCGGCCGATTTCCCGGCGAGTGCTCTATCTCAGTCTGCTGGCGGCCTCGTTCGGATTCATCGCCATCTCCATCGCGGCACTGCTCGCTGGCAGCGTCAGCGGGGCGACCTTTGCGGGCGTTGTCAAAGAACTGGCGTTCAGGAACCTGCCGCTCCTTTGGCTGAACAGCGTCCTCCTATTCGGAGCCTTTGCGGCAATCGCGCTCGCGGCATCGGTCTCGTTCGACCGGCTCACGCCGGCGCTCGGCTTGACGCTCAGCATCGTGATCGCCATGTACGTGCTGGAAGTGCTCGGTTCCCTCTGGCCCGCTGCGGAAGGGCTGCAGCCGTACTCGCTCTTCCACTACCTCAAAGCGAAAGCCATCCTGACCGGCTTCGCTGCCCCCTTTGACGTGGTCGTCCTCTCGTCGGTCATTCTGCTAGCGATGGTGTGGGCACTGGTGGTCTTTCCGCGACGAGATCTCGCTGCGCCCAGCTGATTAGACGCTGCGCCGTTACTCGTTACTATCCGCGTCGCCGCACGGTCAGCCGTGATGGACGAGCAAAACGCTAGCTGCGACATCACTGCCTCAACGCGCGTGCAAGCCTGCCGAAGCCCGTCGGGGCACCTCGGCTCATCCATTGCAGGGATAAACTCAGTTTCGAGTCAGCTAGTCGGCTGAGACAAGTCGCGAGCGGCGGGGCACGCTTATTAAGAAGGTCGTGCCACTTCCAAGACTCGACTCACACCGAATCGAACCATCGAGTTCGCGCACGCATTCGGCCACAATCGCCAGTCCCAGTCCTGTGCCGGTCACGCCGAGGGCATGATCGAGATGCGAGTGGGCGCGAAAGAACCGGTCGAATATGGCCGTCTGGTCCTGCTCGGCGATCCCTAACCCGTTGTCGCGAACGATGATGGCACACATCTCGGTGCTGGTAAGGGACGCCGCTACCTCAATGAATCGATCGGGCTTACTAGGATCGCAGTACTTGATCGCATTCGACACTAGATTCAAAAGCACAAGCTCGAGCCGCGCGGAGTCGATTAGAAGCGGAGGAACCTCCGCCGCGTTTATCCGAATCACCACGTCTCGCGCAGTAGCCATTTCGTCGACTTGTCGTACGACTTCGGCGGCCAGCGCTTGTAAGTCGACCTCCTGCTGGCTTGGCATGTCCAGAGGATCTGTCAGTCGGGACAGCCTTTCCAAATTGGTCACGAGCCGGGAGAGCCGTTCGGCGCTAGACGAGATCGTTGATACGATCCGCGCGACCCGGACAGAATCCAACTGAATGACATCCGTGTTCAACATCGCTGACGCAAACAGGAGCGTGCCAATCGGTGTACGCAGCTCATGGCTCGCCATACGATTGAAGTTCTTGATCCGCTCGTTTCGCTCCTGGATGGTTGTCGTGTATTGACTCACAAACGTGTCGACTGTTGTTCGCATCAAGGTGCGGGTCGCTCTTGTCATTCGCCGAAGGACTTCCAAGCATTCGGCCGGGGTAGGATGCAGGGCGAGGCGTTCTGTCTCATCGATGACGAACCCTTCCAGCAGCTCTCCAAGAATCTCGTACTCACGGAGCAGCTGATGGACCGAGGCGCGCTGCTCATGTCGAAGGCTCCCGAGTTCTCGCGCCTTGTCTATAACTGCGGCGTTGGTGGCAATCTCTTCGTCCGCCGGAGCTTTCACGTACGCCGCTATCTCCGCAATCAGTGTGGGAATGTGATCGAGAAGTTGATCCGACGGAAAGACTGCGTCTGGCTCGACGAGCAGCAACTCGTTGAGTCGGTTGAGCCAGCGCGCGGCAAGAACAGACCGTTCTGCCGAGACACGCTGAGACACCACGTCGGCGTAGTTCTCGGCGCTAACTATTGCCACTGAGTTTCAGACTGAAGCGGAACCGGCATTGTACAACCTGCCCGGTGGCATCGGCGGGTTAGTGCAGTGAGCAGGCTCATCTGTTTTTCGGATCAATTCTCGCCGTGCCGATCGGGTCGCCCCCGCGTTGCCGAATTTGCATGCGAGTGGCCGTCACGTCAGGGTGCTTGCGGGCATTCGGGGTGCTCGCCATACTTAGCCTTAAGAGTCGAATGCATGGCGATGCGGACACTCGAGCGATGACGGCGCAGACCTCTTCCAGAGCGGCGGTTGCGGTGGTGGGGGCGCTGCTAATGACCGCGAACGCGTTTGCGCAAACGCTCGGCGTGCCACGTACTCCATGGGGCGATCCAGACCTGCAGGGTACCTTCACGAACAAAGACGAGGTCGGGACTCCGTTGGAGCGGCCGCGTGAGTTCGTGGGACGCCGACTCGAAGACATCACACCGGTCGAAGTCGCCGCCATTCTGAAGAAGCGCCAGGAGGACAGGCCTCGGGTACAAGCGGACGCGTCGGGTCGGATTGGTCCGACCGAATGGCAGAGCCAAGTTGATCTGACCAACGGGAGCCGCCTCTGGTTCGTGACTTCTCCGCCGGACGGCAAGATTCCGCCGCTGACTGTTGAAGCGCACGCGCGTACCGTGGCCCGTCAGGAAGCGCAACGCGGACGCGGTCCCGCGGACTCGTGGCTTGACCTCGATCTCGGCGCTCGGTGCATTACGCAGGGCTTGCCCGGTTCGATGATGCCTGGAACGTCGGGTAACTCCTACGAAATCGTCCAAGCCCCTGGTTATGTTGCAATCCGCTACGAGAGGATCAACGAAGTCCGCGTGATCCCGCTCGACGGGCGTCAGCACGTCAACGTTCGGCTTCGCGCACACATGGGCGACGCGCGCGGCCACTTCCAGGGAGATGCGTTGATTGTCGAGACGATGAACTTCCGCGACGAGAGTGCCTACCGAGGGGCCAATCCCGACAGACTTCGTGTGGTCGAGCGATTCACGCCAAAACCAGACGGTAAACTCGAATGGAGCGTGACGCTCGACGATCCGAGCACTTGGACGGGACCGTGGACGTTCTCGATGGCCCTCACGCCGAATTCCGAAGAACCGATCATCGAGTACGCCTGCCACGAGGGAAACCGCGCGATGGCGAACACGCTGAGCGGGGCGCGCGCGGAGGAACGTGCATCTCAAGAAAAGCGCAAGTAGGCGTCACGCGAAACGAGTGAAAACCGAGCTCGGAATGCGCATGCAACGGGAGTGGCGGCGCGCGACGGCAAGAAATTGCGCAAGGGCCAGGATTACTCCTCGAAAGTCGCCAAGTGACTTGGAAATCGTGACCGCGAATTCAGAAGACGCTGCGGCGTTTGATCGTTCGTAACGATCTCCCCTGAGCCGCCCCTTCGCTCTTTGCGCGTCCGCTTGAGATCACCCCGATGTTCGCGTTAAAGCGATTCGATAACGGAATCGCCAAGCTCAGCGTGTGAAAGCGTCGAGTCGGCAAAGTCGCATGATGACCGCTGAGGGTGCGGGCAGTATCCTTCTCGTGAGGCTCCTATGAAGCTTCTGATCGTCGAGGACGACGATGAATCCCGCGACGTGCTGAAAGCCCTCTTGGAGCTCGACGGTCATGACGTCACTGCCGCATGGAACGGTATCAAGGGCTGGCAGGCATTCCAATCCGGGGAGTTTTCGATCGTCCTCTCGGACTGGCTCATGCCCGAGATGGATGGTCTCGAGTTGTGCCGTCGGATTCGAGCGAGCGATCGACCGAGCTATTCGTACATCATTCTTGTTACTGCCCTGCACGGAAAGTCTTCCTATCTCCAAGGTATGGATGCCGGCGCCGATGATTTCGTTTCAAAGCCTTTGGATCCGGATGAACTCAAGGCCCGATTGATCGTCGCGGAACGTATCATCGGCGTTCAGAACCGAGTGAAACATCTCGAAGGCATTCTGCCTACCTGCATGTACTGCAAACAGATCCGCGACGAGCAGAACCAGTGGGTAGGCATCGAGTCTTACATCAGCAAACGTAGTCGAGCGTCGTTCAGTCATGGTGTCTGCCCGTCCTGCTACGACAAGTTCGTCCAGCCAGACCTGGATCGCATCCGGCCCACTTGATCGCACGATGCACGTGAGTAACCCACTCCGCGTCATTCACCTGCCTCAACGCCACGCGTCCAGCGCGGGGTTTTTAGGCCGCCCCTCGCGACGCCGAGAGTGCCTTCTTGAGAAGAGCGATCTGGCCCGCATGGTACAGGTCGTGCTGAGGCGTGCCGCAGAACTGAACGTACGCCGAGTACTCGGAACCCAGCTCCTGCGAAAGGCGCTCCGCGGGGAAGGCGCGCACGGCGCTCTGGAGCTGCTGATTCAGTTGCTCCAAGGTGTGCTGGCTCTCGCGCCAGGCCTCCGAACTAAACGCCGCCAGCGCAGGCCACTCTTCCTCCGGCGAGAGCTGCGCACGCTCGCCACGAACGCGCCGAAGAACCAAGGTGTATCCACCAGCCAGGTGTAGGACGATTTCCCAGATGCTGTGAGCGCCGGCTATCGGATGAGCTGCCGCGTCTTCCGCCGAAACACCCGCCAGCACTTCGAGCACCGAAGGCCCGTGCCAGGACTCGCCCCGAAAGGCTCGGTTGATCTGATCTGCGATGATCTCCATATCCAGGGGCATCGTCTCTCCCATTCAGCCAGGTCGACCTAACTTGTTGTGGACCTTCGACGCCGTGTCCGTTTCGCGGCCAACGAGGCCTGTCAGTACGACTCTCGGCGTTCACAAAGTCACGAATACGACGCAGCTTACACCTGGGTGATGCACCGCGGAACGACGCGTGTTTGGATGCGGCCACGATGGATGGCCGCAATGAACCGGTAGCCAACGCCACCACTTACGCCGAGAAGGACCAGCGCAAGGCCATCCCGATGAAGGCGTTGTGGCGATTAGGTGTGGGAACGGGCGTGGCGAGGCAGCGAGACGTTCCCACGTATGATGCTCATGCCCGGAGATTCCTAACCGAAAGTCGGCCAGTGTATTTCTTGCAAGGCGGCCAAGCATGAAAATCCACGGCGTCGCTTTGCGGCAGTAATCTCACCCACTCGAGTATCCGTATAATCACGCCGTCCCCGCGTGCCTCTCACCCCAGGCAGTCGCATCGGCCCGTACGAGATCGGTGCCCAGATCGGTGTGGGTGGCATGGGTGAAGTCTACCGAGCCACCGATACCAATCTTTCCCGGCACGTGGCGATCAAGGTGCTGCCCGCGTCGATGGCGACGGACGCGGACCGACTCGCGCGCTTCGACCGTGAAGCGAAGACGTTGGCCGCGCTGAACCATCCCAATATCGCGGCGGTTTACGGGCTGGAGCGATCCGACCGACTGACGGCGCTGGTCATGGAGTTGGTTGAAGGGCCGACTCTCGCGGAGCGCATCGCTGAAGGCCCGATCCCGCTTGACGAGGCGCTGGCCATCGCGAAGCAGGTCGCCGAGGCGCTCGAAGCAGCACACGAGCAGGGGATCATCCACCGCGACCTCAAACCAGCAAATGTCAAGTTGCGCTCCGACGGCAGGGTGAAAGTACTCGACTTCGGGCTCGCCAAAGTGCTGGAGCCCTCACGTGCGTCGTCGCCGCGCGCGTCGATGTCACCGACGATCACGACGCCCGCCATGACCGAGGCAGGGATGATTCTCGGCACGGCCGCATACATGAGCCCCGAGCAGGCGCGCGGCAAAGTGGTGGACGCACGCGCCGATGTCTGGGCATTTGGCTGCGTCCTCTACGAGATGCTCACGGGCCAGCGGGCCTTCGTCGGAGAAGACGTCAATGACATGCTCGCAGCCGTGCTGCGCAGCGAGCCTGACTGGGAGCTGCTGCCGACGAGCGTGCCCCTGCGGATTAAAGACTTGCTGCGGTGTTGTCTGGAAAAGGATGTGAAGAATCGGCGCCGCGATGTCCGCGATCTGCGGATCGAGATCGAGCAGGTACTGAAAGGGACGCAGGAAAGACCGCCGGTTCCCGCGCATCAGCCACTGCGGATTGGTCGGCTCGCGTGGATTGTGCTCGCCGTGGCGTTGGCGGCGGCGGCCGGCACGCTGGCCCTCGCGTGGGCATTTCGTCCAACGTCGGAAGCGCCCGAGATGCGGGTGCAGATCAATACTCCCGGGACTGCACTGCCAATGCACTTTGCGCTGTCGCCCAACGGCCGCTACCTTGTGTTCGTGGCCGGAGAGGACAGGCCGGAGCGACTGTGGCTTCGCCCGCTGGATGTTGTAGAAGCGCAGCCGATGCCTCAGACCGAGGGCGCGCAGTTCCCCTTTTGGTCGGCCGACAGCCGCTCGATCGGCTTCTTCGCCTCCGGCAAGCTTTACCGCATCGACATCAAAGGTGGTCCGCCGCAGGCATTGGCTGATGCGCCTAATCCCCGCGGCGGGACCTGGAATGCGAACGGCGTCATTGTATTTGCGCCATTGCCGAGCGGTCCCCTGATGCGAACGGCGGCGTCGGGCGCCGATCCCGAGGCCGTCACTATGCTCGTTCCTGGACAGGTAGGCCATCGATTCCCGCAGTTTCTGCCCGACGGACGTCGTTTTCTGTTCAACGCTATGGGAGACGCGGAAAGAGAGGGAATCTACTTGGGAGCGCTCGATGGTGGCGACCCAAAGAGGCTGACAACGAGCGACACGGTCGGTCGCTATCTGGAACCGAGCCGTGTGGCGTATGAGCGAGCAGGCACGTTGGTGGCGCGGCGACTGGATCTCGATCGCGAGGAGTTGACCGGGGATCCTGAAACGTTGGCCACTCCGATCGGGGTGGACCCTAGTTCGACCCCCGGTTTTTCTGTGTCGTCCGAGGGTCGCGTGGCTTACCGCGCCAGTGCAGCCGACCGGCGGCAGTTGGCTTGGTATGACCGGTCAGGCAAGTTGCTCACGACGATCAGCGAGCCGGACGCCAACGATCTACGGGATCCCGAACTTGCACCTGACGGTCGGCGCGTTGCTGTGGATCGCACTGTTCAAGGAAACCGCGACATCTGGCTGATGGATGCGGAGCGAAGCGGACGGATACGCTTCACGTTTGATGGAGCTGTCGATGCTGGCCCTATCTGGTCGCCGGATGCCACGAAGATCGCGTTCCTCTCCGCGCGGAAAGGTAAAAGCGATCTGTATGTGAGGCCGTCGAACAGTGGCACAACAGAAGAACTGCTACTTGAAACGCCCAACGACAAATGGACACAGGACTGGTCGAGGGACGGGCGGTACCTGCTCTACCGGGAGCAGGATCCGAAAACGGGATTCGACCTGAAGGCACTGGCGATGACGGGCAGTGAGCGGACAACGATACCGGTCGCAAACACGCGGTTTGAGGAACGCTACGGACAGTTTTCGCCCGACGGGCGCTGGGTCGCGTACGCCACCGACGAGTCCGGACAGTTCGAGATTGTGGTGCAAGCGTTCCCCCACGCGACTGAAAAGTGGCCAGTGTCTACAGGCGGAGGCTCCCAGCCGCGATGGCGAGCCGATGGTAAGGAACTGTATTTCATAGCCTCCGATGGGACGCTCATGGCGACGTCCATCATCGCGTCTGGATCAAGGCTTGAGATGGGCGCGCCTGCGGTGCTGTTTCACGCACGGTTCCAGGGCGGCAGCACCGCCAATCCCGCCAAGCACCAGTACGCCGTCTCGCGCGACGGTCGGTTCCTCATCAACCGACCAACCGAAGACACCACACTCTCCCCGATCACGCTCATCCTGAACTGGAGAGCTAAACCCTGACCCTGTCGCGGTCGGCACAAATCTTCGTCTCAGGTCGTGCGGTGCCAGCTTGTCGATGCCCGGCTCACCGTCGCCGACAACTTCGCCCCTACGGCGTTACACGAGACCTACTCTCGCCGCATTTCATTAGGGGCGCGACTACCGCCAGAACGCTCTCCCGGACGACTGTCCAGCGAGACGGCGCGCCCACGAGCTAGCCAAACAAGCACGAGAAGACTCGCAGCGAGGTACACCAGGGGCGGAACTCGAAAGACGACCGGGGCACGCGCGAATAGCACAGGCAGCATTGGCGTCGCGAATCCCACGACCGTAAGCGCACCGAACCCCGCCAGCAGGCGCCTCGCAGTGCCGTCCATCGCGCGTGAAGACGCGGCGAGATACAGCCCGCCAGCGAGCAAGTGGACCTCCGCAACCCATAGATCCAGCAGAACGCGGTTCGCCTCGGGCACGCCAGTGGTTGCATATAAGTACGCAATGCCACCGGAGTGGCCGATGCCGCCGAGCAGCAACACGATGGCAAGTGCCCTCAGCATCGTCCGCACCCCTGTATTGTCAGGCAGTGGCCGGCGCCTCAAAGTCCGTCGGACATCAACGGCTCGAGGCGCCTGTGGACGCCAGCAACTCAGTCGCCACAAACCGGTACGACGTTTCCGCCGACGGTCAACGTTTTCTGGTCAATGCCTCGATCGAAAACGCCGGTTCCTCCGCCGGCTCTTCCTCAATCACACTGGTGAACTGGCTCGCCAATGTGACCAACAAGCCTTGACCGCGGAGCATTCGCGAAAAGCCGCCAACTGACTACTGAAAACCGTGGAGGAACAGGGGCTGCAAGCGGTCTGTGACTCGACTGGCGACTGGGTCCGGACCTAGCTGAGAGCCGGCCCGAATAGTCGCGCAGCTCCCGTACGAGTGGCGGCTTCTCTGCCGAGAACCACAGATACGACTCATGTTGGTTGTGGGCTCGACACCGCAGTTGAATGTTGTCAGCGACGGCGGTTCCTCCGTCCGCAAATGGCACGACATGATGAAACTCGAGGAAGCCCCGCTCCGTGCATCGACCGCGCGTACCAACGAACGCGCATCGGCCGTCGTCTCGCACCCACACCGCGCGTCGTACTGCTGATGGGATGTGGCGTGAGCCCGGCGCGGTGGCGCGCTGCTGCTGCGATCGTGATACCTGCGCGAGCTTGGTCCGCTCCAGATGCGGCAGCAACGTCGTCAACGCTCGGTCGAAGACGACTGCTACATCTTCCACTCGGGCACGCATGTCGCATCAGGTCCTGGACACGGCGCAGCTTCTCGAACGTCTCTTTCGCGACCGTGAATTGCACCTTGTAGCGCTCAGCGCCGAGTGGCTGGACGATGACCGGCTTCGCCTTGAGTTGCATCATCATCGTCGGCCTCGGCAGACGAGGCCCCTCCGGCAACCGGCATCATCGGCTGGTTTGCAGC
>Ga0070664_100002016_pt1 | contig 16284 bp, 16 predicted proteins | sample KBSC73metaG_FD_65863 | JGI IMG/M metagenome (GOLD analysis project Ga0070664, IMG submission 65863) | Corn rhizosphere microbial communities from Kellogg Biological Station, Michigan, USA - KBS C7-3 metaG | ecosystem: Host-associated > Plants > Roots > Rhizosphere > Soil ... | reverse complement strand
TACCCATCTAGGCTGCTTTGGTCAACCCCTCATGTAGGTCATGAGTTGCGCGAGGAACTCAATCTATAGCGGTCTCCCTGTGCACCCACTCAAGATATGGATGCAGTCCCTTTTCCAGGGTCAATGCGATGATCTCCGGAACTTCGTACGAATGCATTGACCTTACCAACCTTTCAAGCGCAGGGTATCGATGTGCGCTTGTTTTCATCAGCAGCAGCGACTCACGGCTCCTCTGGATCTGTCCTTTCCACCGAAAGATCGAGGTCACAGATGGAATCAGATTGCCGCAGGCCGCCAGTTTTTTCCTCACCACCGCATCCGCGATCAGTAATGCTTCGCGGCGACTCGATGTCGTGACCAAGACAATTACCACCTTCCGGGGAGACGGTTTCATTGGCCTCGACGATACCCCTTACTGAGCAAGTACTGTGCCCTACCTAGGAACATAAATGATACACATTCATAAAAATCAACTGGTTGTGATCAGAACTTTGGTCTTATGAACCAGGTTTCAACCGCGTGTTGTCCCGTAGGCCTGTTGGGAATAGCGAGAATCAACGACAAAAATGAACAAATATTGTCCTCCGTGGAACTGCGTAGACAACCCCGATTTTGCGCGGTCGTAGAACCCGATCTCGATTGACAGTGTTTTCGAGGCTCACTTAAGATGCCGTTTCGGGCCAGACACGGAGGCAAACATGGGTTATACCATCACCGCTAGCGAACTCAAGAGCAGACTGGACAAAGGCGATCAACTGGTGCTCCTCGATGTGAGGGAGCAGTGGGAATTTGACCTGGCTAAGCTCAACGGGTCGACCTTGATCCCGCTCGCGACACTTCCTCAATCCTTAGGGAAGCTGAACCGGGACACGGAAATCATCGCAATTTGCCACCATGGCATGAGGAGTGCGGACGCGACCAACTTTCTCCTCCAACAGGGCTTCCCCAACGTCAAGAACTTGGTGGGGGGAATCGATGCGTGGTCGGCTCAGGTGGACCGTTCGGTGCCGAGGTACTAGTCCGAGCCGGCCCTCAATGCAGACGGGCTTTAAAGTATTCGACCGTCTTTTTGAGTCCTTCGCTCAAATCCGCCTTCGGCTCCCAGGGGACTTCATGCCGCAGCTTCGTGCTGTCGATGACACTTCGCGCCTGCTCGCCTTTTTTCGCAGGACCGTGCATCTCCTTGCAGTTTGAACCGGTGTGCTGAACGAGAATCCTGAATAAATCGTTGATGGACGTTTCCACACCGGTACCCACATTGTAGGTGCCCTGTGTCTCCTGCCCCATCATCGCAAGATTCGCTTCAACCACGTCATCGACGAAGACAAAGTCCCGGGTCTGCCGTCCGTTTCCGTTGATGACGGCCTGTTCGTTGTTCAGCATTTTTTGGATGAAGATGGCAACGACACCCGCTTCTCCCTCCGGATCCTGGCGCGGTCCATACACGTTCGCATACCGAAGGCTGACGGCCTGGAGTCCGCTGACGCGCTGGAAGTATGAAAGGTATTGTTCTCCACAGAGTTTGCTGAGGCCATACGGAGACAAGGGCTTCATCACATGCGTTTCGGGAGCGGGGTAGATCTCCTGCTCGCCATAAATCGCTCCGCCGGACGAAGAAAAAATCACCTTGCGCACACCGTGTTTTACCGCCTGCTGCAATACGTTCAAGGTGCCCAACACGTTGACTTGAGCGTCGAACATGGGATCTTCGACCGATTTTCGCACATCCATTTGCGCCGCCAGATGCATCACGACGTTCGGCCGTTCATTGCGAAAGACACGCTCCAACCGCCAGCTTTGGATGTCCATCTTGTAGAAACGGGCGGCTCGATTGATATTTCGGCGCTTGCCCGTGGCGAGATTATCCACCACGACTGCCTCGTGCCCTTCCAACACCAGCCGATCGACCAGATGAGATCCAATGAACCCGGCGCCGCCCGTCACTAAGACTTTCATGCCTTTTCCACCTCCGACCGCCCTGGCAAAGGAGTGATTATACCTTGACGTCCAAAGCTCACAAGTATTTCCTGATTGCCTTTCCTGCCTTTCACCGGAGACTCCAAGATCCCGGTGGCCTCAAACCCCAGGCTTACGGCGAATGCGATGACCTTCTCGGTCACACTGCGACGCTGAGATTCGTCCCGCACGATTCCGCCTGATCCCACCTGCCCTTTTCCGACTTCAAATTGGGGCTTGACGAGGGCAACCATTCGTCCGCTGTCGCATAAGAACGGCACCACGCTCGGAAGCACCAACGTGAGCGAGATGAAAGACACGTCGATCACGGCGAGGTCAACCAACTCCGGAATGCGCGACCGGTCTATGTACCGGATATTCGTCCGTTCAAGCATGACGACCCGCGGATCCTGCCTGAGTTTCCAGTCGATGAGGCCGTATCCGACGTCCACGGCGTAGACCCGTTGGACACCTCGTTGCAATAGACAATCGGTAAACCCGCCGGTCGAACAGCCGACGTCAAGTGCGACCAAACCATGCGGGTCGATGGAAAACGCCTCGAGTGCGGCCGCCAACTTTTCTCCAGCCCGGCTGACAAACGGCGCCGCATGCTCGATTTCAATGCGGGCGCTGCGTGCGACGAGTCTGGCTGGCTTGTCGACAACCGCACCGTCCACCAGCACACCGCCTGCCATGATCGTCCGGACCGCTGCCTCCCGGCTGGCGGCAAGACCTTGGTGGACCAGCAGACGATCCAACCGCTCTTTTTCACCTGGCGGCTTGGCATGCATGGTACTGAGACTTGGCGAAGACGAGTCCGGAGGCTGGACAACCCGAGGAAGACCCCACAGTGCAATCAAGAGGAGGACTCGTCGGAGGAGTCATCACCCGCATTTTCATCCGGCGAGAAGGCCTGCAGCCGCTTCTTGCCGTTCCTGTCCTGGACCAGGACTTCCACCTTGTGCTCGGCATCTTCCAGGATTTTCAGGCAACTCTTCGAGAGACGAATACCTTCCTCGAAGATCTTCAAGGATTCATCCAGAGGCAGGTCACCCTTTTCCAATTCACCGACGATCGCTTCCAGTCGCGCCATTGCCTGTTCGAATTTGACCCCGCCCACGACGGTACCTAATCCTTTCCTTGCGTTAGAAAAATCATTATACCTGGGCTTGGTTCCGATTTACACCAAGGGATCGGGCAACACGCGCTTGACCGTACAGTGCAGTTGGCCCTGGGATAAGCGCGCGATGACTTCCTCCTCGAGTTGTGCATCGGCCGCCTTGCGGACGATCGCTCCGTCCCGCACGCGCGAGAGGATGCTGTAGCCGCGCCCAAGAATCGCCAGTGGGCTCAACTGCGCGAGTTGCGCTGCAAGCGCTGCCATCCGGTGTCTACGGCCATCGGCCAAGACGAAGATTTGGCGTTCCAGCCGTTGCATCAAAAATGTGACCATGGCGAGGCTTCGTTTGACGAGAAAGACCGGATTCAGGACGGCCAATTCACGTTGACGCTCACGAATCAGGTCACGTCCTGCCGCAAGCCGGTCGGAAGTCAGCGTCCGTAAGCGATCCACCGTGTCCTGCGTCCGCTGCCATTCAAGACGTATGCGAAGCCGCATCTCCGACAGCTTGCCAATCTGAGCGTCGAGGCGCCGTTGTTCAAACATGCAGTGTCTGCCCATGGTCTGGGTCGTGCGTATGGTTAGCACCCGCAGGCGCTCGACGACTTCGGCCAGCACCTGAACGACGGTTTCTGCAGCCGCGGAAGGCGTGGCCGCCCGTCGGTCTGCGGCAAAATCCGTCAGCGTTACGTCGGTCTCATGACCCACCGCGGACACGACCGGGACACGGGACGCCGCAATCGCACGGACGACGACCTCTTCATTGAAGCTCCAGAGATCTTCCATCGACCCTCCGCCACGGCCGACGATCATGACGTCGACGAGATCTTCCTCGTTCAACCAGCCCACCGCATCCGCAATCTGCTGCGCGGCGCCGTCTCCCTGCACCGGCACCGGAACGACAATGACGTGAAGCGTCGGCCAGCGCCGGTGCAGCACAGCAAGCATGTCCCGGATTGCAGCACCGGTGGGCGATGTCACGATCCCCACTCGTTGCGGAAAAGGCGGCAACGATACTTTCTTGGCCTCATCGAACAACCCTTCGGCGGTCAGTCGAGCCTTGAGTTGCTCAAACGCCAGTTGCAGGGCACCGATCCCTTTGGGTTCAACACTGTCGAGGACGATCTGATATTCTCCTCGCGGCTCATAGACCGTGAGCCGTCCCCGGACAATGATGCACATCCCTTCTTGCAGGGCGAACCTCAACCGCAATGCGCTCGATCGGAAGAGGACGGCGCGGATCTGACTGAATTCGTCCTTGAGCGTGCAGTAGACGTGGCCGGACCCCGGCATCCGGAGGTTGGACACTTCTCCCTCTAGCCAGAGATCCGTGAACTGGGATTCGATCGAGGTGCGAAGTATGCCGGTGAGCTGCGAAACGGTCATCACCGACTTGGGGGATTGGAACAATGCCTGTTGCTTCGTAGCCGACATCCGTTAGTCGAGAATGCGCACGCGCTCGATCGACAAGGCCTTGCCGATCCGCGCGTCCAACTCGATGAGGACGGCACAAAACACCGTGGGGCCGGCGGCAACCTCGAAACGCCTCGGCATCCCGGTCAAAAACTTCTCGATGGCGAGTTCCTTCTTCACGCCGATCACGCCATGCAGCGGGCCGGTCATGCCGATATCCGTCAGGTAGGCCGTGCCTCGCGGGAGAATCTGTTCGTCTGCGGTCTGCACGTGCGTATGTGTGCCGACCACGGCAGTCGCCTCGCCGTCGAGAAAATGACCCATCGCCATCTTTTCCGAGGTGGCTTCCGCATGCATGTCGACGAGCACCGCCGCCACACGTTTTCTCAATCTTGCCATTTCCCGCTTCGCGACCTGGAACGGACAATCCAAGGTCGGCATGTAGGCGCGTCCCATCAACTGCAAGATGGCAAGTTCTTCCCCGTTCTTGGCCTGGACGATGACGCTGCCCTGGCCCGGCACGCCGTCCGGATAATTGGCCGGCCGCAGCAAACGCCGTTCGCGCGGGAAGTAATCAAGAATTTCCTTTTTGTCCCAGGCGTGATTGCCTGTGGTGATCGCCGACAATCCCATCCCGAACAATTCTTCGGCAAGCTCGGGGGTGATCCCGAAGCCACCCGCAACGTTTTCACCGTTGCCAACGACGACGTCGATCTGGCGCTGAGACACGAGGCGCGGCACCATCCGGCCCACGGCACGCCGCCCCGGCTCTCCCATGATGTCCCCGATGTACAGGACTTTCATTTCGCGTACTCGATGTAGCGGCTTTCGCGGATCACCGTGACCTTGATCTGGCCCGGATACGTCAATTCCTGCTCGATCTTCTTGGCCAATTCCCTCGACAGCTGAAACGACTCGCTGTCCGTCACGTCTTCCTGGCGGACGATCACGCGAATTTCCCGGCCCGCTTGGATGGCGTAGGCCTTCTGCACGCCTTTCTGCGCATGCGCGAGCGATTCCAATTTCTCCAGGCGCTTCACGTAGGACTCCAGCGCCTCGCGCCTTGCCCCCGGCCTGGCAGCCGACAAGGCTTCAGCGGCGGCCACGAGCACTGATTCCGGACAGATGGGCGGCACCTGCTCGTGGTGGGCGGCGATGGCATTCACGATTTTCTCGCTCTCGCCCCACTTTTTCGCGATTTCCGCACCCAGCATCGCATGGGGCCCTTCTTCTTCGTGGCTCACGGCCTTGCCGATATCGTGCAGCAAGGCGCCACGTCGGGCGAGCCGCACGTCCAACCCAAGTTCTGAGGCCATGATGCCGCAGATATAGGAGGCTTCACGCGCATGGTAGAGGTTATTTTGTCCGTAACTCGTCCGGTATTTCAGCCGGCCTAACACTTTGATGAGCTCCGGATGGAAATCGGAGAGTCCCAGCTCGAAAATGATCTTTTCGGCTTCCTCGTACATCAACTTGTCGATATCGACCTTGACCTTTTCGACGATCTCCTCGATTCGCGTGGGATGGATGCGTCCGTCATGCATCAACCGCTCGAGCGAGACCTTGGCGATTTCCCGGCGCAACGGATCGAACCCTGAGATGATCACGGCTTCCGGCGTCTCATCAATGATCAGATCGATGCCGGTCGCGGCTTCGATCGCACGGATGTTGCGTCCCTCGCGGCCGATAATGCGGCCCTTCATCGCATCGTTCGGAATGGGGACGACGGAGATGGTCGATTCCGACACGTAGTCCCGCACCACCCGTTGAATGGAGGTGGTGATGATCTCCCGCGCTTCCCGCTCGGCATTCTCTCGGGCTTCCTCCAGCGTCCGCTTGGCGATCCCGGCGGCATCGAGGCGAGCCTGGCTCTCCAGTTCCTGAAGGAGCTGCTTCTTGGCTTCATCAGCCGTCATACCCGCCACCCGCTCCAATGCGTCGCGATGCTCGCGCTCTGCCTGGGCGCAGGTCGCTTCCTTGACAATCAATCTCTCTTCTTTCTTGATGAGCTCCTGTTCACGCTTTTGTCCCTCGGCATCGCGCTTGTCCAGCACGCCGATGCGCTTATCGATGGCTTCTTCCCGCTGGACCAGGCGCTTTTCTGCGGAGGTGAGCTCGAGCAGCTTCGCCTTTTGCTCTTTCTCCAATTCCGCCTTGGATTGAAAAATCAAATCCTTCGCTTCGAGCTTGGCCTCTTTGACGATATTTTCGGCTTCACGTTGGGCGTTTTGGATGGCTTGACGCGACTGTTCTGCCTCCTGAGCGCGCCTGGCGCTCATGGAAGAACGGCGCAACCCTTCATACATTCCAATTCCCAGCAACGCCCCTATCAATCCCACGAATATGTACAGCAACATGGAAGTCGACATAGGACAGACCCTTTCACGATTGAGGCTGCATCACGCCTGAGACGGTCAAGATTCAGAAGGTAGCGGTTGGGAAGACGAAAGACAGGACGAGAAGAGGCCGACCGATCAGACTATCCCGAGAAACGACTTCGGAAGGATGAACGTGTTGTTGGAAGAGCGGAGCGAGCCTGTCTCCAGACTTGGCCTCCGACTGCGCGTCGAATAGGACTCACTCGCGCGAGACATAATTCGAACGATCGTGCCGGTTCTGAGACCGCCACGGCCGCTCGTCTATCCGCACCGAACTCTCGCTCGGCCGGCACCACGTACTCCGCGATTCTGTCCAGGATGGCAGCGAGGGTCGAGAGGAGCAGCAGCACTCCCTGCAACGCATTCCACTCTCTCAACGGGATCAGCATCGAAAAACCCACATTCATTCTTGCAGCGACGTAAATCGTATCCCGGAATCGTTACCGGTTGGTGATTGACCTCATCCTTGTCCCGATCAATGAACCTGCTTCCGCAAATACCACTACCACAACACCACGATAGCAAAGGCTTCCGGGCCTTTGCAAGCGCATTCACCGAAAGAGCGAAGTAGGAACGTGTTCCTCGATGGATTCCATGAGCGACGTCATCCGGCGTTCGACATCCGCTTCGCCTTGGGCTCGTTTCTTTTCCGCTTCGAACAGCTGATGGGCCAGATTCAGCGCTGTCAGAACCGCCAATCTGGATGGTGTGGTGGTGTTCATCCCCTCAGCAACCTGCCGCATTTGACCGTCCACAAAGCCTGCCAGGCGACGGATGTAGGCTTCATCCGCTTCGCCTTTGATCGTATATCGCTGGCCGTAGATCTCGACATCGGTCGTCTTAGTCAAAGGCCACCTCCTTGCGTTCTTCGAACCCCTCCAACACTTCGATATCACTCAGGACTTTCTCAACGCGGGCTTTAATGTCGGTCCGCTCACGAGCCCAGCGGCGATTCGAATCACTTTCGTCGGCCAAGCGCTGCCGGGTCGCCCGGAGATCATCCTCTAGGCCGGCATTTCGCTTTTTCAATTCCTGGATGAGCTTCACCAGGTCCTTGATGCGCGTCTCAAGCGCATCCAAACGATCCAACGCCATGTACCCTCTCCTGCATTCTCTACCACGGATTGTGGCGCACTATAGGAACTTACCCACAGCTTGTCAACGCCATCAGGACAGGCCGCCGAGGCGCACGTATTCGCGATAGGTCCGCAAGACCCGTTTCACATATTGTCTGGTCTCTTGATAGGGAATCAGCTCGACGAATTCGTCCTGACCCTGCCCGCGATATTGAGAGATCCAATTGCCGACCGCCAGAGGGCCTGCATTATAGGAGGCAATGGTATAGACGAGGTTGCCGGAAAACTGCTCCAACAATTGCTCGACGTAGCGGACGCCAATGCGGATGTTGGTCTCTTGATCAAACAGGTCTTCACGTCCGACGGCGGGAAGCCCGACCCGCTGCGCCACGGTGTTGGCCGTTGCCGGCATGACCTGCATTAATCCGATGGCCCCCACACGGGAAACGGCTTTCACGTCATATTGGCTTTCTTCACGGATAATGGCGGCGATCAGGTACGGGTCCACGCCCTTCGCCCCCTGTAGTTTGATCGTCGGCAGGAGTCCAGTCGGATAGGCCACGTTCCATAGCGAAGGCGCAACCGTTCCGCCTGTGCGCTCCAGCTGATCGCGGAATCGAGCACGTGCCAGACGTAGCGCCTGATGATAGGCGCCGACCTCGTTCAACATCGTCGACAGCGCCACGAGGGCATCAGGGTCCCGGCTGTACCGCTCCGTCAGCACGGCGACTTCGTGGGCGGCGTCGGCATCCAAGCCCAGAGTTTTCAGCTCAATCGCCCGACGGTATGCCGTCTGCTGGGCGATGTCTGCGCGTGTAGTGATGGTCGCGGCCGGCTCGCCTTCTTTCGGCGGGTCAGCGGAGACCATCGTCACATCTGGTGGAATTTCGGAATCAGGCCCACCCTTCATGCGTTCTCGAGCCAACTGACAATAGTAAGTAAAGCGGTGCCGCTGACACAGTTTCTTATAGTACTCCTGAGCTTCCGGCTGCTGATGCTGCTCACCGGCACGTCCGAGCCAGTAAAGCGCTTGAGGCTCGAACTCACTGTCATGCTGCTCGGCCAGCGCACGCAAACCTTCCGCCGCCTCGCGATAGCGCCCTGTTCGGTAATACACCCATCCCACACGCCATTGACCTTCCGCCCGTTGTGCCGCGGGCTCGCCCTGCTTCGCTACCTGATGATATTTCACAATGGCTTCATCGTATTGCTTCTGGTCCTCGAGCCACATGCCGACAAACAGCGTGATCTGGCCCTTCTGCTCGGCAGACAGGGACGTAGAGGGAAGCACCCGTCCGGCTTCCACCAACTTGTCTCCCTGTCCCTGCCGGAGATAGACGCGCGCCAGCCACACCGCCGCTTCATGGGATTCCGGTCCACCGTCTTTGGCCAACGCACGAAACGTATCGCGCGCTTGATCATATTGTTTGAGCCGCACCTGCGCGATGCCCAACTTCAACTTGGCCTCACTCCGCCGGGGCGAATGCGGATCGACCACGAGAAATTTTTTCAGCTCTTCGATCGCTTCGGCATGAAATGCCTGCCCCAAGAATGCCTGCGCGCGGGTGAGCCGATCGGACGGTTGGACGGTCCATGTCTCTCCGCCCAAGTTGGACGACAGCACCGTTTCCGCCTCTTTCGCCTCCGGCGCGTAAGGGAAACGCACCCACACCTGCTGGAGCAATTCGCGTCCTTCTGCAATATTGTTCTCACGCAGACGGCACGCCCCTCGGCGGAGGTAGGCCTGGGGAGCGGCGGGGTCCTTGTCATTCATTGCAAGTGCCTTGATGAACCACGCCGTCGACTCCTGACAGGCGGAGGCTTGGTACCACGCTTCGCCCGTTTTATAGGCGGCCTTCGCCATGATGTTGGAATCAGGCACCGCCATTGGAATGCTTTCCAACAGCACTGCCGCCTCCCTCGCGTCGCCGAGATTGAATTGCGCCTGAGCAATCCAGAGACGGACGTAATCGTCGAGCACCGGAAAGTCACGCTGGGCGTTTCGAAGGAATGGAATGGCAGCGGCGGGATTTCGATCGATCAACAGCACACCGGAAAGTAGTCCTGCCCGCTTGCTCCAAGGGGTGTCAGGAAACCGATCCATCAGGCGTTGCAGACGCTCGAGCTTGAGCGTCAACACCTGTTCTTTCGTCATACCCTTTCCGAGGCGCTCCTTGGGAAGCGCGGCCGCTTGAAAACAGGGCTCGGGCTGATCACAAAAATCGGGTTCACCTGAGAGAGCGGCAGACCCTGCCACACCGCTCAGAAGGAGCAGCAGACTGCAGGCACAACACCGCATCACAACAGGCAGCATTCCCACTCCGCTCCTACCATATATAACAGTGTCTCTCCATCCTTGCCAGCAGAGGACGATGATATGGTAGGCTGCGTCATGCAGGGCTCGAACACTGCGGTCTCGTCCTCCCACATCGACCTCCTTTCACTCACCGAATCAGAGATGGCGGGGCTCGTCACCGCGTTCGGCTGGCCCGCGTACCGGACTGGGCAAATTCTTCGATGGATCTATCAGCGCCGGGCACGGACGATCGAAGAAATGACCGATTTGAGCCAGGTTGACCGTGCGAAGCTGAGCGCACGGGCCACCGTTCGAAGAGCCTTCGGCTGTGTCGTATTCCGCTCCGCAGACGACACCAGGAAGCTGATCCTCAAGCTGGAAGACGGACTCGAGGTGGAAGCGGTTCTCATTCCCGACGAAGACCGGCTGACGCTGTGCCTCTCCACGCAGGTCGGCTGCACGCTTGACTGTGGCTTCTGTCTCACGGGCACGATGGGCCTGAAACGTAACCTCAAGCCGCACGAAATCATCGAACAGGTATTGACCGCCCAGGATCAGCTCGCCGAGGGCGAACGATTGTCGAACATGGTGTTCATGGGCATGGGCGAACCGCTGGCAAATCTTCATGCAATGTCGGAAGCGATTCGGCGGCTGACGAACAAACCATGGGGATTGGGATGGTCTCCGCGCCGCATCACCGTGTCCACAGCGGGCCTGGCCTCCAGGATGAAAGACGTCGCGCCGCTCGGCGTGAACTTAGCGATCTCACTCAATGCCACCACCGACGAGCAACGCGCACACCTCATGCCGGCGGTGAACAAAATGGCGTCGCTCAGGACGCTGCTGCTCGCCTGCCGCCAGTATCCCTTGGCGCCGCATCGACGGCTGACGTTCGAGTATGTCCTGCTGGCGGGTGTGAACGATCGTGAGGCCGATGCGATTCGCCTGGCCAAACTGATTCGCGGCATCACCTGCAAGGTCAATCTGATTCCGTTCAACCCGTTTCCGGGCAGTGCCTTTCGTCGGCCGTCCGACCGGGATGTTCTGGCGTTTCAATCGATCGTGCGCGATGCAGGAATCGACGTCTTCATCCGCAAGAGTCGCGGACGCGATGTGTTGGGCGCCTGTGGACAGCTCGGAAATCTTCCGCCGGCATATCGGCAAACCTTGACACAAATTGAATCCCGTTGTTAGCATGCAGCGGTTTTCCTCACCACAAATCATGACCAGCTTGCATTTCCGACACAGCCGTTTCTGGTGGCTTCCGGTCCTGATCGTCCTGTGCTGTTTCTCCATCGTCGTCCGACCGGTGGAGGCCGCCGAACCTCACGAGCATATCCTTTCAAACGGCATGAAAGTGCTGTTGGTCGAGGTCCCGAAAGCTCCCGTCGCCACGGTCCAGGTCTGGTATAAGGTCGGCTCGCGCAATGAGGTCATGGGCCGTGCGGGGCTGTCCCACATGCTCGAGCACATGATGTTCAAGGGCACGGCGAAATATCCAAAAGGATCGTTTTCGCGTCTGATTCGGAAGAACGGCGGCATGGATAACGCCTTTACGAGCCAGGATTTTACCGCCTATTTTGAAAATCTCGCCGCCGACCGCGTGCAGCTCGCCTTGGAGATGGAGGCGGATCGCATGCAAGGTCTCCTCCTGGACATGAACGAGCTGAAGACCGAGCGCGAGGTGGTGAAAGAGGAGCGGCGGCTGCGCACGGAAGACGATCCGCAAGGCGCGCTGGTCGAAGCGTTGTTCGCCCAGGCCTATCTCAGCCATCCCTATCACTGGCCGGTCATCGGCTGGTTCGGTGATCTGGATGCGATGACGCTCGAGGATCTGCAGCGGCACTACGACACCTACTATTCTCCCAACAACGCCACACTGGTGGTCGTCGGTGACATTAAGGCCGAGCTGCTGCTGCCGACGATCAAACATCTGTTCGAGCCCATTCCCCGCGGGCCGGAACCCAAGGCCGTAGCGACGATGGAGGGCGAACAGAAGGGCGAACGCCGGTTTCTACTGAAACGGGAAGCGCAGGTGCCGTTTGTGATGATGGGGTATCGCGTCCCTAACTATGTTAGTGAAGATTCATACGCGCTGGACGTGCTCGAATCCATCCTCTCGCACGGCAAAAGTTCTCGGCTGTACCAGAGCCTCGTGTACGATCAAAAACTGTCGCTCGCCGTCGGCGCAGAATACGGCTTGATGCAAACCGACCCAGGCCTCTTTTATTTTTACGCACTCGTGAGCCCCGGACAGAAGGTCGAGGTCGTTGAAGAGGCGCTCCATAAGGAAATCAAACGGCTGCAGACGGAGCCGCCGACTGAGCAGGAACTGCAACGGGCCAAGAACCAGGTCGAAGCGGCGAGGGTCTTTGAGCAGGATTCGAACTTCCGGCACGCCATGCTGCTCGGCCAGGCGGAGTCCGTAGGCGCGGGATGGCGCAAAGTGGATCAATTTCTGGAACGAATTCGCGCCGTGACACCCAAGGACGTGCAACGCGTTGCGGTGCAGTATCTGATCGAAGACGCTCGCACCGTAGGCACCTTGATTCCTGTCGTGCCCAAACCACCTGAATCGCCCACCGCGGCAGCCCAGGGAAAACCGTGATCAACATATTGGTCCGCGCGATGCGACTCTCTCTGCGACCGTTCTCCGCTGTACTCTTGCTTGGCGCCCTCGCCGTCGCCGTCTCAGCGGCTCCGCTGTCTGCAGCCGAGATCCTCCCGACAAAACTGGTGACCCCCAACGGCATGACGGTCCTCGTGCTGGAGCAGCACTTCCTGCCGATCGTCGAAGTCCATGCGCTCGTCAAGAGCGGCTCGGCGCAGGATCCCCCGGACAAAGCCGGTCTCGCGAATTTGGTCGCCAGCCTCCTGGATGAAGGCACGACTTCTCGATCGTCAAAGCAACTGGCCGAACAGATCGACTTCGTCGGTGGAGCCCTGGAGGTGAAGGCCTCGGAAGATTTCACAACCGCCTCCGCCCGCGTCTTGAAGAAAGACGTCGAACTCGGATTTACACTGCTGGCGGACATCCTGCAGCATCCGGCGTTTCACAAGCCTGAATTCGAGCGCATCCGCTCCCAAATTCTTGGCGAAATGGCCAGCGACAACGATGATCCCGGTCATGTCGCGATGAAAGCCTTCAATCAACTGGTCTTTCACGGCCATCCCTACCGCTGGCCCTTGAATGGCACGGAAGAATCGCTCAATAAAATCACCCATGCCGATGTGGTCGGCTTCTACTCGCGTGAGTACACGCCGAGCCAGGTGATTTTGACAATTGTAGGCGACGTTTCGGCGGAGCAAGTAACCGGACTGGTACAGACTCATTTCGGCGGATGGAAAAAGGCCTCACCACCAGCACGAAACTTGAAAAACGCCCAGCCGGTCGAGAAGAAAACGGTGCAGCTCATTGAAAAGGATTTGACGCAATCGAACGTGATTCTTGGCCATGGGGGCATTAGCCGGAACAATCCCGATTTTTATGCCGTCACCGTCATGAATTACATTCTTGGCGCCGGGGGTTTCTCCTCGCGGCTGATGGATTCCATCCGTGACAAACAGGGTCTGGTCTACGGCATCATGAGCCATTTCGACGCCCGGTTGATGCCCGGCTCGTTTTGGGTGAATTTTCAAACCCGCACCGAAGCGACGAATCAGGCGATTCAGGGGGTGTTGGCCGAGATCAAGAACATTCGCGAAGCGCCTGTGACCGACCAGGAACTCTCGGAAGCCAAGTCGTTTCTCATCGGCAGTTTTCCTCTGCGGCTGGACTCCACCGCAAAGCTTGCGTCCGTATTGGCCCAGGTTGAGTTTTACAACTTGGGATTCGAATACTTTTCTCAGTATCCCAGGTGGATCGATCGGGTCACGAAGGACGATGTCCAGCGTGTCGCCAAGCACTATCTCAACCCGCAGCGCTATGCGCTCGTGGTGGTTGGCAATGCGGCAAAGGCCAAGCTGAAGCAATAGTCGCCCATGGACACCGTTCTTTCAACGGAGAAACTCGACCGTCTTCGCCACATCGTCGCGGACATGCAATCCGTGCTGGTGGCGTTCTCAGGCGGCATCGACAGCACGCTCGTGCTGAAGATCGCGCACGATGAACTAGGGTCACGAGCCGCCGGCGTCACGGCCGTATCGGCGACGTATCCGGCTGCCGAACTGGAAAGCGCCGTCCGCACCGCGCGAGAAATCGGCGCGCAGCACGAGATCGTCTCCACTGATCAGCTCGCCATTCCGTCGTTCGTGGAAAACGACGCGTCCCGCTGCTTTCACTGCAAGACCGATCTCTATCGTTTGATGGAGGGGCTGAGAGCCGCCCGGCCGATGCAGTGGATTCTTGACGGTACCAACCTGGACGACCTGAGTGATGACCGCCCCGGCATCAAGGCGGCGCGCGAATGGCACGTGCGGAGTCCACTTGTGGAAGCCGGATTTACGAAGGCCGAGGTGCGGGCAGCCGCTCAGCGGCTCGGTCTTTCCTCGTGGGACAAGCCGGCAGCCGCCTGTCTGTCCTCCCGGATTCCGCGTGGCGTGCCCATTACGATGGAGAAGCTGCGGCGGGTCGAACAGGCCGAGGCGATTTTATCGTCCGAAGGGTTTCGTCAGGTCCGCGTTCGCGATCACGGCGACATCGCGAGGATTGAGGTGGCCGCTGAGGAGTTCGCCCGGCTGAACCAGCCGGGCCTTCGCTCGTCGATCAGTACCCGCCTGCGGCAGGCGGGGTTTCGGTTCATTTGCGTGGATCTTGAGGGCTATCGGCCCGGCGGAGTCGGCTGAGGCTCCACGTTCCCGGTCGGGTGGCACCGGCTATCGTGAGGACTTGGAGAGCGCATCGAGCGCCTCGTCTGCCAGGCGCCGGTGATCAGCATCTGTGAGACTCCGCTGCACGACCTTCTCCGCCACCATCAACGCCAGGTCAGTCGTTTGAGTGCGGATGTCTTGAATCGCCTTTCTCCGCTCGTGGTCGATTTCACGGGTCGCGTCGCCTTTGATGCGTTCGGCCTCTGCTGTCAACCGCTGCTCGTTTTCCTCCATGAGACGCTGGGCCCGTTCCCTCGCCGCGGACAGTATCCCTTCGGCTTCTTGTGAGACCGCGGCAAGCTTGGCCTCATAATCCTTGAGCTTGCGCTCAGCGTCAGAACGGTGCCGTTCGGCCTGGTCCAGACTGTCCTTGATCTTCTTCTCGCGCTCCTCCAGGACGCTCAAGATCCCCGGGAACGCAAACTTGTAGAGGACAAAGAGCAGAATCCCGAAAGACACCACTTCCCAGAAGATCAGGGAAGAGAAAAAATGTGATTCAAACTGCGGCATACTGCACCTTCGGTAAATTGTGACCTACGAGGTCCTAGACTGCGCCTCTCACCGGCTATTTACGCAGTCCCATGATGATGAACGCGATGACCAATCCGTAGAGGGCAATGGCCTCGACCAACGCGAATCCGATCCACATATATTTGCCGACACGTCCCTCGGCTTCCGGCTGACGCGCCACGGCTTCAATCATCTTCCCGAAGATGTACCCGATACCCACGCCTGCTCCGGCAAACCCGGCGGCGGCGAGGCCCATGCCCAACAGTGCTGCGGCTGCAGAATCCATCGTATCCCACTCCTCTCTGGCTAAAAGAAAACCCTCATTGCAAACTGAGGCCGGCCGCTTCTTTCCGCGGCAGCGTCACCTGTCGCTAGTGCGCATGTTCGTCGTGTCCATGCAAATGGAACGCATCGCCCAGATAGACGCATGTCAAGACGGTGAAGATGTACGCTTGGATGAAGGCGATGCCGACTTCCAATCCATTCATTGCAATCGTGAACGCGAACGGCAGCCACCCGATCAGGAGCCCTCCGCTGACCGCCAACCCGAACAACACGCCCAGGATCACATGCCCGGCCGTCATGTTGGCGAACAACCGCACGGCAAGTGAAATGGGACGGGCGAGCTGACTGATCAATTCGATCGGGATCATCAACGGCAACAGCCAACCCGGCGTTCCTGGCGGGACCAGAATACCGAGAAATTTCCCGCCATGTAAGACGAAG
>Ga0070664_100002014_pt1 | contig 16292 bp, 13 predicted proteins | sample KBSC73metaG_FD_65863 | JGI IMG/M metagenome (GOLD analysis project Ga0070664, IMG submission 65863) | Corn rhizosphere microbial communities from Kellogg Biological Station, Michigan, USA - KBS C7-3 metaG | ecosystem: Host-associated > Plants > Roots > Rhizosphere > Soil ... | reverse complement strand
CAAGGGGACGTTCGGGTCGCACGTGAAGCAGATTCCCATCGAGGAGAAAGACGGTAAGTTCGAGGACTATCTCTATTTCGACGATGTTCGTGGGCTGCTCGCTTGCGTGCAAATGGGAACGATGGAGTTCCACGGCTGGGGGAGCAAGGTCGACAAGGTCGAATGTCCCGACCGGCTGGTGTTCGATCTCGACCCGGACGAGGGCCTCGACTTCGCTAGGGTTAAGGAAGCGGCGGTCCAGGTTCGCGATCTCGTCGCGCAGCTCGGGTTGAAGAGCTTCCCGCTGCTGACCGGCGGAAAGGGCATTCACGTCGTCATCCCGCTCGACGCGACCGCCGAATGGCCGGAAGTGAAAAGCTTCGCCGACCGCTTCTCTCGGGCGGTTTCGGAGGCACACCCGGATCGCTTCACGGCCAATATCCGCAAAGCGCAGCGTACGGGTCGAATCTTTATCGACTGGCTGCGCAACCAGCGCGGCGCGACCGCGGTGATGCCCTATTCAGCCCGTGCCCGCGAAGGGGCTCCCGTGGCGGCTCCGATCACATGGGACGAGCTCGTCGATTTTGACAGCGGCCACGCCTTCTCGATCCGCGACGCGGATGAATTGCTGAAGCGCGCCAAGTCCAAGGCACTTGCGGCCTGGGGAAAAGCGAAGCAATCGCTGCCGGATGCATAGCCGCACACGCGCAGCATTCCTTCCACTCCTCTTCATTCTCGCTGCCGCTGCGCCCGCGGACCTCAAACAGTGGCAGAAGCAGGCCGAGCGGGTAACGATCACCCGCGACGACTGGGGCATCGCGCACGTGCGTGGAAAGAGCGACGCCGACGCGGTGTTCGGAATGATCTACGCCCAGGCCGAGGACGATTTCCCGCGTATTGAGACGAATTATCTGACCGCTCTTGGCCGGACTGCCGAGGCCGAAGGCGAGAAAGCGATCTGGCAGGATCTTCGCGCGCGGCTTTACGTCAGCGATGCCGAATTGAAGGCGCACTACAGGGCCAGCCCCGACTGGTTGAAGAAGCTGATGGATGGCTGGGCGGCGGGCCTGAACTATTATCTCGCGACCCATCCGCAGGTGCACCCGCGTGTCCTGACGCGTTTCGAACCGTGGATGGCGCTGAGCTTCACCGAAGGAAGCATCGGCGGCGACATCGAGCGCATCGACCTCGGCGACCTCGAGAAATTCTACACGCGCAAGCGGACCATTGCGTCGGCCGAAAAGGACGGAGACCCGACAGGCTCGAATGGAATCGCCATCGCGCCGCCGATCACGAAGGACGGCAACGCCCTCCTGCTCATCAACCCGCACACGAGCTTCTTCTTCCGCTCGGAATTGCAGGTGACGAGTAGCGAGGGCTTGAACGCCTATGGCGCCGCGACCTGGGGCCAACTGTTCATCTATCAGGGCTTCAACGACCATGCGGGGTGGATGCACACCTCAAGCGGCGTCGACGTGGTCGACGAGTTTGCAGAGAAGGTCGAACGGAAGGGGAAAGGCTTCTGTTATCGGTACGGTGGGGACTGCCGGCCCGTCATGCTACGCCCGGTGACGGTCCGCTACCGCACAGCGGACGGGACGCTGACTTCGCGCGAGTTCCAGACTTTCCGTACGCACCACGGGCCAATCGTTCGTGAGGCCGACGGCCGCTGGATCGCCTTCGCCATGATGGACCAGCCCGTGACAGCGCTGGAGCAGAGCTTCCTCCGCACCAAGACTGTCAGTCTCGCCGACTTCCTGAAGATCGCTGAGCTCAAATCGAACAGTTCGAACAACACAATATTTGCGGATGATGAGGGCGAGATTGCCTATCTCCACCCACAGTTCGTTCCGAGGCGGAACGACAAGTTCGATTATGAAAAGCCCGTGGATGGCAGCGATCCGGCCACTGACTGGGGCCCGCTCCACGCGCTGAACGAGCTTCCCAGCGTCCTCAATCCAGCGGTCGGCTGGGTGCAGAACACGAATGCCTGGCCCTATCGCGCGGCAGGGCCCAACAGTCCCGATCCGAAATCCTTCCCCAGATATATGGACGTGTTCGGGGAGAACTCGCGCGGACTGCATGCGCAGCAGCTTCTCAACGGGTCCAAGGGCTGGACCCTCGACAAGCTACAGGCAGCGGCGTTCGACAGCTTCCAGCCCGGGTTCGCCGACCTGATCCCGCCGCTGATCAAGGCTTATGACGCGCTGCCCAAGGAGGACCCGCGCCGCGAGCGGCTGAGCGGTCCGATTAACCTGTTTCGAGGCTGGGATTATCGGTGGAGCGCGGGATCCCCCGCTCAATCCTTGGCCATGTTCTACGGTGGCGAGCTTCGAAAAGCGCTCAACCCGCCCAAAGGCGAGGAGAGTAACAAGATCTACATGCGGATGGCCAAGGACACGACCCCCGCGCAAAAGCTGCAGGCGCTCTCGGACGCGGCCTCAGCGATCAAGCGGGACTTTGGCTGGACGCAAGTACCGTGGGGCGAGATCAACCGCTTTCAGCGCATTTCGCCGGCGATCGACCATCCGTTCAGCGACGCAGCACCCAGTGCGCCGATCCCTTTCGCCTGGGGCGTCTATGGTTCACTCGCTTCGTCGAGCGCCAGCCCGAAGCCCGGCACGCGCAAATGGTACGGCACGAGCGGCAACAGCTTCGTGGCCGTCGTCGAATTCGGCAAGCGGGTACGCGCTCGCGCGGTCACTGCCGGCGGCGAAAGCGGCGATCCGGCGTCAAAGCATTTCAACGACGAGGCCGAGCGCTACGCCAGCGGCAATTTGCGCGACGTTTATTTCTACCCCGATCAGCTGAAGGGTCACACCGAACGGCTATATCAACCCGGCGAGTGATCATTTGATGGCGGCAAGCTCCACGCCGCGGCTTTCGAGCGCGAGCAGGGCGCTGATGCCGCTGATGACGCAGGCCGCAGCGACATAGATCGCTACCGGCGTCGCCGAGCCGTATTGTTTGTACAGCCACAGCGCGATGATTGGCGCGAGCGAGCCCGCGACGATGGACGTCAGCTGGTAGGCGATCGACACGCCCGAATAGCGGATGCGCGTCGGGAACAGCTCGGTGATGAATGCTGCCTGCGGGCCGTACATCGCGCCGTGCAGGACAAGGCCGACGACGAGCGCCAGGATGATCGAGACATTGTCGCCGCTTCCAAGCAGCCCGAACATGACGAAGCTCCATATCGCGAGCCCGAACGCCCCGAGGGCGTAGACTGGACGACGCCCGATCCTGTCCGACAGGAGAGCGAGCAGCGGAATCGCGAAGAATTGCACCGCAGCACCGATCAGCAGTGCATTGAGCGCAAGGCTGCGGCTCTCCTTCGAGACGTCGACGAGGTACGTCAGCGAAAAGACGGTGAGGATGTAATAGGAAATGTTCTCGCCCAACCGAAGGCCCGCTCCTAGCACCAGCGCCTTCGGGCGCTCGCGCAGGACTTCCATCGCGGGCACCTTGGAAGGGACCTCGGCTGCCTTGATCTCCGCCTCGAACATCGGGCTCTCGGCAACCTTGTCGCGAATGTACCAGCCGACGATCACCAGGAGCGCGGACAGGATGAACGGTACGCGCCAGCCCCAGTCTAGGAATTCCGCTTCCGTCTGCGCCGCAGCCATGATGGCGAGTACGGCGGCGGCGAGCAAATTGCCCGCCGGCACGCCCGCCTGGGGCCAGCTCGCCCAGAAGCCGCGCCGCGCTGCATCGCCGTGCTCGGCGGCCATGAGCACTGCGCCGCCCCACTCGCCGCCCACTGCGAAGCCTTGCACCAACCGCAGGATGATCAGCCCAATCGGCGCCCAGACCCCGATCTGACCGTAGGTTGGGAGCAGGCCGATGAGGATCGTCGCGACGCCCATCAGGACGAGGCTCAGCATCAACAGGCGCTTGCGCCCGATGCGGTCGCCGAAATGGCCGAAGACGATTCCGCCGACGGGCCGAGCAACGAAGCCGAGCGCATAAGTCGCGAACGCCAGTAACGTCCCCGTGAGCGGGTCGAATTTGGGGAAGAACAGCTTGTTGAAGACGAGCGCGGCGGCCGAGCCGTAGAGGAAGAAATCGTACCACTCGATGGTGGTACCGATGAGGCTCGCCATCACCACGCGCCGAAGCGGCGTTGTCCCCTCAGCCATGCGCTCCCCTTACTCCCGACGGATCAGTCGTTGGCGAACCTGTCAGTCGACCTGACCAGCCCGTCGAGAATGCCCGGCTCGTTGAACAAATGCCCGCCGTCGGGGATGATGTTCAGCTCGACTTCCGGCCACGCCTTCTTGAGCGCCCAGGCCGCGCGCGGCGGGGTGCAGGTGTCGTGGCGGCCCTGGACGATCACGCCGGGAATGCCGCGCAGCTTTTCGACGCCCTTGAGCAGCTGACCTTCCTCGAACCATCCCTGGTTGGCCATGTAATGGTTTTCGATCCGTGCAACCGCGACCGCCACGTCCGGGCTCGTGAAATGCTCGACCGTCTCCGGGCTCGGCAGAAGCGTGACGATGTCGCCTTCCCACTTGCTCCATGCCTTGGCGGCACGAAGCTGCGCGTCTTTGTCGTCTCCGGTCAGCAGCTTGCCGTAGGCCTCGACCATGTCCCCGCGCTCGGCCTCCGGAATGACCGCTTCGAACTCCTCCCACTTGTCGGGATAGACCGACGATGCGCCGCCGAAGGAATACATCCAGTCGATCTCATACTGGTCGAACAGGAAGATGCCGCGGAGGATGATCTCAGTGACGCGTTCCGGATATGTCTGCGCATAGGCGAGCGAGAGCGTTGAGCCCCAGCTACCGCCGAACACCTGCCACTTGTCCACCTTCGAGACCTCGGTCCGCAGCTTCTCGATGTCGTCGACCAGGTCCCACGTCGTGTTGTTCTCGAGGCTCGCATAAGGCGTGGATTTGCCGCAGCCGCGCTGGTCGAAGACAAGGATCTTGTACTTGTCGGGATTCCACTGGCGCCGATGATCGGGCGAAGATCCGCCGCCGGGCCCGCCGTGGAGCATGACGGCCGGCTTCCCGTTCGGATTGCCCGACAGCTCCCAATAAAGGCTGTGGCCGTCGCCGACGTCGAGCATGCCCGTCTTGTAAGGCTCGATCTCGGGGTAGAGCGTGCGCCGCTGCGTGGTCTGCATGTCCATCAGAAGCTGAACTCCTCGTAGATGCGCGACACGTCCCCATTCCACTCATTCGCATACTTGTCGAGCAGGCGATCTGCGGGCGTCACGCCGGTTGTTACGACTTCACGCAAGGGATCGAGAAAGCCGCTTTCATTATCTCCGGCCGAATTCAAGCGTGCGCGGCGGCTGAGGCCTTCGGTTGCAATCTCCAGCACCTGCGCCGCAAGGTCCTGCACGGTCCCGCCGCCGGGCGAGGCGGTTTTAAGGGCTGATTCGGGGACCGCATGGCGGAGCTGGGTTCGCTCTTCGATGCTCCAATCCTTGACGAGGTCCCAGGCGGCGTCGAGCGCGCTGCCGTCATAAAGCAACCCGACCCACAGCGCCGGAAGGGCACAGATCCGTCCCCAACGGCCGCCGTCGGCGCCGCGCATCTCAAGAAAGCTTTTGAGCCGAACCTCGGGGAAGATTGTCGAGAGATGGTCGACGAAGTCCGACAGCCGCGGCTTCTCGCCGGGGAGTTGCGGCAGGGTTCCGTCGATAAAGGTGCGGAAGCTCTCGCCGGCGACGTCGATATAATTGCCGTCGCGGTAAACGAAATACATCGGCACATCGAGCGCGTAGTCCAGGTAGCGCTCGTATCCGAAGCCGTCCTCGAAGACGAAGGGCAGCATTCCGGTTCGATCCGGGTCGGTGTCCTCCCAAATGTGACTTCGGAAACTCTTGTAGCCGTTGGGTTTGCCCTCGGTCAGCGGGGAATTGGCGAAGAGGGCCGTGGCGACCGGCTGCAAAGCCAGGCCGACGCGGAACTTCTTCACCATATCCGCTTCTGATGCGTAGTCCAGATTAACCTGAATGGTACAGGTACGAAGCATCATGTCGAGCCCGAGGCTTCCAACCTTGGGCATGTAGTTCAGCATGATCTTGTATCGGCCCTTGGGCATGACCGGCAGGTCGGAGCGAGCCTTGTCCGGCCACATTCCGAGGCCGAGAAACCCGAGCCCAAGCTCGTCGCCAATCATCTTGCACTGGCCAAGATGGCGCGCGGCTTCGGCGCACGTCTGGTGGAGGCTCTCCAGCGCGGCGCCGGAAAGCTCGAACTGACCGGCCGGCTCCAGACTGATCGTACCGTCGTTTCCGGACAGCGCGATAACGTTGCCGTTCTCGATAACCGGCTCCCAGCCGAAGCGTGTAAGGCCGTTCAGAAGATCGCGGATGCCGCCCGGCTCGTCATAGCTCGGAGCACCATGGTCGGCGCAGCGATAGACGAATTTCTCGTGCTCCGTGCCTATCCGCCACCGTTCAGCCGGCTTCTCCCCTTTCGCGAACACCGACAACAAATCGTTGCGGCTCTCGATCATGCTATGTGTTTCAGGAGTGTCGTCGGTGCGCTGGGTCATTGGCAGCGCCGCTTAGCTTCGCCCATGGAGCGGCGCCAGCACTTCCGCTTTATGGCCTCATAAGTCAGCGCCAGTCACCGGCAACCGTCATGTAGGCGGCCAAAGCAGCAAGCGCGGCAGTCTCGGCGCGGAGGATACGTGGCCCGAGGGAGACCGGGACGGCGTTCGGCGCGGCGCGGATCGTGACGCGCTCTTCATCGGTGAAGCCGCCTTCCGGCCCCGTCAGGATGATCGCGGGACCCGTTGTGAACGACGAAGCGACGGGCTCCCCGCCGCCTTCATCAGCGAAGTAGAGGGTTCGCCCGGCAACCCCGGTGTCGAGGAACTTCTTGAGCGCGACGGGCTCCTCGATCGAAGGAAGACGGGTCCGGCCGCATTGCTCGGCCGCCTCGATGGCGATCGCTTCCAACCGCTCCAGCTTCACTCGTTCAGCAATCGTTCGCTTGGTCATGACGGGCATGAGCTTCGCGACGCCGAGCTCCGTCGCCTTTTCGATTAGCCAATCAGTCTGGTTGCGCTTCACCGGCGCGAAGGCGAGCCACACGTCCGGAATGTCCTCGGCCTCACGCATCCGACGCTCCACAGCGAGGGTCATGCGTTTTTTGCCCGCGTCCGCGATCCTCGCGAGCCATTCGCCCGAGTTTCCGTCGAACACGAGAAGCTCGGCACCTTCACCCAACCGCATCACGTTTCCGAGATAATTGGCCTGCCCCGTATCAAGGTCCACGCGCGCGTCATCACTAAGCTGCTGACGCACGAATAGTCTCGGCAGGCTCTTGGGCGGCCAGGCAGGGGTTGCAGGCATGCCCGCCTCCTACTTAGGTGCAGCCGTGACCGCCACCACCGACATCGTCCCCGACAGCGAGCGACACGGCTTCATCGGCGCGTTGCCGCCGAGGCTGCGTCCGTACGGTTCGCTCATGCGGCTCGACCGGCCGATCGGTACCTGGCTGCTCTACTGGCCCTGCGCCTGGAGCGTGGCGCTCGCCGGCATACATGGACGTTGGGATCTGTTTCTCTGGCTGCTGCTGGGCGCCTTCGCGATGCGCAGCGCCGGTTGCGTCTACAACGATATCGTCGACCGCGACCTCGACCGAAAGGTAGAGCGTACACGCCTTCGCCCCCTTGCGAGCGGCCGCGTTCCGCTCACGGCTGCCTGGGTCCTCATCGTCCTTCTTTGCGCGATCGGGCTACTCGTCCTCACGCAATTGAACCTGACTGCGGCAATCATCTCCCTTATCAGCGTAGCGCCGGTTGCAGCCTATCCCTTCATGAAACGCATCACCTGGTGGCCGCAGGCGTGGCTCGGCCTCGTCTTTTCCTGGGGCGCCCTAATCGGATGGCCTGCCGTGACGGGTAGCCTCGGCGGGCCGCCCGTGCTGCTCTGGTTCGGAAGCATCGCCTGGGTCGTCGGCTACGACACTTTGTACGCGATTCAAGACATTGAGGATGACGCGCTGGTCGGTGTGAAGTCTTCGGCCCGAAAGCTGGGCGACAAGGCACCTGTGGGGGTCGCGATCTTCTATTCGATCGCATTGCTTCTATGGGGCACGGCAATCTGGTCAGTTCGCCCGGACGCTCTCGCCTTGCTCGCTCTCGGCCCCGCGGGGCTGCACCTCGCTAACCAGGTCCTTCATGCCGATCCGGCAGATGGCGAAGGCGCACTTCGTCTCTTCCGGTTGAACCGGACCACAGGGTTCCTAGTATTCCTAGGGATGCTGGTCGTCGGCCTTTCCAGTCGCTAGTCCGCGGCGCATGCTTCCCGTGGAAAAAGCCCGAGCATGCGCCGAAGCGCTCGTGGAAAAGGCGCGCAAGAGCGGTGCCGACGCTGCCGATGCGGTGTACGTAGGCCAGGAATCTGAAGGCGTTCAGGTCCGACTTCGCGAACTTGAGCAGGTCGATCGGTCCGAGAGCGAGGAAATCGGGCTGCGTATTTTCGTAGGCCGGCGATCGGCCAGCGTCGCATCTTCGGATTTCTCCGACGAATCGCTTTCCCAGTTAGTCAGGCGCGCCCTGGCAATGGCTCGTGAGGCGCCCGAGGATCCTTACGCGGGACTTGCACCTGCCGAGCTGATCGCGCGCGGGCCCTTTCCCGACATCCAGTCCGAGCATGTCACGGAGGACGATCCGAAGGCACTCCGCGCGCGAGCCCTATCGGCGGAGGAAGCGGCGCTCGCCGTAAGCGGAGTTACCAATTCGAGCGGCGCATCCGCTTCTTCCGTGAGCAGCACATTGGCACTTGCGACTTCCTCCGGCTTCGCGGGAGGCTACAGGTCGACGTCCACCAGCTGCTCAGCGGGTGTCATTGCCGGCCAGGGCTCATCCATGCAGCGCGATCATGCCTGGCACGCGGCGCGCCGGCTCGACGAACTCGATCCACCGGAAGCCATCGGCAGACGCGCCGGCGAGCGCGCAGTCGCTCGACTGAACCCGAGCAAGCCGAAGCCAGGCCGCTACCCAATTCTGTTCGATCCGCGCGTCGCAGCGTCCCTGCTCAGCCACTTCTCGCTCGCAATCACCGGGTCGGCGGTTGCTAGGAAGGCGACCTTCCTGCTCGACAAGCTCGGTCATCAGGCATTCGCCAGCGGCGTCCGCATCGTCGACGATCCGCTTCGCCCGCGAGGACTCCGGTCGAGGCCATTCGACGGGGAAGGGCTTGCCGTACGCAGCGACGCCCTGGTCGACGACGGCATTCTCAAAATGTGGATTGCGGATACGGCAGCGGCCCGCCAACTCGGAATCCAGCCCACGGGACACGCAGTGCGCTTCGCTAGCGGCCCTCCGAGCGCCGGTCCGAGCAATCTTTACATCGAGGCAGGGAGCCGCAGCCGTGAAGATCTGCTGGCCGCTTTCCCTGAAGCCGTCCTGGTCACCGAGTTGATCGGCCAGGGCGTGAACAGTGTGACCGGCGACTATAGCCGCGGCGCGGCTGGGTTCATGGTGCGCAATGGCGAGATTGCCGAGCCGGTCGCGGAGATCACGATCGCGTCGAATCTGCTCGAGATGTTCGCGACGCTCGAGCCGGGCAGCGACCTCGAGTTTCGTTATGGAGTGGATTCGCCGACCCTGTTGGTGCCCGAAATGATGGTCGCCGCGGCCTAATCGGCGTTTTCCACCGCCGGGATGCCGAGGCGCATGATCTCGATCTTTGTACAGCGATCCATCACGACCTTCAGGCCCGCTGCTTCTGCTCGCGCCGCAGCTTCCTCGTTCACGATCCCGAGCTGAAGCCAGACCGCTTTCGCGCCGACGGCAATCGCCTCATCCACGGCCTCGCCCGCCGCGATCGGCCGACGAAAAATATCGACGATGTCGATGGGCACGCCGATCTGCCCAAGATCCCTCCAGACGAACTCGCCGTGGACACGTTCGCCGGTGATCGTCGGATTTACCGGCAGCATGCGGTAGCCGTGCCGCTGAAGGAATGCGGCGACACCGAAGGAAGCGCGGTCAGGCCGATCGGAGCAGCCCACCACAGCAACGTTGCGGGCATTCGTCAGGAGCTCGGCAATGTCTTCGTCGCGAGTGAGCGGCATGGGCAACCTCCTGAGCGCTTCAATGCTTCAGCGGCCAACCGTTTCCAGAGCCTGCGCAATCCGCTGTGCAAGTGCCGTGAAAGCTGCCGCCTCCGGCCCGTCTCCGGCTGCCGGTGGGTCGCCCGCGTCGGAGGCTGCACGCAGTGCGGGAGAAAGTGCCAGGCGGCCAAGGAAAGGCACGCCGATCTCCGCGGCCGCCGCTTCCGCTCCGCCACTCCCGAACGGATCCGAACCCTCTCCGCAATGCGGACAGATGTAGCCCGCCATGTTCTCGATGATGCCCAGGACCGGCACGTCCATCTTGCGGAAGAGATCGATGGCCCTCGCGGCGTCGATCAGCGACAGATCCTGCGGCGTCGAGACGATGATTGCTCCGTCCGGACGCGACTTCTGGATCAGTGACAGCTGCACGTCGCCGGTGCCCGGCGGGAGGTCGACGACAAGCATCTCTGCATCGCCCCAATCTGCCTCGATGAGCTTCGCCAGAGCGCCGGTCGCCATGGGCCCGCGCCAAGCGAGCGCGTGGCCGGGCGAGACGAGCTGGCCGAGCGAAAGGAACTTTAGTCCGTGCGCCTCGACGGGGATGAGCCTCTCATTCTCTGCCGTGGGCTTGGCATCGGTACCGAGCAAAGTCGGTTGCGACGGACCATAGACGTCAGCGTCGACGAGCCCGACTTTCTTCCCCGCCTTCGCAAGCGCGATGGCCAGGTTGGCCGCGACCGTCGACTTGCCGACACCCCCCTTCCCGCTACCGACGGCAATCAGCATCCGGTGCGGCTGTGACGCGGTCATCGCAATGCGGGCCTCCCTCACGCCGTCGATGCGCATTGCAGCTTCGCGCAGGTCACTCTCGAGACGCTTGCGCTCAATTTCGGCAAGGCCGGTGGCGTCGACGATCAGAGTGGCGACACCGTCTGTGATCTTGCGGGATCGAATCCGGGCTGCGTCCGGATGTGCGTCGAGGGAAGATAGTGGTTCAGCGGTTTCCGTCATTTGCTGGGCGAGATAGGCGCTCACCTCCGGCTTGCCACTGTTTTTCGCCAAATGCCGTCCCTATAGTGTGTCCATGATAAGTCTTTCTGGGCTCGGGCCACGGGCGCGAGCCCTCTTCAGCGAAATCAAGGGACCCTGGGGACCCGCCGGAGACGAGCCGGAAGGCGAAGACTCTCCGCAGGGCGGGGGGCCGTGGGGTGACACGCCGAAGCGGAGGAGAGCTGGAGGAGTCACGCCACGCTCCGCGAGCTCGCTCGACGAGCTCCTTCGCAAGGGCCGGGCACGCTTCGGCGGCAGTGGCGGAGGGCTGCCCGGACGGCCGAGCGGCTCTCTGATCGGATGGGCCATTGCCGGCTTCGTCCTGCTCTGGATTGTGTTCACCTCGTTCCACCTGGTCGCGCCGGGCGAACGCGGCGTCGTCACTCTGTTTGGCCGCTACAGCCATACTCTGGGGCCGGGCGTCGGCATGACTTTCCCCTCACCGATCAATCGCGTCCAGAAGATCGACGTCGAGAATATCCGTGAACTCACACTGGGATCGGCGAGCACCGAGACTCTGATGCTGACGGGCGATCAGAACATCATCGACATCGCCTACACGGTGCGCTGGAACATCCGTGATCCGGAGCGCTACCTTTTCCAGCTTGCCCAGCCCGACGACACGATCCGGGAAGTCGCCGAGAGCGCCATGCGGGCCGTAGTTGCGACCGTATCCCTGAACGACGCCATCGGCGAGGGTCGCGGCCAGATCGAGAATAAGGTGGCCGAGAGAATGCAGACGATTCTCGACGCCTACCGCTCGGGCGTGTTCATCCAGGGCATCGCCATTCGCCAGGCTGACCCACCCGAGGCAGTCAATGAAGCCTTCAAGAAAGTGACGGCGGCTCAGCAGGACGCCCAGTCCTACATCAACCGCGCGAACGCCTATTCGCTCCAGCTGACACAGAAAGCGCAGGGTGAGGCGACGGCCTTCGACAAGGTCTACGAGCAGTACAAGCTCGCCCCCGAAGTCACTCGTCGGCGCATGTATTATGAGACGATGGAACAAATCCTGCCCAAGGTGCCGAAGACAATCATCGAGGCGCCGGGCGTCACTCCATATCTTCCGCTGCCGGAGGTCCAGAAGAAGGCGCAGCCGCAACAGCAGCAGGGAGGCGGCCAGTGAGCGATATCATTCGCAGCCGCCCGCTGATGAGCGGCGCCGTAGCGCTCATTCTGTTTTTCCTGCTGATTGCAGCCTTCCCGATCATCTCTGAAACGAAGCAAGCCGTCGTCGTGCAGTTCGGCAAGCCTTCAAGGATTCTGGGATCGACGAGGGCGGGCATCAATTTCCGTGTGCCGCTGTTCGAACAGCTCGTGTGGATCGACAAGCGTGTGCAGTCGGTCGACATGGACCGGCAGCAGGTCCTTTCCACCGATCAGCGGCGCTTGGAAGTCGACGCCTTCGCTCGGTATCGCATCGTCAACCCGCTGCTGATGTATATCCGCTCCGGCGACGAGGAGCGCTTGCGCAAGACGCTTGTGCCGATCCTCGGCTCCGAAATCCGCAATGAGCTGGGCAAGCAGCCCTTTGTCGCGCTGCTTTCGCCAGAGCGGCAGGGTGTGATGGAGAACGTTCGGCAGAGCCTTGACCGGGTTGCCGCACAATATGGTGCCCGGATCATCGACGTCCGGATCAAGAAGGCCGACCTTCCGGATGGAAGTCCGCGCGACGCTGCCTTCGACCGCATGCGCACGGCGCGTGAGCAGGAAGCGCGCTCAATTCTAGCTGAAGGCGCCAAGCGTGCTCAGATCATCCGTGCCCAGGCGGATGCGGACGCTGCGCGAATTTATGCCGCCAGCTTTGGGAAAGACCCTGACTTCTATGAGTTCTACCGGGCCATGCAGTCGTACCAGATCACCTTCCTGGGCGACGATCCAAACAATCCGCCAGCCGGGACGAACATCATTTTGTCGCCTGACAATGACTATTTGAAGGAATTCACTGGAAGAGGGCGCTGAACCGTTCAATTGGAGTTCAGGCTATCTAGCTAGCCCCATTACGGGTGTTAAACGTGCAATTCATGGAGTTTCGATGAGAGCGAAGGAGTCCGGCACTGTGCGGTACGCCTACGGAGTTGCAACAGCGCTGCTTTTGGGTGGAACCGCTTTTTCTCTAGCGACAGGATCCGCCGGAGCTCAGGTCGCGCAGAATGCCCCCGCGGCAATGGCGCCACGCGGCGCGCCGCAGTCATTCGCGGACCTGGCGGCGAAGCTGCAGCCGGCCGTCGTGAACATCTCCACCCGTCAGCGAGTGCCCGTGCGAGCTCAGGCCGATCCGCTCGAGGAATTCTTCCGCCGCTTCGGTTTCCCTGACGGTCAAGGTCCAAGCGGACAGGGCGGTCAGGGCGGCCAGGGCGGTCAGGGTCAGCAAGGTGGACCGCGCACCCGAGAGACAGGCTCGCTCGGTTCGGGCTTCATCGTCTCGCCCGACGGCTACATCGTCACTAACAACCACCTGATCCAGAGCGCCACGGGCAATGGCACGGTCGACGAAATCACCGTCACCATGACCAACCGCAAGGAATATCCGGCGCGGATCGTCGGTCGCGACACGGCGTCTGACCTCGCATTGCTCAAGATCGAAGGCCAGAACCTGCCGTTCGTGAACTGGGGCGACAGCCAGCATGCCCGCGTCGGCGACTGGGTCCTGGCGATCGGCAATCCTTACGGGCTCGGCGGCACCGTTACGGCCGGAATTATCTCTGCCTTGCATCGCGGCATTACCGGGGCTGGCGCTTACGACCGCTACATCCAGACCGATGCGTCCATCAACATGGGCAATTCGGGCGGCCCGATGTTCGACCTGAACGGCAATGTCATCGGCATCAACTCGGCGCTGATCTCGCCGACGGGTGCGTCGGTCGGCATCGGCCTCGCCATCCCGGCAGAATTAGCGAAGCCGGTGATCGAATCACTGCGGCGCGGACAGCAACCACAACGCGGCTATCTCGGGGTAAGTCTCCAACCCCTCGACGACAATATTGCCTCGGCGTTGGGCCTGCCAAAGGACCGCGGAGAACTCGTTCGTACCGTTCAGCCGGGCACTCCCGCCGCACGAGCCGGCTTGCAGCAGGGCGACGTTATCCTCCGCGTCAACAATCGAGATGTTACGCCGGACGAAACTGTATCGTATCTGGTCGCGAATACGTCAGTAGGATCAAGGATTCCGCTCGAGATCGTTCGCCGTGGAAGTCGTCAGACCTTGACCGTTGCGGTGACCCAACGCCCCACTGAGGAGACGCTTGCCCGGCAGCTTGGCGGTGATACCGACCAAGGCTTAAACTCCGAGGAGACGCCCGCCACGCCGGGGAGTTCGGCGCTCGGACTGTCGCTGCAGCAGCTTTCACCGCAAATCTCCCGAGCGCTGAATCTCCCGAAGGATGCCCGTGGGGTGGTCATCGCGTCAGTCGACCCAAATAGCGACGCGTCGGACAAGGGCCTTCAGCGCGGCGACGTAATCGTTTCCGTGAATAACCAATCAGTGCAAACGCCATCGCAGGTCGTCGCGGGCATTGAGACGGCGCGTAAAGCGGGTCGGTCAAGCGTGCTGCTGTTAGTCAAGCGAGGAACAGCACCTGAAGTATATCTTGGTGTTGATATTTCTCGTTAGCACGTTCGACGATTAAGAGGTGGTTGCTTGGCAACCACCTCAACTTGTGCGGATTCCTGTTTAGGAAACGCAAACGCATCCGTATGAAGAATCCCAGTAACAACCTTTTGTTATTGGACAATGTCCCGGATCTTGCGGACAAGCATAGACCTCAGTCGTGGAACTCATAAAGAAGATACCCAGAAGTATTCGCAAAGCGGTGGAGCGCATCTTTATACTCCATTATTGCGACTCGGCACTTCTTCACTGTAAGTTCGATAAAGATAAATTCAAAGCAAAGTGGTTTCCTGCAAAATTGCGTATCGCGAGACTGTGCGGACGCCTCGGTGTGGAGATGGTCAGGCTCGACATTGGGCGAGGGCGCGATTGCATCCATTCCCCTACTCCAGCAGTTAATGCTGATTGCGTTTGCAGCGGTAGGTGGGGATGCAGGGCAAGAAGGATGGTGCCGCGGACGCGGAAGAGCTGACTGGCGGCTTCCTGTCCCAGGGCGGTGAGATGGGCCGTCTCATTCGCGACTTCGATTGGAGCGCGACGTCCCTTGGCCCGATGGGCGAGTGGCCCACCAGCCTGAAAACCGCGATTGGTTCCATGCTGGTGGCCACGATTCCGATCGTCACCCTGTGGGGCGAGGACGGGGTCATGATTTACAACGACGCCTATTCGGATTTCGCCGGCGGTCGTCACCCGCAGCTTCTCGGCTCCAAGGTCCGCGAAGGCTGGCCCGAAGTCGCTGACTTCAACGACAATGTCATGAAGGTCTGCCTGGCGGGCGGCACCTTATCCTACAAGGACTGGGAACTGACCCTCCATCGGCACGGCAAGCCCGAGCAGGTCTGGATGAACCTCGACTATTCGCCGATCCTCGACGGAAGCGGTCGTCCCGCGGGGGTAGTCGCCTTCGTCATCGAAACGACCGAACGTATCAAGGTGGAGCGCGAGCTTCGGGAGAGTGAAGAGCGGCTCCGTATCGCGACCGCTGCTGCCGCCATCGGAACGTGGGACTTCGACCCGGTCAACGGCACCCTGCGCTGGGACGACCGATGCAAGGCGCTATTCGGTCTGCCTCCAACGGCGAGCATCGATTACGACGTCTTCCTCTCCGGACTGCATCCGGACGATCGCGAAATCACCGACAGAGCGGTCCAGTCCGCGCTCGATCCCAGCGGCCCCGGTGCCTACGACGTCGAGTATCGAACCATCGGAATTGAGGACGGGGTCGAACGGTGCATCGCCGCCACCGGACGGTCGATTTTCGCCGACGGGAACGCCGAGAAGCGCGCAGTGCGCTTTGCCGGCACGGTCATCGACATATCCGCCAGGGTTCGCGCCGAGTCCGCGCTCCGGGAGCAAAGCCGTATCCTAGAGACGCTGAACCGCACGGGTCCTGCGATCGCGGCGGAACTCGATCTTCAACGGCTTGTGCAAATGGTCACGGATGCAGGCGTGGAGCTTTCGGGTGCCGAGTTCGGAGCCTTTTTCTACAATGTCCTGAATGACGAAGGAGAAAGCTACCTCCTCTACACTTTATCAGGCGCCCGGCGGGAGCAATTCGATTTCGGCATGCCGCGCAACACGAAAGTGTTCGCGCCGACTTTCGGCGGCGAAGGCACGATCCGCTC
>Ga0070664_100001995_pt1 | contig 16367 bp, 14 predicted proteins | sample KBSC73metaG_FD_65863 | JGI IMG/M metagenome (GOLD analysis project Ga0070664, IMG submission 65863) | Corn rhizosphere microbial communities from Kellogg Biological Station, Michigan, USA - KBS C7-3 metaG | ecosystem: Host-associated > Plants > Roots > Rhizosphere > Soil ... | reverse complement strand
TGCTCCTTCGTTGAAATCTGCATGGGCACACATTAGCCCCGCGCAGGCGGCGAGTCGTCAGCGAAACGTCCGGATTTGGTCGCGATTGCGATTGTGCGAACAGCGTCGGGCGGCAGCGGACGAATAGGCGCAAATCCATGGCATGGCGGCAAATGACCGAACGGCGACCATTTTCTGACGACTCGCAAGGCACGCTTGCTTAGGATGGCTGTGACCCGGCGGCAGCGACGCTTCCCGTTCGCGCGCCGTATGGCAGCTGGTTTTGAGGATGCGACGATGAATATCAAAATTTCTACAGCGTGGTTCTACGGCGCGCTAATCGTCGCGTTGTCGATTCTCGTGCTGCGCGTTTTTCTGCCGTCGCTCGTGATTGCGTGCGTAACCGCCGTCGCGAGCTGGCCGCTATACAGCCGTTTTGCAGCGCCGGCTCGGGCACGCCTCGGCTGCACCGCGGCGCCGCTGCTGTTTACCGTACTCATCACGGTTTTCGTTCTCGCGCCGATGATGTTTGCGGCAGGTGCGCTGCTCGTTGAAGCGAACGCGTTGTTGCGGGATATCGCGGCTGCCGATCAAAACGGCAGTGCGGCGCCTCAGTGGCTAACAAGAGTTGCCGCTCGCGGGTCATTGGTTGAGTGAGCGTTGGCAGTTCGAGTTGTCGCAGCCCGGCGTTTGCCGCGGGCGTAGAACGCATGCAGCCCGCGCAGTTGCTCAACTGGGCACAATCGCTCGGGCAGTTCATGGGCCGGCACGGTTTCATCATTGCATTCGCAATCCTCACGCTGTTTTTTCTATACGATCACGGCGAGTCGATTGCACATGAATTAAGGTGCGTGCTCCGCGAGCGTCTCGGCGAGCGTGCAGGAGCGTATCTTCAGCTGGCAACGTGCGCATTGCGCGCGTCAGTGGACAGCATGCTCGTCGTAGGTCTGTTCGACGGCGCGGCGGCGTGGATCGCTTATTCCACCGCTGCTGTCCAGCACGCCGGCGTGTGGGCTGCGATCACCGGCGCGCTTGCGCTCGTACCGTTTCTCGGTTATCTGGCGGTCGTTGCCCTTGCGCTGCAGTTGTCCGTGAGCGGCGCCGGTAGTTCTGCGGCGCTGGTGCTCGGGGTCGGGACGGTTATCTTGTTTGCAGGCGACAAGGTGGTGCGCCCGGCTGTCGCGCGCGATGGCACCCGGCTGCCTTTCGTGTGGGTGCTGATGGCTTGTCTGCGCGGATTCGAAGCGTTCGGCCTGATCGGCCTCGTCATCGGTCCGGTCGCGCTGACCCTCACGCGCGAACTGTGGGAGCAGCGCGTGCAGGAACTGGAAGTGCAGCGAGAAACCGCCGCGACGCCTGGGTCAGCTAAGCATGTTTCCCGGCTTGCAGACAGGCGCGCGCTTTTTTGAGCGCAGCAGTCTCTGCTGCTTCGGGCAACTGCGCGATCAGTTTGCTCAAGGTGCGGCGTTCTTCAGCGGTCGCGTGCTTGTTGATGCATAGTTCAGTCAGAGCCACCAGTTCATGCCACGGCGCTTCTTGTGCGCGCGCTTCGTCGAGAGCGCGTCGGATCGAGCGCTCGCTGTCGGCAGCATTACCCTGCGCGCGTGCCATTGACGCTTGGAGCAGGAACAACTGCGGTAGATAAACGCCTTCGGCACGCGCGTCCGCAATCGCCAGCGCCTGCTCGAGCTCCATTGCCGCCGCGTGCCAGTTTTTCGCGAGCACGAGCGCTTCGACCGCATATCCGAGCGTCTCGCTTTCGCCGGCGCGCATGCCTAATTGAGCGTTTTCATCGTGCGCTTCGCGGATCTGGCGATAACCTTCGAGCGGATCGCCGAGCCGCGCCTCGGCCCAGCCGGCAAACCAGCGGCAGGCGGTCCTGCCTTGCCCAAGCGAGAATTCGTCGACCAGGGCTTGCATCTTTGCTGCAAGCGCACGGACGTTTTCGGGATGGTCCAGCCGTATTTCGAACAATGCGTCGATCCAAAGCGCGACCAGGCGGGTCATGGGCTGTGCAAGCTTTTGCGCCCTTGCATGAGCTTCTTCCAGTCTGGCGCGCGCCTGCTTGATTAATCCGAGCGGAAGCAACTGCAGTGCGAGCAGACCGAGCAGCGTAACTTTTGGATCGGCGACGAAAGTTTCGCCGGCCGGCGAATCTACGGTGTCGATCAGCGCAAGCCCGCGCTCGATCCACCTGCGTGCCGAGCTTGACCGGCCCTGCAGTTGGTCGACTTCGCCGTGCGTAACGCATGCCACAATCAGCAGCACCGGGTCGTTCAGGTCGGTCGAGAGTGCTTCTGCCTGATCGGCGACAGCGAGCGCCTCTGCGTAATGCGCGCGCAGCCAAAGCACGAAACCGAAACCATGCACGAGGCGGCGGCGCATCGCATGATGGGGCACTTGCCCGAGCAGCTTGTACGCGCGCTGAAACGCTGCCTGCGCGTCTTCGGTAATCCCCAAGACGTGACTTGCCGCGATACCTTGGAGCGTCGACAATGAGATTTCCATGGAAGCTCGCTCGACGCTGTCAGCGACATGCTGCAGCAGGCTCAAGCCTTTCTCGCTCAGCGTCATGCATTCTGCCGGGCTCAGGTTGGCAAGCGCGGATTCAGCGGCCTCGAGGTAGTAACGCAAAGCGGTCGCCAACTCGCGCGCGCGTTCGAAGTGAGAAGCGATTTCGGCCGCCGTGACGATGGTCCCGCGCGACCGCTCGCGCTCGAGCAGGCGGCCGATCGTGCGGTGAGACTCAACACGAACGGAGGCCGGCGTTCTCTCGTACAACACTTGCCGAAAAAGCGCATGCCTGAATGCGTACGGCTGTTCGGGTACGTCGCCGCTCGCCCGATCGCGTGGGTGTACGAGCCATAGGTGCTGGCGCGCGAGGCCGTCGCAGATTTCGCCGACCTTCGAAACGTCCTGCTCGATCATTTCGGCGATCGTGGTCACGCAGAACTCCATGCCGAAAGTCGCCGCTGCCGACAACACGTGGCGCTGCATGCTCTCGAGCTTCGCGATGTAGTGGTCAATGATGGCCGCAAGATTTTCGGGTACGGCGCGGAGCGCGATCGCGCCGTCTACTGATTCGCTGTCCTTTTCAGTGGACTCGCGCGACATGACTTCTTCCATGACCGCCGAGAGAAACAGCGGCACTCCGTCAGTGCGCTCGTGCAGCGAGCGCACGAACACCTCATTCTCAGCGAGTGCAGGCGCCCGCTGCTTGACGAACTCGCCGACATCGGCCTCCGAGAACGGATCGAGCATGATTTCCTGCGACAAGCGATGCACGCGGAGTTCATGACGCAGTGAATTCACCGGATGCTCGGCGGCAACCACTTCGCTAATACGGAAACTCCCGAGGCACATCAGCCGTGCGCTGCGTCGCCTGCGTGCAATGAAGTCGAGCAGGTGGACGGTGGCGGTGTCGCTCCAATGCAGGTCTTCGAGCACCAGCAACAAGGGCCGGCGTTCGCTGTAGCGGTCGAGTGCCTCGCCCATTTCGCGTGCCATGCGTTCGGGCGCGACGCCTGCAAGATCCCTGCGCAGCGCATCGCGCTCTTCAGCCGTGCTCAGCCAGGGCATCTGCAGCAGCCACGTCGGTGCCACTTGGCGGAGTAGCGCGGACAGCGTCGGGTCGGTGCGGCAAAGCTCCGCAATTGCCTCGAGTACCGGTAAGTAGGGTTCGCCGCTACCATAATGCTCTACGCACTGACCGCGTGCGACCGCGGCATCACCAAGCGCCGCGGCGAACTGCTCGATCAGCATCGTCTTGCCAATACCCGGTTCTCCAGCGACCCAGACGATAGCGCGTTTCCCGCTGCACGCTAGATCCCATGCCTGCTGCAGGCATAACAACGCTTCGCCGCGGCCGATGAAGGCCGGGTCGCGCGAAGATGCTGGCACGGCCGCAGGCCCGGTGATGTGCGCGATTGGCGCGGGCTTTGCGATGAAGCGATACCCCTTCCGCGATACGGTCTCGATCAAGCGCGGCTTGCGCGGATCATCCTTTAGCGCAGAGCGCAAGTCGCTGATCGCGGTCTTCAATACTGATTCGCTGACAAACCGATGTCCCCATACGCTGTCCAGCAACGCCTCTTTGGTAAGCAGGTTCGCCGGTTGCCGCGCCAACGCACAAAGCACTGCAAATGGAGTCGGTGCGAGATTCATGGGCTCCCCGGCGTGCAACAACAGCGCATTCGCTTCATCCAATTCGAATGCATCGAACCGGATGCGGAGGGCATTCGGCGGAACTTGTGACCGGGGCGGGACTGTGCGGATCGCCATGCGGAAATCGCGTCTCTGGGTTGAGACAGTCTACCGCGAAGGCAAGGCGAACACCCGCATAGTCTCGTTAATGGGAATGAGATGCGCATTCGAATTTATGCCGCTGTCTCATTAGAAAAAGCAGCCACGATGCCGGCGTGCCAAACGCTGATAAACGCAGGCCATCTTTGCCATGAAGGGTCCACAAACAATGGATCCGCGAGTGCAACCTCCTTCTGCACCGACCAACCCGCGAGAATCCGGGCGCAATGCGCTCACACCTGTGTCGTTCTCGACCGGATTGCTGAACGACTATGCAGCGTGCGCGTACTTGAGCTCAGGCAACGTGATGCTCTCTACATCGAGCATCGTCAGTTGACAGACCGCGGCGCCAAATGCGCGGAGCGCTTCGATGATGAAATAAGTGCGGACTGATCGATCTTGCTCGACGGCTCGAGGAGTGCAGAGATAAGGTGGCGAAAACGTTGCGCGACGTCTGACCGGCCGCCGATCGGCAGCCTGGTCACTAACAGCCGCAACCTACAGCCATTCTGATGACGGCGCATTGTTTCTATGTAGTCGGTGAGTAATAAGTAAACGGCGGCTTCAGTTTTGCAACTGCGTATGAGGTCGGCGATCATCACACCTCCTTGTTCCATAGCGGTCTTAGGCGGCCGCACAGTCACAGTACCAGACGAATATGACAGAAAGTCGGACGCTGCCTCACAAGTTATAGATCGATGATGACAAACCTTGTCGGGTTTCGGATAGTTGCTCACCGCACGCCGCCGCCAGGGTTTTCCTAAGCGCTCCTTTCATTCTTTCCCGGGTATCGTCCGGCGTCGAAAGGTGAACCGGTATTAAGCGCACGCCAAGCGCGATGCACTTAGCCTTTCATCTGTTTCGAGGCGCTACTCGCTGAAGCCGCCGCCCGCACGATACGCCTCGCGGGAAAGCGCGCAGCGAAGTGACTGCCCTTGCCAGGCTCGCTGCGAATATCAAGTGTGGCCTGATGCCGCGTCAGGATGTGCTTTACGATCGCAAGCCCAAGTCCGGTGCCGCCGGTTTCACGCGAGCGGCCCCGGTCCACGCGATAGAAGCGTTCGGTGAGCCTCGAGATATGTTCGGGCGCTATCCCGATTCCTGTGTCCTCTACTGCGAATTCCGCAGCGTCCGCGCAGGCACGCCAAATGAGCTTTACCTCGCCGCCGTCGGGCGTGTAACGAATGGCGTTGCTGACAAGATTACTGAATGCGCTAGCAACCTCGCGTTCAGCACCAAGTACATCGAAGCCGCCCTCCGCTTCGAGCACGATGCGGTGATGTCCAGCGCTCAAGGCGCTGGCTTCGGCGCGTATCCGCTCAAGGAGCGGCATCATAGCAATACGTTCATCAAGAGGCGGGCTGGGGGCCGATTCGAGCGTGGAGAGGGCCAGCAAGTCATCCACGATATGCTGCATGCGTTTGCTCTGCTCGGCCATCAGGCTCATATAGTCGCGCGAGCGCTGGGGGTCGAGATTGAGCTCTCTGATCGTCTCGAGAAACCCCGATAACACAGTGAGCGGGGTGCGCAACTCGTGCGACACGTTGGCTACGAAATCGCGCCGCATGCTCTCCAGACGCTCGAAGCGGGTAATGTCCCTTGAGAGCAGCAATTTCTGAGCATCACCATATGGGATTAGCTGAAGTGAAAGGACCACACCGCCCCGCCGCTGCAGACGCAGCACCAGCGGATGCGAATAGTCACCGCTGTCCATGTAGTCGACAAATTCGCGCTGACGTAAAAGGTTAGCGACCGGCTGCCCGGCATCCTTCGCCAGGCTCAAGTCAAAATGGATCTCCGCCGTGTCGTTGCACCATTCGATGCGGTTGTCCGCGTTCAGTATCACTACTCCGTCAGGCAGCGCGCGGCCCGCCTGCCGAAAACGGACCAGCGCTTTGGCGAGCTGTTGATAATCCGCGCCGCGAGTCCGTTCATAGCGATAGATCAGCGAAAAGATGTAATCCCACGTTCCGCTGACAAGCGGCAGCTTGTCCGCGTCCGGCTCCCGCAGCCAGTCAGCGAGCAACTGCATGTGCCTTACGTGATGGAAGAGCAGCACCAAAACACCGATAGCGCCCGCGGACCAGCCGACGGTCGCGCCGAAGCCCATTCCAATTACATACGCAGCACTCCCCATCAATGCGACCAGCGAGGCGGTGCGAAGGAGGAAGTGATTCAAGCGGCGTTTAGCAGCGCGAGGATGCTGTCAGTGCCTACCCGCCGGAATTCCACACAAACTGGAATCAAGCGTGCAGCCGGTAACCGGCGCCTCGCACTGTCTCGATGAGTCGATCGTGGCCGCTGGGCTCAAGCGCTTGACGCAGCCGCCGGATGTGAACATCGACGGTGCGCTCTTCGACAAATACATGATCGCCCCATACCTGGTCGAGCAATTGCATGCGGCTATAAACGCGCTCGGGGTGCGTCATGAAAAAATGCAGCAGCTTGAATTCAGTGGGGCCCAGGTGGAGTTGGGTCTCATTGCACGCCACACGGTGGGCTGCCGGATCGAGCTGCAGACCGGCGACTTCGATCAGTTCATCAGTAAGCTGGGGTGAGCGGCGCCGCAGAACTGCTTTGATGCGGGCGAGCAGCTCCTTGATAGAAAACGGCTTGGTGATGTAGTCATCCGCACCGGCATCGAGCCCCTCCACTTTGTCATGTTCTTGCGCACGGGCTGTCAACATGATGATGGGGATGTTTTTGCTGCGCGCGTCCGCGCGCAGCCTGCGCGCGAGCGCAGTACCGGCGAGGTCCGGCAACATCCAGTCGAGAAGGATGAGATCCGGTCTGATATCCCGTATCAAGGCATCTGCCTCACTCGCGCTATGTGCGCGCTGCACGTGATGGCCGGCGTGCTCGAGATTTACGGCAATCAATTCCTGGATGGCCGGCTCATCCTCGACGACGAGTATCTCGCTGCCCATTAACATGCCTTGTTAATTTAGTGCTTCGCGCTCGAGCTCTTCGACGGTCGTATGGCGCACATCCGTGCCTTTGACGATGTAAATAACCTGCTCCGCCATGTTCTTGGCATGATCACCGATGCGCTCGATCGCTTTAGCGATCCACAAGATCTCAAGTGCTTCAGTTATAGTGCGCGGATCTTCCATCATAAATGTAATGAGCTGACGCACGATCGCAAGAAACTCTTGATCGATCGCAAAATCTTCACGCACGATTGACGCGGCAGCAACGGTATCAAGGCGTGCCAGCGCGTCCAGCGCTTTACGCAGCATGCCGAGGGCAATGTCTCCAACATGCTGGATCGGAGCTGTTGGCGCGCGCGGCAGCCGCGGATGTGCCTGACTCTGCTTGCCCATGCGCGCAATTTTCGCGGCCTCGTCGCCGATGCGCTCGAGATCCGTCACGATCTTGATGATCGCGAGCACCATCCGCAAGTCACCGGCTGCCGGTTGGCGGCGCGCGATCAGATGGCTGCAATCGGTATCGATGCTCACTTCCAGCGCATTCACACGATGGTCTTCTGCGACGACCGCATCGAGCGCACGAATATCACCGGACATGAGGCCGTTAATGGCCGCCAGGATTTGTGATTCGACCAGACCGCCCATCTCAAGGACCCGCGAGCGCAATCCCTCCAGGTCAAGATCGTACTGCTTCAGGGAATGTTCGGTTTGCGCCATTCTTGTGCTCCTGTCGGCCTCAACCAAACCGGCCGGTTATATAGTCTTCTGTTTCCTTGCGCTTGGGCTTGATGAAGATATTGTTGGTTGCGCCGTACTCGATCAGCTCGCCGAGATACATATACGCAGTATAGTCGGACACGCGCGCCGCCTGCTGCATGTTGTGCGTAACGATCACTACGGTGTAGTCCTCTTTTAATTCGTGCACGAGCTCCTCGATGCGCGCCGTGGAGATCGGGTCGAGCGCTGAACATGGCTCATCGAGGAGCAGCACTTCCGGTTTGATTGCGATACCGCGGGCAATGCACAGCCGCTGCTGCTGCCCGCCGGAAAGACTGGTACCGCTTTGGTTGAGCTTGTCCTTCACTTCCTTCCACAGTGCGGCTTTGGTGAGCGCCCATTCGATGCGCTCTTCCATCTGCCCCCGGCTCAGACGCTCATACAAGCGTACGCCGAATGCGATGTTTTCGTAGATCGACATGGGAAACGGCGTCGGTTTCTGAAACACCATGCCGACCTTCGCACGCAAGAGTGTGATGTCCTGTTTGCGGTCGAGGATGTTGTCGCCGTCGAGCCGGATTTCGCCTTCCGCGCGCTGCCCCGGATAAAGCTCATAAAGGCGGTTGAACGTGCGCAGCAAGGTCGACTTGCCGCAGCCTGAGGGACCAATGAATGCAGTAACCTTGTTCGCACAAATGTCCATCGACACCTGCTTGATCGCCTGGAACTTGCCATAGTAGAAATTCAAGTCGTTGACTTTGAGCTTCGGGTTATCAAATTGCACTTGTTGGCTCATGCGCCTTTCCGTGTTAGCGAGCGTTGCGGACATCATCGTCTGAACATCGCGCGCGCAAGTATGTTGAGCCCCAGCACACCAAGCGTAATGAGAATGGCCCCGCCCCAGGCAAGGCGATGCCAGTCAGGGTAGGGACTCATTGCAAATTGAAATATGACGACGGGCAAGTTAGCGGTCGGCTGGTTGAGATTCAAAGACCAGAATTGGTTGTTGAGTGCAGTAAACAGGAGCGGCGCCGTCTCGCCGCTGATGCGGGCGACTGCGAGCAGAATGCCGGTGACGATGCCGGCGCGCGCCGCACGGTAGGAAATAAACACAATCATCTTCCAGGCAGGAGCGCCAAGCGCGACTGCGGCCTCGCGCAAGCTGTCCGGTACGAGCTTGAGCATGTCATCAGTTGTGCGCACCACTACCGGAATCACGATCAATGACAACGCAAATGCGCCAGCCCAGCCGGAGAAGTGCCGAACCTGCGCGACATACGCCGAGTAGATAAACAGACCGATCACTATCGATGGCGCGGAAAGAAGGATATCGTTGATGAATCGCGTCGCGGGCGATAGCCAGCCGCGCCGGCCGAATTCCGCAAGGTAGGTGCCTGCGAGTATTCCAATCGGTGTCCCAATCAAAGTGGCCATCGTTGCCATCAGCAGACTGCCGACGATCGCGTTGAGCAACCCGCCGCTGCTACCCGGCGGCGGCGTCATCTGGGTGAACAGTGCCGGACCGAGTGCGCTGAATCCTTCATACACGAGGGTCAACAATATCCAGGCGAGCCAGAAAAGCCCGAATGCCATGGTGAAACCTGAGATGCCCAGCATCAACGCATTCACCCGGCGGCGCCTGCCGTATATATGAGGAAGAGGGACGGCCATTCTTAGATCACGTTTTTTTGCCTTCGCGCTTGGCAAGCTGCAGGAGCAGCAGCTTCGAGAGCGCTAATACGATCGTCGTGATCAGGAAGAGGATAAGGCCTAACTCGATCAGCGCCGATGAATGCAGGTCGCCTACAGCCTCGGTGAATTCGTTGGCGAGTGACGACGCGATGCTATTGCCCGGCGCCAGCAGCGATGCGCTGAGGCGATGCGAATTACCGATTACGAAGGTCACGGCCATCGTTTCGCCCAATGCGCGGCCAAGCCCGAGCATGACGCCGCCGACAACGCCGATCTTCGTATAAGGCAGGACCACGCGCCAGACGACCTCCCATGTCGTGGAGCCGAGGGCGTACGCGGACTCCTTCAACAACGGCGGCACGAGGTCAAATACGTCACGCATGACCGCGGTTATGAAGGGGATGACCATGATCGCGAGGATGATGCCGGCCGTCAGCATACCTATGCCCATCGCCGGTCCCTTGAATAATGGGCTGACGATGGGTACTGCACCCAATGTTTTGATGAGCGCCGGTTGTACATATTCCGCGAACAGCGGCGCAAACACGAACAAGCCCCACATACCGTAGATGATGCTGGGAATGGCGGCGAGCATCTCGATCGCTGTACCGAGCGGCCGCTTAAGCCAGGTCGGAGAAAGCTCCGTGAGGAACAATGCGATGCCAAAGCTCACCGGTATGCCGATGATCATCGCAATGGCGGAGCTCACCAGCGTGCCATAAATCGGCACGAGTGCACCAAACTCCTCGGTTACCGGATTCCATTCGGCATTCGACAAAAAGTCGAACCTGAACTTCGACAGCGTGAGCTGGCTGTGAAAGAGCAGGGAGATGAGGATGGCGGCGAGGATCGAGAAAACAAAAAACGCAAAGAAGCGCGTCAGATTCTTGAAAAACGCATCCATCCAGGGCTGCCGCGTCGGAAGATTGGGCGCCTCATTATAGTCGGCTTGAGCACGCGGCTCGAAACGTCGCTCGATCGCGACTGCGTCCGTGGGTGGCATGGCTTTGCTAAAAAACAGGGGCCTGAAGCCCCTCACTGCTACAGTCCAAATGAAGAGGACTTTGATCAATAAACCGGCTTGCCGTTTGCATCCTGGATCTTCTTCCACTCGGATTTAACGAGTTTTACGACATTGTCGGGCATAGGAATATAGTCGAGGTCGAGCGCAAGCTGGTCGCCGCCATCATAGGCCCACTCAAAAAACTTCAGTGCGATTGCCGCGTTTTCAGGCTTGTCCTGTTTTTTATGCATGAGAATAAAAGTTGCGCCGGTGATCGGCCAGCTTTCCTTGCCCGCCTGCTCGGTCAGCAGAAGATAGAATCCCGGCGACTTCTCCCACTGCGCGTTGCTGGCAGCCGCACGAAAACTCTTATCGTTCGGTGCGACGAAACTGCCATCTTTATTCTGAAGCTGCACATATGACATTTTGTTCTGCAGCGCATAGGCATATTCCACATACCCGATCGAACCTGGCAGCCGCTGCACATACGCGGCGACGCCTTCATTCCCCTTACCGGACACGCCCGCGGGCCACTTGACGGAAGTATTGTTGCCGGCTTTTTCCTTCCATTCAGCACTCACTTTGGAAAGATAATTGGTGAATATGAATGTCGTGCCCGAGCCATCGGAACGCGCAACGACAGTGATGTCCTGATCCGGCAGTTTCAGGTCTTTATTGAGGGCCGCAATGGGCGCTGCATTCCACTTCGCGACCTTGCCGAGATAGATGTCTGCAAGCAGGGGGCCGGTCAACCGCAATGCACCCGGCTTGATACCCGGCAGGTTATAAACCGGCACCACACCGCCCATGACCGTCGGAAACTGCACGAGCCCATTCTTATCGAGCTCAGCACTTTCCAGTGGCGCATCCGATGCGCCGAAGTCGACGGTCTTCGCAATGATCTGCTTGATACCGCCACCGGATCCGATTGACTGATAGTTAAGGCCAACGCCCGTCTTGGCCTTGTAAGCTTCAGCCCATTTCGAATACAGCGGGTACGGGAAAGTGGCTCCTGCACCCGTTATATCCGAGGCGGCAGCCGGTGCAGTCACACCCGCCGCTGTCACTCCTATAGTCAGCGCCAGGGCTGCGCATGACAAAACACGTTCGATAAATTGCGACTTCATGACTGATCTCCGTTGAGGCAGGCAGGACTTGCTCACGGGCGTCATGATAGCGACCCATTATTACAAGATTGTGACGGCGCGCTGCGAGTGCGGGACGGTCGATCGCTTCTATTACGGTCGCGGATGACACTCGGTCCCGTGAAGGCTTTGCGCGCATTCGGCTCGGTAAAATATCGCTCGGCCACGGCCTTTTGCTCAGGTGAGCGGTTAAAAATCGCCGATCGGTACTGCGTACCTGTGTAATTGGCTCCGCATTATTGTGCGTAGTTCAAGGCGCGGGCGTTTGTGACGCGCTGCTAATATGCGAGACTGCAAGGAACTGCGGCTTCCGGCGACTAATGCGGGAACACAATCCAATAGGAGAACGCAATGAAGATTCGCTACCTACTATTCGCGTTGTGCAGCGCCATTTTGTTGTGCGGCGCAGCCTCAACGCATGCGCAAACTGCGAAGCCCGCGGGCGGCACCGAGTATTCGAAAGCGATATTTGCAGGCGGCTGCTTCTGGTGCATGGAGCATCCGTTCGATATCCTGGATGGTGTAATTTCGACTACCTCGGGTTACACGGGCGGTCAGAAAGTGAACCCGACCTATGAAGAGGTATCGTCCGGACGCACCGGGCATACCGAAGCCGTGCAAGTCGTCTACGATCCGAAAAAAGTGAGCTACGAAAAACTGCTCGATGTGTTTTGGCACAACATCGATCCAACCGTTAAAGATCAGCAGTTCTGCGACAGAGGCACGCAATACCGGAGCGGGATCTTTTATTTGGACGACAATCAGAAGCGACTTGCCGAGACATCGAAAGCGGCGCTCGAAGGTAATAAGCCGTTCAAAGGTCCCATCCTGACAGAGATAACACGCGCCGGCGCGTTTTATCCGGCCGAAGATTACCACCAGGATTTTTACAAAACGAATCCGCTGCGATACAAATACTATCGCAGCGGTTGCGGACGCGATGAACGGCTGAAGCAACTGTGGGGCAAGGCACCGGACTAGCCGCGGTCGAGCGTTATAGATCGATCCAAGTCGCGCATCATGATCTGGCGCGCGTAGGGTCCTCTCTGCACCCGAGCGTTTCGGTCGCGGGAATCGCATGAGTTGTACGGGTTCAGCCGTGGCCTCGCCGATATCGCACATGACGCCGGCGAGCCCCTAGCTCGCAATGACGCAGCGTAGCATCAAGCGCCTGCTGTTGATCGGCGGGGGACACAGTCATGTCGAAGTACTGCGTCAGCTTGGTAACAATCCTATCGACAACGCCGACGTGACTTTGGTCAGCGATGCGCCCTGCATGACGTATTCCGGTATGGTGCCTGGCGTCTTGGCCGGACACTACGAGCGCGAGCAGTGTCAGATCGATCTGCAAGCCCTCGCGCAACACGCCCGCTGCACATTCATCGAGGGTGCATGTACGCACATTGATGCCTCCAGGCGCCAAGCGCGTCTGTTGAGTGGTTTCGACATTGAGTACGACGTACTCTCTCTCAATGTGGGTAGCTCAACCGCGATACCGGGTAACGCGCTCCATTCCAACAGCGTGTTGGCAGTTCGACCGCTCGATGCGTTTCTCCACAAGTATGAAAGTCTGGTCTTGCGCGCCCGCGCCGGACAGTTATCGACCATTGCGGTCGTCGGGGGTGGCGCAGGCGGCGTCGAAGTGCTGCTTGCGATTCAGCATCGGCTGCAAAAGCTTGGCGCGACGATTAAGTACATTTTACTTACGGACAGTGACCGCATATTGCCGGGTCACAATCGGCGAGTGCAACGGTTATTCGAGCGCATCCTCGTCGAGCGTAACATCGAAGTACATTTGCTCACGAAAGTCGTGGACGTCAATGACGTTTGCATTACGCTGGAAAGCGGTCAGCGCATAGTAGCTGATACCGTCGTATATGCAACCGGACCTACGCCATGGCCGTGGATGCATGCTTCAGGCCTCGCGGTCGACCCCGCGGGATTTTTAATGATCGATTCAAACCTGCAATCGATATCGGCCACTGCCGTGTTTGCGGCGGGGGATTGCGCAGTAATGCACCCGCGTGATTATCCGAAGTCTGGTGTATACGCCGTGCGTCAGGGGTCTCCGCTTGCACGAAATCTCCGAAGCACGTTGACGAACAATTCCCTAAGCCCTTATCGGCCGCAAGCGCGTGCGCTGGCGTTGATCAGTACTGGTGACAAGCGCGCCGTACTGTCGTACGGACCTTTGGCGCTGGAAGGCGCTTGGGTGTGGCGATGGAAGGATGGCATCGATCGAACTTTCGTGCGCCGCTATCGCATGAGTCTTTGACACAGAGTACCAGAGGCCTTTCAGCTCGCGCTCAGGTGATAGTCACGCGCGCGAATTTACGCTTGCCGACCTGCAACACCACTTCAGCGCCGCGTTCGAGCTTCAACGACTTATCGCTGATTTTCTCGCCATTCAGCTTCACGCCGCCTTGCGCGATCATTCTGAACGCTTCGGACGTACTTGGCGTGAGGCCGGCTTCTTTCAACACATGTGCAATGCCTGCACCGTCTGCAGATGCTTTCACGGAGACCGCCGCAATGTCATGCGGTATCTCGCCTTGTTTAAAGCGCGCTTCGAAATCCGTTAGCGCGTCGCGGGCCGCGTCATCGCTGTGGAAACGCGCGACAATCTCCTGCGCAAAGGTGACCTTAATGTCGCGGGGATTGCGACCGGCGGCGACTTCGCTCTTCCATTGCGCGACCCGTGACAGCGGCGCGAAGGAAAGCAGGTCAATATAACGCCACATCAAATCGTCTGAAACCGACATTAGCTTGCCGAAAATTTCGCGCGGGCTCTCGTCAATTCCAACGTAATTGCCGAGCGATTTGGACATCTTGTTGACGCCATCGAGACCTTCGAGCAGCGGCATCGTCAATACACACTGGGGCGGTTGGCCGTAGTGTTTCTGGAGTTCGCGACCGACGAGCAGATTAAATTTCTGATCGGTGCCGCCGAGTTCGAGATCTGCCTTGAGCGCGACCGAGTCGTAGCCCTGTACCAACGGGTAGAGAAATTCATGGATTGCAATCGGTTGATTCGCTTTATAGCGCTTGCCGAAATCATCGCGCTCGAGCATGCGCGCGACGGTGTGCGTGGCCGCTAGTTTGACCATGTCCGACGAGCTGAATGCATCCATCCAAGTAGAGTTGTACGCGATTTCCGTTTTTCGCTCGTCCAGAATCTTGAAGACCTGCGCCTTATATGTTTCCGCATTGCGCGCCACTTCAGCGCGTGTGAGCGGCGGTCGCGTGGCGTTCTTGCCGGTCGGATCGCCGATCATGCCGGTGAAATCGCCGATCAGGAATATGACGTGATGACCTAATCCTTGGATTTGCCGTAGCTTGTTCATGAGCACGGTGTGGCCCAGATGAAGATCGGGCGCCGTCGGGTCGAAACCCGCCTTGACGCGCAGGGGCCTATCGGACTTGAGTTTTTCGACGAGTTCGGACTCGACAAGCACCTCGTCGCTGCCGCGTTTGATAGTCGCCAGGTGCTCCTGAAGCGTTGCCATTTTGGCCAATCCCCGACTACATCGTGTGGAATCCGGCGCTTGCACGCGGGCACGGTTCTGCTAAGCTTGCGCCGTCGCTCAAAGGCAGGCCCTTGAGGACACTCGGCTAAAACGATGATTTTAGCCCACAAAACACGAATCTAACACGCGAGGATGGCATGCATCGTCGACTCAGAGCTTTGCTTTTCGCGCTGCCTTGTTGCGCAATAGTCGCTGCGTTCGGGATCGCGCCCGAAACGACCGTCGAGAACGTCACTTTCCAGAACGTTATCGAGGAATTGAAGCTGCCCCCGCTGGAGTCGACGTCTGACGCCAATGCGACATTCGTGCGCGAAGAGCGTATTCAGCGCGGCGACACCGTTGCATCACTGCTTAGCCGTCTGCGCGTGGATGACGCGCCTGCATCGCAATATCTGCGCACCAGTAATCAATTCAAAGCGCTGCACCAGCTAATCCCCGGTCGCATCGTGCGCGCGACTACCGATGCGGACGGCAAGCTGCTCAGCTTGCGCTATCTGAACTCGGGAAATCTGCTATCGATCGATCGCAATGGCGATGCCCTCGCCGCAAAGGAAGAACCAGCGAAGCTCGAGCAGCGCGTCGTCATGAGTTCTGGCGAAATCAAAAGTTCGCTGTTTGGAGCAACGGATGCCGCCGGTCTCCCGGACGCAATTGCCGTGCAGATCGCCGATATCTTTTCTACGGACATCGACTTTCACCGCGATCTGCGCAAGGGAGATCGCTTCAGCGTCGTTTATGAAGTCTGGTACCACGAAGGCGAGCCCGTCCGCTACGGGCGGGTGCTGGCGGCCGAGTTCATTAATCAGGGCAAGAGCTACCAGGTCGTGTATTACAACTACGCCGACAATCAAGGCGGCTATTACACGCTCGACGGCAAGAGCGCACGCAAGCAGTTCCTGCGCTCGCCGCTCGAGTTCTCACGCGTTACCTCCGGTTTTTCAAGCGCGCGTTTCCACCCCGTATTGCAAGCCTGGCGTGCACATAAGGGCGTTGATTACGGCGCCCCGACGGGAACACGCATCAAGGCTGCCGGCGACGGCGTCGTTGAGTTCGCCGGCAAGCAAGGCGGCTA
>Ga0070664_100001993_pt1 | contig 16373 bp, 13 predicted proteins | sample KBSC73metaG_FD_65863 | JGI IMG/M metagenome (GOLD analysis project Ga0070664, IMG submission 65863) | Corn rhizosphere microbial communities from Kellogg Biological Station, Michigan, USA - KBS C7-3 metaG | ecosystem: Host-associated > Plants > Roots > Rhizosphere > Soil ... | reverse complement strand
AACGAACTGAACAGAAGCGACGCGAAAACCGGATAGGCGATTCGACGGATTGAATGCATCCCGGAGTTCAAAATCCGCCGGCAGTTATCCACGCGACAATCTCACGGCAAGGCGAAAACGCGCAGGGATTCGTTGTTCCCCGTACCGTTCGTGGCCGCAACGACAGCGACGTATTGCTTGCCGTCCTTTCCCTGATAGGTCATCGGAATCGCGGTCACGTTGTAATCCAATTGAAGCGTCCAGAGTTCCTTGCCGGTCTTCGAATCGAATGCGCGAAATCGTTTGTCTCGGGTGGCACCAATAAAGACCAGCCCTCCCGCCGTGACCATTGGTCCGCCGTAACCCGGCGAGCCGACGTTCTTCTTGCCTTCGGGCAAGTTGTCGTTGACTCCGAGCGGAACACGCCAGACGAATTCGCCGGTTGCGGCATTCACCGCCATAAGGCTGGCCCATGGAGGCCGGAAGCATGGAAGATTTCCAAGCGATTTGCCGTCCTTGTCGCGAGCTGCGGCAGAGAGGCTGCCTCCGCCGGTCTGTGCGTAAGGATATTCGGTGTCCTTCGTGTTCTCGTTGTAACGGGGATTCGGCTGAATCCATCCGGACGAGGGCTCGTCTTTCGAGTTCACGAAAATATACCCCAGCTTCGGATCAGTGGCCGTACCACCCCAGTTGGTACCTCCGGTAAATCCCGGGAAAATTATGGTTGGTGGGCCACCATTCGGCTTATAGGTCCATGGCGTATACGGGCCTTCATTCCGGAACTTCGTTCTGTCCCAGAGTTCCTTGCACGCCTGAGCATGTTCCGGCGTTGTGTCTTCAGGAGTCACCAGATCCTTCTCGGTCATACTGACTCGGGCAATGGGACCAGGTTTGACGGGAATCGGCTGCGTGGGCGGATACCACTCTCCCGGAACATCGCCTTTCGCCACCGGCTTCTCTTCCACGCCAAAAACGGGCTCGCCGGTAACGCGATTGAGAATGAACATGAATCCGGATTTGCCGACCTGTGCGAGAGCGGGAATCACTCGGCCGTCCTTTGTAATGTCGATCAAGCCGGGCGCCGGCGGCAGGTTGTAATCCCACAACTCATGATGGATATTCTGGAAGTACCACATCAGTTTTCCAGTCTGCGCATCAACGGCAACGGTCGTGTTGCTGAAGAGATTGTTACCTGGGCGATCGCCTCCGTAATAATTCATTCCCGGTCCGCTGACCGGCAGGTACACGATGCCGCGCTGCTCGTCCACGGTGAGCGTAAAGGACCAGACGTTATTTCCAGTTCGATCTTTCCAGCTGTCATTGCCCCAGGTGTCATTGCCAACTTCGCCCGGCCGTGGAATCGTATGAAAATCCCAGAGCTTCTTTCCGCTGCGCGCGTCATATGCACTGGTATCGCCGCGTTCTCCCTTGCTGGTGCTGAGCTGAGGTCCGATGTGCTGCATACCGGGGCCGTAGAAGTTCGATCCCATCAGGATCACATTCTTGAAAATGGCGGGAACGCCGGCGTACGCGATATCCAGATCAATGTGGCCCTTGTTGCCGAATTCGGTGTCGAGCTTGCCGGTCTGTGCGTTCAAAGCCATCAGTTTTCGGAGGCTGGTAAAAAGAATTCTGGGAGGATTGACGCCATCTCCCGGCCAGTAGGCCACACCGCGAAAAGATGCCAGCCCTTCGCTCAATTCGTAACGCCAGATCTCTTTGCCGGTTTCCGGCTCGAGCGCGACGACACGGTTGCCGGATGGCATGTACATCACGCCGTTCACGACGATGGGCGTGACTTCCTGGAAAACTTCAGCGGCGCTCGCGGGCTTGCTGACGGCAGGAACATCGACTCCGGGTTCAGGCCGCAATCGGTAGGACCATACCTGCTTCAGAGTTGAAACATTGGTGGTGTTGATCTGCGTCAACGGCGAATAACGAGTGCCGGCCAGATCCCGATTGTAGGTGGGCCAGTCGGCATCGGCACTGCGCGGCGCATTCTGTAAAGCGAATCCCCCGGCTGAACCTGCAGCCACAGCAATAACAGCAGCGAAAGTGAGAAGCACCGCATTTCGAAAACGCATTATTGAAATCTCCCGTCTCCTTCACTCGATCCGGTCAACAGCTTCTTACCGCTACTCGTCAAAACGATGTTACGCGCGTTGACCAGCTTGCTGCCGTCCTTCGCGAGACTGCCCTGTACGGTAACCACATCATCAATCTTCATTGATGAGCGCGACCAACCCAGCCTCATCAAGCTGTTTGGACTTCCAAGTTCGATGGACCAATTTGAGACCTGACCGGTTTTTTCATCCTTTACATCGATATAGAAAAACGCGTGTGGGTTCGTCCACTCCACCTTCGTCACCTTGCCGGTGAGATTGGCGGGTTTCGAAGCGTCGTATTCCGCGGCAAACGAATGATGGGCCATGAGCGGTGTGGCCGCAGCCAGTACAAAGGGTGCAATCCAGGAAAACAGTTTTAAATATCGCATTTTCAAGTCTCCACGCAAATCGAGTATCTCCACGGCACATTATGTCCTTTCGACGTCGAAGTCAAACCGGCAGGGGCGGATATTCAAGGTGTGAATGAATTCAGCAATGATAATGATAAGGACTTTTCCCCTCCTGAGTCAGGAGGGGTGGGACATCAAGAGATGGCGCGCCGGGGTGGTTCCGAAGCGATATCCCGCGGGAATGCGGCTTTGGAACCACCACCCCTCGCGTGAATTTCTTTCACACATTCAATTTACTCACAGCTTCATAGAGCTCCTACAGGGGAAATCGACCGAATAATTGAATTCAAACGGCAGCCGAGATATAAGACTGAACACTTTTGGGAACCAGGAGCATTCGTGAAAAATTCGAGCGTTTGGGTGCACCTACTTTTTGTGTCCATTATCTTGATCCTTTGCGCCGGCACCTCGAACGCGCAGGGGACGCAACTGCTCTGGGGCGACACGCACCTGCATACATCCAACTCGCTGGATGCCTTCCAGACCGGTAACTTCAACGCGGATCCCGACACGGCGTTTCGGTTTGCCAAAGGACTGCCCGTTCTCCATTCCTCGCTGAAGGTGAAGGTCCACATTTTGCGTCCGCTCGATTTTCTGGTCGTCTCGGATCACGCCGAACAAATGGCGCTGCAGGCGGAAACCGTGAAGGGAAATCCCTTGATCATGGCGACAACGTGGGGGAAGAACCTTCAGGCTTCTCTGAAACAGAATCCTGCTGGCGGCATGAGGGGCCTGGCTCCCGCCGATGTCCAGCAGCGGAACCGCGACATGGAAACCGCAGCCATCCGGCAGAACATCTGGGGCAAGCAGGTGGATATAGCGGAGCGAAACAATGAACCCGGGAAGTTTACCGCATTCGTGGGGTGGGAATGGACCGTTCATCCGGGCGGAAAGAACCTGCATCGCGTCGTCTTCACGACCGCCAATGCTGCAACCGCGAGGACATTTCTTCCATTCACTGCAAATGACAGCCAGAAGCCCGAAGACCTCTGGGCCTTCCTGGAAAGAACCAAACGGGAAACCGGCGCGGAGTTCATCGCCATCCCTCACAACTCCAATCTCTCCGGCGGACTGATGTTCGATATGGTCGACAGCATGGGTCGGCCGATGACGGCCGAATATGCCCGAATGCGAATCCGATGGGAGCCTGTGATGGAAGTCACCCAGATGAAGGGAACGTCTGAGGTTCATCCGGAGCTTTCGCCGAACGACGAGTTCGCCGAGTTTGAAGTCCGGCGTAAACTCCTGGGCGGTGCTCCAACTCCGTCCAACAAGGCGGACTATGCGCGATCCGCGATGCTGCGCGGTCTTGAAATGGAGCAAACCATCGGCGTGAATCCCTACAAGTTCGGGATGATCGGCGCATCCGATTCACACACCGGACTCTCCTCGGTTGAGGAAACCGACTACTGGGGAAAACTGGTGGTGGATTCGCTTCCGCAGGATCGGTACAAACCCGCGGCTCCGGTGATATTTCCGGCATGGGAGATGTCGGCAGGAGGAATAGCCGGCGTGTGGGCCACGGCAAACACCAGAGAAGCAATTGCCGCCGCTTTCACGCGCAAGGAAGTTTATGCCACGACCGGACCGCGCATCGCGCTGCGCGTCTTCGGCGGATTTTCGTTTGTGCCGGCCGACGCCAATGCGCGGGATGTTGCGACTCCGGGTTACAGCAAAGGCATCCCGATGGGTGGCGATCTTTCGAATGCGCCGAAAGGCAAAGCCCCGTCGCTTCTCATTCATGCCGTCAAGGATCCAATCAGCGGCAATCTCGATCGCGTCCAGGTCATCAAAGGCTGGCTCGACGCCGCCGGCCAGACTCACGAACACATCTACGATGTGGTCTGGTCCGGAAACCGAAAGATCGATTCCAAAGGAAAACTGCCTGCGGTCGGAAACACCGTCGACGTGAAATCGGCAAAATACACCAACACGATTGGAGCAGCGCAGCTGGCCACGGTCTGGACCGATCCGGATTTTAATCCGGCCCAGCGAGCGTTCTACTATGTTCGCGTCATCGAAATTCCGACGCCACGTCATTCCCTCTATGACGCCGTCGCGCTGGGCATCGATGTGAAGGACACGGGTCAGCCTGCGACGATCCAGGAGAGAGCATACTCTTCGCCAATCTGGTACACGCCTCCGGCATCCCAGGCCTCTCGGTGAATCTGAATCGAATTGTTCGGGAGCCGCTTCTGCATTTCCTGATTGCCGGAGGCTTGCTATTCGGAATGTACTCGTGGAGCCATCGCGATGCATCGAGGCCGATTTCCGGTAAAAGGATCGTCGTCGACAAGGCATCGCTGCTGAATTACCTCCAGTACCGCAACAAAGCATTCAAACCCGACTATTTCGAGTCGCAACTGGACGCGATGAGCCCTCGCGAATTGCAGGATCTCAGCGATCAGTATGTGGAAGAAGAGTTGTTATATCGCGAAGCGAAGTCCCTTGGGCTGGAGGAAGGCGACGATGTGATTCGCCAGCGGCTCGTGCAAAAGATGAATTTCCTGATCGACGATCTTGCGGATACCAGCGGAACGCCGTCCGACGCAGAACTGGAGGAGTATCTGAAGAAGTACGAGAGCCAGTACCTCATCGAACCTTCAGTGACCTTTACGCACGTTTTTTCCGATTCTTCAGTGCATGGCGAAAAGGCCGCAAAGGAACTTGCCGAACGTCTGAAAGTTCAGCTCAATTCCACGCATGCGGCATTCAACGATGCGCCGCAGTTTGGAGATCGATTTCCCTTTCTGCAGAACTATGTCGAACGAACGTTCGATTACATCGCGAGTCACTTCGGAAAGGAATTCGCTGTGGAGATTCAGAAGCTCAATCCCTCTCAAACCCAGTGGCGGGGGCCGATTCGATCGGAGTATGGATATCACCTGGTGCTGATGACGTCGCGATCCGAAGGTCGTCGGCCGCAACTGCAGGAAATCCGGACTCGGGTCGAAGAAGACTGGCTGCGCGACAGGAAGGAAAAGACACGAGCCCGGTCGTTACGCGAATTGTCCGGTCAATACACGATCGAACGAAAAGTGGGCAATACCACGAGATGAATCACCGCTGTCGAGAAGGGTTATGAGTGCGATTTCAAAAACATGGTATTCCGTCCTCGCCGGCCTCGCGATACTGACATGCGTCGGCAGCGCGTTTGCTCATGATGCGCGGCCGTTGTCGATTCTGATCGCGGAACGGCAGGCTCACATCTATCGTGTCGACGTGCGGATGCCGCCATCCCTCGAGGCGGATAATCGTCCCGAAATCCTATGGCCCGATGAATGCACAGTTTCTTCCCATGGGATCCGCGAAGGTCTTGAAGCAACCGAAGACACCATGCTGCTGAAATGCACGGCGGAACTTGAGGGACAGCAAATACGGATTCGCTATCCGCTTTTCAATCCGGCACTCTCCACTCTGCTGCGCTTTATTCCAGCCGGGGACGCAACGCGCACGGCGGTGCTGCCGCCGGATCTGCTGAACTGGACCATACCGCCATCATCAAACTGGAAAACCGTCGCGCACGATTATTTTCTGCTGGGCGTAAAGCATATCTGGGAAGGGATCGACCATCTGCTGTTTGTCATGGGCCTGCTGATTTTGGCCCGAACGCCGCGTCGAATTGCCGTTGCCATCACGGGATTCACGATTGCCCATTCCGTCACGCTGTCCCTGTCCGCATTGGGAATCATTCGCGTTGCTGTTCCGCCCATTGAAGCGGGAATCGCACTGTCGATTCTCTTCCTTGCCCGAGAAATTTCAAAACCCAACCCGGAGAGTCTCGCGCGGCGCTTCCCTCTGCTGATTTCTTCGACATTCGGGCTTCTCCATGGATTCGGATTTGCCGCCGCATTGAGCGAAGCGGGACTTCCCCAAAAGGAGATTGTTCCCGCCTTGCTGCTCTTCAACGTCGGCGTCGAAGCCGGCCAGCTGATTTTTATCGGCGTCGTTCTCGCGCTGATCGCTGCCATCTTGTGGGTCGCGCGCATGATGAGCCCGTCGGTTCCGGGACTATCGCTTCAAAGATTCGAATACCTTGGCGGGTATTTGCTGGGCCTGCCGGCGTCATTCTGGTTCTTCCAAAGGCTGCAGGCATTTTGGATGCGTTGAGGTAGAAACGAAAAAACTCCCCGCCATCTGGCGGGGAGTTTTTTCGTTTCTACGATTGTGACGACGCGGACTACAGCGAAAGCTTACCGGTGCTGACGCCAATCTGGTCGACTTCCACACCCGCAAGTTCCGCCATGGCGAGGAGCACGTTGGATGTCGGCTCCTTGTTTTCCACGGCGATGTGACGATTGCCTTTCAGCCGGCCGTTGGCTCCGCCGACAAGCAGGACAGGAACATTATTGCGGTCGTGCGCGTTGCCATTGCCCATGCCGCTGCCAAAGTACGTCAGCGAATGATCCAGCAGTGTGCCATCACCGTCCGCGGTCGCTTTCAGCTTCCCGATGAATTCGGCAAGCTTCAACGCGTGATAGGTGGTGATCTTGGCGTACTTCTCGATGTTCTCCGGCTTGTCTCCGTGATGTGTTACCGGATGATGTGGCTCCGGGACGCCGACGTGCGCGTAACTGCGGCTGCTTCCTTCGTGACCCACCATAAACGTAAAGACTCGAGAGATGTCCCCCTGGAACGCGAGCCGCATCAGCTCGTAGGTGATGGTCATGTGCTCGTCGAAAGTATCGGGAATTCCTCTCGGCGCATCCGTGCCTTCCGGAACGGCACCGGCTCGGGATTCCATTCGTGCGAGCTGCTGTTCGACATCACGAACGTTGGTCAGGTATTCGTCCAGTATGGCGTTATCGGCCGGTCCCAGTTGGCGCTGCATCTTCGCAGTTTCCTGGACGATCGAATCCAGAATGCTCTGCTTTTCCTTGAGATTGTAGAGCCGCTTCTTGGCTGTTCCGGTCTCCCCAAACATGCGTTCAAAAGTCACGCGGGGATTGATGCTCATGGGCAAAGGGCTGGTGTCGTCGCGCCAGGAAACGGTGTTGAAAAATACGCAGGGGAATCCGTCGCAGGCGCCGGCGGACGTGCCCATATCTTCGGTGCCCACCTGCAGCGAGCGCAGCGGTGTATCTCCTGCCACTTTGTCCGCGATGTACTGATCGATGGTTTTCTTGGACTGAATCACCGTGTAGTTCGCTTGCTTCGTGATCGGGCCGGTGCCATTCAACCATGCGGCGCTTGCGCCCATATGAACGCCGCCCATATCCGGATTGCCATCCGGCGCTTTCATCTTGCTGATCGTGACCAGATGGCTGCGATATGGTTCCAGCGGCTGCATGATCGGCTTGAACTCGAAGTCACTGCCGGTCTTTTCCGGATGCCACAACTGCGGGTAGATACCATTCGGCACATAGACTGCCCCGAACCGAAACGGCCGCGTCCTGGACTGTGCCGACAATGCGGGCACCATGGCATCGAGAAACGGCAACGCCACCACTGTTCCCAGCGCGCCACGCAGGAAGGTGCGGCGAGGCAGGTGTCTCTTTGTAATGAACATGATCTACTCCTTGGCTGCAGTTTGTGCGACGGGCTTCGCCGCGCTCTTCGTTATTTTCGTACGCATCTGAAATGCTGAACTCTGAACAATTCCAAGAACAATGGATTGCATGGCGTAATTATTTTTTGCTGCTCCGCGCATGATACTACGGACCACAGGCATATCTACAGGTTCCAGTCCACGACCGAGAGCATAGGTCATCAGCTTCTCGGTCACCGTACCGACAAAGACTTCAGGTCTGGCAAGAAGCGCTTTACGCAACGCCACAGGGCCATCGACTCGTGTTCCATCGAACAGAACTCCGGCGGAATCGATTTTCAAACCGTCTTTGGTCACATCCTGCCACTGGCCCACGGCATTGAAGTTCTCGAGCGCAAATCCGATAGGGTCCATACTCCTGTGGCACGCCGCACAGACAGCATTGGCACGATGCAGTTCGAGCTGTTCGCGTACTGTCGAGGGACGATCTTTCGGTGCGCTGGCCTCCAGTTGCGGCACATTGGCCGGTGGGGGCAGAGGCGGGGTATTCAGGAAATTGGAAATGACATATTTTCCACGAATGATCGGAGACGTGCGATTCGCCACCGACGTCAGGGCCAGGAAGCTTCCCTGACCCAGGAGCCCGCGCCGATTGGGATCCGTCACCGGCACCTTCCGGAAGCGTGCACCATAGACTCCCTTGATTCCATAATGGCGCGCCAGCCGTTCGTTGACGAACGTGTAATCCGCATCCAGCAGGTCCAGAACACTTCGGTTTTCCTTCACGATGCTGGCGAAGAGCAGTTCTGTTTCCTTGCGGAATGCCTGACGGACGTTGTCGTCGAAATCCGGGAACATCAAAAGGTCCGGTGTCACCTTATCCAGATTGCGAAGCTGAAGCCATTGTCCGGTGAAATCATTCATCAATGCGTCGGAACGCTCGTCCGCGATCATGCGCCGCACCTGCGCTTCGAGAACACGAGGCTCACGCAGACGCCCGGCAATCGCGAGATTCATCAGTTCGTCGTCGGGAATGCTGCTCCAGAGGAAGAACGAAAGACGCGACGCCAGTTCCAGATCGCTGATGCGATGCGCAGCGCCTTCGGGCAGGTTCGCCGGATCGCTTTCGGAACGAAAGACAAAGGCCGGGCTCGCCAGGATACGCGCAAGACCTGCACGGATACCGGCATCGAAATCGCCGCCTTTCATACGAGCGTCATTGTAAAACGCCATCGGCGCTTCCATATCGTTCGGGCCCACGGGCCGCCGATAGGCACGGCGCGCGACCGTCGACAGAATTTCGGAAGCGCAAGGCGCCTCTTTCACGGGAGTCGCCGGCTTGCACGTGAACAGACGTTTCCGTGTCGGCGTTTCGCTGATGCCGGTCACGTTGAATGGACCTTCAATGTTTCCCGTACGCAGTCGCGGCAACCCGGATGGATTGTGCGCTTCCAGGCTGTCGCGCAAAACCGGCTGCCACGCGTTCTGTTCGGCAGCAGGACGATCGATAAAGGTAAATCCGACTTCATGGGGGCCGGCGGTTATGGGAATGCGCGGCGAAGTCATCCGCCTGTCGACTTCTTCACGCGAAATGGTGATGTTCTTTCCGCTCGACTCGTGGTCCTGCTTTCCGCCGACGGGCGCGGAAAAAACCTGTTCGCCATCCACGGTCACAATGAACTGGAACGGCGTTTCATGTCCTTCGACGCCCACATAACCTTCGGCGACCGTGCGCAGAAGCCGGCCATAAAACACATACTCGCCGTCCGCCGGGAAGTTGTAGCGCTGAACGGTCCCGCCCCGAGTGCCGAGCGGCAATCCATCCACGTGTTGGCGCTGCGTCACCACCGTGCTGATCGAGAACGTCGCGGTTCCCGGCGCAACTTCGGCGTCGCCAACGGCAATATCGCTGATGCGCAGCGCGGCAGTGAGATAACCTTCCATCAGCATCGGAGTAATCTTCAGCGCCGACGCAATATTGTCGAAGCCGAAGTCCCCACCATCGCTCGGCAACAATTCCGCAACGTCGAAATCCACGCCCAGCAGGTCGCGCACCGCGTTGGCATACTCGGTGCGATTCAGTCGATGAAGCACGTAGTGCCCCGGGTTGTTTTGTTTTGCCGCAGCACTGTCGAGGCTGGATATCAGCGTGGACCGGAATTTGTTCAGTTCCGCGGCGCCTGGAGTCGGCGATCCCTGCGGTGGCATGGCGCCGACGCCGAGTTTGCGGACGACCTTTTCCCAAACGGCCGCATCGGATCCAGGATCTTTAAGATTGGCGACATCCAGAGCGAGTGGAGCGCCTGCTGGAATACGAGCCTTCTGATTGTGGCAGGTGATGCAGTACTTGTTGAGCATCTCCTGATATGCGATCGGGGTTACGGGTGCGGCCGCAGGTGCTGTGGCGCCATTCGCCGCCGGGGCTGAAGTGGCCGGCGCCTGCGGCATTCTGCCTCCGGCAGAAAGACCGAAGCTCATCAAGGTCAGCGCTGCGGCTATCAGTAGCGTCCTTTTCATTGAACTCCTTCGGCAGGGGCCGCTTCCGGGTTGGCTGCGGGCAGCGCCGGGGGTGCAGGAGGTGCTGGCGGCAAGCCCATTAATTCACGAAGCAGCTTCGCCACATCCTGTGTCGTTGGGCCGGCGGGAGCTCCGCGTCCGCGCGCACCACCGACGGCCGGTGGCTGACCGCCACGCGCGGGGGCTCCGCCTCGGGCCGCTGCGCCGGCGGGTTGCTTGCCTTCTGCGACATCGAGTGCCGTAAGACCATCTTTGTTCGTTGCATTGAAATCGACATGGGCATCGGCCAGCGCGTGAATCATTTCGAGATTGCGCGCTGCCGCAGCCTGATGCAGCAGCGTACTGCCATCCGTTCCCTTGGCATTGGGATTTGCACCCGCCTTTAGCAGAACCGCCAATGCATCTGCGGGCTTCCGGCTGCCGGGCTCACGATATGGCACGGCGCCTTCGCGAATGTATCCGGGACCGCCTGTCATTCCAGGACCGCGTCCGCCAGTCATGGTCACCATGGTCGCGGTTTTTCCAGCATTGGGATTGCCGCCACGGCCGCGAGCGCCGGCTGGTGGTGCAGCGCCTGGAGGATCCAGGGGAGGCGCCGCTCCTTCCGGAGTCTTGTCCAGATCCGGCACATGAGGAGCCAGAATCTTCAACGCTTCGACATCCGATTCCACGGCAGCCCGGAAATATGCCGAGTTGTCGAATCGATCGCTGTTGGGCATCGAATACGAATGCAGCTGGCCGCTGAAAACCTTCATCGGATCCGCACCGCGATCCAACAGAAACTTGATGAGGTCCAGGGCAGTCATCTTGTTCGGATGCGTCGGACGCAGGCGGGAACCGTCATAGGCGAATTGATCGGTTGTGGAATCGCGCATTTCCACTGCGGTGTATAAGGAACCATCATTTACATCAGAACCAAGATTCACCAGAGTGGCAGCCATGTCAAAACGATCGTTGTAGATGGCAATCACCGATGCCGTTGCGCCGTCGCCATTCTTCAGTGTCATATCCGCGCCGCCCTGGACCAGGCGTTTCACCACATCTTCATCCCCGTTGCGCGCGGCCCACATGAGGGCTGTGAAACCTCCCGTTGGATGATCGGCATTCTTGCGATCGGTGAGTGAATTGACGTGCGCTCGGCGATTGGGATCGGCACCCGCGTCAAGCAGGGCTGAGACGACATCGCCATGGCCTTCCGCGGCGGCCCACATCAATGCGGTTTGTTCCTGATATTTGTCTGCGGCGTTCACATCGACTTTGCGGGCAAGCAGAAGACGAACCGCATCGAGATGCCCGGAACGAGAAGCGGCCATCAGCGGCGTCTCACCTTCAGGATGCGACATCGATGGATCCGCTCCGGCTTTGAGCAGCGCGTCCATGATTGCAACATCCCCGGTGCGGCTGGCCTGCAGCAGCGGGGTCACACCATATTGATTCGCTTTGTCTGGTTTTGCACCCGCCGCAATGAGCGCTTTCGTCATCTCCAGATCGGAGGCATACGCAGCCCATAACAATGCTGTAGATCCATCATTGTCCGCGAGATTCACGTCCGCGCGCGCCGTTATCAGTTTGCGGACCGCCGCCAGGTCGCCACTTTTAGCGGCCTTTGCGACCGCGCTGTCATTGGCGCCTGCAAATACGAGTCCTCCCAATGCCATCGCCGAAACGCTGACGATAATCCAAAGCACGGCATATCCATTCCTCAGGCGCATTTGCCTGGCGCGCTGGAGAAGTGGGTTTACGACCTGACTCATGGCACAACCGCCTTTCACATCCAATTGTTAGCCGGATTTCTACGCGCTGATTCTATTCTGAGATCGAAAGTGCAGCCAGCAAAAAAATCAGAAAAATCGAAACTCCGAATCCCAGGAATTGGTGTTTTTGGGTTGCCGACAGTCGCCGAATTCCACCTGTCGACCTTCCTGCTTTTTAGTTAGCGGAAGGCTTTTCGGCGCCGGTGTAGCTGAATTCGATATTGGCAACTGTGCCGGCCTGAACGCGTACGGTCCGGGTAAGCAGGCCGTACACTTCGTGCCAGGTCTGGATGGTTTGTGTTCCCGCTGGCACATTATCGATCTCAAATGTACCGCCATCACCGCTGACCGCGAAGTAGGGATGGCTGACGACACCCACGTACGCCGTCATCCATCGGTGAATATCACAACCAAAGTGAAGCATGACTTCCTCTGTCTTCGGTCGAAGCTCAGAAACGATGCCCGAGGTTGCCTGGCCGACATTGATCTTGTTGCTGTCGGACATGCTGTGCACATTGTGCTGGAGGGGGTCGTCATTCCGGATCTGGAGGGTCTGGCCGACTCGCATCCCGATAACGCGAGGAACATAGATACAGCCACGCTCATCGAGAACAACCGGCTGCCGGGGTATGGGGGTTTGAGGAAATGTCCCCTGCAATCTCACGAAGGCGTTCTTCAATCCGCCATCCGCCGAGGTAACCACAGCCTCCTGAATCACGCGTTTTCCGGCATTGATGCTGCTACACATCGGATCGACGCCCATTCGAATGACGGTATTCCCGGGGGACTTTCCACTGAGGCGAACATGTCCTTTAATGGTTCCCGTGCCCTGCATTGCGGTTGAAGAGTGCGACACTCCTGCCACCAGGATCACGGCGGCGACGGAGACGGCCAGTGGGAAGAATCTAAGAAGTTTCATAGGAAGTTCCACAGAACCATAAGACGAATATGAATCAAAAAAGCAGCATTTCAACCGGGTTTGCCAAAAAAAGTCGCGCCGCTTCCGGCATCTCGAAGCTCGACGAGGTCTTTTTACTAACATCCGAGGAGTCGCAAAGGACTTCGAAGTTTATCCGCCAGCGGCCTTAGGAAAGTGCGGGAACCGTGGAAATCCGGATGGCCTTCGCCAGCTTTCCCTTGACGATTCCACCGCTGCTTGAAAAAGCTCCGCAAAAAGCGCTTCCGCTTTTTCACAGTTACGCACAGACCCGACGGTGGGTTAAATTATGGGGACGGCGAACACGCTCCCGCATGACAGGGAGCTAACCTAAAACCTCGAAACGCCACTTACACAAAATTTCGGACACCCCCCAATAACCTCGAAGCGCCGCTTACACAAAATTCCTGACACCTCCGGACTCGTCGCCCCAATTACCATTTCGGTTGTTCCAACCACCGTTTCCGTCGTTCCAACTACCGTCTCCATCCTGCCAACTACCGTTTCGGTCGTTCCAACTACCATTTCCATCGTTCCAACTACCATTTCCATCGTTCCAACTAGCGTTTCCATCGTTCCAACTAGCGTTTCCATCGTTCCAACTGCCGTTTCCGTCCTTCCAACTACCATTTCCATCGTTCCAACTGCCGTTTCGGCCGTTCCAACGTAAGCGTCCGGTAGAGACCGTATTGACGTAGTGGACTTCGGAGCAGTGAGCCGGAGTAGTGTCCATTACTGAGAGTTGTGGACACTACAGATCAGGTTGGCAGAGCGACTTCGGAGACCTGGTTCAGTCCGACATTCCATGGCAGTAGCTCTTCGATGCGATGGATCGGATGATCGGCAATGCGAGCCAGGACATGAGTCAGATAAGCTTCTGGATCGAGTCCGGACAGTTTCGCCGAGCCGATCAGGCTATACATTGCAGCAGCACGCTCACCACCCGCGTTGGATCCGGCAAACAAGTAGTTCTTCCGGCCCAGAGCGACGGCACGCAATGCCCGTTCCGCAGCGTTGTTGTCGATTTCCAGCTTACCGTCGCTGCAATATCGCAATAAGGCAGGCCAACGTCCCAGCGCATAATGGATCGCCACCGTGACGTCGGACTTTTTGGAAAGCTTCAACAGCGATGCATTAAACCATGCTCGCATCGATTCCAAAATTGGACGTGAGCGCTCATCGCGGATCTGCCGGCGTTCATCCGGTGGCCGACCTCGAATCTCTTTTTCGATCCCATACAATGCCGCGATGCGTTCGAGAGCTTCTTTGGCGATCGGTGAGGCGTGCGCTTCATAAAGGTCATGAAACTTGCGCCGCACATGAGCCCAGCATGCGGCTTCGATGATCACTCCGTTTTCGTAGAGCCGGTTGAATCCGGCGAATCCGTCCGCCTGCAGCGTCCCGTGAAAGCCCACGAGATGAGTGGCCGCGTGCTCGCCTTTGCGATCCGGTGAGTACGCGAACCAAACCGCAGGAGCTTCCGCGCTGCCCGATGGTCTGTCGTCCCGTACGTAAGTCCACAATCGTCCGGTTTTCGTTTTACCGTTGCCGGGAGCAAGGACGGGAACCGGTGTGTCGTCGCCATGCAGTTTCTTTGCTTCCACGACATATCGACGGATCGCATCGACCAGAGGTTCCAGTGTGCGGCTCGCGCCGCCAACCCAATCCGCCAGGGTCGAACGATCCAGTTCGACGCCTTCGCGTTCGTAGATGTCCGATTGCCGGTAAAGTGGAAGGTGATCCGCATACTTGGCCACCAACACGTGAGCCAATAGACCCGGGCCAGGCAGGCCGCGGTCAATCGGCCGGTGTGGCGCTGGCTCCTGCACAATACGATCGCAGCGGGTGCAGCTGAGCTTCGGCCGCACGGTGCGAATCACTTTGAACCGCGCAGGAACGTATTCCAATGCTTCGGAAACATCCTCTCCCAACCGGCCCAGTGCGCCACCACAGTCCGGACACGCACTCTCTTTGGGACTCAGCGTCTCGATTTCACGCGGTAACTCGGCAGGCAAAGGACGCCGCGCGGGCTTTCTCAACGGAACGACGGATTGAAAAACCGTCGATATCGGTCGACTCGCGCGGCTGGCTTCCAAATCTTCCAATCGCAGCTCCAGTTGATCGATGTGGCGCGCCAATCGTTCCGAGCTGGTGCCAAACTGCATCCGCTTCAATTTCAAAATCAGCAGCTTTAAATTTTCGATTTCGTTGTCGTAAGAAACCAGTTGGACGTGCTGTTCCAGGACCAATTCTCTCAATCGATCCAGGTCCAGTGTGTCGATGTCGGGTAACACGCGCTGTGTTGCTGCCACGAGCGGCATCCTCCGACAGCGTTGGGACAACACAGGTCACAATTTCATACCGACACTTCCGGTGTATGCGTTCGTTGTGGTCTGCGCCAATCAATACCTTCCAGCAGCATCGAAAGTTGCGCCCGCGTCAGCAATGCCGTACCGTCAGTGGCCTGCGGCCAGATGAAACGCCCGCGCTCCAATCGTTTCGCGAAAAGACATAAACCGTCTCCATCCCACCAGAGCAGCTTGATCAAATCGCCGCGCCGTCCGCGGAAGACGAAGACATGACCAGAAAACGGATTCTCTTTCAACGCCGTCTGTATGGTTGCACTCAATCCTGTGAAACCGCGCCGAAGATCCGTCACGCCTGCAGCAATCCAGATCTTCGTGCCGGTTGGCAGCGCAATCATCGGATGAGGCTTTCCAATGTGGAACGCACGCAATCGGGATCGGCTGCGCCCTCGATGCGCACAGGCGCATGACCCAAATCGATATCAATGAAACCGGACCTTATACGTTTGAATTTCTTGCGTGGCCCTGATCGTACTGGAACTGGGTCGGCTATCTTTACCGGAAGCAGCGGCGGCGAAGGGATCTCCAGTCGGCCTTTCTCATACATCTTCCGCCAATTGAAAATCTGATTCGCATTCACATCGTGTGCGCGTGCAACCAGCGCGACCGATGCTCCTGGCTTCAACGTTTCTTCGACGATCTGCCGGCGTACCAGTTTCGATCGGAATAGACGCGTCCGTCCGTTCTTCAGTGTCACCAGCTTTCCAGGAGACTGAACTGCATTCATCGATCCTCCACTCGACCTTGATTCGGCCAATGTGAAGAATGACGGCTTTGGTTCAACCGGGCCAGACGGTACTCACCGGACGCTTACCAA
>Ga0070664_100001990_pt1 | contig 16382 bp, 16 predicted proteins | sample KBSC73metaG_FD_65863 | JGI IMG/M metagenome (GOLD analysis project Ga0070664, IMG submission 65863) | Corn rhizosphere microbial communities from Kellogg Biological Station, Michigan, USA - KBS C7-3 metaG | ecosystem: Host-associated > Plants > Roots > Rhizosphere > Soil ... | reverse complement strand
AAGCGCGCGGGACCGTGTCCGATCCTCACTGCGTTCGAGCGGCCGGAACCTGTACCCGCAACCTCGACCTTCGCGGCAATTTCCGTGACGTAACGTAGGTTCGGTTGAAATATGCGTCGCTGGTGAGGGGCACGCTAGGGATTTGGGTCGGGGACACTAAAGCCGCTCCGAGACGCAGGCCCTGACCCACGATATTGGGGATGCCGGCATTCGTTGAATAGGCGGCGTTCGCCTCGATGTGGATTTAATCGCTCAGGGGTCCGTGCGGGCCGTCGAGGAATTCGATGATGCAGAAGCAATTGGACAAGGTGCGGCAGCGATCGACGAGGCGCCGGCTGCTGTCGGGCACCAACTGCCGCTCATGACATGGGTGTCCACCTGGCGGCGCTATCAGCCGTTCCCGGGCTTGGCACGGCAAAATGGCCATAGGCTCCCAAAAACAACCATTTGTTCACCACTCGGCGAGCAAAACCGGACTTGAGGGGTGAGACTCGCCATGGCTCAGACACAAAAGGTTCAAAACGAACGTCGCCGCGTCGAACGCCTGGCGCTTCGCCTGAACGCGACGATGCGCGACGGAACAAAGAGCCGCGTGCGCGCCCGCGTCATCGACATGTCGACGCGCGGGTGCCGCATCGAGTGCACTTCCGCCGTCGACGACGACAGCTGGGTGTGGCTCAGCATTGCCAGCCTGGAAACCCAGTTCTGCCGGGTTGTCTGGCATTGTCAGGAATTCATCGGGCTGGAATTTGAGCGACCGCTCTCCGACCCGGTTTTCGAGAAGCTGCTTGCCGACCAGGAACGGCTTCCGGACACCGCGATCAAGGAGCTGCGAAACATCGCCAGCCGCACTCACTGGCTCGCACGCCAGGCCGAGGACCGTGACATCGCGATCCTCGCTGAACTCTCCCGCAAATGTGCAGTGGACGCAGTCGTCGAAGGCCTGCGCCTCGGCGAAGACTCAAAACAGCGCTAAGCTAAGCTAAGCTAAAGCAAGAAAAGGGCCGCCCGTTCAGGCGGCCTTTGCCTGTCCGTTCAGGATGTGGCCGATACCGCCGGCCGATTCGAGGCGCTCTGCAAGCGTCCCGCGCGGCAGCTCTTCCTCGAACGCCCAGGCGAGGACGGCCTCAAGCTGCTTGATCGTCATGTCGTCGCACATGCCGTCGAACGCCAACTTCACCACCGGCTTCATCGGCGACCGGAGCTGAATCTTCAGTCCCTGTGCCTCGACGAGCCGGAGATACTCCTCCGGAGCATCCTCGGCGTCGAGGGCGAAATCGTAAGCGGCGCTCAGCCCCTCGTAGAGTGCGGCATTGGCTCTCAGCTTCGCGAGGCGCGCTTCGTCGGCCTTGGCCCGCACGTCAGTAAGTTTGTCCTGCAAGGTTCCCTCCGATGCTCTGGTCGGTCGTTCGTCCTTCGCCGCCTTCGCCGGCGGAGCGGGCTCTGGCGCAATCGGTTCAGCCTCCGGCGCTTCCTCGGGTTCGAGAGCGGCTGCCTCGGCCACGGTCGGCTCTTCCACTTCGGCGACAGGCGCCTCTTCGACTTCGGCGACAGGCGCCTCTTCGGCTTCCGCCACTTCCTCGACAGGATGCTCGTCCGCCTCTTCCGGCGCGTCGATGATTGGCTCGACCCTTACTGGCTGGCTTCCGTAGAAGCCTGTGAGCCCCGCGATGCTATCGAGCAGTTTCGAGAAGCCGGGCGCGGCCTTGGCAACGGTTTGGGCCACGGGTTCCTCTTCGAGTTCGTCGGATCCCTCCGCGACTTGCTCGTCGACCGGGTCAGCGACCTCCTCGATCGGCTCGTCGTCCTCGTCGATCCGATCCGCAATCTCAGCAGGCTCGTCGTCCGCCAGCTCTTCAACCTCTTCGGCGACGGCCTCTTCGACGTCTTCCGCGACAGGTTCCTCGATTTCCTCGGCGACTGGCTCTTCGAGCTCTTCGACCACCGGTTCGTCGATCTCCTCGACCACCTTTTCCCTGACGGTTTCATCCGCAATCGGTTCGGCCTCAGGATCCGGAGCCTTCTTGGCTTTTTTCTGCGACTCGGCCTTGGCGCCGGCATTGTCGGCGCTGACCAGTGCGTAAACGTAATCGACCCAGGCTCCGCCGGCGCTCAGCGGCAGCAGGGTAACCCAACAGCGCACGGGGCCATCACCGGCGTCGAACTCATCTTCGAACGCGAGGAAATCGCGGCTGATGGCGACGATCGGAAGCTTCTTCGCGATGCAGGCAAGGATCGACGGGCTCGGCGCGTCGATGATTCGCTCCACGCGCTCCTCGCCGGTGATACCTTCGCCCATGTGGCGGATCTCGGCGTCGTGTCCGCCGCTGATCAACTCAAGAAGGATCGAGTTCGGACCGGCGTCGCTAAGCTCCAGAGGGTCGAGGTCGTGGAGCGGCGGGAATTCCTTGTCGCCGCGGATCGAGAGCCAATAGTTGAGCACGCTCGCATGCTTGCGGCGCTCAGCTGCATTGATCGTCTTGAACGCCGTCAACAGCGTCTCCGCCGTCGGCTGGTCGGCCGCCTTCATGCCAGAACCGGGCGCCCCCATTCCCACTCTCCGCTTAAAACCCGCCGCCCTTGTGCACTTAGGGTGCTTAGAAAGGGTTAATTGAACGGCTGCTTTGTTGAGTAGGAACGCACGCCGACATAGGCTGAGAAAATTAACTTGCTCGGAGTCGTCGAATGGCCACGAGTCTGTTCCTTGCCGGCTTGGCGCTGGCTCCCGGCGCTCCCGCGTCCCAGCCTTCGGCGCCTGACTCCCCAATCCTCGTGCAGGGTGTGCACGACCGCGACAGGAAGATCAGAAACTTCATCAGGGAGCTCACTCCCGCCCCCGTGCACGGTCAGCTTAGCCGCTTCGATGCTCCAGTCTGTCCCGCGGTCGCCGGGCTTTCGCAATCAAAGGCGGACATTGTCGTGGCGAGAATGCGCCGCGTCGCCGCCGAAGCCGGGATCCGTGTGGCCCGCGCCGAATGCGAGCCGAACGTCATCCTGATCATTGCCCGCGACAAGAATCGCCTTCTGGTTCAGCTCCAGCAGCACCGTCCCGAATATTTTCCGTCGAACTGGAGCAGCTGGCACGTTCGCGAGTTGCAGACGGATCCGTCTCCGGTGGCCGCCTGGCAGTTCGAAGGCGAGTTCTGGGCCGACGGCCGTCCCATATCCAGCGACGTGACCGCCAGCGGCATCAGCGACATCGGCCAGTTACAGCGGACGATCGAGCCGCTCACCCGCCTGAAGCCCTCTGCCAGACGCGCCTTCCAGACATCGGTGGTCGTGGTCCAGGCCGACTCGCTCGACGGCCTCACGACGACGCAGCTTGCCGATTATACAGCGATGCGCGCGTTCGTTCGAACCGAACCGAAACGCCTGCGCTCGTCGAGCAGCGACACCATCCTCAGCGTCATCGACGCGCCGATGGGCTCGGCGGTGCCGCTGACCCTGACACCGTGGGATTTGAGCTTCCTCAGGGCCTTCTACGCCAGCGGCAGCAACAGCTACGCCGAATATCAACGCTCCGAGATGCAGCGCCTCATGAAGAGGGAACTCGAGAGGGTGCAGGAACGCTGAGTTCTACCCTTTCTGCGCGCCAATCCACTCATTCACCCGCCGCTCGAGCACCGGCAACGGCTGGGAGCCATTGCTGATGATGAGGTCGTCGAATCCCTTGATGTCGAACCTGGGCCCGAGCGCAGTTTCGGCCTTGCGACGAAGCTCCATGATCTTGAGCATGCCGATCTTGTAGCCGGTCGCCTGGCCCGGCAGTGTGATATAGCGGCGAACTTCCGATCGTGCCGCGTCCGTGGACTGACGTCCCGTCTTGATCATGTAATCGACTGCCTGATCCTCGGTCCAACCTTTGGCGTGAATGCCCGTATCGACGACCAGCCGCGCGGCCCTGAACAATTCCGCGTCAAGCCGCATGAAATCGGCCGCGATATCGGGATACGCTCCCATCTCCTTGCACAGGAGCTCCGAATAGAGCGCCCAGCCTTCGTTGAAGGCGACATAGCCGCCCGAGCGCCGGAACTTGGGAGTGCCCGTCTGCCGGACCTGGATATCGCCCGCCATGACGTGCCCGGGCACGCCTTCGTGGCACATGAGATCATAGACTGCCGAGGGATCCTCTGTCTTGCCGAGCAGATGAACGTAGACCCGTCCGGGCCGCGTCCCGTCCGGGCTGGGGCCGGATGCGTGCGCAGCGCCGCCCGCCACCTCACTGAATGAGGGCTCGCGGATCACTTCCATCCGATACTGCGGCACATTGTTGAAGCGCACCGGAAGAAGCGATCGATTGTGGGAGATCGCGTCGTTCGCTCGCTTCAGATATTCGGCGCGCAATGCGTCGGTCCAAGGCTGTGGCGGGAATCGGCGCTCGCGATCCGCATAGAAGGCATGACGATCTTTGAAGCCCGCCCGCCGTGCGAGCGCGTCCTGTTCGCTTTCTATGCGCTGGACTTCACTGAGTCCGGTCTGGTGGATCTGGTCAGCCGTCAGGTCGAGCGTCGTGTTGAGCTTCAGCGCGGTCGCGTACCAATCCGAGCCGCCGGGAAGAGATATGGCGCCAACCCGTCCGCTCGGCGCCGTCGGCAGCTCCGTCTCCGCCCAAGCTATCACGCGCTCGTAGGCAGGCTTGAGGTCGAGCAGCGATGTCCGCGCATCGGCAAGCAGGCCCTCCGCGTCAGAGGCGCTGATCTTGCCGGAGCTTTTGAGCTTCGCGACCTTCGCCTTCGCGTCGGCCCAGAGCGGCGAGTCCTTCCCGCTGTCGAACGGCGCGCCGCTGATCAGCGTCTTGCTGCCCGAGATAACGCGTTCGATCTCGAATTTCGGGGCATGGACGCCCGTGGCATCGGACAGCCTGCTCTGCGCGATGGCGGTATCGAGCACCGCCGGGATGCCGCGCAGTCGCGCATTATAGGCGCGCATGTCCGAGGTATCCGTGACGGTGTGCGTGTTGATCATGAAGTCCGGCAGCTGTGAGTGCGCGGAGTAGAGGAATGAATAGAATGGCGGCTGGTAACGGCGATATTTGTACTGGAGTTCGGCGCGGTCGAGCTCGGCTTGCCAGATGTCGTAATTGGTCTGGCCGGCCGCCGAGAGCTTGCTGCGGTCGAATTGCGCCTTCATCCGGGCGACGCTGGCGCGGCGGGCTTCGAGCCGCTGCAACTGCCCGGCGTCGCTGATGTCGTCGAGTCGGTCCTCTCCCTCCTTCATCCCGAGGCGTGTGGCGAGTTGCGGCCTCAGCTTCAGGTCCTGGGCAAATTCCGCGTCGAGAAATGCCGTCAATCGCGCATCCTCGCTGCTCTGCGAAGCGGCAGGCGCAACCTGTGCGATCGCCGGCGACACCCCTGGAGAAACTGCGAGAACCGACAGCGCAACGCCAAACCGAAATGAATATCGCATCCTACCCTCCAAGATTCGGGCGCGACGCTAGTTCGGCGGAAAGTGGAGGTGAAGACGCTTCGTTGATCGACCCTCAAAAAACAGAAACCGCCGCCCGGTTTCCCGAGCGGCGGCTTCGCATTTCCTGATATGCCTGATGTTAAGCTGGCTCGCGCTCCCGTTCATCGACCATGGCGTCAGGCAGGCCCGCGTCCATGTCCACGGGCTCGGCGGTGCCGGCTGCAACGTCACGTTCGCGCTTGTCGAAGAAGGCCGCGCGCTTGAGACGATGCTTCAGCGATACCGACGGATTGTTGGGCGTTGGACCGCGATAGGCCCGCTGAACCCAGCTTTCGCCGGGCATTCGGTCGTCATCCTCGGTCGTCGAGGCAGGGGAACCGGAAATCTGGTGCGACTGATCGTTGCCCCATGCAAAGGCCGACGGCGCGACGATCGCCGGCTGCTCTTCGTGCACGATCGGGTCATGACGAGGAGCGGTGACGGCCGGAGCCTCGGCGACGGGCTGATGCTCCATCGACGGCTCTTCGACCCACTCCTCCTCATGCTCATGACGACGACGACGCGAAATGGCCAATGCGATGCCGCCGAGGGCGAGCAAGCCGAGCGCTCCGCCCGCTGCAATCGGCACCATATTGTCGTCAGTCGCCGGCTTTACCGCAGTAACCGTCGGCGTCGCGGGTTTCGAGTTCACATCAACGACCGGCGTAATGGCGGATTCGGATGCCGGACTCGGAGCAACTGGTGGCTTCGCCGCCGCTGCAGGAGCGGCCGCAGCAGCCGGAGCCGCCGATCTTGCGGCGGTACGCGTAGCAATGCGGCCGGCCGACGGCTTGGTCGCCGGGGTGCGAGCCGTCCGCGTCGAATGCGTCGCGGTGGTCGCCGGAGCGGTCGTGTCGGCAGCCGGCGTGGCCGTGTCTGCGACTGGAGCCGCCGTGGACGAATCGGTCGCGGGTGGCGCCTCGGCCGGAGGCGCCGGATCTGTCGTCGTCGGCGGCGTGCTCGTCTCAGTCGTCACCGGCTGTGACTGCGGCACCTCTTGGGCGAGCGCCGTGGTTGAAGTGAGCGCCAGGGCCGCGGCAATCGCGGGGAGGGCGCTGGTCTGTGCGTAACGAGTGGTCCTCATAATGAAGGACAACCGTTCGAGCCTGCCCGCAGTTCACCCGGTTACGTCAGGATGGGCTATTTTGGGGCTATTCTGAAACCAGTTAAGCTGCTGTTTTTTGAGGAGTAGTAGGAGTTGACGGAACTTTTGTTCCATAAATTGCGAAAGAAGAGTGGGCGCTGGATCTTGCAAGCGCCCGGTCTGACACCTGCTCCTGGAACATGCTGTTGTTGACGGTCGTGTTGCCGGTCGCGCTGGCGCCGCGAGATTCGCTATTTCAGTGATTTCACCGCCGCCAACGCCTTGGCGACGTGCTCGCTGAAATTAAGATCGTCATGCACCATGACGACGCGGCCCTTGCGGTCGATGACGTAGGAGGTGCGCGTGGTGAGGCCAGGGTGGGCAGCCCAGGCGACGTCATAGGCCTTCTGCGTCGCGGGCGTTGCGGTCGCGACCGGAAAAGCGCTGCGGCATTCCTTTTCGGAGAAATCCTTCAGGGTAGTGAGATTGTCCGCCGACATTCCGATCACCCGCGCTCCGGCCTTCTTGAAATCGTCGATCGACTCGCTGAACGCATGTGCCTCGGCCGTGCATCCGCTCGTGAAGGCCTTCGGGAAGAAATAGAGGACGACCGGGCCCTTCTTAAGCTGCTCGGCCAGATGGAGCTTGAACTCCTTGCCCCCGACGGCACCGGTTGTGTTGAAATCGGGCGCTTTGGCCCCGACCTTGAGTGCCGCCTGGCCGGGAACGGCCAGAGAAAAGATGGCAAGGCCGACGAGAAGCTTCCGCATGGCGATTCTCCCTTCGTGCCGGTGCCTATCGGACCGCGGGCCGTTTCGCCACCCGCGCGGCTGACATGGCTTTCTTTTAATCCTCTTTCGTGCCGACCAAACGGCAGTAGTCCTTAAGCACCCGTCAGCAGTGCAAAGGTGCCTCTGTCCGGCTCGCCTGCGAAGAATCCGTCGAGCGCGAAAGCAAAGATGTCGCCGGAAGCGGCGCGGTCGAACAAGGTCAGGCTGGAGCGGAGCTTCACTGAGTCGATCGGCCCAAGAATCTGTTCCGGCGTCCGCTTGCCCGCCCAGGGAATGAGGGCCTCTAGGCTTTGGCGAAGCCGTTCGCCGAGCAGCGGATGATCGAGATAGGCACGCGCCTCATCGACAGAGACGATGCCGTAATATTGTGCGGTGGGGCTGCGGCCGAGGCCGGCGAGCTGTGGAAAGATGAACCACATCCAGTGGCTCCGTTTTGACCCTGCGTTCAGTTCGGCAAGCGCGGTGTCGAAAATCCCTTCCTGGGCGTCGACGAAGCGCTTGAGATCGTAGGGATCGGCCATTCCGGCATTGTGGCTATCTGGCCGTCGGCGGGAAAGAGCGGCTCGCGCCTATTGATGCGGCGCGAGCAGCCCCGTCAGGACATAGAAGAGGATCATCACCGGGCCGGTCAGCAAAGTTAGCGCCACCAGGGCCAAGCGGACGATCGTTGGGTCGACGCCGGAGTAATCGGCGAGACCGGCGGCGACGCCCATGATCTTGGCGTCGCCGCGGTTGATCAGGAAACGTTGGTTCATTGCAGTTTCCTTGGGTTCAAGTGGCTTCAGGCGATCGGCAGCGACGTGGCAGCCGAAACGAGCAGAAGCGCGGAGATGAACGCACCGGCGAAGACGCTGGCGGATTCACGGACAGAAGCGATCGAGAACATTGGTAACCCCTTTGCATAGTCTTCGGACCCGACCATCGGGCCCGTGCCTCTAACAATGCATGGGGCGTGCCAATTTCAAAAAGTCGTTTCTTTTCAGTGAGCCAGTGATCCCTGGATTGGAAATCGCGCCACGATATCGACCCTGAGTTGGTGAAAACTACCAAATTTCTGTCGTGGCGCGGCCAAAGAGTGTTCGAAAATGGCCATGCGCTACACTTGTAGCGCCCAGTTCCGGTCAACTCGACGTGAAGTCGCCACCGTCGGGGTGGAGCACCTGGCCCATCATGTAGCTGGAATCCTCGCACGCCAGGAAAAGGAAGGAGGGCGCCACCTCGTTTGGCTGGCCCGGTCGGCCCATTGGGGTGTCCTTGCCGAAATCGGGAACGTCTTCCGGCTTCTGACCGCCGAACGGATTGAGCGGAGTCCAGATCGGTCCGGGCGCGACCGCGTTCACCCTTATGCCCTTCTTGACCAGATTCTTGGACAGCGAGCGAGTGAAGGCAGTGATGGCGCCCTTCGTTGAGCTGTAGTCAATCAGCTGCGGAGAGCCCTTGTACATCGTCACCGACGTGCAGTTGATGATTGCCGAACCTTCCTTGAGGTGCGGAAGGGCGGCCTGCGTCAGGAAGAACATGCCGAAGATATTCGTCTGGAAGGTTCGCTTGAGCTGCTCCTCCGTAATATCGCGAATGTCCTCGTCCGGATGCTGCTCGCCCGCATTGTTGACGAGAATGTCGAGCCGGCCGAACCGATCGACCGTCTGTCTGACGGCCTGCTCGCAAAAGTGCTTGCTGCCGACATCGCCGGCGATGGTGATAGCCCGTCGGCCTTCCCGTTCGACGATCTCCCTGGTCCTGGCAGCATCGTCATGCTCGCAGAGATAGAGAATGGCGACGTCGGCGCCCTCGCGCGCAAAGAGTGCAGCGACCGCCCTGCCGATGCCGCTGTCGGCCCCGGTAATCAGCGCGATCTTTCCCTTCAGCCGTTCTGAGCCTCGATATCGCGGCTCCCAATCGGGCTTCGGCTCCAGCTCGCTTTCGTGGCCGGGCAACCGGTCTTCATGGACCATGGGCTCCACTACGTCCGACATGACCGCTTACTCCTTCGGCGCGACGCCCATGCCCTCGCGTTCGAACTCCGCCGCAGTCGCCTGGTTAAGCTCATCGGGGTCGGCCTTCCTGCCACGCCGGGCGGGAGGCTTTTTCGGTTTCGGGTCGATGTTTTTCATGCTTCCGAAAACCCGCAGCCAGGGACGGCGGTTCCTCGATTATCCTCGGCGAGCGCGGGCCGGAAGCGGCCTGATGCGTTGCGATTGCGCGGATTCTTGTGACTCACCCGTGCGGCAGCGGGCGACCAGGGTCGGATAATCGAAATTCGTATTGGCTTCGAGCGCGGCGGTCGTAGCGGCCGAGCATTGGGATTCCGTCGCATAGCGCGTCTGAAGGGTCGCGACCGGGGTGCACGCGCTGCCACCGTCGGCGCAGCCCATGATGGCAATGACGAAATATCCCGGACCCATTCTGTACTTCCCTGTTAACTTGCTGTTTCAACCTCCGAATCTGTGCGCGGTTCCAGCGGGCGTTAACGCTCAGGTTTGCTCCACCCGCTTCCTCTTCCTACCTAGTCCGCATGGCCGAAGAAGAAAGTCAGCCCCAGGCAAAGCCCAACGCCGGCTTCGCCGCGCTGTGGCGATTTCTGCCGATGCTCTGGCCGAAGGACGATGCCGAGCTGAAAGCCCGGGTCGGCGCTGCCCTGCTGTTGGTTCTTGCGGGGAAGGGGGTGATCCTTCTTGGTCCTTATGCGCTGAAGCTGGCGGTAGACCGCATGAGCGCCCACGCACCGTTCGCGATCGTTGCCGGGCTCGTCTTCGCCTACGCCGCGGCGCGGTTCGGCGGCGTGCTGTCGGACAATCTTCGCAACGCGATATTCGAGAAGGTCGGCCAAAATGCCGCGCGTCGGCTCGCGGCGAAAGTATTCAGGCACGTCCACGACCTTTCGCTGCGCTTCCACCTCGAGCGGCGGACGGGGTCGCTGACCAAGATCGTCGAGCGGGGGACGAAGAGCATCGACATGATGCTCTATTTCCTGCTGTTCAACATCGGACCGACCGTGATCGAGCTCGGCGCGATCTGCGTCATCTTCTTCGTGAAGTTCGGAATGGGCCTCGTCGCTGCGACGCTGGTGATCGTAGCCATTTACATCGCCTTCACGAGGAAGGTCACCGACTGGCGATCGAACATTCAGCGCCAAATGAACGAGGTCGACAACAGGGCGATCGGCCGCGCGGTCGATTCGTTGCTGAACTATGAGACGGTCAAATATTTCGGCGCCGAAGACCGGGAGGCCCGCCGGTACGAGGAAGCGGTAGGCGCTTTCGCGCGCGCGTCCGTCCGCAACGAAGTCTCGCTCGCCTGGCTCAATATCGGTCAAGCCCTGATCACCAACCTCATGATGGCCGGCGCCATGATCTTCACCGTCTGGGGCTGGAGTCGCGGCCGCTTCACGCCGGGCGACGTCGTGTGGATCAATGGCCTATTGATGCAACTGTTCAGGCCGCTCGACATGCTCGGCTGGGTCTATCGCTCGATCCGTCAGGGGCTCATCGACATGGAAGCGATGTGGGACCTGCTCGACACGCCGGCAGAGGTCGTCGACAAGCCGGGAGCGCCAGCGCTGACTGTGAAGAAGGGCAGCATCCGCTTCGACGACGTCCATTTCGGCTATGATCGCCAGCGCGATATCCTGAAGGGCATCGACGTAGAGATCCCGGCAGGCACCAGCTGCGCGATTGTTGGGCCGTCGGGCGCGGGCAAGTCGACCATCGCCCGGCTGCTATATCGCTTCTACGATCCGTCGGCCGGGCGCATCCTGATCGACGGTCAGAATATTGCCGACGTTGCCCAAAGGAGCCTCCGCGCCGCGATCGGGATCGTCCCCCAGGACACAGTCCTTTTCAACGATACGATCGGATACAACATTGGCTACGGCCGGGAAGGCGCTACCGAGGCCGAGATCGAGGTGGCGGCACGCGGAGCAGCAATCGACAGCTTCATTGCTAGCCTTCCCGAGGGATATGAATCGACGGTCGGCGAGCGCGGGCTGAAACTGTCCGGCGGGGAGAAGCAGCGAGTGGCGATTGCGCGGACGCTTCTCAAGAATCCGCCGATCCTCATGCTCGACGAGGCGACCAGCGCGCTCGACAGCCGGACCGAGCAGGCGATCCAGGAGACGCTCGACCGCGTGTCGGAAAGCCGCACGACCATCATGATCGCCCACCGCCTGTCGACGATCGTAAACGCCGATCAGATCGTCGTCCTCGACCAGGGTAGGGTTTCAGAACGAGGAACGCACGAAGAGCTGCTTGACCTCGGTGGCCTTTATGCTGACCTGTGGCAGCGCCAAGCGGCCGAACAGCTAGCGGAGGCAATTGCGCAAGCCGCCGAGTGAGACCAAAGCTGGCGTCCAATCGCGGCACTCGGTCGCAGGCAAGACCAGGAATGACCGACCCGCATCAACTCCTCAAAAGCATCTTCGGATTCGATCACTTCCGCGGCGTGCAGGAAGAAGTGATCGGCCGTGTGCTCGGTGGACGGCACACGCTCGGCGTGATGCCGACCGGCGCGGGCAAATCGCTTTGCTATCAGCTGCCGGCCGTGGCGCGCGAAGGCACGGCACTCGTCATCTCCCCGCTCATCGCGCTTATGCACGACCAGATCAGAAGTGCGAATTCGATCGGGCTGCGCGCGGCGTCGCTGACTTCAGCGGACGCTGATCGCGACCAAACGATGCAGCGCTTCAATGCAGGCGAACTCGACCTGCTCTACGTCGCGCCGGAACGAGCGACGGGTGACGCGTTCCGCCGCCTCGTCAGTCGCGCTGAGCTTGCGCTCATCGCCATCGATGAGGCGCATTGCGTCAGCGAGTGGGGTCACGACTTCCGGCCCGACTATCGGCAGCTGAGAATGCTCCTGGACGACAATGCCGACGTGCCGCGGCTCGCACTGACGGCGACGGCGGACCGCCGCACGCGCGCCGACATCATGGCGCAGCTTGGAATACCCAAGGATGGTCTTGTCATCGCGGGGTTCGACCGGCCCAACATCCGTTACCATGTACGTCCGCGCGACGGCATTACGGCGCAGCTGAAGACTCTGCTGGCGCAACAGCCTGGGGCCGGCATTGTCTATGCTCCGAGCCGCGACAAGGCGGAACGCATCGCGGAGCAACTGGCGGCCGCGGGAAGACCGGCCGCGCCCTATCACGCCGGACTTCACCCGGAGGTGCGGGCCCGCAATCAGGCGGCCTTCGTGGGGTCCGAAGAGATGGTGATTGCAGCAACGATCGCCTTCGGGATGGGCATCGACAAGCCGGACGTACGCGTCGTCGCCCATGCCGCGATCCCGAAGTCGATCGAGGCTTATTATCAGGAGACGGGGCGCGCCGGCCGCGACGGCGAACCCGCCGAGGCCTGGCTGTTCTGGGGCGCCGAGGACTTTGCACGCGCTCGGCAGCGCATCGAGACGGAAGTTGAGCCCGACCGTCGGGCAGGAGAGCGCGAGCGGTTAAATGCGCTCGCCGCATTGGTCGAAGCCCCGACCTGCCGCCGCGCGATCCTGCTTCGGCATTTTGGGGAAGATCCGCCTGAACGTTGTGGCAATTGCGACAATTGCCTTGATCCGCCCGCGACGATCGACGCGACCGTGATCGCGCGAAAGCTGCTCTCGGCAGCGTTTCGTACGGAGATGCGCTTCGGCGTTGGTCATCTGGCCGATGTGCTTGCCGGGAATGATAGCGAGAAGGTGCGCAGCTTCGGACACGACCGGCTGTCGGTGTTCGGGATCGCCTCGGCTGAGGAATTGCCGCTGGTCCGATCTGTCGCTCGCGCATTGATCGCGCGAGATGCTCTGCGCGCGGACGCTTATGGCGGCCTGAGCTTCGGACCTGAAGCAAAGCCGATCCTGAAGGGCGAGGAGCAACTCACCATCGCCGTCCCGCCGCCGCGCAAGCGAGCAGGCCGCAAGCGTTTCGATGGACCGCCAGACCCTCTGTTCGACGCCTTGCGTGAAGCACGCCGCAAGCTCGCGGCCGAAGCAGGGGTGCCGCCGTACGTAATCTTCCACGATTCCACTCTGCGAGAAATCGCTTGGAGGCGGCCCCGCGATCTCGATGAAATGTCCACGGTGCAGGGCGTCGGCGCGGTCAAGCTGGAGCGCTATGGAGAAGCGATGCTCCTTGCGCTTTCGACCCACGGCTGATGTTCAGGCTTGCATAACGGGCGACTCGGTTGGAGAGGCGCCACAGCTGAAACGAGGGCATTCGAGGAAATGATGATCCGCAACATTCTTCTGGCGACCGCGGCGCTTGCGGTCGTTTCTACCGCGCCAGCCGGCGCAGCGACCAAAAAGAGCTCCGCCGCTGCAACCGCGACGCTGCCCGCTTCCAATCCGTTCGCGAAGCCGAGCACCTTGCCGTTCGAGACTCCCGACTTCTCGCGGATCAAGGATAAAGATTACCTCCCGGCGATGCTTGCCGGCATGGCCCAGGAGAGGCGCGAGATCACGGCCATCGCAAATCAGAAGGACACCCCGACATTCGACAATACCGTCGCTCAGATGGAACGTTCGGGCCTCCTGCTCGAGCGTGCGCAAAATACGTTCGAGGCGGTCAACGGCGCGAACACCAATGACACGCTGCAGGCGACGGATACGAAGACCTCGCCGCTGCTCGCTGCGCATCGCGATTTCAAATATCTCAATCCGCGCCTGTTCCAGCGCTTCAAATATTTGCACGACCGGCAGGCCGAGCTGAACCTCGACCCCGAGCAGGCGAAGCTGCTCGATTATTATTACAAACAATTCGTGCATGCGGGCGCGGAACTGCCGCCCGCAAAGCAGGTGCAACTCAAAGCAATCAATCAGCGCCTCAGCACGCTTGGAACGTCCTTCACCCAGAAGCTGCTTGCGGCAACGAAGGCCGGCGCATTGCACGTCACCGACGCCGCCGCACTGAACGGCCTTTCGGAACAACAGATTGCAGCAGCCCAGGAGGCGGCGAAAGGCCGCAAGTTGGCTGGTTATGTCCTGCCTCTTCAGAACACGACCCAGCAGCCGTCCGGCGATTCCCTAACCAGCCACGACAGCCGTCAGAAGCTGTTGGACGCAAGCCTAAATCGCGCCGAGCATGGGGATGCTAACGACACGCGCGCCATTGTCAGCGAAATGGCGCAACTGAGGGCGCAGAAAGCGGCCCTGTTCGGCGAACCGAATTGGGCAGACTACACGCTCTACGACCGCATGGCGAAGAACCGGGCTACGGCGGTTGCGTTCCTCGATCGCCTGGCACCTGCGGTCTCAGCCAAGCAGCGGCAGGAATGGACCGATATCGTCGCGCTCGCCAAGTCGCAGGGCGCGAGTTTCCAGCCGACTGCGGCCGATTGGAATTTCTATGCCGAGCAGATCCGCAAGCAGCGCTACGCACTCGATAGCGACGCGCTAAAGCCCTACTTCGAGTTCAACAAGGTGCTGACAGACGGCGTCTTCTACGCTGCCAACCAGCTCTACGGGATCAGCTTCACGGAGCGGAAGGACATCCCGACTTGGAACGCCGACATGCGCGTGTTCCAGGTTACCGACGCCGACGGCAAGGACCTGGCGATCTTCATGATCGACCCCTGGAAGCGCGACAACAAAGGCGGCGGCGCGTGGATGTCGAACCTGGTCAACCAGTCCTATCTGCGTGGGACGAAACCGGTGATCTTCAACGTCGAGAACTTCACCAAGCCGGCGCCGGGACAGCCCATGCTGATCAGCTGGGACAATGTGACGACGATGTTCCACGAATTCGGCCACGCCCTGCACGGGATCTTCGCAGCGCAGACCTATCCGACCCTTTCGGGAACGAGCGTCGCGCGCGACTTCGTGGAGTTCCCGTCCCAGTTCAACGAGCATTGGGCGCTGGATCCGAAGGTGCTGCCGCACTACGCCGTCCATTACCAGACGGGACAGGTCATCACGCAGGACCTGGTCGAAAAGATCAAAAGGTCGCGGACGTTCAACCAGGGTTATGAGCTTGGCGAAGCGCTCGAGGCCGCGCGCCTCGATCTCGACTGGCACTCGCAGCCCGGCAATGCGCCGCGTCACGACGTCGACAAGTTCGAGGCGCAGTCGCTGGCTGCCAGCGGGTTCGACACGGCGGACGTGCCGCCGCGCTACCGCACCACCTATTTCTCGCACATCTGGGGCAGCGGCTATTCGGCGGGCTATTATTCCTATCCGTGGACTCGGATGCTCGCGGAGGATGCAGCAGCATTTTTCGAATCGCATGGCGGTCTGACCCGCGCCAACGGCCAGCGCTTCCGGGACATGGTCCTGTCGCGCGGAAACACTCTGGATTATGCCGAGATGTACCGCGGCTGGGCCGGTCACGATCCGCAGATCCAGCCGTATCTGGATTATTATGGGCTAAGTAGCGGTGCTACGATGGCACCCGCGGCGGCGCCGGCTCCGGCTCCTGCCCCGGTACCGAACAAGACTGAACGCGGGAGATGAGTCATGATCCGCCAGCTCGATGAAAAGGTGATGGTGTGCGGCCAGGTCGCACCGCATGAAGTCGCCGGGCTGGCGGAGCAGGGCGTCACCGTCCTGGTCAATAACCGACCCGACGGCGAGGAGCCCGGCCAGCCGCTGGCTTCAGAAATAGAGGACGCGGCCGCCGCGGCCGGGATCACCTATCGCCACGTGCCCATCATGCGCGGCATCGGCCCGGCAGACGTTGAATGCATGCAGGAAGCCATGCGGGATGCCGAAGGCGGTAAGCTGCTCGCCTTCTGCCGATCAGGCACACGATCGGCGCTCGCGATCGGACTCGCCAAGCGAGAACAGGGGCTGTCCGCCGATGAAGTGCAACGCTGCCTCACCGACGCTGGGTTCGACGCCGGCCCAATCGCGCACCTGCTTTAGCTACCAGGGATAGACGTCGCCGGCCGCGACTTCGGCAGGACGAGGGGCGCGCCCGAGCATTTTGTTGCGATGCGGGAAGCGGCCGAAGCGCGCGATGATGTCGTGATGTTTCTTTGCAAATCCGAGCCGGTAGTCGTCGCCAAGCGCAGTGAACAAGAGCAGTGAGCGGTCCTGCTCGGCCAAGTTCTCGCTGTGCTGGAAGGGCATGTAGAGGAAGC